>Ga0208116_1000053_pt1 | contig 61168 bp, 50 predicted proteins | sample LakWasMeta9_HOW4_2_FD_183859 | JGI IMG/M metagenome (GOLD analysis project Ga0208116, IMG submission 183859) | Freshwater sediment methanotrophic microbial communities from Lake Washington under simulated oxygen tension - Sediment Metagenome... | ecosystem: Environmental > Aquatic > Freshwater >... | reverse complement strand
GAAAGGCACAGACAGCCAGGAGGTTGGCTTAGAAGCAGCCATCCTTTAAAGAAAGCGTAATAGCTCACTGGTCGAGTCGGTCTGCGCGGAAGATTTACCGGGGCTAAGCATAGTACCGAAGCTACGGGTGCATCTTAGGATGCGCGGTAGAGGAGCGTTCTGTACGCCTGCGAAGGTTCATTGAGAAGTGGGCTGGAGGTATCAGAAGTGCGAATGCTGACATGAGTAACGATAATGGGAGTGAAAAACTCCCACACCGAAAACCCAAGGTTTCCTGCGCAACGCTAATCGACGCAGGGTTAGTCGGTACCTAAGGCGAGGCTGAAAAGCGTAGTCGATGGAAAACAGGTTAATATTCCTGTACTGGTGTTAACTGCGATGGGGTGACGGAGAAGGCTAGGTCAGCCAGCTGTTGGAATAGCTGGTCCAAGCGTGTAGGGAGATTCTTTAGGCAAATCCGGAGAATCAATCCTGAGACGTGATGTCGAGTTTGCTTGCAAACGAAGTGATTGATGCCATGCTTCCAAGAAAAACCTCTAAGCTTCAGGTTAACAGCAGCCGTACCCCAAACCGACACAGGTGGGTAGGATGAGAATTCTAAGGTGCTTGAGAGAACTCGGCTGAAGGAACTAGGCAAAATGATACCGTAACTTCGGGAGAAGGTATGCCCCAAGTATGTGAAAGTCCTGCGACTGGAGCAGAAAAGGGTTGCAATAAAATGGTGGCTGCGACTGTTTAGCAAAAACATAGCACTCTGCAAACTCGAAAGAGGAAGTATAGGGTGTGACGCCTGCCCGGTGCTGGAAGGTTAATTGATGGGGTTATCTTCGGAGAAGCTCTTGATCGAAGCCCCAGTAAACGGCGGCCGTAACTATAACGGTCCTAAGGTAGCGAAATTCCTTGTCGGGTAAGTTCCGACCTGCACGAATGGCGTAACGATGGCCACACTGTCTCCAGCCGAGACTCAGTGAAATTGAAATTGCGGTGAAGATGCCGTATACCCGTGGCTAGACGGAAAGACCCCGTGAACCTTTACTATAGCTTGACACTGGACTTTGAATCGATTTGTGTAGGATAGGTGGGAGACTATGAAGCCGAAACGCCAGTTTTGGTGGAGTCATCCTTGAAATACCACCCTGATTTATTTGAAGTTCTAACCTAGGTCCATTATCTGGATTGGGGACAGTGTCTGGTGGGTAGTTTGACTGGGGCGGTCTCCTCCTAAAGAGTAACGGAGGAGCACGAAGGTACCCTCAGGCTGGTCGGAAATCAGCCAATGAGTGCAATGGCATAAGGGTGCTTGACTGCGAGACGTACAAGTCGAGCAGGTACGAAAGTAGGTCATAGTGATCCGGTGGTTCTGTATGGAAGGGCCATCGCTCAACGGATAAAAGGTACTCCGGGGATAACAGGCTGATACCGCCCAAGAGTTCATATCGACGGCGGTGTTTGGCACCTCGATGTCGGCTCATCACATCCTGGGGCTGAAGCAGGTCCCAAGGGTACGGCTGTTCGCCGTTTAAAGTGGTACGCGAGCTGGGTTCAGAACGTCGTGAGACAGTTCGGTCCCTATCTGCCATGGGCGTTTGAGATTTGAGGGAAGTTGCTCCTAGTACGAGAGGACCGGAGTGAACGCACCACTGGTGTTCCAGTTGTCATGCCAATGGCATTGCTGGGTAGCTATGTGCGGACAGGATAACCGCTGAAAGCATCTAAGCGGGAAGCCCCTCCCAAGATGAGATCTCACTGGGACTTTAAGTCCCCTAAAGGGTTGTCGAAGACTACGACGTTGATAGGCACGGTGTGGAAGTCCAGTAATGGATGCAGCTAACGTGTACTAATTGCCCGTGAGGCTTGACCATATAACACCCAATACGTTTGAAAAAACACGAAGTGTTAAAAGCAACAACTGCTATCGCTAGCAATGCTGATATAAAACGTCTTACCGCCACTAACTACAAGTTAACGCGGCGGTAGTTACAGATTTCCAACAGTAAACGACCAAAACCGTTTATTGAAGACGGTTGATGATACACAATACTGAAGCCACTACACAGTCGCCAAAGTCCGTATCACCTCAACCACACCAGTTTGCTTGGTGACCATAGCGAGCGTGAACCACCCGATCCCATCCCGAACTCGGAAGTGAAACCGCTTAGCGCCAATGATAGTGTGGCACTTTGCCATGCGAAAGTAGGGAATCGCCAAGCTCTTAACATCAAAGCCCGTTTTGCTCAGCAGCAAAAGGGGCTTTTTTTTTGCCCAAAATAGTTGATATGCAATAATCCGTTTTAATCATCTCCATAAGTCAGATTGTATAGATAACCTGTGAAGTCTTGAGAGACTTATGGGGTTGAGCAATTTATACCTGCTGATTTATTATTGTAAACTTATTCATTGAAACTAATCTATCTGACTATTTATTATTTAAGTGTTTCGTTGTCTTGTCATAAAATGTTATGACAATTTGTAACACGGCTATTTATACTTTTCGTTATTACTATTAGTGCGCTTTAAAGCTCACCTAAGGAATATAATGTGCTATTCTCTAAACAGTTGACGCTCTTAATTAAGTAAAATAATAAATGGAAAAAAATCAATCATTCAGTCTTGGTCTTATAGGGTTTAACGAAAGACAAAAAGAAACTTTTACGGCTATTTTGTCTTTGGCAGAAAGACGCTTGCAGCATATCTGGGGTGTTGTCGATATATCGCGTGCTGATTTTTTTTTATTATCAATCGAAAAATCACAATCTGAAGCATTTATAGCTGAAAAAAACTTACCACGCGAACGGTGTATTTTTTGTACACGGCAGCGATTGGCTGAATATGATGATGATGTGTTATTTTTTCCTTTGGGCGGGGTACCACAATTAAGTTCTGTGGTTGCAGTGTTGAATCAAGTGGTGAATACAGCTTCTTTGGCGCAAATTTTAACGGGTAGTCACTCTACTCCACCGATTATTGAGCCGCCTAAAACAATTGTTTTAAACAATGATGATAATTTTTTTAATCCAGAGCGCGGATTTTTTAAACATTTACTACAAAATAAAACAAATCGGCAGGTTTATCATTTTAATTCTCCTGCGAGTAGCTACAATCTTTATGTCGATTCCGTTGAAAAAGTTTATTATTGCGAAGCAAGTTTAAAAAGACTCGATTCTTGTTTGCTCACTGAAGATGTGATTGTAATAAATGATGTTTCACAGCAAGAATGGATTCATGAGGTAGTAGACGCGGCTTTAGCTACCAGACCCCTGAGTAATTTAATTTGGTATATTGCATTTAGATTATCCAATGGACGGTTATTACGCGGACATTCCGATCAGGATTGTGTTTATTTAACAAGGTGGCCTGATTTAGGTGTAGAGGGTTGTGGTCAATATGTTAAGTTGGCTGCGTTTATGCGTAACAATGCTGTTTGTTTAACCGCAGTGGCAGATAAAACGTCTACGCCGTTGTCTGCGGTTTATAATTTTTATAATGCCTGTTATTTGATTGGAATTGTTGAAAAATCTACTGCGCAAGAGCTTTATGCAAAAAATATTACCGAAGATAAGCAGGTTCTGTTGGCAAAAATCACTAATCGATTAAAAAAGATTAATAGTAAAGAAGTGAAGGTGGATTGATTTGGATTATAATCAAAAAATTAAAGTTGTTTTTACCGGTTCTGTAGGTGCGGGAAAAACCACTGCCATTCAAACTATCAGCGAAATTGATCCGATTAGAACAGAAGCCAAACCGTCGGAAGTCAGTGTATTGAATCGCAAAAGTTCAACGACAGTGGCTATGGACTATGGTGAGCTGACACTGGAAGACGATACTAAACTTTATCTGTACGGCACGCCCGGTCAGCGTCGTTTTGATTTTATGAGTCATATTTTAACGAAAGGGGCATTAGGCTTAGTGATTTTGATTGATAATAGTCATAGCTCGCCTTTAGAAGATCTGGATTATTATCTTAATCTCAATGCAGAATTTCTGCTTAATAATCCGGCTGTTATTGGAGTTACTCATTATGATCAAGCTATTAAGCCGAGTGTTGATGATTATTATAATGTGTTAAGAGAACGTGGTGATGCGTGGCCTATTATTCATGCGGATGCACGTAAACCTGAAGATGTAACGCTGTTGTTGCATTTGCTGTTAGCCACATTAGAATATAGTTAGCTGAAGGTTAATTGTATTGTATAGTATCAATTTTTAATTACTTAACTCAATGGAAATATAATATGTCTAAATTAGATGATTTACTGCAAGGTATAGTTAAAGATGTAGATGGCGCATTAGGATGTGCCGTTGTTGATTTGGAAAGCGGTTTGTTGCTGGGTGTGGCGCACAATGTGCCTTATTTTACGTCTTCTTATTTAGAAGCAGTAGCCGCTGCCGCGGTTGATATGATGCGTGGTAAAAATGTTCGTGCGGTTGAGTCTTTATTAAGCAATCAGCGGGGTAAAGTGGTAGAAAAAACAATTAAAGAAGTACAAATGACCACAGAAAATACCTTGCATTTTATGGCAGTAGTTCCTGAGAAAGACGACGCGCTGGTCGTTTTAATTACTAACAAAAAAACCAACTTAGGCATGGGTTGGTCGGCAGTACGCAAATCAATGGCCGCTGTTGCGCCGCTTTGCCCTTAATATAGATCTTTTAGGGCGACACTTATGCTATGTGTCGTCCAGCTTCTTTTTATATTTCATTAGATTGTTGTTTAAAATCTATCTTGAGATTTGTTGAAAAATTTGGTAATTCACAAAAGCAAATGACGTACTGGATTGTTACGCTGTACACACGTCATTGCTCACGAAATATTTTTATCAGAATTACCAGCAAGTTACTTGGAAATGTATCGTTCGATTTCTTTATCTTTTAAAATATTATGCTGAATATTGAAATTATTGGTGCGGTAGATAACCTGCAACATTACGGCATCGACACTATTCAAGCATTGCTGCTAATGGATTCCGAAACACTCATGATAGGTCATGATTTTGTAGGTCGTCCAGGAACACGCATTCATGCCAGCGAAGCCGATGTTATCAAAATCCGCACTGAGATTAATTTTAATAGCGATAAATCACGCCGCTGGATTAAGCAAGCGTTGGTAAAAGAGCAGCAGCTCGGTGTACACCATCCGCATAAAACATGGTTGCTTATCACTGAAAGCCATGAACAATCAAATACAGAAACTATTTCAATTGCCAGTATCTGCCCACGGCTTAAACCATTACATATTGAGTTAAAAACCGCTCCCAATTCAGCGGCAGACCGACAACAAAATCTTAAGTTATTAACCGCCGTGTTTCGGATGTATCTGACACTGGCTAAACACACGAATCATAAACTCGATGAAGGCTTGTCGAATTTTGCCGTATCAGATGACGGCGTTGTCTATTATCTGGACGATGAGTATTACCAATGGGATAAATTTATTTCGTTTGCCATGATGCTCGGAGTGTATATTCGCAACTTTGAATGGCTGGATGAAAGCTTTATCATTGAGTTAGGTGATAAGTTGGTTGAGTTGTTGGACAGTATTTTTCATGATGAGCATTGCAACGTTATCATTGCAAGGCAACTGCACTCTTTGTTCATGCCGCAAGGACAAAAAGAGCTGTTATTAGATGCGTTAATTCAGACGCTTACGCAAACAAAAAAACGGTCTGTTGGTGCATTGCAAGCTGCACAGCCTACAGGGCGGTACTTTGCCTTGCTGGCGGATATTCATGCGAATTATGCTGCACTGGATTGTGTATTAAACTATCTCGATGCACAGGGTATTCACGAAGGTATTGTTCTGGGCGATATAGTCGGTTACAACGCAGAGCCGCGTGAATGTATAGAGCGATTGCAACGGACTGATTTGCAGATTATTAAAGGTAATCACGATCATGCGGTGGGTATCAATGACACCAGCACCGGTTTTTCCAGTACCGCTAAAACGGTTATTGATTGGACGGTCAATCAATTGTCGCTTGAACATCGTCAGTGGTTAAAGGATTTACCCGCGTTTGAGGAAACCAAAGAATGGTTTGCCGTACATGGCGCACCGATGGATCCTGCGTTTTTCTATGGTTATGTGTATGCAATGACTTACGAGGATAATTTAAGTTATATGCAGGATAACAATATTCGTGTGTGTTTTCATGGGCATTCACACATGGCAGGGGTTTTTGCACGCGATAAAAAAGGCATGGATTATCAGCTTACGGAAAAAACCGTATCGTTGTTGTCTTATAATCAGCTGCTTATCTGTCCAGGTTCCATCGGACAACCTAGGGAGGGTTGCACGGATGCGCAATTTGCTATTTATGATCGGGAACAGCAGGAAGTGGTTTTTCTGGGATTACCTTACGATAATGCGCCTGTCGTGCAGAAAATGCGGGATCAGAATTTTCCTGAAACCTTATGGAAGCGTTTATTGACGGGGAAATGAGAAATAACAGACCTTTCAGATTGTTAAATCTGAAAGGTCTGAGTAACAATTAAGGTGTTAAACCTTGTCCTACGATAATGACTTTTAACGCGTTGGTGCCGCCTTCTACGCCGTTCAAATCACCTTTGGTGATAATGAATTTATCGCCGTCTTTAGCTGCATTCCATTTTCTTAGTTCACTGACAATATTGCGATTCACTTCAGCGTGGTCTTGATTTTCACCCAGTTTGAAGTACATCGGAAATACGCCGCGAAACAAAGTCACTTTGCCCAAGGTTTTTTCTTGGCTGCTAAATGCGTGGATAGGAATGCCAGAGCTGATGCGTGACATCCATAAGGGTGTTGAACCTGATTCCGTCAAAGCAACGATGCCTTTGACTTTAGTATGATTCGCCATATACATAGCAGACATTGCAATCGCTTCATCATCACGGTTAAATTGTTCGCTGATACGGTGATCAGACTCACGCACAACCGCTTGTTTTTCCGCTTCGATACAAATACGGTGCATTGCTTCAACCGCTTTAATCGGATGATTACCCGAAGCAGTTTCTGCGGATAACATAATCGCATCGGTACCATCATAAACCGCATTCGCTACGTCAAATACTTCCGCACGCGTTGGAATCGGGTTGTCAATCATAGATTCCATCATTTGCGTTGCAGTGATAGCAACACGATTCAGTTCACGACTGCGTTTAATCAACAATTTTTGTACCGCTGGCAAATTGGCATCGCCAATTTCCACGCCTAAATCGCCACGCGCTACCATGACTGCATCGGATGCGAGGATGATTTCATCCATCACGTCTGGAACAATCGCTTCGGCACGTTCAACTTTAGACACAATACCTGCATAGCAACCGACCGCGTGTAACAAACGACGGGCTTCATGCAAATCTTCTGCACAGCGCGGGAAAGACACAGCCACATAATCACATTCAATTTGTCCGATGGTGATGATGTCTTCTTTATCTTTCTCAGTTAAAGCCGCCGCCGATAAGCCGCCACCTAACAGGTTGATACCTTTTTTGTTGGACAGGTAACCGCCGACAATCACGGTACAGTTGATGCGCAAGTTGGCTTCAACATTGACCACATCCAACACCACGCGACCGTCATCCAACAATAAACGGCTGCCCGGTTTTACTTCTTTGGGTAAGGGTTCGTAGCTGATAGCGACTTGTGTTTCATCGCCGTCTTCTTTGTCCATATTAATGTCAAGAGCAAAGTCCTGACCATTATCCAGCCAGACTTTATCATTTTTAAAACGCTCAATACGAATTTTTGGCCCTTGTAAATCTGCCAAAATACCCACTCGTCTGCCCGTTTTTTTGCTCATTTCGCGTACTGCATTGGCACGGTCGATATGGTCTTGTGCTGAACCGTGTGAAAAGTTCAAACGTACTACATCAATACCTGCCTCAAATAAACCTTCCAACACACCTTCTTTATCGGTGGCAGGGCCTAGAGTGGCTAAAATTTTGGTTCTTCTTAGCATGATTATTCCGCGTTCATTAAAGCGACTGTGGTATCTAACATACGGTTAGAGAAACCCCATTCGTTGTCATACCAAGACAGCACTTTTACAAAGTTGCCGCCCGTGACTTTGGTTAAAGAGGCTTCATAAATTGAAGAATGTGGGTTGTGGTTAAAGTCCATAGACACTAAAGGTTCATCGTTGATTGCCAGAATGCCTTTTAATGAACCTGCTGCCGCAGCTCTTAAAATGCTATCAATTTCTTCTTTAGTGGTGTCGCGTGACGCTTGGAAACACAAGTCAACTACAGACACGTTGATAGTTGGCACGCGCATTGCAAAACCGTCTAATTTGCCTTTCATTTCTGGTAATACCAAACCGACCGCTGCCGCAGCACCTGTTTTAGTTGGAATCATAGATTGAGTAGCAGAACGCGCACGCAGTAAATCACTGTGATACACGTCAGTTAATACTTGGTCGTTAGTGTAAGAATGGATAGTGGTCATTAAACCATGCTCAATACCGATAGAGTCGATTAATGGTTTAACTAATGGAGCCAAACAGTTAGTGGTGCAAGAAGCGTTTGAAATAACGGTATCAGAGGCTTTTAAGGTTTTATGGTTGACACCATAAACAATCGTTGCATCCACATCATTGCCGCCTGGAGCAGAAATGATGACTTTTTTTGCACCCGCTGCGATGTGTGCAGAGGCTTTTTCTTTGCTGGCGAAGAAACCGGTACATTCATGAACGACATCAACACCTAATTCAGCCCAAGGTAATTTTGAAGGATCTCTTTCTGCCAAAACACGAATTCTGTCGCCGTTAATTACGATATAGTCGCCGTCAACGCTGACATCAAACGGGAATTTACCATGTACAGTGTCATATTTAGTTAAATGTGCATTGGTTTTGGAATCGCCTAAATCGTTAATTGCCACGATTTGAATTTCGTTAGTGCGACCTGATTCATACAGCGCGCGCATGATATTACGACCGATACGACCATAACCATTGATTGCAACTTTAATTGCCATTGTGTTTCTCCAGAGTGATGAGCTAGCTATTATAAAAATGTGCCTTAGCACGTCGAAAACGCTCTAACTATACCAAAATACACCCTACTTAGTCTATGTGAGGATGTAGACTTTACTTAGTAAGGGTATCAGCGTTGTCCGCATGACAGTGGGATACAGATTTATTTTGACAAACCAAGACAACTGGTCGTATTATTAAACCATGATGAAAATAACACAAAAAGAAATCAACCGCGAAAATCTATTGAACCAAGGCGTGGCGTTGCTGATGCAGCAGGGTTATCACGGCACGGGTTTACAGGAAATTCTGGATGCGGTGCAGATACCTAAAGGGTCTTTCTACAATTATTTTGGTAGTAAGGAAAACTTTGGCGCGGCGGTGATTGAGCATTACATCACGCCTTATATTGAGCAGATAAGCCGTTACTTAGCCGAAGACCCTGACGCACTCAGTGCTTTACAACGCTATTTTAATGAATCCATTGCCGAGCTTGCGCGTACCGATTTTAAAGGCGGCTGTTTATTGGGTAATTTAATCGGTGAAATCGGTGATAGCAGTGAGGTTTGCCGTGTCGCTTTGCAAACCACATTAAACAGTTATCGGGATGTGCTGCAACTGGGTTTAAGTCTGGCTCAGCAACAAGGCACGATACGCAACGATAAATCCGCGCGTGAACTGGCGGATTTATTGGTCAACACTTGGCAGGGCGCGTTATTGCGCATGAAAGTGGAGCGGTCAACCGCACCGCTAACGCAATGTTGTCAGGCATTATTGGGGGATTTTTTTAAAGCGTGATGTTTAGACAGAGCAGTTACTCTCAGACCTGCGAGGTTTTTAAAACCTCGCAGGTCTCATGCAGATTTGAATTTTCATCGCGCTTTAACAAGACGACCCGTCATATTAATCAAACACAGGAGGCATTATGCCAAAGTATATTATCGAACGTGACATTCCCAACGCGGGCGCATTAACGGCTCAGGATTTACACGGTATTTCACAAAAATCATGCGGCGTATTGAATAGCATGGGAACTAAAATTCAGTGGGTAGAAAGTTATGTCACTGACGATAAAGTGTATTGCGTGTATATCGCACCCGATGAAGCGACGATTAAAGCACACGCTGAACAAGGCGGATTTCCTGCTAATCGTATTTCGCAAGTCAGAACCATGATTGATCCGACCACAGCGGAATAATCGCTGATAGTTTTTAAACCTCCGAGGTTTTAAAAACCTCGGAGGTTTGACGCGCCACACTGTATTTATTAACCGAGGCTTTACCATGAAAATCACCCGACTCTTAGCCGCCATCCTCACTGCGTGTATTCTCACTCCTGTCACCGTACAGGCGGAAATACTGGCAATGGCGAACTATGAAAGCAAGCCTGCGCAAACACCCAGACGCGAGGGGATAGCGATTATCGACGTAGACCCCCAATCACACAATTTCGGCAAAATTCTCAACGATATTCCACTGCCGCCAGACTTGGTTGCCCATCATATTTTTTACAACAAAGACACCAGCAAAGCCTATATCACTTCATTAGGTAACGGCGCGCTGCACGTTATGGACATGAAACACGTTCCGTATCAGCCGAAAAAAGTTGATTTGCCTGATTGTCAGGTCAGTGAAGATTTTGCCTTTTCGGAAGACGGGCAACGCTGGTATATGACCTGTATGGGGTCAAGTAATGTGATAGTCGGTGATGCAAAAACCGATGCGCAGATTCAGGTAATTGCCGCCAATGGTAAAGACACGTTTATTCGTTATCCGCATGGTATCGGCTTAAATGAAGACATAGATCGCATGATAGTCACCAGCACCGTGCGCCCATCCGATTTGGGTGATGCAGGTGAAACGGTCACGGTGATTGAACCCTCCAGCGGCAAAGTATTATCGACACACAAACTATCCGATAAACCCTCGCCTTCTGGTTCATCACCCGTAGAAGCGGTATTTTTACCACACGCCAAACCTGCTATGGCGTATATCAATACCCTATTCGGCGGCGGATTATGGACAGCCATCTGGAACGAAACCAGTAAAGATTTCAGTTTTCAACAGGTGTTCGACTTCAGCAGTCTGCAACAAGGGGTACCGCTGGAAATTTATTTTAATGATAAACACGACCGTTTGTATGTCAGTACCGCCAAATCAGGCGCATTAAACATTTTCGACATCAGCGGCGATTTGAAATACAAGCCCAAACATTTGAAAACTATTCTCACCGCAGGCGGCGCACATCACATGGTGTTTTCACCTGATGAACATTATGCGTTTGTGCAAAATAGTTTTTTAAATTTACCTGAAATGGATGACGGTTCAATCAGCGTCATTGATTTACAAAAAGAAGAAAAAATTGCCAGTATTGATGTATTGAAAAATCAGGGTTTTAAGCCTAACTGCATCATTATGTTACCTAAATGGCATCATGATGATGCGCATTAACATGGCTTAGTAGCCAGTCAATTTTTTTGATGTACGCGATAAAGACCTGCGAGGTTTTTAAAACCTCGCAGGTCTAGCAACTTTACCCGTCATAACTAAGAAGGTGTACTACGCTTTAACCCGTGTAATTTTCAACACAATAGCCAGTTCTTTTAAACGGCGGATGATTTTTGCCAGATGGACGCGGTCTTTAACGGTCAGGGTGATTAAGTCGATACAGACATGAACATCCTGATCGACCACGTTCACGTTTTCAATATTGGAATCGAATTCGGAAATGGTGGAGGCGATAGTGGCTAACGCGCCGCGCTGATTGAGGATTTCCAAGCGCAGTTCAGCAGGGAAATCACCGACGACATCGGTACTCCATTCCACATCCAGCCAGTTGGTGTGTTTTTTTCTGAGAATGGTGCGATTGCGGCAGGCATGATGATGCACCACGATGCCTTTACCCGGATTGAAGAAGCCGATAATAGCATCCCCTGGAATCGGCCGACAGCATTTGGCAAGTGTAATCACCATGCCTTCCGTGCCTTTGATGATGAGCGGATTTTTTTGCTGTTTATCGTTTTCAGTGTCGTTGAGTCTGACGTTGGCACTGACATCATCCTGTTCCAGTCGTTTGGCAATCAGGAACGGCATTTTATTTCCCAGACCGATGTCTTCTAACAGCGCGTCTAATGAGCGCGATTTGGTCGAAGCGAGCAAGGCTTGCAGACGTGAGTCTTCAATGGTATCCAGTTGCAACTGCATAGTGTGCAGTTCTTTTTCCAGCAGTCTGCGCCCTAAGTTGATGGCTTCTTTCTGTTTAAAGTTTTTCAGAAAGTTGCGGATGCTGGAACGCGCTTTGACGGTGGTGACATAGTTCAGCCACAGCGGATTCGGTCTTGCCCACGGTGCAGTAATGACTTCAACGGTTACGCCGTTTTCTAATTTGGTTTGCAACGGGACGAGCTGTTTATCAATCATCGCAGAAATACACGAGTTACCGACATCGGTATGCACGGCATAAGCAAAATCGACGATGGTTGCACCACGCGCGATTTTGATAATTTTACCTTTGGGAGTGAAAACAAACACTTCCTGAGGAAATAAATCGACTTTTAAATTATCAATAAATTCCAGCGAGTCACCCGCTGATTTTTGAATTTCCAGTAAATCCCGCAGCCATTCGTTAGCACTGGCTTGAATTTTTTCGGCTTTGCCGTTATCCGATTTATACAGCCAATGCGCGGCAATACCTGATTCGGACATGTGGTGCATTTCGTGGGTTCTTATTTGTATTTCAATCGGTTGCCCATAAGGGCCGATCAATAGCGTGTGCAAGGATTGATAGCCGTTGGCTTTCGGCAGGGCAATATAATCCTTAAAGCGACCCGGAATCGGTTTGTAGAGATTATGGACGATGCCCAATACGCGGTAACAGCTGTCTACCGAGTCACAAAAAATACGAAACGCATACAAATCAAATACTGCCGCCAAGGACAGCTTTTTCAGGTGCATTTTTTGATAAATACTGTAAATATTTTTTTCACGCCCTAACACATTGCACGGTAAATCGGCTTGTTCCAAGCGGTTTTTTATCGAGCTTTCAATGGTATCAATGATTTTTCGGCGGTTGCCGCGTGCTTTTTTGAGCGCGTTGCTGATGACGGCGTAACGATAAGGATACATTGCCGCAAAGCCCAGTGTTTCCAACTGGTGGCGAATATGATTCATGCCCAGACGGTTGGCGATCGGCGCGTAAATATCCAAGGTTTCCCGTGCAATACGGCGTTTTTTTTCGGGTGGCATCGCGCCCAGTGTCTGCATATTGTGCAGGCGGTCGGCGAGTTTGACCAAGATAACGCGCAAATCTTTACCCATTGCCAGAAACATTTTGCGGACATTTTCTGCCTGAGTTTCCGCTTGGGAACGGCTGGCGATTTTGGTGAGTTTGGTAACACCGTCCACCAGTTCGGCAACTTCTACGCCGAACTGAGTAGCCAGTTCCTGTTTGCTGACCTGACAATCTTCAATCACGTCATGCAGGATAGCCGCCATAATGCCCCGCGCATCCATGTGCATTCCAGCCAGTATGATGGCGACGGACAGCGGGTGGCAGATATAGGCTTCGCCGCTTTTACGAAATTGACCTGCGTGGGCTAACGCGCCGAATTGATAGGCGCGTACACAATCATCCACTTGCTGTTGATCCAAATAGCCAGATAAGTCCTGAGACAAGCGTTCAATCAGAATGTCTTCAGGGCGTTGCAGTGCGGGGGACTCTGGCGTATCCATAGTGCGTAATGCTTAGAACTGCGGGTTGTAATCATGCACTTCACCAACGCGGTGCAATGCGTTGATGTTTTCAGTGGTGACATGACCTGCCGCAATTTCGCGTAACGCCAGAACAGTGTCTTTATCTTTGCCGCGCGGCAAAAATTCAGTCGCACCGTGGCTTAACTGACGCGCTCTGGTACTGGCTAACAATACCAGTTTGAAACGGTTTTCTACGTTTTCTAAACAATCTTCAATCGTGACTCTTGCCATTTTTTAAACCTTGTAGTGGTGAGTATCGTTCCCATGCTCTGCGTGGGAATGCCTCTGTTGACGCTCCAGCGTCATCACGCAACGCTGGAGTCCTTCGATAAACTCAGGACAGGCGTTGCTGGATGAGTTCCCACGCTGGAGCGTGGGAACTATAAATTATATTGACTAACCGCGTGATTTTAACACAGCTACCGCAGGTAATTCTTTTCCTTCAAGAAATTCAAGGAATGCGCCGCCGCCTGTAGAGGTGTAAGACACTTGATCATTGATGCCGTATTTGTCGATTGCGGCTAAGGTATCACCACCGCCGGCAATAGAAAACGCGGGGCTTTCAGCGATTGCAGTAGACAGCGTTTGTGTGCCGTGGCTGAATTGTTCAATTTCAAAGACACCGACTGGGCCGTTCCAGACGATTGTTCCTGCTGATTTTAATAACTCAGCATAATGTTTTGCGGTATCAGGGCCGATGTCGAGAATTAAATCGTCAGCTTCAACGTCAGCGACTTGTTTGATGGTAGCAACCGCTGTTTCAGAAAATTCTTTCGCACACACTACGTCGGTCGGTACGGGAATAGATGAACCTGCGGCGGTAGCGGCTGCCATTAACCGTTGTGCTTCTGGGATTAAATCGGGTTCGTACAGGGATTTACCGACGGGAAAACCTGCTGCGGCAATAAACGTGTTAGCAATACCACCGCCAACGATGAGTTGGTCTACTTTGGTGGATAAAGATTCTAATACGGTTAATTTGGTGGATACTTTTGAACCGCCGACGATGGCGATTAACGGTTTGGTCGGAGTTTCCAGAGCTTTGCCCAGCGCGTCCAGTTCACTGGCTAATAAAGGACCCGCACAAACCGCAGGGGCGAATTTTGCCACGCTGTGGGTTGAGGCTTGCGCTCTGTGTGCAGTACCGAAGGCATCCATGACGAACACATCACATAACGCCGCCATTTTTTTGCCCAGCTCGTCGCTGTTTTTTTCTTCGCCGACATTAAAACGCACGTTTTCACACAGTACCACTTCACCAGCGGCAATCGTCACGCCGTCAATCCAGTCTTTTTCTAAGCGGACAGGTTTGTCCAGTAATAACGCCAGACGGTCAGCGACAGGTTTTAATGAAGCCGCTTCGTCATAGTGACCTTCTTCAGGACGACCTAAATGCGACATGACCATCACTGCCGCGCCTTGAGCCAAGGCTTGTTGAATGGTGGGTACGCTGGCTTGAATACGAATATCGCTGGTGACCATGCCGTTTTTAACAGGCACGTTTAAATCTTGACGGATTAATACTCGTTTACCGGCTAAATCCAGATCAATCATTCTTTGAATTGACATATTTTTCTCTCTTGTTGTGGGTGAGGTGTTAATTTTGTCGCCATTTAATCGAGCAACCTACGCTGGGAATTTGCTCTGTTGGCCCCAAACCTGTGGCGGCACAAAGTTTCATTGCTTCAAATAAGTCGCGTATTGTATCAGGTGGGGCAGTTTCTGTGCGACTGGCATCTAAACGCCCGCGATATTGCAGCTGTAAATCGGCGTTATAACCAAAAAAATCAGGCGTACATACCGCACCGTAGGCTTTGGCGACCGCTTGCGTGTCATCCAGCAGATAGGGAAAAGGGTAATCGTATTGTGCGGCGAGTCGCTGCATATTGTCGTAAGAATCTTCGGGATAGTCGGTGGTGTCGTTGGACATAATAGCGACTGAATGAATGCCGAAGGCTTTCAGTTCACGGGTGTCGCGGATAATACGGTCATGGATTGCCTTCACATAAGGGCAATGATTACAGATAAACATCACCAGCAAGCCGTTTTCACCTCTGCACTGCGCCAGTGTCCGGCGTTGTCCATCGACACCGAGTAAATCAAAGTCAGGGGCGGGTTTACCAAAATCACACACGGGGGTTTCTGCTAATGCCATAACAAGCTCTCAAATAAATAAAAATTAAACCTGCTTAGATTATTTCATGCCAAAATAGTGGGAGTATTCTAAGAACTAAATCAGGAAATTATGAAAATTGCCATTTTATCGCGTAATGCTAAATTGTATTCGACTACGCGCTTGGTTGAAGCTGCACAGGCACGCGGTCACGAGGTTCGCGTGTTGGATGTATTGCGTTGCTATATGAATATTACCTCACACAACCCGTCTATTCATTATCGGGGTGAAGATTTAGTGGATTTTGATGCGGTGATACCGCGTATCGGTGCCTCGGTGACGTTTTACGGTACCGCAGTATTGCGCCAGTTTGAGATGATGAATGTCATGCCGTTGAATGAATCGGTGGGCATCTCGCGTTCCAGAGACAAATTGCGCTCCATGCAGTTACTGGCGCGTAAGGGTATCGGCTTACCCGTCACGGGTTTTGCCAATAATCCCGATGATATTGAAGATTTGATTTCGCAGGTCGGCGGTGCGCCGTTGGTGATTAAATTATTGCAAGGCACGCAAGGTATCGGCGTGGTGTTGGCAGAAACCCATAATGCCGCTGAAAGTGTGATTCAAGCCTTTATGGGCTTAAAAGCCAATATCATGGTGCAGGAATTTATCAAAGAAGCCGACGGCAGTGATATTCGCTGTTTTGTGGTCGGCGATAAAGTGGTTGCTGCCATGAAACGCCAAGCCGCAGAAGGTGAATTTCGCTCCAATCTACACCGTGGCGGTTCTGCCAGTTTAATTCGTTTAACCCCCGAAGAACGTTCCACCGCTGTTCGTGCCGCTAAAATTATGGGCTTGAATGTCTGCGGGGTGGATATGCTCCGCTCTAATCACGGGCCTGTGATTATGGAAGTGAATTCCTCGCCGGGTTTAAAAGGCATTGAAGAAGCCAGCGGCAAAGACATTGCCGGTATGATTATTCAATTTATCGAAAAACGCTTTGAGACCTTGGAAACGACAAAAGATAAATTGCCGACGACACGCACGCGCACACGCGGCAAGGGCTGACATTATGAATATTACGCCTGACATGATTGATTATATAGGCTACATAGCAGCCGCGCTCACCACCGCCTCATTTTTACCTCAAGCTATTCTCACCCTCAAAACCAAAGATACGCAATCGCTGTCCCTCGGTATGTATACGCTGTTTACACTGGGCGTGTTCGGCTGGCTGGTGTATGGGATTTGTATCGAAAATACCGTCATTGTGTTTGCCAATGTCATTACCTTTATCTTGGCGGCATCCATACTGGGTTTTAAAATTTACAATGTGCTAACTCATAAAGAATAGTGTTTGGACAATTATTCAAGTTACGATTTTTTTAATCATCACGCTCAATCGGAGAAAACGCATGGCGAATAAATTAACATTAACGCAGTTTATTATTGAACAGCAACGCGGGCTGCCCGATGCGTCCGGCACATTTACGCTGTTGCTGAATAACATCGTAATGGCGTGCAAAGAAATCTCGCATTTAGTCAATCGGGGTAATCTGGTCGGCGTATTGGGCAGTGCTGAATCGGAAAATATTCAAGGCGAAGTGCAGAAAAAACTGGATATTATCACCAATGACATTATGGTCGGCGCACTGAACTGGACGGGGCATTTAGCAGGCATGGCATCGGAAGAAATGGATGACATTATCAGCATTCCTGCGCAGTATCCCAAAGGTAAGTATCTCGCGTTGTTTGATCCTTTAGATGGCTCGTCCAATATTGATGTCAATATGACGGTCGGCACCATTTTTTCAATTTTGCGCTGCCGTGAAGGCGTTGACCCTGCGGAAGAAGATTTTTTACGCAAAGGCACGGAGCAGGTGTGCGCGGGTTTTGTACTCTACGGCCCGTCAACCATGCTGATTCTGACCACAGGACACGGGGTGAACGGTTTTACGCTGAATCAGGATATTGGGGAATTTATTTTAACTCACCCGAACATGAGAATTCCCGAAGACACCAGCGAATTCGCTATTAATATGTCTAATCAACGCTTCTGGGAACCGCCTGTACAACAGTATATTGCTGAATGTTTGCAGGGTACGGACGGTGTGCGCGAGAAAGATTTTAATATGCGCTGGGTTGCGTCCTTAGTCGCCGAGGTATACAGAATTTTAACGCGCGGCGGTGTGTTTTTATATCCGCTGGATGTGAAAAATCCTGCCAAACCTGCCAGATTACGCTTGATGTATGAAGCCAATCCAATGGCATTCATTATTGAACAGGCAGGTGGTGCGTGTACCACAGGACGGGAACGCATATTGGAGATTAAGCCGACGGGGATTCATCAACGTGTGCCGCTGATATTGGGTTCAAAAAATGAAGTTGAGCGGATAGTTACTTATCATCAACAAGATTGATGGTTGTTGGGTTACTGTCAATTAATCAATTATTGTAGGAGTTCAATAGCTTTAGCTATTGGCTGGTATCTGCCAGAAAACAGCTAAAGCTGTTTTACTCCTGAGGAAATGAAATGCGCCGATTATTTTTTGCCTTATGGCCTGATGACAGCATTCGGCAAGCATTGCAACACATCAGTGCCGCATTACCGCTGTCATCCCGACAACGGGTCAGTGCGGAAAACTGGCATATCACGCTGGTATTTATGGGCAGCGTCGATGAATCACTGCTGCCAAACCTCACAGAGGCGGCTATGCCCATCAGCGCATCGGCAATCACCTTGGTATTTGACCAGCTGGAGTATTGGCATAGAGCAGGGGTATTGTGCCTGACCTGTTCACAACCAGAGCCGACAGTAGCGCGTTTGGTCACTCAGTTATCAACACCGCTTGCCGAGCTGGGTCTGCCACTCGATACTCGTCCGTATTGCCCGCATATCACCCTTGCCCGTCATGTTCGTGAACTGCCATCTGCGGCTTTTCAACCGCTGGTTTGGTCTGCCAGCCAGTTTGCGCTGGTGGAATCGGTCAGTTCGCCAACTGGGGTGATTTACCAGCCATTACAGTTCTGGCAATTAACAAATTAAAATGTGAATGTGCTATAGATTGCGCTTCACCGCATTCAAATGCGCATCCAGCACGCGCAAGAGTGATATGCCGAAGGCAGGTAGTGATTGAATCAGCTCAGGAAGGGTTTGCCTGTCAATAGCCAGTAATACACAGCGCGTTTCGGCTATGACGCTTGCGGTGCGGGCGTGTCGTCGGGCTACCAGTGCAATTTCACCGACGATGTCGCCTACACCACTGCGCCCCACCACTTTGTTATCAATCATTATGGTCATCTGACCCTCAAGAATGACATACATCAACAAGGCGGCGGCACCTTCATGAAACACGACGCGCTTTTCAGGCACATTCATCAGTGCATTTTCGCCCAGTTTCTGCTTCAGCGTATTGAGCATTTCGGCAGTCAGCACGCTGCTGGGTTTACTGGCTTTGGTTTCAATCAGAGGCGTGTCTTTGGGTTCGATACCCGTTTTAGGCAGCGTTCTGATTAACACATCCATCAGCATAAACAAGAACGTCGGTTGCTTTTTCAGGCTGGCGGCAAATTGCTTTTCATTGAGTGCAACCACTTTGCAAGCCGTATTGGCGGTCGCTGTGGCATTGCTCGCAGAGTAAGGCGTGAATTCACCGAATACTTGCCCCGATTCAAGATTGATACTGTGTCCGCAGGCTGTTTGAATGGTGATGCTGCCGTCCAGTAACAAGTAGGTTTTATCGGTTTGTAAAAAGGAAAAAATCCCCGCCTTTTGTTCCAGCACAAACAACGATTTTCCTGCTTTGACCGCTTCTACCGTGCCAAACAGTTTAAAAAACTCAAGTGCGGCATTAGGGTTGTAAGTCATGTGGCATTCAACTTTATCTTGATTCGACGAGTTCATTTTATGATGACCTTCTATATCATTTGATTCAGTCAGCTTTTGCCCGCAATTTACCGCACCAAAAATATAAATTCAATCAATGCGGCGGGCAAAAAATATTGTCCGCTTTACTGTTGAGTTTTCTCTATGGCTTCTCGTTGCTCAGCAGCAGAATCCTGAATGATTTGATTGATTTGTCTGGCATCTTCCATTGTCTGTCTGCCGCTTTCTATACGTCCGTTTTGCGTTCTTATAACGCCTGTAATGCCTGCTTCCTCGGCTTTAGGCGCAGGCGGTTCTGGCTTCGGCTCTTCTTTGCTGCACGCCGTGCCGATCAGCAGTATCGCTATGGCGATCATTGGGATTATGAATTTCATGATGTTATCTATTTAAGGTAAATGAGTAATTTCGGAGGCGTGATCAAAATCGACACCGACACTGACGATAAAACTGGTCGCCGCTTCAATATCCATCGCGGATTTAATGACTTTTGATTTATCGACAATGACCGTAAAACCTGAGGTGGGATTGGGTGAAGTCGGGATAAATAAAATATATTTGTCACCCTGACGGTTGGTCACATAAGCAGGCACCCAAATACCGTCTTTAGGGTATTCAACATACACGACTTCTTTGGCGATAGCCTGATCGTGCGATAAAAACATATTAATCACTTTTTTAGTGACGCGGTAAATAGTGTTTAACAGAGGAATTCTATCAATAACCACGTCAAACATTTTAATAATCCATGACGCGCCTTTTTGGGCAATGGTGTGACCTATTGATACCAGCAGTGTGAAACTGATGACAAACACAATGCCTGTATACACATAGCTGTCGGCGAAAACATAGACGATTTCAAATAAATTCGACACCATGCCTTTTACGAAAATGATAATCTGCAACACGATAACAATAGGGATAATCGCAAATACGCCGATCAGGAAATAATTCAGCAGCTTCTTGGTTAATTCGTTCATAGTGTTATCCTCTCTTTAAGTATTAAAAATACAGGTAATCCAAGTTACTCAAGGTAATTGATTGGGCTGGGATATTTATTGTGTTGTGAGTTATCCCAACAGCCTGTGGCGTGTAAAAAACAGCCTCTAAATTGTGCAGTTTGCTGCAACGTAAGTCTACAAAATTCAATCTTATTACCTTGTTTATTAGCGCAAACGTCACCATGTTGTAGCGAGCAAAGTACAAATACACGGGCTTTTATCTGTCACTAACAGCGTGGACAGTATATAATTGCCCACTTTTTCAATCATTTACTAAATTCACACTGGAAAAAAGCATGTTGGGTAATCTGGTTAAATTTGTTGTAGGAAGCCGTAACGACAGGCTTATCAAAAAGAAAGTGAAGCTGGTCAAGCAGGTCAATGCTCTGGCTTCTGAATATGAAAAACTATCTGATACGGCACTGGCAGCAAAAACACAGGAGTTTCGTTCTCGCCTCGCACAAGGCGAATCGCTGGATAACTTGATTCCCGATGCGTTTGCGGCGGTCAGAGAAGCCTCTACGCGGGTGTTCGGTATGCGTCATTTCGATGTGCAGCTGATTGGCGGCATGATTTTACATGACGGCAAAATTGCGGAAATGAAAACCGGCGAGGGTAAAACCTTGATGGCAACCTTAGCGGCGTATCTTAATGCCTTGCCTGAGCGCGGTGTTCATGTCGTCACGGTGAATGATTATCTGGCGAAGCGTGATGCCGAATGGATGGGCAAACTGTATGGCTTTTTAGGCATGACTACCGGTGTCATTCTCAGCCACATGGATAAAAGCGAACGCCGTCGTGCTTACAATTCAGATATTACCTACGGCACCAATAACGAATTCGGTTTTGATTATCTGCGTGACAACATGGAATACACGCTGGAACAAAAAGTCCAACGTGATTTAAGTTTTGCCATCGTCGATGAAGTCGATTCGATTCTGATTGACGAAGCCCGCACACCGCTGATTATTTCAGGCCCTACCGAAGAAAGCACCGAAGTTTATATTAAAGCCAACGCGGTTATTCCTTTTCTGGTTAAACAAGAAAAAGAAAACGACAAAGAAGGTAATACCGTCGGTGAAGTCGGTGATTACACCGTTGATGAAAAAACCCGTCAGGTGCATTTAACCGAATCAGGTCATGAACACGTTGAACGCCTGATGGTTGAACACGGCTTAATGGTGGAAGGCAGCAGCTTATACAGTGCGACCAACATCCGCCTGATGCACTATTTGAATGCGTCATTACGCGCTCATGTGCTGTTCAAAAGAGACGTGGATTATATTGTTGCCGATAATGAAGTCATCATTGTTGATGAATTTACAGGGCGTATCATGCCGGGTCGCCGTTGGTCAGAAGGCTTGCATCAAGCCATCGAAGCCAAAGAAGGCGTGACCATCAACAACGAAAATCAAACCTTAGCCTCTATTACTTTCCAGAATTATTTCCGTTTATACGAAAAACTGTCAGGTATGACAGGTACAGCGGACACCGAAGCCTTCGAGTTAAACAGCATCTATGGTCTGGAAGTAGTCATTATTCCAACGCATCGCGATATGATTCGTAGAGACTTGGGTGATGTGATTTTCCTCACCACCGAGGAAAAATATCAAGCCGTTGCCGATGATATTAAAGAATGCGTGACACGCGGACAACCTGTGTTAGTCGGTACCACCTCGATTGAAAATTCGGAGCGCATTTCTGCCTTATTAACACAACAAGGTGTTAAGCATGAAGTGCTGAACGCCAAACAACATGAGCGTGAAGCCCATATTGTTGAGCAGGCGGGTATGCCGGGTGCGGTCACGATTGCTACCAACATGGCAGGTCGCGGTACCGACATCGTGCTGGGCGGTAACTTGGAAGCCGAATTAAAAGCTTTGGGCGAAGATGCCAGTGAAGAAGAAAAAGCCCATGTACGCGGTGTGTGGTTAGACAGACATAATCAAGTGCTGGCAAGCGGCGGCTTGCACGTTATCGGTTCAGAGCGTCATGAATCACGCCGTATCGACAACCAGTTGCGCGGTCGTTCAGGTCGTCAGGGCGATCCGGGTTCCACCCGTTTCTACTTATCGCTAGAAGATGATTTGATGCGTATTTTTGCCTCTGAACGCGTTGCAGGCTTGATGCAGAAACTCGGCATGGGCAACGGTGAAGCGATTGAACATCCTTGGGTGACTCGCTCGATTGAAAATGCCCAGCGTAAAGTCGAAGCGCGTAACTTTGACGTACGCAAAGAAATTCTGGCGTATGACGATGTGGCAAACGACCAGCGTAAAGTGATTTACGCCCAGCGTAATGAACTGATGGCGGCGAGTGAAATTTCCGACATTATCAGTGCAATCCGCGCCGATGTAGTCAATAACGTCATCACCCAATACATTCCCCCTAAAACAATGGTGGAACAGTGGGATGTTAAAGGCTTGGAAGACCATTTACTGCACGAATTCAATGTTGAAGTGCCTGTGCAGAAAATGCTCGATGACAACCACAATCTGACCGAAGAAGGCTTGCGTCATCGCATTGTTGACGCGCTTGAGCAAAATCATCACCAAAAGGAACTGCAAATTGACGGCGGTAAATCCGTGTTACAGCATTTTGAAAAATCAGTGATGATGCAGGTGCTGGATAACAGCTGGAAAGAACATTTATTGGCAATGGATTATTTGCGTCAGGGCATCTATTTACGCGGCTACGCGCAAAAAGACCCCAAGCAGGAATACAAGCGTGAAGCCTTTGAAATGTTCACTGCCTTATTGGAAGACATCAAATACGAAGTCACCAATATATTGGCAAAAGTGCAGGTAAATCAGGAAGAAGATGTGCAGGCACTGGATGAGCAGCAACAAGCTCCCAGAGAAATGCACTTCGACCACGCACCTGCACCCACGCTGGATGCCTATGAGCAGTCATTATCAGAAGTTGATGACGAACAGGACGATGACTCAGAACCTCCGTTCATTCGTGAAGGAATTAAAATAGGACGTAACGATCTTTGCCCTTGCGGTTCAGGCAAGAAATACAAGCAATGTTGCGGTGCGCTGAGTAACGAAGCGTAAATAAAAAGACCTGTCAGATTTTTAAAATCTGACAGGTCTATTAGTTTCTTAAAGAAATTAACGTGATGTTAAAAAACGCATAACAATTAAGTTACGTTTGATTTTTATAAATATCGTAGTTAATTTGTTTTGTTCAGTAATGACTTCGGTCGCCCAGCGAGAAATATTCTTTTCTTCATAATTTGCCATTAACGCAATATATTCTTGTATTCTCCAACCATGCAGTCTCATTACATAACACTGTTTTTCATTGTTAGCATCTGATGTTCCTTGAAGATAGTTATCTAAAATATGAGCTTCAATTATTTCAAGTTCTTCTTTTAAATCAATCTCCTTAATTACCACGTTTGACGTTTTTAAGTAACGATTTATAACTTTTGAAACATTATCATTTTTTAGATGAATCATATCTGCCCAGAACCAGTATCTTCTGCCTGAGTGGTCATCATTCATGTCTCTGACTGCTTGAAGATAACCATTTAATTCAGCAACAGTTATTCCTATCCCTCCTTTTTTCATCAATGTCTTCATGGTGTTGGCGTGTTGTTAGCTATCTTAAATAACGTCAAACATTAACTCTTATTTGCTAAAAAGATAATAGGGACGTTGCATAGCAACGTCTCTATAACAAAATCAAGAAGCCGCTAAACCAGCAATGCTATAACCGCAATCCACATAAGTAATCTCGCCAGTAATACCCGACGCTAAATCCGAACACATAAACGCCGCCGCGTTGCCGACTTCTTCAATGCTGACGTTGCGTTTTAACGGTGCAGTATCCGCCGCTTTACTCAGCATGGCTTTAAAATCATTAATGCCCGATGCTGCCAAGGTTCTGATAGGCCCTGCGGAAATCGCATTGACGCGCGTGCCTTCTGCGCCTAATGCCACAGCCATATAACGCACATTGGCTTCTAAACTGGCTTTGGCAACACCCATCACATTGTAATTAGGAATTGCCCGTTCTGCGCCTAAATAAGTCAGCGTCAATAATGAGCCGTTGCGACCCTGCATCATGGCGCGTCCTGCTTTTGCCAACGCGGTAAAGCTGTAAGAACTGACATCATGGGCAATCTGGAAATTTTCGCGGGTGGTCACGTCAACATAATCGCCGTTCAGCGCGTCACGCGGTGCGAAAGCGACTGAATGCACGATGCAATCCAAGCCGTCCCACTGCTCGCCCAGTTTGGCAAATACGTTGTCGATATGCGCATCAATACTGACATCACACTCAATCGTAATGTTAGAACCGCATTGTGCCGCCATGTCTTCGACGCGGCTTTGTAATTTTTCGTTTTGAAAAGTAAAGGCTAATTCCGCGCCTTCGCGGTGCATTGCTTGTGCAATTCCCCATGCAATAGACCGATTACTGGCTAAGCCGACAATTAACACTCGTTTGCCCTGCATAAAACCCATGATTCTCTCCTCGTTTTTGTTGTTAAAATAAGCCCTCCAGTATCTATGAGCTGTTTATTGATGTCCAGTTTTTTGTCTATCCACTGTAGACGTGTTTTTAACTGCCATCATGACCGCCTTACTCACACTATAAATCATGCTCAGCACCCTCGTTCGTTTTGCCATTCGTTTTTACGGTATTGTTATCGCCTTGGCGGTGCTTATTTTGATAGTAGGCGGCTATCGTTTTGTTACTGCGGGCTTGGATATTTTTCCTGAGTTTTCCCCTAAACAGGTCATTATTCAAACCGAATCGGCAGGATTGGCGGCGGAACAGGTGGAGGTGCTGGTGACGCAACAGATTGAAACCGCTATCGGTGGCTTGGTGGGGCTCAAAGCCACGCGCTCGGAGTCGATACAAGGCTTATCTATTGTGACGGCAACGTTTGCCGAAAACAGCAATATCTATCTGAATCGGCAACTCATCAGTGAACGCTTAGCCACTGTAGCGACTCAATTACCGCAAGGTATTACGCCGATTGTGATTCCGTTATCTTCGTCCTCGGCGACCGTGTTAACGATTGGTTTACGTTCCGATAGCGTGGATTTAATGGCGTTGCGCAGTCTGGTGGATTGGACAATCGTACCGCGTTTGTTGTCAGTGGCGGGGGTTGCCGATGTGAATGTATTTGGCGGTGACATCAAGCAATTACAGATTCAGGTTGATCCTGTGCAGTTGCAACGCTTCAATCTGTCGTTGGATGATGTGATTCAAACCGCAAGCCAAGCGGGGACGATTCAGGGCAGCGGGTTTATTGAAAATCAAAATCAGCGTTTTACCCTGCAAGTCACAGGACAACCGCAAACCCCTGAACAATTTGCCAAAATCCCCTTATTGAATCAATCCCGCCCGTTGACCTTGGGTGAAGTTGCCAGTATTCACTACGCGCCCGAACCGCCCATCGGCGCGGCGCAAATTATGGGCAAACAGGGCATTGTCATGATGGTTATCGGTCAATACGGGGCTAATACGTTGTCGGTATCGCGGCAGGTGGAACAAACGCTGCAAGAATTTGCCCCGCTGTTTAAAAAGCAGGATATTGATTTTTATGAACATCTGTTTCGCCCTGCTGATTATATTGAAACCTCGCTGAGTAATTTATCGGGGCATTTATTGCTGGGCGGTTTATTCGTGGTCATTATTTTGTATGCGTTTTTGTTTAACGTGCGTACTGCGTTTATTTCCGCACTGGCGATTCCCGTGTCGCTCATCGGCGCGATTATGGTGTTATTAGCGTTTGGCGTTAATCTCAATATTATGGTGCTGGGCGGTTTGGCGATTGCCTTGGGTGAGGTGGTGGACGATGCCATTATTGATACCGAAAATATTTTCCGCCGCTTGCGTGAAAATCGGTTATTGCCACAACCGCAACCCGTGGCTACGGTGGTTTATAGCGCGTCTATGGAAGTGCGCAGTTCGGTGGTATACGCCAGTTTTATCGTAGCGTTGGCGTTTGTGCCGTTGTTGACCTTGAGCGGCGTGGTCGGACGATTGTTTGCGCCGCTGGGTTATGCGTACATTCTAGCGATTTTAGTGTCGTTGCTGGTCGCGCTCACACTCACGCCTGCGTTGTGTTATGTGTTGTTGGGTAAAATGTCGGCAACCGATACGCATGATGATCCGCCGCTGATTAAAGCTCTTAAGCCGCGCTACAAACGTTTCTTGACCGTGGTTACGAAGCATTTTAACGGCGTAATGCTTGCCAGTGTGTTGTTATGCGTTGCGGCTATCGCGGCGTTTTCACGTTTCGACAGTCAATTACTGCCCGAACTGCGCGAAGGGCATTATATCGTCCACACCACCAGCATTGCGGGTACGTCATTACAGGAATCATTACGCATCGGCAGCCAGCTCACCGCACAATTTATGAAAATTGACGGCGTGCAGTCGGTGTCGCAATGGGCGGGACGCGCCGAACGCGGTGCGGATACTTATGGCAGTCATTACAGTGAATATGAGGTGCATCTGGATAAATTGTCGGGTGCAGAGCAACAGCGTGTGTTAGACCAACTGCGTGAGATTCTCAAAGATGCCATCGGGATTTTATACGAAGCCAATACTTTTTTGACTGAACGGGTGGATGAAACTATTTCGGGCTATACCTCGCCTGTGGTGGTGAATATTTACGGCACAGATTTGAACGCGCTGGATGCGAAAGCCCAAGCGGTTGCCGCTATCATGCGTGATTTACAGGGCGCGGCGGATGTACAGTTGCGTTCACCGCCTGCCACGCCATTATTGCAAGTGCAGTTAAATCTCGACCAGCTGACTGCAACAGGTGTGAGTCCTGCGCAAGTGATGGAGTCTTTACAGACGGCGTATGAAACGCGAGTGGTCGGTAAAAATCTGCAAGGCAATAAAATATTTAATGTCGCGGTGGCGTTATCGCCCGAGTTAAGGCAACAGCCTGAATCCATTGCGCAACTGCCGCTGAGAGCGCGTGACGGTAGCTTAATCCGACTGGAACAAGTCGCGGATATGCGTCACACCGCCAGTCGTTACAACATTCTGCATCAAAATTCCCAGCGGCGGCAAACCGTGACCTGCAACGTGCTGAACCGCGATTTGGATGCCTTTATGGCGGAATTAAAAACGCGGGTGTTAAGCGATATTGCCTTTACTGCCGACAGTTACCCCGAATTTACCGGCGCGGCGATTGAACAGGCGGAAGCGCGGCACGCGTTAATCGGTTATTCTTTATTAGCGGGGGCAGGGGTGATTATGTTGATTTACATTGCCATCGGTAGTTTGCGCCATGCTTTATTGACGTTGGTTAATTTGCCGTTCGCGTTAATCGGCGGTGTGGCGGCGGTGTTGTTGACGGGAGCGACCTTATCAGTGGGTTCGGTGGTGGGTTTTGTCACGCTGTTCGGGATTACCGTGCGCAACAGCATTATGCTGTTATCGCATTATCGCCATTTGGTGGAAGAGCAAGGCAGACGCTGGGATGTGGATACCATGCTATTGGGTGCAAGTGAGCGTTTGCCGTCTATTTTGATGACCGCGCTGGTCACGGCGTTGGCGATGCTGCCGATTGCGTTTAACAGCGATAATGCAGGTCGGGAAATTATGGGGCCGATGGCGGCGATTATTATCGGCGGTTTAGCGTCATCTACGGTGTTGAATTTATCATTATTGCCGATTGTCTTATTACGATATGGGCGGTTTAATACGTTGTAAATATTGACGGTTTAAGCGTATTTTGCACTTCATGCAAGTGTCTTGATGACAAAAAGTGTCATCTAAATCTGTGTGGTCATTCAATTTAATCAGTGTGGTAAATCATTAAGAGGGTATAAAAAGTCATTTTTTTATATAAAACGTCACTATATTAGAAAATATGCTTTAAGAAATCATAAGAAATAGAAAATGAATAGCGGTTACATGAGCCTTGCAGGTATTTGAAGACTTGGTGTGAAAAATGCTTTCTAATAATGATTTTTAACGTACAAGCAGATTAATTATGCGGTGTAAATTTGATGTGCAGCAGTTTGTCAGGCTATTCGGCTTGCTTGCCGTAATGCCGATATGTGTATGCGCAGAAACCATAGATTTACAATTACGCTGGCATCATCAATTCCAATTTGCGGGCTATTATGCCGCTGTGCAACAAGGCTATTATCAAAAAGCAGGGCTGGATGTCATCATTCACGAAGGTTCGCCCGATAAAATCTCCATCAACGAAGTATTGCAAGGTCATGCGCAATACGGTGTTGCCAACAGTGAGTTGCTGTTAGCCCGCTTAAAAGGCGAGCCATTAGTGCTGTTAGCCGCTATCTATCAGCATTCGCCTTCGGTATTGCTGGTTCGCAAAGACTCGGGGATTTTTTCACCCAGCGATCTTGTCGGTAAAAAAGTCATGATGTTAGGCAAGACCATTGATGCCGATTTTACCGCAATGTTTCCCAATGAACGTATTGATATGACGAAAGTTCATATTATCCCCAGCAGTTTTGATATTCAAGATTTAGTGACCGGCAAAGTGGATGCGTTTAATAGCTATATCAGCAACGAGCCTTATTTTTTAAAACAACAGGGTGTTGAATTTACAGTAATCAGCCCGCGCAATTATGGCGTTGATTTTTATAGCGATATGCTGTTTACCAGCGAAAATGAACTAAAACACCATCCAGAGCGTGTTAAAGCCTTTCTGGATGCCAGTTTGCAAGGCTGGAATTATGCAATGGCACACCCGCAGGAAATTATTGCGTTGTTGCAAAATCAATACCATGTGCCGAAATCCACAGCGCATCTCGAGTTTGAAGCGGATGCTATACGTTCACTGATACTGCCCGAACTGGTTGAAATCGGTCATACCAATCCGTGGCGACTTCAGCACATGGCAGATACGTTTGTGCAGGCGGGGATGGTGGACAATACCGAGTTGCTGGAACATTTTCTTTATGTGCCTGATAGCGTTAAAGAGCATAAACGCCTGACGCGCTATCTGAAAATCATGGTGATTATCGCGCTGATTATCAGTGTGATTGTTGCCGTCATGTACGCGGCTTACCAATCCATAAAACGGGAAAACCAGCAGCGTAAACGCATAGCGGAACAGTTGCGGCAACGAACCGATGAACTGGCATTGCATAATAGTATTTTGCAGAAAATCGGTCAGGGTATTGCCTTGCCTGAGTTGCTGGATGAACTGGCGCGGCAGGTAGAAAGTCTGCATCCCAGAATGCTGTGTTCAATTTTGCTGCTGGATAACAATAATCAGCTGCGACATGGTGCCGCGCCCAGCCTGCCTGATTTTTATAGTCAGGCGGTTGACGGTCTGGCGGTTGGTGACGGTGTTGGCAGTTGCGGTACAGCGGCTTGTCGCGGCGAACGTTACATTGCGGAAGACCTGCAACAAGACCCGTTTTGGATTCCTTACCGTGAACTGGTCAAACAGGCGGGTGTGCAGTCGTGCTGGTCACAACCCATTAAAGACAATCAGGGCAAGGTGCTGGGTACATTCGGTATTTACCATGCTAAGCCCACAACGCCTACAGCATCGGAAATTGAGCTGATTGAAAGTTATGCCAATCTGGCGCAACTGGGTATTGAACGTACCCGTGCCACGGTTGCATTGCAAGAGAGCGAGCAACGCTTGCGGTTCGTTTTAAAAGGCAGCGGGCTGGGTTTTTGGGATTGGAATATCGGCAGCAATACCATACAAATCACCAACAGCAATACCGATGTTTCTCGCCACGACTTCACTGACACACAATGCCGCACACCCTTATGGTTGGATTTTGTCCATACGGATGATCGGGAAAAAGTCTGGCAGTCCATACAACAGGTGCTGAATGGCAAACAGACTACGCATGAAACTGAGTACCGTGTATTCGATAAAAACGGCGACGTGCATTGGATTTTAGATCATGCCAGCATTGTGCAGTACAGTGAAGAGGGCAAACCCGTGCGCATGAGCGGTACGCATACCGACATTACCGAGCGCAAACTTGCCGAACAGCAATTACGCGACAGTGAACAGCGACTGACGCTCTGCCAACTCTATGGCGGCATAGGAACGTGGGAAGCGGACTTAATCAATAATCGGCAGTTCTGGTCAAGTACCACCTGCAAATTACTGGGCTTTCCTGAGATAGCAAATCCCACATGGGAAGATTTTTTAGCAATTATTCATCCTGAAGACAAGCAGGTCGTCATTGATGCGACGCAAGCGCATCTCGCACACCGCGCAAAATACGATGTCGAATACCGTATTATCGACGCAGATAAGCAAATACGCTGGATGCGCTCTTTGGGGCGTGTTGATGAAATTCTCTCCAACGGCAAGCCGACTTTTTTCAGAGGTATAGTGCAGGACATTACCGACCGCAAAGCCGCCGAAGAACAAATTAAACAACTGGCATTTTATGATCCCCTCACACAACTGCCCAACCGTCGCCTGTTATATGACCGTTTGCAATATGGCATTGAACTGGGCAAGCGGGAAAGCAAAAAACTGGCGGTGCTGGTGCTGGATCTGGATCATTTCAAAGCAGTCAATGATAATTTAGGGCATAAAGCAGGCGATGAATTATTGCAAAAAGTGGCGGAACGTATTAAAGGTCAGTTGCGTAAAATTGACACCGCAGCCCGTTTGGGCGGCGATGAGTTTGTGGTGGTACTCTCCGAGTTAACGCATTTTGAAGATGTCGAGCGTGTGGCACTGGCGATTATCAGTGAATTAAGCGCGCCTTTTATACTGCGTGAAAATGATGAGGTGAGCATCGGTACCAGTATCGGTATCAGTTTTTATCCACTACATGGCGATAGCCCTGAAATACTGCTGGATTGTGCCGATACTGCCTTGTATCAGGCAAAAGACCAAGGGCGCGGTTGCTTTTGTATCTTTCAGGCAGATAATGCCAAGCGATATACCGACAGTGCGGCTGCCTGCACCTCAGCGTAAACGCGGCAACCATTTTTAAGCCTTCTATTCATTGTATGTTGGGTAATAATTCACTATGATTGCCGGCTATTTAGTCATACACGAGAAAAATGATGAAACTAATAACTGCAATTATTAAACCGTTCAAAATGGATGATGTCAGAGAGGCATTATCTGAAATAGGCGTTGCCGGCGTTACGGCTACTGAAGTAAAAGGTTTCGGTCGTCAGAAAGGGCATACCGAACTGTATCGGGGGGCTGAATATGTCGTTGATTTTCTGCCAAAAGTGAAGCTGGAAATTGCTGTTGCTGATGATATTGTGGATAAAGCCGTACAAACAATAGTCAATGCGGCAAACACAGGTAAAATTGGTGATGGGAAAATATTTGTTACCAACTTAGAGCAGGTCGTTCGCATCAGAACGGGTGAAACTGGAGAAGAAGCCATCTAATGGCTGTATAAGGATATAACGATGTCGTTTTCAACTCGGTACGTCTTCCGTACCCTACTATTGCTTTTGCTGCCCACAGTGGTTTTAGCAGACACTCCCGTATTAAATCAAGCCAATACCGCGTGGGTTCTTACGTCCACCGCCTTGGTGTTATTCATGACTATTCCCGGTCTGTCATTGTTCTACGGCGGCTTGGTGCGCAGCAAAAACGTATTATCGGTATTAATGCAATGTTTTGCCATCACCTGTCTGGTGTCAATACTGTGGTTGGCAGGGGTTTACAGCTTTATTTTTTCCGATGGCGGCAGCGTGCAGGCATTCATCGGTGGTGCGTCTAAAGTCTTTCTGCCCGATATAAACACCACCGCTTTAGTAGGCGATATTCCTGAAACCGTGTATTTCATGTTTCAAATGACGTTCGCCATTATTACTCCCGCGCTGATTGTCGGGGCATTTGCTGAGCGCATGAAATTTTCTGCTATGCTTTGGTTTAGCGGCTTATGGTTGATTATCGTCTATATACCTGTCTGTCACTGGATATGGGGTGGTGGTTGGCTGGCAAAGTTAGGTGCGATGGATTTTGCAGGTGGCATCGTCATTCACGTCAATGCAGGCATTGCCGCCTTAGTATCAGCTCTGGTATTAGGTAAGCGTAAAGGCTTTCCCACTACCGCTATGCCGCCGCACAACATGACTATGGTGGTGACCGGCGCGGGGATGTTATGGGTCGGCTGGTTTGGATTTAATGCAGGCAGTGCCTTAACCTCAGACGGACGTGCAGGTATGGCACTGTTAGTCACGCACATCGGTGCGGCGGCGGGTTCATTAACGTGGATGGCTATCGAATGGAAACGCTTCGGCAAACCCAGCGTACTAGGCATCGTCACAGGCATGGTCGCCGGTCTTGGCACGATTACACCCGCTTCCGGTTTTGTCGGTCCATTCGGCGCGTTAGTGATTGGCGTTACCGCAGGCTTTGTGTGTTTTTATGCCACGCAATACGTCAAACGCACACTAAAAATTGATGACTCCTTGGACGTATTTCCCGTACATGGTGTCGGCGGTGTGACAGGATCATTATTAACGGGTGTCTTTGCTGCCAGTAGCTTAGGTGGATTAGGCTTACCTGAAGGCGTGACCATTCTCCATCAAGTCGGTATTCAAGCCTTAGCCGTCATAGTGACCGCCGCATGGAGTGCCGTATTCAGCTATCTGATTCTGAAGAGCTTGGATAAATTGATTGGTCTGCGTGTTACGCCAGATGAGGAAGTAGAAGGGCTGGACACTGTTCTGCATGAAGAAACAGGGTATTTGGATTTATAGTTGCTGTTGTTTTTTTGAAACTTTTGTATCTATTTTGTCCTTTTACATTGAAGTAACACTATGTAACTGCTAGAATCAAATACTGTAACGATTATGATTATTTATTTTGGAGAATATTATGTTTAAAAAGCAATTGCTTACACTTGCTGTATTAGCAAGCATAGCTGGCATACCGCTGGCTCAGGCAGACGAATTGGCTCCTGTCGTAAACCAACAAGCTAACGCCCTGCCTCCCTTGGAAGAGTCTGCGGCAGCACCTGCGGAAGCAACTACCTCGCTGACTGATAAGCGTTGGTATGTCGCGCCTTTCGGTACTTTTTTAGCAACAGGTAGTGGAATCAATGATGGCTGGGGTGGTGGTTTAGCGATTGGTAAAATGCTGGATAAACACTTCAATGTTGAGTTGAAAGGTTTTTATCAAACTGCATCCGGCTATGAAGGCTGGGGTCCGACAACTGTTGTTGGTGGTCGTCCGTACCAGCAGATTACCAATTCTGGCAGCGTGGATATGGCAGGCGCATCTGTTGACCTGCAATACTATTTCATGCGCGAGAAATTTTCACCGTACACCGTTGTTAGTTTAGGCGGCATGACGACTGACGGTCCGGGTTTTAACCGTACTGGTTTGATTACTGAAGGCGGCTTAGGTTTCACTTACGAACTGACAGACAATTTGTTAGTGCGCAGTGATGTACGTTACCGCTACACAGCCAACTTTTCAGCACCATCACTCAATGCTGACCAGAACGACATGGTTGTGAATCTGGGTTTTGTTGTGCCAATAGGTTCAAAACCAAAAGCTGAAGCTTATGTACCACCAGCTCCTGTTGCAGAACCTGTTGTTGATTGCTCAACACTGGATTCAGATGCTGACGGCGTGAATGACTGTATCGACAAATGCCCAGGCACAATAGCGGGCAGTAAAGTTGACGCAACTGGTTGCCCAATCAGCTTAGAATTGAAAGGCGTAAACTTTGAATACAACTCTGCAAAATTGACTCAAAATGCCATGTTCATTCTTGATGGTGTTGCACAAAATTTAGTCAACTACCCAGTTAAAGACGAGCTTGAAGTTCACGGCTATACCAGCAGTGAAGGTAGCAACGCTTACAACATGAAATTGTCACAAAAACGTTCACAATCTGTTGCTAGCTACTTAGCATCAAAAGGTGTAACAAATCGTTTAGTTGCCAGAGGTTACGGTGAAAGCCAACCAATCGCTGACAACCGCACTGAACAAGGTAGAGAACAAAACCGTCGTGTTGAATTAATCTGGATGGGTCATTAAGATTCCATTCTGCACAGACGTTGCCATGCAACGTCTGTGCTAAATACGATAAAACAAAAAAGCCCGCGATAAGCGGGCTTTTTTTGTCTGGAATAGTTAGTTACGATGTACCGCAACAACGTTTAAACTTCTTCCCACTGCCACACGCACAAGGCGCATTCTTACCGAGATTCACCTGACCGCCGACTTTGCCGATTGACTTAATCGTACCATCCAGATAAAACCACCTCCCATCATGTTTGGTAAAACGACTGATTTCATTCATCGAATACTCTGCGCCTTCTTGGCTATAAAACGCCTTAAACGTCACCAAACCCTTACTGTCTTTCACACCGCCTTTTTTGGTTTCTGTAATTTCCAAGCGCAACCATTCAATATTCTCTCTGGAAAAATCAATACTTTCAGGGCGTTTAGTCGCATCCCACGTCGCCTGCAAATACGCCCCATCCCGCAACGCATAAGCTGTATAACGCGAACGCATCAACGCCTCCGCTGTAGCAGGAATTTTTTCACCAGTATGAAAAGGTTGGCAGCATTCGCTGTAAGCGAGGTTAGAGCCGCAAAGGCATGGGGTTGTTGGGGTTATGTTCATAAATTGAAAATATCGAGAGGTGAATTATTTGGGTTACGGCAAGCCTAAGCTGACACTATGTTTTAATTCAGCAAGTTATATTGCTATTCGTCTTAATCTGTCTCGAAAATAACGAAAGCTTGGTGATTGGTTTTGCTCAACGTTCAAATGTGGACAAATGTTTTTTGTCCAATTGGCTTTTTCTTGCAAAACCAAAGGAGACCGTTTGCCGTTTGTTGTCAGTACATTCAATCCACCTGCATGAACTATTTCAGCGAGTATTTCCCATGTACCGATTTGTGAGTCTTGAACATAAGCGTCAAGAATAGCCTGTTTCATATCGGGATAAGCTAATTTTAGAGCATCTGAATCGCCCAAATACCACGCTTCTAATTCTTCAATAGCAATACAAAAAAGTGAACGCGGTTTTTTGTCACAATAATTCAATAACGCGACCAGTTCATTTTTAAAAATTACGCAATCATCCTTATCATCTAGGTCAACTAAAACGACGACAACTAAATTAGGATTGTTCTCCGCGCCATAAGCTCTTAATTTGGATGGCAAATTGTGTAATAAGGTTTGGTCGTTTTTATTGGGTAGTGCTGTTGGATTATCGGCTATTTTACCAATACCACGGTGTTTATGAATTTTCCAAGTGTGCGGATTGCTATACTCACCAATTATTTTGCTCATTAAAATGGATAGTGCGGTTAGTTCGCTTTGCCCTTCGACAAGAATTTCAAAGTGCATACTATATTACCGTGCATCTAAATAATCGCTGTACCATAACGCGCCCAGCGGTTGACCTTCATTGACCATATTTTCAATATAGGGAATGTCGCTGGCACGGGTTATTGTTGAAAAACCATCTTCGCCTTTTTCCAGCACCCAAACTTCATTAGGTTCTAGGGCATCGACAAAATACGGCTGGTGAGTGGTGATAAAAAGTTGTGAACCATCTTTGCGCAAGGTGTGAGCGCGAAATTCAGCGGCTAGAATTTCCAGTAATTTGTGATACAAACCGTTTTCGGGTTCTTCAATACAAATTAGCGGTGGCGGTGTAGGGTCTTCTAATAGCAACAAATAAGCGAAGACTTTTAATGTGCCATCGGACATTTGCGGAGCATAAAATGGGTCTTCAAAACCTCGGTCATTGAAACGTAACAGTAAGCGACCATCTGAGGTTTTTTCAGTGTCTATTTTATCAATGCCAGGAATTCTGCCTGCGATACGGTTCAAAATGCTTTGAAAACTATCTCGGTGTTCGCGTTCCATGAACTGTACGACATTGGCAAGATTATCACCTTTACTATTGAGATGTTGTTGTGCGCCTGACAGCGGCAAACTTCGTGCTGCATCGGGCGTGAAATAGCTGAGATACCAACCTTCCATAAACTGGCGAAAGGCGGCGATTCGAGGGTGTTGTTTGAGTGCGCCTAGGGTGGCGATGCCGAGTTTGCGGTTATCATCAAGATAGACTGCTTCTACGCATTCAACTCCTATTTCTATAGCGGAATTATTTACCTCTTTCATTATTGCATTTACTGGCAAGAGATTTGTATCTTCTTTTTCTGCTTCATTTAAAGCATTTTCTATTAGGTCACATAGTTTTAAAGCTTGTTCTTGGTCAAATCCGTCTTTGACTTCATCTTTCAGGGTAAGACCTTGCCCATCATTTAGCACTAAAAAATGAAGAATTTTTTTTTCTTGTTGTTGAAAAAGGGTTTCTTTTGTTACGAAAGGTCGCTTTGTACTGTCCAAATCAGAAAATATACGATAATTGATAGGGTGAGTGTTATTATTCTCTCTATAAGAAATTTCAAATTCAATAACTCCCGTTTGTCCTTGAGAACGGATTTTTTCAAATCCGCCTCGACCGCGCAAATCACACGCCTCCTCAACCCCAAATTTAAGCGTATCTGCTAAAAAACCGAAAACATCAAACAAGGTACTTTTACCAACGCCGTTTTTGCCAATCACAACGGTCATATTGGTAAGTGGTTCTGATTCTGGCGTATCCCATAATCTTCCCAACGTTACATTTTTCAATCCCCGAAAGTTTTTTATCCGAATACCTTCAATCTTAGCCATGATTTTCTCCTGTAACCAAGCAGGGTGGGCATTGCCCACCCCACAAAATGGACTTACTCAGCCATATTCTGCTGCATCAGCAAATAATCTAACCATAGGTTCGATAATTTTTCCTGTACGGTGTTTTGTCTTAAACGTGCGTTTAAGTGAGGGAAGTCCACTTTATCGAGGTCTTGGTCTTGGTTGTAGCAGGAATAGACGAAGGTTTCTTTGCCTGTTTCTTTGTCAACGTGTTTGCACATACATTGGGCGCAGATGCCTTTCATCATGCACTGCATGGGTGAGTTGATTGAACCGACGGCGTGGTGCGCTTTGGTCAGGTAGGGTTTTAACACATCAAAACGCGCCGATTTTACTGCCGCCATCATACGGTCTGAGCCGATAACAATCAGGTGGTCTACGTCAGCTAATGAGATGGGTTGGTCGCCTAATTCGCCTTTGGCGTAGGCGATCATACATTCCAAAATGTTGCCGACGAACGATTTATCTTGTGGGCGGTTGGTGCTGAATGGCTCAACGCCGTCGGCTTTATCAACCGACCAAACCACGACATCAGCGGCGGCTTCTACGTCTTCGACTTTGAAACGGTCTTGGGCGAATTTGTAACCTGCAAAATAAATGACTTTGTTACCAGCGGCGCGTAGGGCTTTGCCGATGGAGAACAATACTGCGTTGCCTAAACCGCCGCCGAGTAATAACACGGTTTGGTTGGTGGTGATTTCGGTCGGTGTACCTGTTACGCCCATGAGTACCACAGGGTCGCCGACTTTCCAAGTGGCGCACAGGCGTGACGATGACCCCATTTCTAAGGCAATCAGCGATACCGTGCCGTTTTCTTTGTCTACTTCCGCACCCGTCAATGCCAAGCCTTCGGCGGCTAATACCGTGCCTTCTACGGTGGGCGCAAACGCTTCGTAATTTTGCACGCGGTAGAATTGACCTGCTTGGAATTTTTCAGCGGCTAACGGAGCTTTAATGACGATTTCAATAATGGTCGGTGTTAAGCGGTTAATCTCTACGATGGTGGCTTTGAATGAGTCATCCAAATGGGCGAATAGGGCTTGCATTGCCGCATTACGTTCGTTTTGCGTGGCTGGATTTAAGGTAGCCAACTCTTGTTCAAACAATTTCACCACATAAGGGTAGCCGTTTTTCGCGCTTGCCATTGCTTTTACTACGTTACCCGCATAGACGGGGTGGTTATCGCCGTAGAAGCTGATAAATTTACCGTCTTTATGGTACGAAGTGAGCGGAGCAGGTTTGCCTAATTTGGGCAGTTTTTCATCGTTCATGGCGACAAGATTAATACTGCCGTTGTCGAATTCGGGTTCGTAACGTTGGAAGAACCATCTGTCCATCACAAACGTGTCGGGGTATTCACTTTGATAAATCGTATTGGGCGACGTACCAGCGGCAACGTATAAACTGCGCAATGGCACATTAATCGGCGCGCCTGAGCTTTTCCAGCGTCCGTCTTCCAGCACCAGTTTTTCAAAATCGACACTGGCTAAATGCCCGTATTCATCGGCGTTTGCACCTAACGGACTCATGCCTTCGGCGAGCGCGATACCTTCTTCCAAGGCTTTGGCAATTTCTTCGTGGTTTTGACGATAAGCAGGCGCGTCTACGATACCTTTGCGGTAGAACAGCGTCACGCCGCCCCATGCTTCAACCAGTGGTTGAAAATCAGGTGCTTCACCTTCAGCTTCGGCTCTAGCGCGTTCGGCGGCGATAGCATTACCGTGTGCTAGGAATTCATCAAGGATGATGGTTTCTTCGGCATCGTAACGGGCGCGTACTGTGGCTTCACCGTAAGTTTCTACTAAAATATCATAACGGTGTTTGATTTTTTCGACTTGGACAGGGTAGTACGCCATCAATTCTGTGGCGGTATCCATAGCCGTCAAGCCGCCACCGATGACACCTGCGGGTAAACGTACTTGTAAATTAGCCAGTGATGAGGCTTTCGCCGCGCCTGTTAATTGCAGTGCCATCAGGAAATCGGAGGCTTTACGGATGCCGCGCATTAAATTATTTTTCAGGTCGATAACGGTCGGTTGACCTGCACCTGAGGCGATACAGATATGGTCAAAGCCCATAGCCCACGCATCATCAATAGTCAGTGTGCCGCCGAAACGCACACCGCCATAGGAACGGAATGCGGCGCGTCTTTGTAGCGTTAAGTAAATAACTTTGAGGAAATTTTTATCCCAACGCACGGTAATACCGTATTCCGCTACGCCGCCGAAACCTGCCAAGATGCGTTTGTCCAGTTCTTCGTAGAGTTCAGTAAAATCAGCGATAGGCTCAGGTAGGTTATCAGCATCACCTGTGAGTTCCACAGGTAACGGTTCCAGTTTTAAACCATCAATACCCGCAACGGCAAAACCTTCGTTGAGTAAATAATGACTCATGGTGTAACCCGCAGGTCCTAAGCCGACGACCAGTGCGTTTTTACCGTTATACGGCAACATTACAGGACGCTTCACATTGAGCGGATTCCAACGGGTTAATAAGCTGTAAATTTCAAACCCGTAAGGCATGAACAGCACGTCGGTCAATACGTTGGTTTCGATTTCAGGAATGTTGACGGGATCGGTTTTTTGGTAAATACAACCTTTCATACATTCGTTACAAATCCGATGCCCCGTACCCGGACACATGGGGTTATCCACAATGATGATAGCCAACGCGCCGATGTTGTCGCCGCCGCGTTTGACCAAGTGCATTTCAGAAATTTTTTCATCCAACGGACAGCCGATGGTGGTTACACCTAAGGGATCAGTTTTAAACAGTTTGGTTTTTTTGTTTATCATGCCTTTAGAGCAGGAGTCGGTATCGCGCTCGTGGCAATAAATGCAGTGATTGACTTCCGATAATACTTGCCGCTGGTTATAACGCGGGTCGGTCAGTTTGAAACCATCACGGCGGCGGCGGTGTTCTAAGCTGCCCATCCACGCGCTGAATTCACCTTTGTCGATAGTGTCATGTGCAACTAACGCATCGAAATCGCGTTTTTCTGGGAATTTAAAGCTAAGCCAATCGGCGACAACGGTGTTGTCTTGTTGCGCAACCAGACTCCAGCGTTGCACGATGTCCATCAGATAAGCAACAAATTCAGCATCGTCGAGTTCAACACTGGCTTGCAGTTCGTTTAACAGCGCGAGGCTTGCTTGGTCATCGTCTTCGGCGAGCTGGTAGCCAGTCAATTTGGCGCGTAATGCGGCAACTTGCTCATCGGCGTTTTGGTAATCGCTGGGTTTGCTTTTGGCGAGTAATTTGTAATGGCTGGATAATGAGCCAATCACTGCACCGACCCGCGCCACGCGGTGTTCCGCATCGTCATCTTCATTAGCTTCTGGGAAACCTGCGGCAATCAGTAAATCAAAGCGGTTGAGTATCTCAGGGATTTTCCATTCGCTGGTGTCTACGCCTTTGAAGACTACGCCTAATTTTTCCACCACTTCATTTTTGTAGGTAAAAATGGTCTCGATTTCGTTTTGAATGTGGCTGCGTTGCGCGTCGTGTTGTTCGGTGACATTAAACAACTTGGCAACAAATTTGCCGACGTACGGCGCGACATTCACTAATAATGCCGAGGTTGCTTCAGGTGTTAAGTCTGCGCCTTGGGTTTGTCGATACGCATTAAAGCGGGCGTATAAATCGGCATCGTGATAACGCACGGATTCATCAAACACGGTGGATAAATCGTTGAGGCGGGCGGCATCGTATAAATCAGCATAAGTGAAGTCAGCTATGCCAAGGGTAAGGTTGTTTTGTGCCATAGTTATGTCAATGTAAAAAGTGAAAAGGTTAAAAATTATGACTCGGCGGGGAGTCATAAAGTTGTGAAAAATAATAAACGGATATTATCTCATTCTCTGCGCTTTAGGGGGTGTTTTCTGTGCGTCGATTAACTCAGTATTTCCCTCATTGTGACACGTTGTCACGCGGTAATTTGCCACATTCTCATTGTTCAGCTTGTTGTATAGACTATCGGCAGCTCATAAAAACCCCCTCGTATGAGCGTCCCTTTCACTGAATATCTGGAGATGAAAATGAAAAAAAGCAGCCTAATTATGATGATTGCAGCGGTGTCTGTCTTAACTGTCACTGTATTTACTACCAGCAATGCAGAAGACAGTAAGACGGTCGCGTGGTATGCCGCCAATATCAAAGATGCGAAAACCAAAGTGCAAGAGTGTCATGATAATGCGAGTTTAAAAGATTCTCCAGAATGTGCCAATGCCCGTCATGCGCTAGAAATCAGTTTTGGTGTCGGTCAGAAATAAACCCGCACACTCTCCTACCGAACCCTTCCTTTACTGAGTTGGGGTGACAAACGTTGCCTTAACTCAGTTTTTTTTGCTGTGCGGCATATCATTGTCAATCTTCTTAACGCCTTGTTAATAAAGTGGATGTAGCATTGCGGCTAAACGCTGCAATTGCTAAAAAATCACGTTCAACATACACTAATGCACAATGTATTTGTACTCAGTAATGTTGATTTATGGAGTCGTTAATGTCAGGTGTTATTGTAAAAAATCCAAATCGGGAACAATGGATTTGTGATGCGGCGTATTATAAATCCGTATCCAGAAACTTTGACCCGCATTATCAATTGAGTGACTGGTTGGCAGCAGAACAAGATTATTTAACTATGTTGCAATGTAATGCGCCTCAAAAAAATAGCACCGTAAAAAAAATGGGCTTACGGCATTTGGCAAAATCACTACCTGCTACGTCTGGTCAAAAATAAAGCACCGGTCATTCTGGCTAAACAATAGCGTTAAGCATACACTGAACAATGTTGTGTGTTGACACGCATTAACTTTGGTTAGTGGAGGGAGGTCATGTTAAGTGCATTTATTAAAAGCCTGAATCGGGAGCAATGGATAGCGGAAGCCGCCTATTTTAAAGCCTTGGCGAGAGGTTTTAAGCCGCATAAAGAATTGGATGACTGGCTGGAAGCGGAGCGCGATTATGCCACCATGCTGATAGAGTTACAGCTTCATGTGCTGGAGGAAGATGGTACGGTATCCACGCTGGGTTTGCGGCAGATTGCGGAATCATTGGGTATTTTTCATCCAGAACACTTGTATTCAGAACGTGAACTCATCCGTGCTATTCAAGATGCAAGTCATCACCGACCGTGCTTTCGGTCAGCAAAATCGTCATCCTGTCAGGAGTACGATTGTCAATGGAGAATGAAGTGCCGAGCGTTAATCGCGATATGGCATAGATAAACCGCGTTAATCGTGCAGCGCATTCCACACAGGCTGCAATAATTCCTGACATTGTTGTTCAAAATCCGCATTCAATATCAAATCCAAATCTGCGACATTACCGAACAGCCGTTTCAGTTCAGGTTCAAAATCCTGCCCGATTGCATACAATAACCGTTCTTTTGCCTTATCCAACGGCGATACAGTGGCTCTTTTACTCCGCGCTTGTTGAATATAGGTAAACGCCGCTTCGACAAAAAACGCATTCGGTTGTTGTAATCCTTGCTGATAAATCGCCAACCATGCCAACAACTGTTTGCTATCGGTGACATTGGGCGATAACACCAAGTTTTTATCTTTGCTTAGTAAGTGGGTGTCGTGCGGCTCAACATGATGGCTGATTAAATTATGCAATAACGCCGCGACTAAATCCTTACCTTTTAAATCGGCATAGCGATACAACAAACTGCCGTTTTCATAACGATTGCTGAGTTTACCGACCAGCCGATACGATTCGATTTTTAAATCAATCGGCACATCATCCAGCCGCGCACCCAATTGTTTGTCTTTAATTTGTGCGACAAAGGCATTAATCACTTGCTGTTGGCGATTAAATGCCAGTTCTCCGACCACGCCCGACAACCACACGCCTTGCGCCTGCATTTTTTGTACCGAGACTTTACTGCCGCTTAATTCGGTTTCTATCCAGTCGTTATAAATACTGTAACCGTCCAGTTTACCGATAGCAAACGGTTCGCGTTCTTCGGCTTTCGCGCCCTGCTTATTAAAGTAAACATCCAATTGCCGATTGATAAAATAGCGTTGCGGATGACGGAAAAACCGAAACAAGTCATTAATATCAATCACCTGCTCAACGTCGGTTTCCAGCGTTCCCGTCCACCAGACATCAAACGACGATTTAATATCGGCAATCGCTACCGCTGTTTCTAAATCACTGGTGGAATAATTAATAAGCTCTGCCGAACTGCCGTCAAAATAACGGCTACTAAACGCCTGTAACGGTTCTTCAATAGTGGGATTTTTCAGCCCATAACTGTCTTTTAACACATCCAGCAATTCACTGATAATCACCGAGGGCGGAATGCGGGTATTTTGACTAATCGACTGCCCGATATAAGTCATAATCAGGCGTTGCCGTGCGGATAATAAAATCTCCAAAAACTGATAACGGTCATCGGCACGACGCGAACGGTCACCTTTTTGATAATGCTGGCTGAGTAAATCAAAAGTGGGATTGCGGTCGATTTTAGGAAATTCGCCGTCATTAATGCCCAGCAAGCCGATAACTTTAAACGGAATCGAGCGCATCGGCAGCATCGAGCAAAACGTCAATTGCCCGCGCAAAAAACCGTTCGATGATTTACGCTCAGACACCGCGCCTTCCATCCAGCTGACAATCACCTGCAATTCCAAAGGGTCATGATGCACGTCAATGACCTCGGCAGATAATTCACCGAGTAATTCTTTTAGCTGCTGCATTTCAATCGGGTCAACCTCTATCAACAACTGATCCGCGTAATAATTCAATTGGCTATGCCAGTTTTTCAGCGATTTCGCCTGCTTCAAGTCACGGCTGGCGCGAAATAACAACGCCATAAACTCACACAAACCGCCCAACGCCGATGCCGACGCGCCTTCAATCGCTTTGTAAGGCAGAATGTCATCGACAAAATCTTCATCACTGCCCACCGCGTAACCCATTAACAGCCTGTCGAGCATCGCCTGCCAAGTGTTTTCATTCAGTTCGGGCAAGCCTAAACTTTTTTTATGTTCTGCGGATTTGCCCCAGCGCACATGAGTGGATTTTATCCAGTAGCGGATAAGTTCCAAATCGGCATCCGATAAACCGAAGCTGGGATAAACCACCGACTGCTCCAATAAATCCAACACTGTCTGCCACCCGAAACGGCTCTGACTGACGCTTAAAAAGCGAATAAACGCATCCAGCGCGTGATTGCTCAGCCGTACGCTGCGGTCGGCAATTGCGTGTTGAATATCGTTGAATACCGCAGCAATAAACGATTCATAATCCTGAATATCGGGCGCGATAACTACTATATCGCGCAGTTGCAAGGTCGGGTCTTGCTCCAGCGCGTGTAAGAGCTGATTTTTTAACACTTCCACTTCGCGCATTCTGGAATGACAGGAATGAATGCTGATGGAATTATCGGGCGTACACGGTGTACGCGAGGCGACCGCGTTATTTAAAATATCGTTTTGCAGGCGTTGCAGATTATTGAGCGGTGCGGGGAATTCTTCAAAACTTTCCAGTTCCACGGTAAAGGCAATCGCTTCTTCCAGCAAAATCGCCTGAAACTCGCGTCCTTGTTGCCCTAAAGTAGATAACAACGGATGCCCGACAAAGGCTTCCTCATTAATAATGCGCTGGCGTTTGGTGTCTATGTCTGCCCAAAAATCACTGGATGGATTCAGCAAAAATAAATGCACTTGGCAATGTTTCGATAGCCCTTCCAGATATTTTAAAAACAGCGGTGGCATGGTATTGACACCAAAAATACACACCCGCTCAGGCAGTTGCGCACTGAACGCGCCTTCGTCTGCCGAATTGAGTTTATCTATTACCTGCAACCATAACGAACCCCGATGCTTGGTGCCGATTTGTTGCGTTACCTGCCGCCATAACGCCTGTTGCCAGCGTTCCGTCGCCGTGTTGTACAGCAGTTTATTCGCTTGCCACAATGCGAGCATATCGGGGCGCATGATTTGATATTGGTCAAAAATTTTCGCCAGTTCGAGTGCCAGTTGATAACGTTTTAAGGCAATCGAATCACCCGCTAAATACTGTTGTAACGGTAATAATGCTTCGCTGTCCAAGTGCCGTAATAACGCCTCCAACCGCCACAACATCAAATGCCGATCAAACGCCGCATCATTCAAACGACTGTCAATTTTATCCGCCAGAGAGCTGAAAAACTTGGCAGGAAACAAAAAATCATAATTGCCCCACACTTTCAATTCATTGGCTAATTGCTGCGACAACCAGCGTTCCATGCCCTGACTTTGAATTAAAAACACCTCTTTTTCAAACGGCGAACTTAACGGCGCAGAGCTGATGACGGTGGTTAAATGCGCGACCAGATTTTCAGTTTTATTGGAGCTGTGCAGAATGAACATAGGAATGATGCCGCGTCAGGAAGTTAGCGCATTATAATAGCCGACAACGAAGGTATAGCGTAGAGGCGTGTTTGAGTAATGAATAAAATCGGCGTGTGTGTATTTTTTCTGGTGTTCATCTGGTCGGGCATTCAGCCGAAAGATTACTTAACGTGGTTCATGGAAATCGCCCCTGCGTTAATCGCCGCTGTCCTTTTATTGCTGACCCGCAACCGTTTTCCACTGACCCGTTTGCTGTATGGTTTGATACTTATCCATTGCATCATCCTCATGATAGGCGGGCATTACACCTACGCCGAAGTACCCTTATTCGATTGGCTGAAAGACAGCGGGCATTTCGAGCGCAACAACTACGACAAAATCGGGCATTTTGCCCAAGGCTTTATTCCCGCCATCGTCGCCAGAGAAATCATTATCAGAAACGCAGTGTTGAATCATCAAGGCTGGCTAACGTTTTTCGTCATCAGTATCTGTCTCGCCATCAGCGCGTGTTACGAACTGATTGAATGGTGGGTAGCATTATTAATCGGACAAAACGCCGACGCTTTTTTAGGCACACAAGGCTATATCTGGGACACCCAATCCGACATGGCTTACGCGCTATTGGGCGCGGTGTTGGCGTTGGTGACGCTGGGGCGTGTGCATGACAGAGCGATTCAGAAATTATAGGTTGTGACTCTTTGTTTAAATGCTTATTACCGTCCAAGGAAGACCTTTTAAATTTTCTTTGGAAACAACTTTAGGGTGTGCATCTATTGGTTTTAGCTTTCTCTTTAGAGAGGTTTCTATATTCTGAATATCATAACAGGATTGTTTTAATGTGCGTCGCGCAGGTGGTTTTTCAATATGTAAAACAACTCGTATTTGCGAGCTGTTAGCAAAATATTTTGCAATTTTCTTTTCTTCTGGGATACCAGCACTATTTTTCATCGGTAATATTGCAGATAACGTTGAAATAACCTTTTTCACAATCGCATCAATTAAATCGCTAGAACTTAAATTCTCTGTATCTGGATGAGTATAATTTTTTATCTCAATTAAATAACCTATTTCATTATTAACGGCTAAAATATCAACAGCGGCAATGTCATTTTTAATTCTGCTAAAATGTTCCCTATAATATGAAGTGTCATCAAATTTTATAGCATCAAACTCAAAGTTAAAAGATAGGTTATCCTCTGAAATAGTAATAGCCATTTAATTATGCTCTTTAACTAAAAATCTATCATCTTGTGCCAGTTCTTCATCTAAGATAACTATATCGTCTAAATAGTCAAAATCCTCACTTTGACTAACTCTAACTTCGCCTTGATGAAATCCTAAGCCGAAATATTTAAATTTATCTTCTGTGCTTCTTAAAATTTCTAATTCTTTGACTAAAAATAAACTATGTGTGGCAATAAAAATCTGCATTCCAGAACGGCTTAGCTCAACTAGCAATTCTGCCATTTTTCTTATTAATCGTGGATTTAAATTTGCTTCGGGTTCGTCCCAAAAAAGAAGGCTATTTTTAGTTAATGAACCGTTAGCTATTAATTGCGCTATAGTGGCTATTTTTCGTAAGCCTTCGGCAATTAACGCAATTTCAGTTTTATGTCCGTTTCTGGTTGAGACTAAATAAAACCGTCCGCGCTCTAATAGTATTTTTCCTTCTAATATTTCTTCTAACCTAGATAACAGCTTGCTTTCTACAGGGTAAGAGTCAATATTTTTTAAGGCTGACAATCCTAATGATTTTGCTAAGTTGTAATATATTTCATCAAAGGATGATTCTCTGGTTTCGTATAAAGGTACAAATCCTTCGTAGAAGGAAAGCATTTCTTTGGCTGGAATAAATATACTACTTTTTTCAAAAAATTCTGATGGTAAATTTTTACTTTCGGTATAAATTTTATTTTCATTTGAAATAGACGAGTCAGTTAAAATAAATAAGATTGAATATTTTTGAAAACTTATATTTATTAAACACTTATAGTTATCGTAGGTAATCAAGTTATCTAACTTATCAGGCTTGAAAATTCCATTTAAACTTATGCCAACTCCTTCTGATATTCCCATGTCAATTGTCATTTTATTTTCATAAAAATCTGTATAAAAGTAAACGACATGGTTCATGCTAGCAATCAAAGAGTATAATAATTTAAGTAAATGACTTTTTCCTGTGCCATTTTCACCGACAATTATATTTAATCTATCGGAGAATTCTAAGTTTTCACTTTTAAATACGGTGAAATTTTCTATAGAAATATTTTTTATTTTTATGTCATTACTAGCAATTGTTTTTTCAATTTCAAGTTTAACTGTATTTATCAAGTTTTCATCATTTACTTTTACGATAGTTTTTATATAAGCTCCCTTTGCAGGAAAGTTAATAGGCTCTTTTAAAATAATCCATTTATCGACAGTCAAATGTTTACCGTCTTGAGCATTTTCTATGCACTTTCCATAATGGGTAACGGTTGATTCTTCGGCTAATAATAAAATATCTTCAACCTGCACACGATTAACAATATCTAAGTATTTATTATCGTAACCATTTATCCATTCATCATTATTGATAAATTCTGCTTTTTTATTTTCTACGCCACCCCATTTTGAGCGGACTAACCAATAATCCATGATTTAACTCCTAATTATAATTTACAGCGAATGACAATCACGCCATTCAACCGCATTGCCGACTTCATTAAATAACAGCGGTAATGCGGCTTTGGCTTTGGGGTGGACATCGTGGAATAACAGTACGCCGTGGCGTTTGATGAGCATTAAGGTCAGTATACGGTTGAGGATGTTGTCGCTGTTTACTTGTTTATTCCAGTCTTGGGAATCCAGATTCCATAATGCCACTTGCAAGCCTTGTTGTTGAAAAAACGCGCCGCTGTCGGCTTTGCGCTGTCCGTAGGGCGGGCGGAATAACGGTAAGGCATTGCCTGTGGTTAAGGTGCTGGTGATTAGGGTTTGGGTGCGTTGAATCGAGTCTTGCCAGTTTGCCCATTTGGCGTGGGATTGATGTTCCCAGCCGTGGTTGGCGACGCATTGGTTTTTATACAGTGTTGCCACGCTGTCGGCATGGGTTTTGTTGACGCGGTTGTGCAAATTTTCCCCCAGCACAAAAAACACCGCGCTTTTTTGATTAGCGGCAAGCATGGCTAAGGTGTCGTCGGTATTGCCTTGGGCTTGGGTTGGGCCATCATCAAAGGTCAGTAAAAATTGGCGGTCGGCAAAATTATCGCCGTTCCATTCGTTGCTATTAAAAAAGTCGATTTCACTGCTGATGTGTGGGAACAATGCCGCCAAACGCAGTTGTTCGGCAACGTAGGCGCGGCTGAATTGTGCCAGATTGGTGTGCCACGCGCTGAGGGCAGGGGGGATTTTACTTGCTAAATTATCCGCTTGTGTGAGCAGGTCGGCGGTTGAAGTGGGTGTGCTGATACACGTCCAGTCATCAGCCGTACAGTTTTTTGCCGCGTGTTGATAATTGCGCAACGATAAGGCGAGTTCTTTATTCAGCCATTGAGTGACAGACGCACGATTGACGGTTTTGATTTTAAACGCGGCTTTCATGTCGGTGTCGGATAATTTTCCCCTATTACCCAACGCGATGATGTATTCCAGTATGGCGGCGCGTGAGGCTTTATCAAAACTGTCGGGCGTATTTATCGGGGCTTGCCATAGGTTTCTATCCACTTTGGCAACTACGCTGGGGCCTGCGGCAGGTGTATTCAGGCTACAACATAATAAAGACAGGGCGGTGAGCGTGAATAAATAGTTTTTCATGCGCGGGACTCCAGTGTGCATAACAGTGATGAGGAATTAAAATGACTGCGCATAGTATAGGCTGATAACACACAGGAAAAGCCACGATTAATACCCCCAGTTGTAATACAATAGTAAGGTTTGTTGTCATAACAAAACAACTATTTACAATAATTACAAAAGAGGAAGATTCATGTGTTGGAGTGGTGAAGCGTCAGGAGTATTGGCGGTGGTCGGCTTAAGTACCGCCGCTTATGTAGCGTTAAAAGGAGAATCCAAGGAGTTGTGGATTCCGTTGACTTATTTTGCCTTAATGGAATTATTGCAGGCATTTACTTACGTTTATATTGATTTATGTGACAATCCGAATAATCAGGTGCTGACGCTCTTTGGTTATCTGCACGTTGCGTTTCAGCCGTTTTTCGTCAATATGGTGGCGATGTATTTCATCCCCGAAAGCGTTAAATTAAAAATCCGTACTTACGTTTATACCATCTGTGCGATTGGTACGGTTGCCATGTTGGTGAAAATGTATCCGTTTGCGTGGGCGGGCGAGTGTATTGTCGGCACGGAAGGTTTCTGCGGCCCTCATGTCTGTTCAACCTCTGGCGCGTGGCATATTGCGTGGCAAATGCCGTTGAACGGTTTGATGTCCAACCCTGTCGAATGGCTGTTCGGTTTTAACTGGGGCTTGCACGCCTTCAGTTATATTGTGGTGGCGTTTTATCTGCCGCTGATGTACGGCTCATACCGTTTTGTCGCGTTTCATTATTTAATCGGCCCGTGGATTTCTGACGTGACGACCGATGATCCGAATGAATACGCCGCTGTGTGGTGTTTATTTTCTATCGCCTTGTGCGTATCGGTCATTAAAACGCCGATTAGAAAATACCTGCACGTTAAAAAATGGCCGTTTTATCACACCACGGTGAGTGATTCTTTATAATCGCTTGTTCGACTGATATTGAGCATCATAGGTTGGGGTGAGCAAGGCGAACCCCGCCAAATATCGGTGCTTAATTATAAATGTTGGGGTTCGTGCCTCACCCCAGCCTACGAAGTGATGACATATCGGTATCGGTCTTTTATACTTGCCCACATTTATTATTTACAGGAACTGACATGGAAAAACCCTTTATTCTACACATGCTGACTACCGCTAAAAACTTAAGCCCTTTTGATGTCAATATGGCATTGGATGCGGGTTGGGTATCGGCATTACCTTATACCAATGTTGAGCCTAGCGAAGTGCAGGGTTTGGTGCAGGATGCGATTTTTTCGCGCAGTGCGAAAAACTTGAAACGCACAGGTATTTTTATTGGCGGTCGTGATACGAAGCAAGCAATGGATATGCTGAAAATTGCCAAACGCTCAATGGTGCCGCCGTTTGAAGTATCGGTATTTGCTGATCCAAGTGGTGCGTTTACCACCGCGGCGGGCATGGTTGCTGCTGTTGAACATGAATTAATCACTAAATTCAATACTACTTTAGAAGGTAAAAACATTCTTGCCTTAGGCGGTACCGGCCCTGTCGGTCAAGCGGCGGCGGTGATTGCTGCCCAAGCGGGCGCGAATGTCCGTATCATCGGTCGTCAATTGGATAGAGCGCAAAACATTGCTGATTTATGCAACAACGAATTCGGCGACGGCAAAATTACCATTACGGCGGGCGCGGATGCTGATAAAGCGGACTACATTAAAACCGCTGACGTGGTATTTGCCACAGGTGCGGCGGGTATCGAATTATTAAGCGCGGAATTGATTGCCTCCGCTCCGCAATTAAAAGTCGCGGCGGATGTGAATGCTGTGCCTCCTGCGGGTATTGCGGGTGTGGATGCGTTTCATAACGGTACGCCGATTGCAGGTTCTAACAGCGGCGCGGTTGGTATTGGCGCGTTGGCAATCGGTAATGTGAAATATCAGGCACAAAGCCTGTTGTTGAAACAAATGCTCAACACGGACAAACCTGTGTATCTGCATTTTGAACACGCATTTGCTGTCGCCAGAGAATACATTAAAGCAAAATCTTGAGACTTTACGCACCGCTAAAGCACTCTTTCCCGTACTTAACACCGAGGAATTTTCATGGAAAAACGCAGTATTCTTCATATGCTTGACCCGATGCCGAATAACAGTCCTTTTGACATTAACATGGCAATGGACGCAGGGTTTGACGTGCTGATGCCCTATAGCAATGTCAAGCTGGACAGCGTGTATCGCTTGACTCAGGATGCTATTTTTTCACGCGGACCTGCGGGTGTTAAGCGCACAGGGATTTTTATCGGCGGTCGTGATTTAGCCTTGGCAATGGATATGCTGACCACCTGCCAACAGGCAATGGTACCGCCGTTTGAAGTCTCGGTATTTGCCGATCCCAGCGGTGCATTCACCACTGCCGCCGCGTTAGTCGCGTGTGTGGAAAAAGAACTGAAAGCCAAACACGGCAAAGAGTTGAAAGACTGTAATGCCTTGGTATTCGGCGGCACAGGCCCTGTCGGTATTGCCACAGGTGTGATTGCCGCTTTGGCAGGTGCGGACACCAGTTTGGTGGATCATTTATCAGTCGATACCGCGCAGGATGTCGCCGATGCTTATAATCGCCGTTTTTCCTGCACACTCAAAGCCGCTGTTGCCAGCAACGATGCTGAAAAAGCCGCATTAATCGCCAATGCCGATATTATCTTTTGCGCGGCTAAAGCGGGTATTCAAGTATTGAGTGCCGCTGTATTAAAAGAAGCCACGCAATTAAAAGTCGCAGGTGATGTCAATGCCGTGCCGCCGTTAGGCATAGAAGGCATTAAACGCAATGATTTAGGTGTGCCGTTAATTCATGCCGTCAATGCGGCGGGTGCGGTCGGTGTCGGCGCGTTAGCAGTCGGCAATGTGAAATATCAGCTGCAACATGAAATGTTAAAACTCATGCTGGACACCGATAAACCGTTGTATTTGGATTTTCGCCAAGCGTTCGACAAGGCACGCGAGCTGGTTTAATTATTTTTGTCCACGAAAGGCACGAAAATTCATGAAAAATAAGCGTGTTTTTCGTGCCTTTTGTGTGTTTCGTGGACAGTATTTTCAATTTTTCAGACAACAGCCCGATTAATCTATATGATGACGGGCTTTTTAATTACGAGAGGGTTTTATCATGCAAGTAGCCGATAATATGGCGGTATCTATACACTACACCTTAACCAATGATAAAGGTGAAGTGTTGGATAGCTCAATAGGCGATGAAGCGTTGGTGTATTTACACGGCGAAGGCAATATCATTTCTGGACTGGAAAAAGCTCTGGATGGCAAAGCCGTTGGCGACAAATTCAATGTTCGTCTTGCTGCCGCTGATGCGTATGGCGAGTTCATGGAAGACCGTGTACAAGTTATTTCACGCGCCATGTTTGATGGTGTTGAAGAACTGGAAGTCGGTATGCAGTTTCAAGCCGATGTCAGCGACGGTCCGGGTATCGTCACTATCACCAGCATTGACGGCGACGATGTTACTATTGATGGCAATCATCCGTTAGCGGGCGAACCATTAACGTTTGCTGTTGAAGTTGTGGCTATCAGAGCAGCAACCGAAGAAGAACTGGATCATGGTCATGTGCATGGTGCAGGTGGTCATCACCACTAATCTGATTGTAAGTAATTGATGTACGCATGAAAAAGCAATCGTCCACGAAAGGCACGAAAAATAAAAATCGCGCAGTGTATTAAATTATGACTGCCAGTCCTCTAAAGGACAGGCAGTCATTCATCCTGTTGTAACAGGCTTACCTCTCTACCCAGCGATTACCTCATTATTTTTTACGCTTTTTCGTGTCTTTGGTGGACAATTGTTTCTTGTGCGTAACATCAGTTATCAACATATAATCAAAAGCCTAGCGATAAAAGGCTTATAATGCGTGAATTCTTAGTTTTCCCCCTATAAAGATTCATGTCATCTACTCCCGATACCTCCCCGCTGTTATTTACCGACTTTTCCCTAGACGACTCACTACTGAAAGCCGTCAAAAAAATAGGCTTTGAACAGCCGACTCCCGTACAACAGCAAGCCATTCCACTCGCCGTCGCCTATAAAGACTTATTAGTCAGTGCCAAAACGGGCAGCGGTAAAACCGTCGCGTTCTTGTTGCCGCTGCTTAATCGCCTGCTCAGTTCACGTTCCACTCTGTTCGGTACCCGCGCATTGATATTATCGCCGACCCGCGAACTGGCGCGACAAACTTACGAGCAATGCCTGCAACTCATTGAATTTACCGAGTTAAAAGCGGGTTTAATTACGGGCGGCGAAGATTTTAAACAACAACAAAGCCTGTTACGCCGCAATTTTGAAATCATTGTTGCCACACCCGGTCGATTGGTAGAGTTGATGAATCAAGAAAGCGGTGATTTTACCCATCTTGAAGTATTGGTACTCGATGAAGCCGACCGTATGCTGGACATGGGTTTCAGCGAAGACGTGTTAAGTATCGTCAGCCACTGTAACGCCGCGCGGCAAACGCTGTTATTTTCTGCCACGCTGACCCACTTCGGTGTCATAAGAATTGCCGATAAAATTTTAACCAATCACAAAGTGGTTGCCTTAAATACCTTGCAGGATGGGCATTCCAACATCACCCAGCAAATCATTCTCGCCGACGATAACGACCACAAACAAAAATTACTTGCGTGGTTATTGCTCAATGATGAGTACGACAAAGCCTTAATTTTTACCAACAGCCGCTTACAAGCCGATATGTTGCAAGGGCCATTACGCGGTAAAAAACTGCGCGTCGGCGTACTGCACGGCGAAATGGAACAAAGAGACCGCAATCGCACCATGCAGTTATTTCGTGAAGGCGTGATTAACATCATCGTCGCCACTGATTTGGCAGCGCGTGGCTTGGATGTCAGCGGTATTAATCTGGTGGTTAATTTTGATGTGCCGAGAAACGGCATTGATTATATTCACCGCATCGGGCGCACAGGTCGCGCCGATGAACTAGGCACAACCATTGCCTTAGTGAAACACACCGAATGGAATTTAATGTCCAGCATCGAACGCTTTTTAAAGCAGAATTTCATCCGCCGCACCATCAAAGAACTCGCCGCTAAATACCAAGGTCCGAAAAAACTCAAAGCCTCAGGTAAAGCCGTCGGCAGCAAAAGCAAGCCAGAGCCGAAAAAAGCGGAAGTGGTTAAAGTGAAAGTGCGCCTTCGTGATAAGAAAAATATCGGTAAACGGAGAGTACCGACGAATAAGCCGATGGTAGAGCAGGCAGAAGACCAAACTGTTATGGATTAATAACAAACAAGCCCCGTTAAGGGGCTTGCTTAATTCAAGTATGTGCTAGTTTATGGCGTAGCAATAAAATCATTTTCAATCGCACTGCGCAATAACTTATTCACCAAAATTTGTAAACTTTCATGTGATGCTTGGCATTTTTTCTCAAGACATAGCGCGAGGTCTTTATCTAAATAAATCGGTAATTCAATCTGTTCAACAGGCACATAAAATTTACCTTGTTCAGCATTAGAAAAATCATAGTCGTCTTTCATTTTGTCAGCCTCTTTATATAAGTCGTTTTCTCGTTAGCCGTTGCCTTTCTAGCGGAAATAATTCTAATCACATCATCACAACGAAACGCATGAACAACCAATAATAATTGCTCATTTAAGTTATTACCCAACAAAAGCCAACGCTCTTCCCTGTCTGAATGTTCATCATTGGGTATGCTTAATGCGAAAGGGTCAGAAAATACATAAGCGGCATCATAAAAATCAATACCATGCTTACGAATATTTATTTGATTTTTATTTTCGTCCCATTCAAATTTCATATTTTTATGTGTTAATCCCTAACAGGCGGCGGTGCTAACACCACCCGCGAGCCGTTGGTTTCCGCTGTACTCACCACACCTGCCGCTTCCATTTGTTCAATGATGTTTGCCGCTTTGTTATAACCGACTTTGAAACGCCTTTGTACGCTGGAAATAGAGGCTTTTCGGGATTCGGTGACAAAATACACCGCTTGGTCGTATAACGAATCACTTTCTGAGCTGTAGTCGCCACCGCCGCCGCTGAATCCGTCATTATCAGACGATTCACGGGTGATTTCTTCCAGATAATTAGGCGGTGCGGTTTGTTTTAAAAATTCCACCACCCGATGTACTTCATGATCGTCCACAAATGCACCGTGGGCGCGAATGGGTATGCTGGTGCCTGAGGGTAAAAATAACATATCCCCGTTACCTAACAGCGTTTCTGCACCGCCTTGGTCTAGGATGGTACGCGAATCAATGCGCGAGGAGACTTGAAAGGAGATGCGCGTCGGTACGTTGGCTTTAATCAAGCCTGTCAACACATCGACTGAGGGGCGTTGTGTGGCTAATACTAAGTGAATCCCTGCGGCGCGGGCTTTTTGTGCCAAGCGGGCAATGAGTTCTTCGACTTTTTTACCGACGATCATCATCATGTCGGCAAGTTCGTCAATGACGATAACGATGCTGGGTAAGGTCGATAAAGCGGGCGTTTCACCGTCTGAAAACGGATTCAGTGCCTGAAACATCGGATCGGGTATGGTTTCACCCCGCGCGGCGGCTTCTTCAACAAGTGCGTTAAAACCCGCCAAGTTGCGCACACCCATTTTAGACATGAGTTTGTAGCGGCGTTCCATTTCCCCGACTGCCCAGCGCAGTGCGTTACTGGCTTCTTTCATGTCGGTGACGACGGGGGTTAATAAATGCGGAATGCCTTCATAGACGGAAAGCTCCAGCATTTTCGGGTCTATCATAATCAGGCGCACTTGTTCGGGCGTGGCTTTGTACAGCAGACTCAAAATCATGGTATTAATCGCGACCGATTTACCTGAGCCTGTTGTTCCTGCTACCAAAACGTGCGGCATTTTGCCCAAATCAGCCACCATCGGCGCACCTGCAATGTCCTTGCCCATTGCGAGCGTCAGCAGGGATTTTGCTTTGACGAAATTGGGCGATACCAGCAGCTCACGCAAGGTGACCATTTCGCGTTCACGGTTGGGAATTTCCAAACCGACTACGGTTTTGCCCGGAATAATCTCCACGATACGCACACTGGTGACCGATAAGGCGCGGGCTAAATCCTTGGATAAGGTGCTGATACGACTGACTTTAACACCTGCCGCAGGTTGTATTTCAAAACGGGTAATCACAGGGCCGGGATGAAAATCGACAACACTGACAATGACATTAAAATCTGCGAGTATGGTTTCGACCAGCCGCGACATGGCTTCTAGGTCTTCTTGTGAATAACCGATGACGCGAATCTCGCGGTGATCCAGTAACTCCAACGCAGGTAACACGCTTTCGCCCGATTTATAGGCTTTGGCAGGCGGTGCTTTTTTAGCGGGATTGCTGGATTTGTCAACGCGGGCAACGACTTTGGCAACGGCTTGCTCTAGGTGAGGAAGAACGCTTTTTTTAGGGATAGATTGTTTTTTCGGTGCAGATTCAGGCGCAGCAGTCGGTGCGAATGCAGATGCGGTGTTTTCCACGCGTCTTTCTTGTTGTTTGGTGACGGCATGGCTAAACATCAGCCGACACAAAGCGACGGTATAGTGTCCGATTTTATCCAGCAATTTGAACCACGATAAATCGGTAATCAGCGTAATACCTGTAAATAACAGCACCAGCAAAAATAAAGTCGCACCCGAATTGCCCAGTGAAATCTGTGCCGCCGTTCCTATTTCCTCGCCGATAATACCGCCCGCAGTACGCGGTAGTTCAATATGCGGTCTCAGATAGTACATATACAATAAGGCGGTACTGGCAATAATGGCGGCGATAGAACCCAGCCAAGGCAGTGCCATGAGTATTTTTTCTTGCGACGGTTTGATGTCTTTGTGGAATAAATAGCCATGCCAGAAAATAATGGCGGGAAATAGATAAGCACACAGACCAAAAAAACTCAGGCTGAAGTCAGCCAGCCACGCACCAATCACCCCGCAGGCATTGGCGATAGTGCGCGTAGTGCCACTGTGCGTCCATCCTGCATCTTCATTGCTAAAAGTCACCAGCGCGATAAAGAAAAATAAAGCACTGGCAAAAAAGACCAAAACAGCCACTTCACGCAAGCCACGAAACGTTTTTTCTTCCATTACAGCAGACATAAGTAATAATTCGATAGTAGATTAATACACATAAAGTATGATTATAGAACAATTAATCATTGTGTTATATGGTGTATTTGTGACAGAAGCAGAATGTCGGTTTTTTCATGGTCGTTTACCATAAGTAATGTAATGGTAAAGCTAAAATTATTTAAAAACAATTGCTTAGTTATTAACCTTATTTATTCATACGCCAATTCGCCGCTTGGCAGTAATTAAGGCATGAACTATATTACAGGCAAGTGTTTATTTGCTGCCTATCATTCTATAATGTTGACGCGTGAGCATTGAAAATCCAGATCCGATAGATTATCGGTACATAATGGTCTTATAAAAATTATAAAATTTTGCAGAACCCAAAAGGCACAATAATGATTACCCCGCTTTCAGCTGAAATTATACAATCTGTATTAAGCCCTTATAAAAAACCTGAACATATTTATGTCGGCTATAGCGGCGGTGTCGATTCCCACGTTTTACTGCACTTGTGCGCATCATTAGACGACCTTAGAGGTAAAATAACCGCTGTTTATGTGCATCATGGATTGCAGGCAGACGCATCATTATGGGCAGAGCATTGTCAAAAAATCGCGGAAAGTTTGCAGGTCAATTTTATAGAATTGCGCGTTGATGCCACCGCAGTGTCAGGTGAAAGCCCCGAAGAAGCGGCACGCAATGCCCGCTATGCGGTATTAAAGCCGTTGGTCAATGCGAATGAAATGTTAATGATGGGGCAGCACCGAGACGATCAAATGGAAACGGTATTGTTGCAATTATTTCGCGGTTCGGGTCTGCGCGGACTTTCCGGAATGCCTGAAAGTGCTTTTTTCGGCAAAGGTCTGATGGTAAGACCTTTATTGAATGTCAGCAAATGCGACATCAATCAATACGCCGAAGATTATGATTTACACTGGATTGAAGACCCCAGTAATCAACAAAATGATTATGATAGAAATTTTTTACGCAATGACGTGATACCGTTATTAAAGCAACGCTGGGTGGCGTGTGATAAAACAGTCGCCCGTTCGGCGCGGCATTGTGCAGAAGCCCAAGTGGTGGTATCCGCTGTTGCCGATGAATTGTTTTATCCCGTGTACAGTCACGTCAATAAAACCTTATGCGTTGTTCAGCTGCGCGCGCATAAAAGTCCCAGACAGCAACTGATTATCAGACATTGGTTTCAAAGTCTGGGCTTAAGAATGCCCGCGCAAGGCTTTGTCGAGCGCATACAAACGGAAGTCATCGCGGCGCGCGAAGACAGTGACCCTATATTGGCAGGACAAGGGTGTTTTATTCGTCGTTATCGGGATAAATTGTATTGCCTGAAACAAGCAGAGCAGGAGCCGCTAACTGATATAGTCTGGTCTGCCGATAAGACAGCTGTCGAATTTACCAACTACCGAACCTTATCGTATGCCCCCGCTCCAGCGGGCATACTGTATGAAAAATGGCAAAAGGCAAAAGTCACCGTAAAATTTCGCAGTGGCGGCGAAAAAATACGCTTACCCAATCGCAAAGAAAATCATTCGTTAAAAAACCTATTTCAGGAAGCGGGTATTCCGCCTTGGGAACGCGACATAACCCCCTTGGTTTATTTGAATAATAAGTTGGCGGCGGTGGGCGACTTATGGATAAGCGCGGATTTTTATAGCGAAAAAACCAATGGTTGTGTGCGTTTATTCATCCAAAACGAAGAATAAATGCCGAAAAGACCATGACGAATAATGTATTGTCGATTAAAATGCCTAGGTTAATTATCCTTCCGAAGCCGATAAATCCTCTATGACAAAATATATTTTCATTACTGGCGGTGTTGTCTCATCGCTAGGCAAAGGCATTGCGGCATCCTCGCTTGCCGCCATACTCGAAGCGCGCGGTCTTAAAGTCACTATGACTAAACTGGATCCCTACATCAATCTTGACCCCGGCACGATGAGTCCGTTTCAACACGGCGAAGTGTTTGTGACCGAAGACGGTGCCGAAACCGACTTGGATTTAGGGCATTATGAGCGGTATTTAAAAACCACCATGAGCCGTAAAAACAACTTCACCACAGGTCAAGTCTACGACAGCGTATTGCGCAGCGAACGCAGAGGCGATTACTTGGGCGCGACTGTACAGGTGATTCCGCACATCACCGATGAAATAAAACGCCGTGTGTACGCCAGTGCCGAAGGCATGGACGTTGCCTTAATCGAAGTGGGCGGCACGGTCGGTGATATTGAATCACTGCCGTTTTTAGAAGCCATCCGCCAAATGCGTTTTGAGCTGGGCAGCGACCGTTCATTATTTATCCATTTAACGCTGGTGCCGTATATTCGTTCCGCTGGCGAAATTAAAACCAAACCCACGCAGCATTCAGTTAAAGAATTACGCACCATCGGTATACAGCCCGACATTTTGATTTGTCGTTCTGAGCGACCCATTCCTATCAGCGACCGTCGTAAAATCGCCCTGTTTACCAATGTGGAAGAACGCGCCGTTATTTCTGCCACCGATGCCGACTCCATTTACCGCATTCCCTTGATGCTGCACGATCAAGGGCTGGATGACATCGTTGTTAAGCGTCTGCGTTTAGATGTGCCGCCCGCTGATTTAAGCGAATGGCACGCGGTTATTGATGCACTGGAAAATTCCAGTAATGCCGTCAAAATCGCCATTGTCGGTAAATACGTCGATCATTCCGATGCGTACAAATCCATCAATGAAGCCTTGATTCACGCAGGCATCAAAACTCGCACCAAAGTCGATATTATTTACATTGATTCTGAACTGATTGAAGACGAAGGTACTGCCCGCTTAAAAGATGTCGATGCCATACTCGTTCCGGGTGGTTTTGGCGAACGCGGCGTGGAAGGCAAAATTGCCACTGTACGTTATGCGCGTGAAAACAAAATTCCGTATCTGGGCATCTGTTTAGGTATGCAGGCGGCAGTGATTGAATTTGCGCGTGATGTAGCGGGCTTGGAAGGTGCGCACAGTACCGAATTTTTACCCAAATCCCTGCACCCCGTCATCGGCTTAATCACCGAATGGATGGAGGGCGGCGAATTACAAACGCGTGATGAGAACTCGGATTTAGGCGGCACGATGCGTTTAGGCGGGCAACAATGCCGCTTACAACACGACACGTTGGCGTATAAAATGTACCAAAAAGACGTGATTACCGAACGCCATCGTCACCGTTACGAGTTCAACAACCAATACATAGAACGCCTTGAAGCCGCAGGAATGCGTTTTTCAGGTAAATCTATTGATGGACGCTTGGTCGAAATGATTGAAATTCCCGAACATCCGTGGTTTTTAGCGTGCCAGTTCCACCCTGAATTTACCTCAACACCCCGCAAAGGACATCCGTTATTTTCAGGTTTTGTCGTTGCCGCCGTGCAGCACAAAGAAAATAATCAATAATCGTTCGTTACCAGATTTGACGCGGCGTTAAAGCTGCGTCAAATCGTCAAAAGAGAAACAATAATGAAATTATGTGGCTTTGAAGTCGGATTAAACCAACCCTTATTTTTAATCGCCGGCCCTTGCGTCATTGAAAGCGAACAGCTCGCTTTAGATACCGCTGGTTTT
>Ga0208116_1000052_pt1 | contig 61233 bp, 55 predicted proteins | sample LakWasMeta9_HOW4_2_FD_183859 | JGI IMG/M metagenome (GOLD analysis project Ga0208116, IMG submission 183859) | Freshwater sediment methanotrophic microbial communities from Lake Washington under simulated oxygen tension - Sediment Metagenome... | ecosystem: Environmental > Aquatic > Freshwater >... | reverse complement strand
ACCCGAATTATTAAATAATCTGGAAGCAGAACTAAAACACACCATTGCCGCAAGACAACTGGTTGACCCGTTGATGATTGGTATTCGCACAGGCGGCGTATGGATAGCCGAAGTCATGCACCAGCGACTGGCGATTAATGAACCCTTGGGTTTATTGGATATTTCTTTTTATCGGGATGATTTTTCGCAAATCGGTATGCACCCCAATGTAAAACCCAGTCACCTGCCCATTAACATGGAAGGGCGTGACATTATCCTGATTGATGACGTGTTTTATACGGGCAGAACTATCCGCGCCGCGCTGAATGAAATTTTTGATTACGGCAGACCGCATCAAGTGATACTCGCCGCACTCATTGAACGCGACGGCAAACAAATTCCCATTACCCCCGATTGTGTCGGTACGCGCCTCACGCTCGATGCAGGACAGCGCATTAAATTGACAGGCCCTGAGCCGCTGTCCATTGTGATAGAAACCTGCGGGAAATAGTCATGACGAATAATATACAGTTAAACTCAGACGGCAAACTGAAGCACTTTTTAACGATTGAAGGACTCGATCAAGCCCTGTTGACCGAAATTCTCGATACCGCGCAATCGTTTGTTAATCCGTCTGACGGGCAGATTAAAAAAGTGCCGTTATTACGCGGCAAAACCATCGTCAATTTATTTTTTGAAAACAGCACGCGCACCCGCACGACCTTTGAACTGGCGGCAAAACGCTTGTCGGCGGATGTGTTGAACATGAACATCACCACCTCATCGACTGCCAAAGGTGAAAGTCTGCTCGATACCATCCGCAATCTGGAGGCGATGTTTGTCGATATGTTTGTCGTGCGGCACGCCATCAGCGGCGCGGCACATTTTATCGCCCAGCAAACCGCACCGCATATCAGCGTCATCAACGCAGGTGATGGGCAACACGCGCACCCCACGCAAGCCATGCTCGATATGTTTACCATTCGTCAGCATAAAGGTGATTTTTCCAAACTGCGCGTGGCGATTATCGGTGATATTCTGCATTCGCGGGTGGCGCGGTCGGAAATTCAAGCTTTAAATACCTTGGGTGTCGCAGAAGTGCGCGTCATTGCCCCGAAAACTTTATTACCCGCAAAAGTGGAAACCTTGGGGGTCACCGTGTGCCACGATTTAAAACGCGGCTTACAAGATATAGATGTCGTCATGATGCTGCGCTTACAAAAAGAACGCATGACTTCCGCGTTATTACCCGGTGAAAGCGAATATTTTAAATGCTTCGGGTTGACCGAAGAAAAACTGCATTACGCCAAACCCGATGCGATTGTCATGCATCCCGGCCCGATTAATCGCGGTGTGGAAATTGATTCCAAAGTAGCCGACGGGAAACAATCGGTTATTTTGCAACAAGTGAGTAATGGTATCGCCGTGCGTATGGCGATTATGGCAATGGCAATGCAGCACAATGGAGCAAACGTATGACGGCTATACATATTCAACACGGCAGAGTGATTGACCCTGCGAATAACATAGACCGCGTAGGTGATGTGTATATTGTCGATGGCAACATCGCCGCGCTGTTTGCCGCACCCGAAGGTTTTCATGCGGATACCGTCATTGATGCGACGGGTAAAGTGGTCTGTGCGGGATTTATTGATATAAGTACCCGTTTGCGTGATATGGGGCATAGCCGCAAAGCCACATTCAAAAGTGAAACCCGCGCCGCCGCCAGTGCAGGGGTGACCACAATGTGTTTGCAGCCCGATACCCGTCCCGTGATGGATGCCGCGTCTATTGCGGAATACGTTAAAGATCTCGCGGAAAAAGCCGATTATCCCAACATTTACCCGATAGGCGCATTAACACAAAAATTGGAAGGCGCGGAACTCAGCTCCATGCTGGCACTGAAACAGGCGGGTTGCATTGCGGTCAGTAATGCCAACGCGCCCGTGAAAAATCTGCTGATATTAAGACGGGCAATGGAATACGCCGCCAGTCATGATTTGCTGTACATTTGCCGCCCGAATGAATTCAGCCTGAGCAACAAAGGCTGTGCGCATGAAGGCGCGATTGCCACGCGCTACGGCTTGCCCAGTGTTCCCGAAGCCGCTGAAACAATAGCCTTAGCGCAATGTTTAGAGCTTGCCGAACTGACGGGATGCCGTGTACATTTCGGGCAATTGAGCTGTAAACGCTCAGTGATTAAAATCCACCAAGCGAAAAAATACGGCTTGAACGTCACTGCTGATGTGTCTATTCATCAACTGCACCTGACGGAATCCGACATGACTCCGTTTGACAGTGCCTATCACGTCTTACCGCCGCTACGCACCGAAGCGGACAAAAATTACCTGCGCGAAGGTCTCGCCAACGGCACAATCAACAGCCTGTGTTCAGATCATCAACCGCATGATTTAGATGCGAAATTAGGCGCGTTTCCCGAAACCGAATCAGGGGTGTCTTCATTGGAAACCCTGTTGCCGCTGATGCTCAAACTGGTTGCGGAAAACGACATTACCTTAGCACAGGGCATTGCCGCCTTAACCCAGCAACCCGCACAAATTTTAGGCTTAGCCAGTGGCGCGTTGACGGTTGGTTTTTCCGCCGATGTCTGTGTGTTTGATCCTGAATTGGCGTGGCAGATTAATAGCGATAACTGGCAAAGTCGTGGACTCAATACACCATTTTGGGGGCAGACCATGACGGGGCGTGTGACCCATACCTTGCAGGCGGGGAAGGTGATTTTTAGTCTGAGTTCGACATAAAAGCGGTTGTCCACGAAAGACACGAACAGCACAAAAAAATAACGGTGTCTGGTTTTGCAGTGCGTTATGACGGCTAAAGTTGCTAGATCTGCGAGGTTTTAAAAACCTCGCAGGTCTTTATGCACACGTCATAATAAAATGGACTGACTATCAGGTCTCTACAGGCGTTATGGAGCAAGACCGTTCAAATAGTCTTCAACGTTGGTATAGCCGTTATTATTCTTATCGCCATTGCGGTCGATAGCATCATTTGGATTCAGCCCTTGCGCGGTTTCCCACGCATCGGGCATTCCGTCATGATCGGTATCGGTCGGAGCTGTACCGTTTGCCAAAGTAGGCCACCTGTTTTGATCCTGCCCTACAGTACCTGTGCCGTTGACCACATCATTCATGATGCGGGTATCAATTGAGTCACGCGTCGGAAGTCGCGCACCGACATTCGCCAATACTTTTGTTAATACGTTAGCAGTCGCATCGGTTGTGATTGGAGGCGTGGCGAGCGGCGACGCAAGCTTATTAATGTTCTTGAGTCTGCCGTTGATATTGCTCATGGTGAAGTCGTTTGCTGTACCTGTTGGATACGCAGGGGTAAAGTTGCCGCTGAGATAGACTCTCGACTGGTCGTCCAGCTCAAGTATAAAGCTGTTGCCGCTGGTAGGGCTTTTCTTGTACACGTTATTGATAACATTAGACTTAACGGTATTAAATATCGCGGGGTACGATGAAACGGCGTATTCCATTTTTAAGTTGCTCGCAATATTCGAGTAATAGATAACGTTATTACGGAAATCAAAAATAGTCGGATCATCCACGCGCGGATTGCGATCTTCATTGTGGGCAAATAAGGAGTGATGGATGCTGAGCGTTCTTGGGTGCGTGGTATCAATGACTATATCGCCGCCCACCAGAAATCCCATGCTATGCGAACCTTTGGAATGCCCTGTGGTAGCCCCTTCGGCGATAATGCTGTTCTGAATAGTGACATCACTGACCGAATTCCAGACATTCATGTTTTGATCGACACCCCACTGTGCGGATATATGATCCAGCACGATATTGTAGACTCGCTTCTCTATGGTTCTTCCCAGCATGGTAACTGCATTGACAGAATCACAAGACCCGCCGCCTTGTGCAATGCACGCAGTGCTGCCCGGTCTTATACGAAGATAACGAATAACCACATCGTGTCCGCCGTCTTGTATAACAAAGCCCCAGTTTTTCAGTTGAATGCCGCCGCCTACCGCTGTCTGCCCCGCGATAGTCAGGTAACTGTGTGCCGCATTGATAACAATATCGCGTGACAAGGCGATGGTGCCGCCGACACGAAACACCACAGTACGCGCTCCCGCCTGCACTTCCACGCAATCGCGTAACGAGCCGATACCTGTATCATTAAGGTTAGTGACTTCGCAAATTGTGCCGCCGCGACCGCCTGTGGTTTGGGTGCCGTAGCCTTCTGCATTGGGAAAGGCAGGGATGGCGACTGCGTTTGCAGAGACGAAAGTGAAGCTTAATAACGCCAAAGAGCGTACGAATTTGGACATAAGTGGGCGTTTTTTCATCTGGAAGGCTACTGGGTAAAGGGTAAAATTTATGCGGTCAATGATAGCTTACATTGAGGGCAACGTGATGATAATTATCAAAAAATTGCCGCTCATTGCTTGATAAGCCGCTCAATATTGCGTCTGGCAGACGCTTCGTACTTGTGATGAAAATAATCGGTAGTAAAAATACGCTCTTTTGCCAATACCGAGCGTAAAAAATACAACCGTCCAGTTTGGTATTGGGCATCATTGGCAAACGCATATTCACGGCGAATAGCGGTTTCGTAATCATCAAACGCCTGTTCTGAATAGCCCAGAATTGCCATGTCTATATCGCAAACCGTGTCGGTATCTGCGTGTTTATCGCCTGTATAAGTGTGAGACGTGTGCAGAATATGACTTTTAACCACATCACTTAACGGACAGAGTTGATTCGCCAATTCCCAGCTAGCGGTTTCATTGGCAAGCGGTTGACGGGCTTCTGGATGATAAACCAAATCATGAAACAACAACGCTATCAGCGCGGCGTGAGGGTCGGTCAGTTTTGCCTCAACTTCACGAAATTCCCGCAAACACGCTTCAATGTGTGTGAGCGTGTGATAAAAACGCCCTTGCTCGTTATATTTTTCTGCCAATGTCACACTGGCGGCTACACCTGCATAATGCCGCGCCAGTTGTACGGGATCACAACTGAAACGTGCAATCAATGCCTCGCGCATAGCGTCAGGCACATAGCGTTTAACAATCGTTTCCCAGTTTTTGACCTGTAGCATCCCTTTGACCATGCTGGAACTGACATCGGACAGATTTTTCGGCGGCATTAAAAACACCGTTTCAATCGAGTCATCCAGATCGGTATTCACGTTTTTCAGCATCCGCTCATAATCAAAATCAGCAACGGAACGAATACCGCGCAGAATGTAACCGGCATTTTTATCGTGCGCAAACTGCACTAATGCCAGATTACCAAAATCCTCAATAATCAGATTATCCGCCAGTCCTGCACACACCGATTCTAATAACTGCTTGCGGGTTTTAAAATCAAACAAGGTTTGTTTGGCAGGATTAGTACCGATACCCACCACCAGCTGATCGAATAAGCGAATGCCTTGCTGAATCATCCACAAATGCCCCTCGGTGACTATATCAAATGAACCTGAATAAATTGCAATACGCATGGTTAATCACACTGTTTCGTTAAGGTTAAAATATAAGTTCTCAGCTATATGACTGCCAGTCCTTGAAGGACTGGCAGTCATTTATTATCTAAACACTTTTTCACTGTTATTTAGGTGTCCGAAAAACAGGAAAATCAAGTTATATCACACCGTTTTTCTGTCATGCCCCCGCCAGTCAATAAACGACACAGTGTAGTTTATAAACTTAAGTATCTTTCAATAAAATGTTATCGTTGTTGCGTTATGAATTCTGATTTTCCTTATTTTTAAAGGGTGATGAACATGAACACACGCATTGTTTTACTGGTCGCGATGTTGAGTGCGATAGCTGTTTTTTTCTACGCTGACGGGCAACAGTTTTTGAGTCTTGCCACGCTCAAAGCACAACAAACCCGACTTATCGAGTTTTACAATACCCATCAGGTACAGGCTCTGGCGGGTTATGCGTTGCTTTATATTATCGTCACCGCCTTATCTTTGCCGGGGGCGACTATTTTAACCTTGGCGGGCGGCGCAGTTTTCGGGCTGTTCTGGGGAACGGTGATTGTGTCCTTTGCCTCCACCATCGGCGCGAGTTTAGCATTTTTAAGTGCGCGGTTTTTACTGCGTGACTGGGTACAAGCCAGATTTGCCGAACCGCTTAAAACCATTAATGAAGGCATAGAACGTGATGGTGAATATTATTTGTTCACGTTGCGCCTCGTGCCGTTATTTCCGTTTTTTATGATTAACCTGTTGATGGGCTTAACCACGCTGAAAACGCGCACTTTTTACGGTGTCAGTCAGCTGGGAATGTTGGCGGGAACGCTGGTGTATGTCAACGCGGGTACGCAACTGGGCAAGCTGGAATCCTTATCGGGTATCTTGTCGCCGATTCTGGTCGGCTCATTCGTGTTATTGGGTCTATTTCCACTGCTCGCCAAAAAAATTATCGAGAATTTTCCCCATGAATAAGCCGAAAAAATTCGATAACAATCTGGTGGTGATTGGCGCGGGGGCAGGGGGTTTGGTCACCGCTTATATTGCCGCCGCCGTGAAAGCCAAAGTCACGCTGATTGAAAAACACGCGATGGGCGGTGATTGTTTGCATACGGGCTGTGTGCCGTCGAAAGCCTTGTTACGCTCGGCGAAATTTGTGGCACAACATCGCCGCGCCGCAGATTTCGGCATCAAATCCGCCGTCGTAGAGTTTGATTTTGCCGAAGTCATGGAGCGCGTACACACAGTGATTAATACCATCGCCCCGCACGATTCTATCGAACGTTATACCGAATTAGGTGTGGAAGTCATCATCGGCGCAGCAAAAATAATTTCCCCGTGGCACGTTGCAGTAACCACCGCAGGCAGCACTAAAATTATCAGCACCAAAGCGATTGTCATTGCCGCAGGTGCAAAGCCCGTCATTCCGCCAATTGCAGGCTTGGCGGAAGTCGGGTATTTAACCTCGGATACCATCTGGCAGCTACGCAAACAGCCCAAACGCTTGTTAGTGTTAGGCGGTGGTGCAATCGGCTGTGAATTGGCACAGGCGTTTGCCCGTTTAGGTTCACAGGTCACGCAAGTGGAAAGTTTAACGCGCTTGATGATGCGTGAAGATGCCGAGGTGTCGGCAATCATATCGGCAAATTTTCAACGCGAAGGCATCACCGTTTTACTGGAACACACGGCTAAACAATTTATTGTTGAACACGGTGAAAAGTATTTACTCGCCGAACATAACGGGCAAACAGTGCGCATTGCGTTTGATGAGTTATTAATCGCTGTGGGACGTGCTGCTAATGTCACAGGTTATGGCATTGAAGCAATGGGCATCACCTTGACAGAGCGGCACAGCGTGGCGGTGGATGGCTTTCAAGCTACCAATTACCCCAATATTTATGCCTGTGGTGATGTGACAGGGCGGTATCAATTCACCCACACCGCCGCTCATGAAGCGTGGTATGCGGCAGTCAACGCGCTATTTTCGCCGTTCAAAAAATTTCGTACCGATTACCGCGTGATTCCGTGGGCAAGTTTTACCGACCCCGAAGTGGCGCGGGTCGGTCTTAATGAGCAGGAAGCCCAACAACAAAATATCGCTTATGAAGTCAGTGTTTATCCGTTGGCGGATGTAGACCGCGCCATTACCGACAGCGAAACGCAGGGCTTTATTAAAGTGCTGACACCGCCCGACAAAGACAAAATTCTGGGTGTGACTATCGTCGGCAATCACGCCAGTGATTTGTTGGCAGAATTTGTGTTAGCGATGAAATACAACCTAGGTTTGAATAAAATTCTCAGCACCATTCATATTTACCCTACAATGTCAGAGGCTAATAAGTCTGTTGCAGGCGTGTGGAAGCGACAACACACACCCGAAATAATTTTACAATGGTTGGCGCGGTATCATGCGTGGCGCAGGTAGATTTCATTACTGGTTCATTTAACGTATAGCAATAGGTTTTTTTCAACCATAGTCAGGCGTGTATTTTTGTAAAATAATTATAACTAATTGAGTTAATAGATGATCATAATTTTTGGCATAAAAATTGCTTAATATTTTTATTTTTAACTGCCAGATACAAAAATTACGAAAATTAACCCGCAGTTCCGGCTTTTTAATAAAAGTGGTTTTCAGGTGTTTTTTGCCCAACTAAAAAATAAACGATAATTAATAAACAGAGAGATATACATGAATGCCTGGAATGCAATGAAAGCGGATACTTATCGACAATATGGTCGATTTAGTTGGGGATGCCTTATTAAAGCAATCGTTACACAAAGAACCTTTCGAGTCATTGTGACTCTGCGCTTATGTCAAGGGGTAAATAATTCATCGGGCGTGATTCGACTGACGTTACCTTTTTTCATGATATTGCATCGACTCACGACAGCGATTGCCGCGATGGATATGTCATGGCGAACCCAAATCGGCGGTGGATTTGCTCTGACGCACGGCTGGGCTGCGGTTATCGGTACGCCTACCAAAATTGGTCGTAATGTAACAATATTTCATGGTGTCACGCTGGGTGGCAGCAATCGTATTTCGCGTGACGGTGTGTATACTTATCGAGGACACCCTACGCTTGAAGATGATGTCTGGGTAGGCCCCAATGCGGTCATCACAGGTAAAGTAACCATAGGACGCGGCAGTAGAATTGCGGCGGGGGCTTTTGTGACGAACAGCGTCCCGCCTTATTCTCTTGTGGTTGGTAATCCTGCAAAAATTGTCGTTAAAAATTGCGTACCCGACGTGATGAATCCTGCACCTATTGAAGAAAAAATCAATCAACAAGACCTTTAGTTTGAGTCAGTTTCATGTGTTGTGTAGTCGCACACTGCACAATACACAACTAAAGCCCCAATTCAGTTAAGCCCGCATGATTATCAGGGCGGCGACCCAGTTCCCAATGGAACAATCGCTCTTCCTCGGCAATCGCCAAATCATTGATACTGGCAAACCGCCGCTGCATTAAACCCAACTCGTTAAACTCCCAGTTTTCATTGCCATAACTACGAAACCACTGCCCAGCTGCATCATGCCATTCATAAGCAAAACGCACGGCGATACGATTGCCCGTCGTTGCCCATAATTCTTTAATAAGCCGATATTCATGCTCAGTTGCCCATTTACGTTGTAAAAAAGCGTGGACTTCGGTGCGTCCGACAGGAAATTCAGCGCGGTTACGCCAGCGGGTATCTTCGGTATAAACCTGTACCACGCGGTCAGGATCACGACTGTTCCACGCATCTTCTGCCATGCGGACTTTTTGTGCGGCGGTTTCTAGGGTAAAGGGGGGTAAAGGCGGTTTAGTGTCCATTGCTGCGCTCCAATCAGGGTGTGTGAAAATAAGTAGACAACTCTGTCTACTTGAGGGAAATAGTAGCAACTGTAGACAGACTTGTCTACAATCCACCGATGATTTCTTCAATACAAGCTACTCAAGCGGAACTGTCCGCTCGCGAACGCATTTTGCTGACCGCACATGACCTCTTTTATGCTGACGGTGTGCGCGCCACGGGCATAGATAAAGTAATAGCCGAAGCCCGCGTCACCAAAGTCACTTTTTATCGCCACTTTCCCAGTAAAAATGATTTGATACGCGCCTATCTGGACTATCGCCATGAACGCTGGATGAGCTGGTTTGTCGATGCGATTAACCGTTATCAAACACAGGCTAACGGACTCAGTACGCTGGTGCCTGTCATGGAAGAATGGTTCACAAATCCCATTTATCGCGGCTGTGCGTTTATTAATACCGTGTCGGAACTCGGCGGTATTCTGCCCGATGTGATTGATATTTCCAGTCGGCATAAACACGATATGATGCAGGTTATTGCAGGCTTAATACCTGACTGTCCGTCGCGGGAATTATTAGCCAACGCGGCGGCAATTGCGGTCGATGGGGCGATTGTCAAGGCACAACTGGAGTCGAAAACCGATGCAGAACCTACCGCATTACAAGGGTTAAGCACCTTATTAAGTGCGTTGGATAACGTGATTTTAGATAAAAATACCGTTTAGATGTAAAATACCAGTACATTAATTAAGTTTGTTCGATTTTACTTCTGCGAGAATCATCATGTACGAACATTTAGAAACTGCCGCGTCTACTGAGAACCTGAAACGCATCGTGATAGACCCTGTGACACGGGTTGAAGGACACGGTAAAGTCACTTTACTGCTTGATGACGATAATCACGTTCAACAAGCCCGTTTACATATCGTTGAATTTCGAGGTTTTGAACGCTTTATTCAAGGTCGCCCGTATTGGGAACTGCCTGTTTTAGTACAACGCTTATGCGGCATCTGTCCCGTCAGTCATCACCTTGCCGCCGCTAAAGCCATCGACCAATTAGTCGGTGTCAATCCAGAAGACCTGACCCCGACTGCCGATAAAATCCGTCGTTTATTGCATTTCGGGCAAACCTTACAATCCCACGCCCTGCATTTTTTCCATTTAGCCAGTCCCGATTTATTATTCGGCTTTGAAAGTGATGTGTCCCAACGCAACGTGATTGCCGTCTTACAGGAACACACCGACATCGGCTTGCAAGGTGTCAAACTGCGCAAATACGGGCAAGAAGTGATTCGCATGGTGTCTGGTAAACGGGTGCATGGTAGCTCTGCGCTGGCAGGTGGTGTCAATAAATCACTGAGCAAAGAAGAGCGCGATTATTTACTGACCGATGTTGCGCAGATTTTAGAATGGTCTGAACAGGCGGTGGCACTGATAGAAAAAGTGCATTGCTCCAATAAAGCCTTTCATGATGAATTTGCCACCATCAAATCCAACTACATGAGTTTAATCGGTAAAGACGGCGCGTTGGAAATTTATCACGGCGGCTTGCGCGTTAAAAATATCGAGGGACAAGTCATCCTCGACCAACTCGATTACCGCGACTACAACAGCCATATCCACGAAGAAGTGCGCTCGTGGTCCTACATGAAATTCCCCTATTTGTTATCCATCGGCAAACAAGACGGCTGGTATCGTGTCGGCCCCTTAGCCCGCGTCAATAACTGCGATTACATCAGCACACCTAAAGCCGAAGCGGCGCGCAAAGTGTTCATGACTATCAGCGAAGATGCCATGATACACAGCACACTCGCCTATCATTGGGCGCGGTTAATTGAAGTATTGTATTGTGCCGAAGCTATCAAAGAATTACTGCATGACCCTGATATTATGGGCAGTGATTTGTTAGTGGAAGGTGTAAAACGTCACGTTGGCATCGGCGTGATTGAAGCTCCACGCGGCACATTGTTCCATCATTATGAAATCGACGACCACGATATAGTCACCAAAGCCAATTTGATTGTCTCCACCACCAACAACAATCAGGCAATGAATGAATCTGTACGCCAAGTCGCGGCGACTTATTTAGACGGCTTAGAAATCACCGAACCGTTATTAAATAATCTGGAAGTCGCCATTCGGGCGTATGACCCGTGCCTATCCTGCGCCACACACGCCTTAGGCAAAATGCCGCTGGAAGTGGAATTAGTCAATGCTGACGGGCAAGTAGTTAATCAGGTGTTTAAAAATAGTCAGGGTGAGTTAGTTTGAGCTGTCGTCTATGAAAAATATAGGCTGGGCAACGCTTTTTTTGCCCCACCACATTAATTAACTGGTAAACGGTGGGCAGAAAAACGCTGCCCACCCTGCTATAAGACACTTGAAACGCATCCAAATCACCCTGACAGGTTTATTACAAGGCATCGGTTTTCGCCCTTACGTTTATCGCTTGGCAACAGCGTATAAGCTGACGGGCTGGGTAGCCAACGACCGCGACCGCGTCCTGATTGAAGTGGAAGGCGAAGCCGAACACCTAGCCGATTTTTTAGCCGCGTTGCAAAATCACGTCCCTGCTTGCGGGCATATCACCGACTGTCAGCAGCGCGTTATTCCCGCGACTTATCAGCAGGATTTTCAGTTTAAACCCAGCTTAAATGCCGATAGCGAAGCCGCCCTATTTGCCTGTCCCGATATAGTGGTCTGTGATGCTTGCGTGGCGGAATTATTTGACCCTGATAATCGCCGCTATCAGCACCCGTTTATCAGTTGCTGTCATTGCGGCTCGCGTTACAGCATCATGCACGGCTTGCCTTATGACAGAGAAAACACCAGTTTGCGGGATTTTCCGCTGTGTGAACAATGCGCGGCTGAATATGAAAATCCATACAACCGTCGTTTTTATGCGCAAACCATTGCCTGCCCCGATTGCGGGCCTCAACTGACTTTGTGTGATAACGCAGGCAAGCCGATAACACACGGACAAGCGGCGATAGATGACACTGTTAATGCCTTAAAAGACGGGAAGTGTGTTGCGGTAAAAGCCATCGGCGGGTTTCAATTATTACTCGATGCCAATAATTCAGCCGCGGTGGCGCGATTGCGTAGTTTGAAACAACGGGCAAGCAAACCGTTTGCTCTGATGGTTAAATCACTGGCACACGCTGAACAATTGTGTGAACTTAGTGAGCAGGAACAACAGTTGTTACGCTCCGCCGCCGCACCTATCGTGTTGGCGCGCGCTAAACAAAATGAGGACTGGCAGTCATGCGTTAATGCCGCGCCCAATCAAGCCCTGTTAGGCATTATGCTGCCGTCGTCGCCAATCCATCATCTCATCATGGCGCAGTTAGCACACCCCGTAATAGCCACCAGCGGCAATCGACACGGTGAACCGATTTGTATCAGCAATGAACAGGCGTTTGAACATTTAAACGGCTTGGCAGATTTTTTTCTGGTGCATGACAGGGCGATTTTACGCCCGCTGGATGATTCTATCGTCCGTGTGATTGGCGATACACCGACGGTATTTCGTCGTGCCAGAGGTTATGTTCCGACACCGATAAAATTACAACAGCCGATACCCACTACCTTGGCGGTCGGTGCGCAGTTAAAAAACACAGTCGCCATCGCGCATGGGCATCACGTTATCGTCAGCCAACATCTGGGCGATTTAGAGCAACTGAAAACCGCACAACAATTCAGCAAAACCATTGCCGATATAAGCCAGTTTTACGCATTCACACCTGAGCGCGTTATCAGCGACACCCACCCCGATTATGTCAGTAGCCACTATGCGCAACAATCAGGCTTGCCCGTGCAAACGGTGCAACATCATTACGCGCATATCTTATCCTGTATGGCAGAACATCAACTTGAACCGCCCGTATTAGGCGTGGCATGGGACGGCACAGGGCTGGGTACGGATAAACAACTGTGGGGCGGTGAGTTTTTACAAATAGATGCACGCGGTTGGCAACGAATAGCGCATTGTCGCCCGTTTCCGTTAGTCGGTGGCTTTGCCGCTATCAAAGAACCACGCCGCGCCGCGCTGGGTTTGCTATATGCGTGGCAGGGTGAGGCGATATTTAATGAGGAATACGCGCCGTTATTAAGCGCGTTTTCTGCGGCTGAATTAAAGCTGTTACACGGAATGTTAAAAAACCAACTCAACTGCCCGATGACCACCAGCATCGGACGTTTATTTGATGCCTTCGCCAGTTTGCTGGGTTTATGCCACATCAGCGAGTTTGAAGGGCAGGCGGCAATGGCGTTAGAAGCCTGTGCTATGCACTGCCACTCGTTCCCACGCGCCGCGTGGGAATGCAGTAACGGCGCGCCGCGCCATTATCCTACGCGCGTTATCGAAGCAAACTGTTTAATACTAGACTGGCAACCCTTACTCACAGGTGTATTGTCAGATTTAAAACACACCCAACCCGAACAAATCGCCGCCAACATTCACCACACCCTAGCCAACTGGGTATTTACCGTAGCAGAAAAAAACCACGCCACCCGCTTGGTATTAAGCGGCGGTTGTTTTCAAAATGCCTATTTAGTCGAAGCGATTGTTCATGCGGAACAGGCGAAACATTATCAGTTGTTTCGTCATGCGACTATTCCGCCGAATGACGGCGGCTTGGCATTGGGGCAAATTTACGCCCGTGTGTTGGCTACTATTGAGGGCTAGTCGGATTTACTGCATACTGTGTTTTCTGTCGTAATGACCCAACCATTAAGGAATTATTATGTTTGCTCGTGTATTAAGTGTGTCTGTATTAGCGATATTTGCCAGCACCGCCCACGCGGTAAGTTTTGATTGTCAAAAAGCGAAAACTTTTATTGAAAAAGCCATCTGCCAAAATCCAGAGTTGTCTCAACTGGACGATGAATTAAGCTCACAGTATAAAATGGCAGTGACCGATAACAAAAATACCGCCGTGTTTAAGAAACAACAAGCGACATGGTTAAAACAGCGTGATACCTGTCAAACCGTAGATTGTGTGAAAAAATCCTATAAACAACGTATCGCTACGCTGGTTAAATACAATAACAACCCCGATAACTTCAAGCCCGATATGGGCGGCGACGACTAATCCTTATGTGCCTAGCCATTCCCGCAAAAATTATCAGCATTTCTGAAAACGATGACAGCCTGCAACGCATGGCGCGGGTCGATTTTTCAGGTGTTATCAAAGACATTAGTTTGGCGTATTTACCCGAAGCCAAGGTAAATGATTATGTGATTGTTCATGCGGGATTGGCTTTGTCGATATTGGATGAAGACGAAGCACGCATCACACTTGCCGCGTTTGCCGAGTTAGCCAATGTTCAATAAACTTGCCTTTCGTGATCCAGTCGTTGCCAAGCAATTAATCGCCGCTATTCAAAACATCAGCACCCAAGAGTGGGCGATTATGGAAGTGTGCGGCGGTCAAACCCATAGCATTATTCAATACGGTATCGACCAATTATTGCCCGACAATATCCGCCTGATTCACGGGCCGGGTTGCCCTGTCTGCGTCACCCCGTTGGAATATATCGACAAAGCCCTCGCCATTGCCAACGTGCCGAATATTATTTTCTGTTCATTTGGCGATATGTTGCGCGTACCGAGTTCGCATCAGGATTTACTCAGTAGCAAAGCCCAAGGCGCGGATATTCGTATCGTTTATTCGCCATTGGACGCGCTGAAAATCGCCCAAGATAATCCGAATCGTGAAGTGGTATTTTTTGCCGTCGGTTTTGAAACCACCGCGCCGACCACCGCATTAGCCGCCCAACAAGCCAAACAACTGGGTTTGAAAAACTTTTCCCTTTTAACCTGTCATGTCTGCGTACCGCCTGTGATGCAAGCATTATTAGCATCGCCTAACTGCCAAGTACAAGGCTTTTTAGCCGCAGGTCACGTCTGCGCCATCATGGGCTACGGACAATATCACTCCATTGCAGAACGCTATCGTGTGCCGATTGTGGTCACAGGATTTGAACCTGTCGATATATTGCAAGGTATCTACCAATGCGTCCAACAACTGGAAGCAGGGCGGTTTGAAGTCGAAAACGCTTATAGCCGTGTAGTGCGTGAACAAGGCAACCCCGCCGCACAACACGCCATGCAGCAAGTATTTATCACCGTTGACCGCAACTGGCGCGGCTTAGGCAACATCCCCCAAAGCGGCTTGATGTTAGCCCCTGAATTTGCCGATTGGAATGCCGAATTGAAATTCAACGTGCAGTCCGTCAACACCCAAGAACCTGTCACCTGCCGCAGTGGTGACGTGTTACAAGGCTTAATCAAACCCGCACAATGCCCTGAATTTGCCACCACTTGTACGCCTGAACATCCGTTAGGTGCGACGATGGTTTCTACTGAGGGGGCGTGTGCGGCTTATTATCGTTATCGGCGATGAAGATTATAGTTTCCATGCTCCAGCGTTTTATATGAAGACGCTGGAGCGTCCACGGAGGCATTCCAACGCTGGAGCGTTGGAACGATGAAAAACTACACATTAAATTTTAAGGAGAATTAAATCAAATGAGTTACGAAGTAATTGTTTTAGCTTGTGAAAAACTAAGTTATAGAGATAAGTTGCGACTTGCTCAATTGCTAATTCAGACAGCAAGAAAAGAAGAGGAGAATGCGAACCCTCAAAATCGATCCGAACCAAAAGTTATTGATAATGAGAAGGCTAAAGCTAAAGCTAAAGCTAAAGCACAGGAAGTGCCTACAAAAGACATAGATGTTATCGAATATGTTGTAGAGAGGTTATTAAAGTTAAAACCCGTAAAGAAGCAATCTTTGATTAACTCAATTAAATCTATGTTTCAATTTCAAGGTGGAATTGCTGATACCGACATTGATAAAATAATTTCTGAGTTACAAAAACGTAACCACATAAAAATTGAACAAAATAGTATTAGTTATTTATAACTGTACGCAATATTCAATTATTTTCATCGTTCCAACGCTCCAGCGTTGGAATGCAGCCGAAGACGCTCCAGCGTCTTCATACACACAACAAAGAGCAAATGGGCAGAAGCCGCTACACCATCACCGAAGCTGATAAGCCGCATTTCATGACTTGCACCGTCATGGAATGGCTACCCGTATTCACCAGACCCGAAACTGTACAAATCCTGTTAGACTGTTGGCAATACCAACAGCAGCACGCGGGTTTAAAGCTCTATGGCTATGTGGTACTGGAAAACCATCTGCACTTTATCGCGCAAGCTCCCGATTTAAATAAAGCAGTCAGTAGCTTTAAATCCTACACCGCACGGAAAATCATTGACCACTTAGAAGCACAGCACGTTGAACGTATATTAGCCCGCTTGCGTTTTGCTAAATTAGCCCACCGAACCGACCGCGAATATCAGTTGTGGCAAGAGGGCGTTCATGCTGAATTGATGTTTAATGAAACCATTATGCGGCAAAAGCTGGACTATATTCATAACAATCCTGTGAAACGGGGCTATGTGAATCTGCCTGAACATTGGCGGTATTCCAGTGCGAGTCATTATGCGGGCTTGGCTGGCTTGATAGACATTGATAGTTGGTGAAGACGCTGGAGCGTCTTCGGCTGCATTCCAACGCTGGAGCGTTGGAACGAGACATATCCATAACAATCCTGTCAAACGGGGCTATGTGAATCTGCCCGAACATTGGCGGTATTCCAGCGCGAGTCATTATGCGGGCATGGCTGGTTTGATAGGCATTGATAGTTGGTGAAGACGCTGGAGCGTCTTCGGACGCATTCCAACGCTGGAGCGTTGGAACGATGAAACTCGACCTACGCGACTGGCGCGTTAGAACGATGAAATTATACTGTTATCGCTGATGAAGACCTGCGAGGTTTTAAAAACCTCGCAGGTCTTTATACTACGCCCACTAATCACCCTTTAATGAGTTCATTATGGAATTAACCTGCCCCTTACCTTTGCAATATGAACAAATCGTCATGGCACATGGCGGCGGTGGTCGCTTGATGCAGCAACTACTGGCGCGTGTCGTGCAACCGACGTTCAGCAATGATTATTTGAATCAACAACACGACAGCGCGGTGTTTTCCATCGGCAATCAGCGCGTCGCTTTTACCAGCGATTCTTACGTTATCAAGCCGCTGTTTTTTAAAGGCGGCGATATAGGTAAACTCGCGGTATGCGGCACGGTCAATGACTTAGCGATGAGCGGCGCGAAGCCGTTATTTTTAAGCTGTTCGTTGATTATTGAAGAAGGTTTCCCGATTGACACCTTACAAACCATTTTACAATCCATGCAAGTTACCGCTGAGCAAGCGGGCGTGATGATTGTCACGGGCGATACCAAAGTGGTGGATAGAGGCAAAGGCGACGGTTTATATATCAACACTGCGGGTATCGGCTTACTGGACACCGATTTGATAATTCAACCGTCCAGCATTCAAGTCGGTGATGCAGTGATACTTAGCGGCGATTTAGCACGGCACGGTATCGCGGTGATGCTGGAGCGCGAAGGTTTGGAGTTTGAAAGCGACATAATCAGTGATTGCGCGGTGTTATCGCCGTTAGTGCAGGATTTATTACAAGCAGGGATTGATATTCACTGTTTACGCGATTTAACACGCGGCGGCTTAGCGTCGTGTTTGATTGAATTAGCGCACAGTGCGGCGGTGCATATTGAAATAACCGAAACGTCATTACCGATTATCGAACCCGTCAGAACTGCGTGTGAACTACTGGGTTTTGATCCGTTGTATATCGCCAATGAAGGTTGTTTTGCCTTATTTTTACCGCCTGAACAAGTGGACAGCGCGTTGGCGGTATTACAAAAACACGCCGCAGGACAACACGCTTGCCAAATCGGCACCGTTAAAACCGCACACGAACAAGGCTTATTAACGCTCAGCACCTCAATGGGCATCGTGCGTGGCTTGGATTTATTGAGCGGCGAACAATTGCCGCGTATTTGTTAAACCCCGTTTTTACTTTCAAAATGTGCAAAAATGGAAATAGATTGACAACCATTCGGCTACTTGTTGAAAGACTCAGATTCCGCTACGCTCCATTGAGATAAGTTTTTTTATCACTTTTGTGGATAAACAAATCAACGTGTTGAAATGCGATTCCACTTCACTATTTGGAGATGACAATGGACGCATTACCGCGTGAATTAGCTTTACGGATTGCCTTGGCAGCCCGTGTGTTACCTGACATGACCATCAGTAAACTCATAGAAATTCTACACGACCGCATCGGCTCACCGCTAGATGATGAGAGCCTTAAAACTATCACGGTAACCAATTTAAAAACGGGTTTAGGCAGTTTGGATGGCGAAGAAGACGGCGAAGACATCGGCATCGGCTTGGCAAATATCAAGCTCGCGGTGCGTTATTTATGGGGTGATGAAGAAGGCGATAAAGACTTACCGCAAGTACAAAGTTACAAAGAAGGCGACCTGCCAAACTCCATTCGTGTCGCTATCAGCTCCAACAGCGGCGCGTTAATTAACGGGCATTTCGGCTCGTGCATTCGTTTTCTGGTTTACCAACTGTCCGAAACTGAACACCGCCTCGTTGACATCCGCTCCACCATCGAAGCCGACAACTCAGACGACCGCAACCTGTTTCGCGTCAACCTGATTAAAGATTGTCAGGTTCTGTTCGTGCAATCCATCGGCGGCCCCGCAGCGGCAAAAGTCATTCGCGCCGACATTTACCCTATCAAAATCCCCGATGTGATTGAAGCCGATGTGCAATTAATCGAGTTCCAATCCGTACTCGCCGCACCGCCGCCGTGGCTAGCCAAAGCCCTAGGCAAAACCGCGGAAGAACGAGTCCGTTTCATGGCGAATGAGCAGTATACGCCTTCGTAAAACTCCTATTTAGCCCTGCATGAAGCATCGCGGAATGCAGGGTGGTAAAGTAGCATTCGTTGAGTTGCCTTGGATTCCGCTACCTTATCGGGTATTAATATGGCGGGTTTGAGTGTGGCTGTTGCAATAATCCCTTATTCTGCGAGCGGAATTAGTCAAAGTCGGGTAAGCTGGGCATCGTATTGTTTCCACGCTTTAACACCACTGCCATTAAGATAAGAAAAATTACAGCGGAGTAAAACAGCGTTAGCTGTTTTTTAAATGCGTACCTCCCAATAGCTAAAGCTATCTTAACTTAATGGCATTGACGTTTTGGCGTGGAAATGCCGCTATTGACGCTCTCGCGTCTTCTTGTACATCGTTGGAGCTGTAGAAACTATAAGGTGATTATGACTAAGCCAAAACCGATTTTATTACTGGGCTATGGTAATCCCAGTCGTGGTGATGACGCGCTGGGCGTGTTGTTATTGGAACAATTGCCTGCCGCGTGTGTGCAAGCGGTGGAATTATTAACGGATTTTCAGCTGCAAATTGAACACGCGCTGGATTTGAAACAGCGGCAACTGGTGTTATTTGCGGATGCGTCGGTGGCGAATACCCAGCCGATACATTTCAGGCAATTACACGCGGCGATTGATAACAGCTATACCACACACGCGATGAATCCAGTTGGTGTGATGCAGGTTTATCAGGACATCGAAAAAGCGGTGCCGCCGCCGTGTTTTTTATTGACCATGCAGGCGGTGCAGTTTGAATTAGGCGATGGTTTGTCTGTCATAGCGGAGCAGAGTTTGCGACAGGCGGTAGCATTGGTGGAGCAATTATTGGCGCAACCTGAGTTGGCAGCGTGGCAGGCGTATACGAGTGCATGAAATTTCGTTATTAGAAAGTGTGTTGGATACGCTGGAAAGCCAAGCGGAACAACAGGGCTTTACACAGGTCAAACAAGTGGTGTTAGAAATTGGTGAGTTGTCGTGTGTCGAAGCGGACGCGCTACGCTTTGGTTTTGCGGCGGTGATGAAAAACTCTTTGGCAGAACACGCGGAGCTGGTCATTATCAAGGTAGCAGGGCAGGGTGTCTGTCCGAAATGTCAACAGACTGTTTTATTAGAAACGCGGCATGACCCGTGCCATCACTGCGGCAGTTTTGGCGTGACGGTGTTGCAGGGGCAGGCTATGCGTATTAAAGAATTAATCGTTGTTTAGGAGTCATTTATGTGCGGTATTTGCGGTTGCGGTTCTTCGTCTAAAAGTAAATTTTCTCCTCTTAAACCTCATCAGCACTCTCACGATAGCCACGCGCACGAGTCGCACGGCGAGCGTTTGATTCGTGTTGAGCAGGATATTCTGGCAAAAAATGACAGTTATGCGGATGAAAACCGTACCTATTTTCAGCAACACGGTATTTTCGCGCTGAATTTTGTCTCCAGCCCCGGTGCGGGTAAAACCACCTTGTTGGTGGCAACGATTAACGCGCTGAAAAATATCCGCCCGATTTTTGTTATCGAAGGCGATCAGCAAACTGATTTGGATGCCGATAGAATTCGGGCAACGGGGGTTGCCGCGTTGCAGATTAATACCGGCAAAGCCTGTCATTTGGATGCACAGGATATTGGTCGTGCGGTGCAGTCATTAAACGTGCCTGATAACAGTTTATTGGCAATAGAAAACGTGGGCAATCTGGTTTGCCCGTCGTCGTTTGATTTGGGTGAAGCCCATAAGGTAGTGGTGTTATCAGTGACCGAAGGTGACGATAAGCCGCTGAAATACCCTGATATGTTTCATGCTGCCGATGTGATGATTATCAATAAAATGGATTTGTTACCGTACACCAATTTTGATGTGGCGCGGTGTATTGAGTTTGCGAAACGCATTAATCCTGACATTGAGGTGTTGCAATTATCAGCAACGCAAGCATCAAGCCTTGGCGCGTGGCTGGATTGGCTGAATCAGGGGCGGTAATTTAGTAAATTAATGCCCCTGTAATAGTAGGTGTATTATAGTAGACTGTTTCATCACGTCGTTAATGATGATTACCCGATTAACTTCCATTTACTTTTTTATTTGCAAAGGATACCGATGACAACAGCTAATCAATCAAGTAATGTCGCACCACTGAGTGCGGATGAGTTACAGAAAATCAATGCCTATTGGCACGCGTGTAATTATTTAGCCGCTGGGATGATTTATTTACGCGACAATCCCTTGTTAAAAGAACCGCTTAAACCTGAACATATTAAAAATCGTTTGTTGGGGCATTGGGGTTCCAGCCCCGGTTTGAGCTTTGCGTACATTCATATTAACCGCCTGATTAAAAAATATGATTTAAATGCCATTTTTATGGCAGGGCCGGGGCATGGCGCACCGGGTGTGCTTGCACCTGCGTATTTGGAAAGCACTTATTCAGAAATTTATCCGAACAAAGGCGAAGACGAAGAAGGTTTATTGCGCTTTTTTAAAGAATTTTCGTTTCCGGGCGGTATCGGCAGTCACTGTACGCCTGAAACACCCGGATCAATTCATGAAGGCGGCGAGTTAGGCTATAGCGTGTCGCACGCATTCGGCGCGGCATTCGATAATCCTGATTTGATTGTTACCGTCATGGTCGGTGATGGTGAATCTGAAACTGGGCCATTAGCCACTTCATGGCATTCCAATAAATTTTTAAACCCGATTCGTGACGGCGCAGTGTTGCCGATTCTGCATTTGAACGGTTACAAAATTAATAACCCGACCTTGCTATCGCGCATTTCGCACGAAGAATTGGAAAATCTGTTCAAAGGCTACGGTTATACGCCGTATTTTGTCGAAGGCACAGATCCAGAAGTCATGCACCCGCGTATGGCGGAAGTGCTGGAACAATGTGTGCTGGAAATTCGTCGCATCCAAGCCGAAGCGCGCAGTACAGGCATTCCAACCCGTCCGCGCTGGCCGATGATTGTGTTGCGCAGCCCTAAAGGCTGGACAGGCCCGAAAGAAGTCGATGGTAAAAAAATCGAAGGTTTTTGGCGTTCGCACCAAGTGCCATTGGCGAATATCAAAGACAATCCCTTGCATTTGCAAGGTTTGGAAGCATGGTTGCGCAGTTATAAACCTGAAGCATTATTCGATGCTAACGGTACATTAATGCCTGAATTAAAAGCTCTCGCGCCACAAGGCAATCGCCGTATGAGTGCAAATCCTCATGCTAACGGCGGTTTGTTGCGTAAAGCCTTACGCCTGCCTGATTTTAAAGATTACCAATTGAAATTATCAGCACCCGGCAAAATCAGCGCGGAAAATACCCGCCCGTTGGGTAAATTTTTGCGTGACATCATGCGCGACAATATGACCAACTTCCGTGTGTTCGGGCCGGATGAAAACAGCTCGAATAAACTGGATGATATTTACAAAGTCAGTAAAAAAACATGGTTGGCGGATTATTTACCCGAAGATGCCGATGGCGGTGAATTATCACCTGATGGTCGAGTCATGGAAATGCTGTCCGAACATACCTTGGAAGGCTGGTTGGAAGGCTATTTATTAACAGGTCGTCATGGTTTCTTTTCCACTTATGAAGCCTTTGTTCATGTGATTGATTCCATGTTTAATCAACACGCGAAATGGTTGGCAATGTCCAGTGAAGTGCCTTGGCGCGCACCTGTGTCGTCATTAAACTTGCTGATTACCTCTACTGTATGGCGACAGGATCACAACGGTTTTACTCATCAAGATCCGGGCTTTTTGGATTTGGTGGTCAATAAAAGCCCCGAAGTCACGCGCATTTATTTACCGCCCGATGTCAATTGTCTGCTATCAGTCGCTAATCATTGTTTGAAAAGTACCGATTACATCAATGTTATCGTGTCCGACAAACAAAAACATCTGCAATATTTGGACATGGATGCGGCAATTAAACATTGCACCAAAGGCATCGGTATCTGGAGTTGGGCGAGTAACGATGACGGTTTTGAACCTGATTTAGTGTTTGCCAGTGCGGGTGATATTCCGACTAAGGAAGCCTTGGCTGCGGTAGTATTACTGCGCGAAAACTTCCCGAAATTGAAAATCCGTTTTATCAACGTGGTCGATTTATACAAATTAGTCCCCAGCTCAGAGCATCCGCATGGCTTGTCGGATAGGGATTTTGACAGCTTATTTACGCGCGATAAACCCGTGATTTTTAACTTCCACGGCTATCCTTGGTTGATTCATCGTTTAACCTACCGCCGTCATAATCACCATAACCTGCACGTTCGCGGTTATAAAGAAAAAGGCAGTATCAATACTCCGCTGGAATTAGCGATTCAAAATGAAACCGACCGTTTCAGTTTGGCGATTGATGCGATAGACCGCCTTCCTGAGTTACAAGTATCTGGCGCGCACGTCAAAGAAAAACTCCGCGATCAACAAATTGTCTGCCGCAACTATGCGTATGAGTATGGTATAGATAGACCTGAAGACGATCAGTGGCATTGGCCTTATTAATGGAAAATAAACAGGGCTTTCATAGGCAGGATAACAGTATGAGAATTCGTATTTGTTTTAAAAAGTTATGTGTAACAATCGTGCTGTTGTTTTTATCTGGTTGCATGATAAATGACATTAATCAATATCCAAGTGGGCAAAATTTAAAACCTGATTCAGGTAGATCTCTTGTTGTTATTGGTTTAGGTGCGGAAGGTTTGTCGAAAAACAAAACAGTTCTCATGAAATTCGATGAATACGACCCAGAGCAACAGAAGATTACTGGTGGTTGTTGGCTATATAACGTTATTGATGCTCATGCTTTCATTTCCGACAAACCCCAATATGTGGTTTTTGACGTACCTGCTGGGTTTTACACACAAAGTGCATTTCAGAATCTAGGATTTCAAACTCCCAATAATAAAAATATTGCATTTTTAGCTCCTGAAAAACAGGTAGTTTATTTTGGTGATTTTGTTGAGGTGAATAAAAAGAAATTTGAAAGACAAGTTGATTTCAATGCGGCAACCTCCGCAATCAAAAAAATGTATCCTGAATTCAAAGGGACACTTGTTGTTGCTGACACGTTGCCGATTCCGCCGCCTAGCGGATTTTTGTGTATGCCATGAATGCCTAATTTAGAGTCATAGGACGCGCTGAGGTACGAAGCGCGTCATTCTCAGTGATATGCCTCCTACGAGTCGGCTTTTACTTGGAGTACAAACCTAGGTTTGTACTCCCCCTAACAGGAAATCCCCCTACTACGTCAAAAACTAATCATACCAGTGGCAGCTTGATATTATGTGGCATTATTTTTGCTTAATAATATCTAGCATTAATTGCCGACTATCTTAAAATAATTTATCTACACAGGCATTATGAATAATCAAAAACTTTGGCAACATTACCAAGACTGGCTGTACTTTCATGAAAAGTTAGGTCTGTATGTCGATGTCAGTCGAATGCGTTTGGAAGACGGTTTTTTGGACAAAATGCAGCCAAAATTTACTAAAGCATTTCAGGATATGGCTGCTTTAGAAGCGGGCGCGATTGCCAATCCTGATGAAAACAGAATGGTCGGGCATTATTGGCTGCGTAATCCTGAATTAGCTCCTGCTGGTTTGGGGCAGGACATTAGTGAGTCTGTGGTACAAATTGAAACATTTGCCGCAGATATTCATAACGGTGCAATACGTCCGCCGCACGCACCAAAATTCACCGATATTATTTTTATCGGTATCGGCGGTTCAGCCCTCGGCCCGCAATTTGTCGCTGAAGCTTTAAGCCCCGATTTTCCCCCTTTAGCAACCCATTTTATTGACAATACCGACCCTGCGGGCATCGACAGAGTGTTGCACCGTCTGCAAGATACGCTCAATAGCACGTTAGTCATCGTGGCAACAAAATCAGGCGGTACGCCAGAAACCCGCAACGGCATGGTCGAAGTTAAACACGTTTATCAACAACAAGGTTTGGATTTTTCCCGTTATGCGGTCGCCGTCACCATGCAGGGTAGTAAACTGGATGAGCTGCAACGCGCTGAAAACTGGTTGGCAAGTTTCCCGATGTTTGATTGGGTCGGTGGTCGCACGTCGGAAATGTCAGCAGTCGGTTTGTTATCAGCGGCATTAATCGGTATCGACATTCGCGCTATGCTTGCGGGTGCGAAAATCATGGACGAAGCCACGCGCATTGATGACATCAAACGCAATCCTGCCGCCTTGTTGGCATTGTCTTGGTATCACGCAGGGCATGGTAAAGGCGAAAAAGACATGGTGGTATTGGCTTATAAAGACAGCTTGTTATTGTTCTCGCGCTATCTGCAACAGTTAGTCATGGAATCCTTAGGTAAAGAGCTGGATTTAGACGGTAACATCGTGCATCAAGGTATTACTGTGTACGGCAATAAAGGCTCAACCGATCAACACGCTTATGTGCAGCAACTTCGCGAAGGCGTGATGAACTTTTTTGTCACTTTTATCGAAGTATTGGAAGACCGCCAAGGCGCGTCGATTGATGTTGAACCCGATGCAACCACAGGTGATTTTCTGTCTGGTTTTATGCAAGGTACACGCGAAGCTTTGTATGAAAGTGAGCGGGATTCTATCACGGTGACGATTGAACGCGTTGATGCGCAAACAGTTGGCGCATTAATTGCTTTGTATGAACGGGCAGTGGGTTTTTATGGTTCGTTAGTGCATATCAACGCCTATCATCAACCGGGTGTTGAAGCAGGGAAAAAAGTCGCCTGTACCTTACTGGCTTTACAACGCGATATTTTAGCGGTATTGAGAGCCGCGAATCAGCCTTTGTCATTAACGAAATTAGCAGAAAAAGTCGGCGCGAGTGAGCAAATTGAAACTGTTTATAAAATTGTCCGCCATTTAGCCGCTAATCAGCGCGGCATTACTTTGCAAGGCAATTTAGCCAAACCTAACGAATTGATTGTTTGCTACCATTAAATTTGTCCACGACAAACACAAAAAGCACGAAAAATTTTTTATCATTGTGAGTGTGCGTACATTTCATGTAGGGCAGTGGAATAGAGGGTATATCCTGTTGTAGCTCTGCAAAATACACATTCATTTTTTTCGTGTCTTTCGTGCTTTTGGTGGACATTTATTATCCATTAACAAAGAGATTATTATGAGTTTAAAGCTTTATTTATTACGCCACGGCGAAACCCCGTACAGTCAGGAAGGCGCGTATTGCGGCACTTTGGATGCCGAATTAACCGCCGAAGGTCATGCGATGGCTCAGGCATTTGCAGATAGCTATGGTTCATTGAACTGGACGGATGTGTATGTGAGTCCGATGAAGCGCACTATTGCTACTGCTAAGCCCTTGTGTGATGCGACGGGTAAAACCATGCAAATTCGCGACGGTCTGAAAGAAATCAATTATGGCGAGTGGGAAAGTCAGGACACCGAAACCATCAAGCAACTCTACGAACAGGACTATATTCGCTGGATGACTGAGCCTGCGTGGAATGCACCGACAGGCGGCGAAACGTCAGTACAAATTGCCAACCGCGCGATGGCGGTGATTGCTGAAATTGAAAGCAAATACAAAGACGGCAACATCTTGATTGTGTCGCATAAAGCCACCATTCGTATTATTATCTGTAGCTTATTGGGCATGGACATCGGGCGTTATCGTGACCGTGTTAATGCGCTGGCGGGGTCTGTCAGCATCATTAAATTTGCGACTTACGGACCGATGCTGGAAGCCTTGGGCGACCGTCATTATATGCCGCCGCATTTGCGCGAACGCACAGGCACTTAATCACATTTGCAGCGGTTATCCACAAATTTTGTGGATAACTCTGTGGACAACTGCTTTTTTTATCTGCTTAGTCTCTGTTTTTACTGCATTTTTGTTAAATTGTATAAAAACACGCCAATTCACAAAAAAGCTGTTTTATTGATTGGTCAGCATGACTGCTAACGCGCCGTCAGCGGTACGCAGTTCCAATCGTTTGCCCTCAACGTCATACGTTGCCACGGTTGCCAGTGCTTTTAAAAATAATGCTTCCTGTTCCATAACACCCGTAGGTTTAGCGCACATTTTGCGCGTGGCGACTATTGTGCCGATTTTGACGTGTTCCGCTTCAATTTTGTAGTTGGCAGTATAATTATTACAGCCCGCAGAACCGCTGAGTTTACCATCCGCACCGAACACGCTGGTGAGTCTGGAGTCTGCAATAAGGCTGGTTACTGCTTGTTTACCGTTATTAATGTTTGTTACCTGCCATGATGTGCCGCTCAATTGCACGTTCTGCTTTTTGAACGTCGCCAACGGTTTTCCCGCCGTATCCAGCAAGATTAATTGCTCGGTTTCAATTTTATAAGCTGTCGCTAGTGTCAACGCACTGATATAACCGGATGCCTGCCGCATAATCGGTTCAGGGCAAGCCATCATGGTCGAGGCAACATTCTTATTGATGTTTATGTTATCCGCATTCAGCGTATAGGACGCGTTATAACGATTGCAACCATCAAAGCCCGTTACTTTATCGTTACCAAAGTTAAGGGTAATCAGCGCGTCAGCTACTGGCGGCTGATCGGGTAAATTCAGCAAAGACCAGCGGGTGTTTTTTATTGAATCGGCTGAGGTGGCAGCTAATGTGTATGATGTTAAGGTTAAGCCAACAACTGCCGTTAATGCGGCTAAAATTTTTGGAATGTGCATGGGTTTTTCCTTATTAAAATGAATCTGCTGATGGATGATTTATAATCTCATAGAAAGAGTGGTAATAGGTAGTTTGATATATAAAATATTGTCAAATATACATTTCATATTTGGTGGTGTTGATGAATATATTTAATACAAGAGAAAAAGTATTTTTCATGTTGCTGTCATAAAAAAAAACTATGCTCAGAAAACGAATTAGAAAATACTACTGCACACTTAAATGTTCAACTTACACCAAGAATTAATCAGCATTCTCGATAATAAAAAATTAACGCCTCATTTTCAACCGATTGTGTCGCTGGCAAAAAAGAAAATCATCGGTTATGAAGCACTGATACGCGGGCCATCCGACAGCCCATTACACAGCGCGTTTAATTTATTTGATACCGCTGAACGATTTAATTTAAGTACGCGGCTCGAATTCATCTGTCGGGAATTGACCATACAACGTTACGCCAGTTTGGGTATTAGAGAAAAACTGTTTATCAATGTCAGTCCGTCAGTATTATTACAGCCTGATTTTAAAAATGGCATAACACTTAAATTACTGGATAAATTCGGTGTTGACCCCCGCCTGATTGTCATAGAATTAACCGAGCATCAGCCTACAGATGATTATGAAGTCATGCGTAATGCCGTTCTGCATTACAGAAATATGGGGTTTGAAATAGCATTGGATGATTTGGGTGCAGGGTATTCAGGATTGCGATTATGGTCGGAGTTATTACCTGAATATGTAAAAATAGACAGCCATTTTATTAATGATATTCATGATGACCCTGTTAAATTTAAATTTGTAAAATCCATTCAAACTATTGCCAGTTCACTGCGTTGTCATATTATTGCCGAAGGTATAGAGACAGAAAGTGAGTTCACGGCGGTAGCACAGCTTGGTATTAGTCATGCTCAAGGATATTACTTTGGAAGACCCGCTTTTATTCCGTTGGATAAAATAGATAAGTCATTATTTGTTTCCAATGATGATACTTATTTTTTTAATACTGAAAAATCCGTATCACATATTATTAAATTAATTAATCATGTTTCTTCAGAAACACCTATCAGCAAAATTATGGAGCGGTTTCAACATGATAATGATCTGGCTATTCTGCCTTTAGTCGATGACAATATTGGCGTAGGAATTATTTATAGGGATATATTTCTGACCAAGTTATTTGCCAGTCGTTACGGGTTGGAGTTATATGGTAAAAAACCGATAAAATTATTTATCGACAAAATACCATTAAGTATTGATAAAAATACCTCTATTCAAATAGCCAGTAAAAAATTAACATCCACTTTGTACACAGACCCTGCATTTTTTATCACCGATAACGGTGATTATAGCGGTGTAGGCACGACGATGGATGTACTGGAGCAAATTACTCTGCAACAAATTGACAGTGCCAAACACGCCAATCCACTGACATTATTACCGGGTAGTGCGCCTATTAATGAACAAATGAATCAATTATTGGCAAAGAAAATACCGTTCAGTGTGGCGTATTTTGATTTGGATAACTTTAAACCCTTTAACGATGTTTATGGTTATCATGCAGGCGATGAAATTATTAAAGCGGTGGCATATACCATTAACCAGTTTGTTAATATTGAAAACGGTCTGGTCGGGCATATTGGCGGTGATGATTTTATTGTTATTTTTACTTGTTCTGATTGGTTGAAAATATGTAAATCCATATTAAAAACCTTTAAACACAGTGTGCTGCATCATTATAACGATGACGATATAAAAGCAGGCGGTATAAAGACCGAAAACAGGGCGGGTGAAAAATGTTTTTATCCGTTAATCAGCTTATCTATTGGTATAGTTGATGAGGTATCAACCGCACAGTGTCAATCTCATGTCGAAATAGCCGACTTAGCCGCTGGAACCAAAAAACAGGCGAAAAAAATTGAGGGGAATAGTTTATTTGTCAATAAACGTAATAAAGACAGCAAGCATAAACATAATAAATAATTATTGCTTATCTCGCGACCTCTCAGATAATGCCACAGAACGCGGTAAATACGGATAACTGCCTTTACGGATATTAATAAATACTAATTCAGGCGCGCTTATTAATAATCCTACTGCACCCGCGTGTAAATTCTCGCCGTCATCAAACGGCAAACTGAATAAGCCGAATAGACTTTGGGTTATTGCGGTTGCCGTATTGAGCGCACCGAATACGGGACGCAACAGCACGGTGTCATCCGTAAAAAACAGAAACCACGCATCATTGGCATTGAATACATACGATGCACTGCTCAGGGTGCTGATTTCCTGTAGACTTTCCAGCGGCTGATTAGCCAGTTTTTCCAGTTGCAGACCGCGATATGACGGTAATAGTTGACTGTCAGTGACGTGCAGTTGGGCTTGTACATTTTGAAATGACACCCACGGAATAAAATTGTAATCGGCACGAATATGTCCGCCTAAAGGCTGTTCAAGGTGCGTGTTTGCTGAATGGGTTAAACGCAGGGCAGGGCTGTTTAATATCGCGTCATCTATGGTGCGGAATAATTCGGTGACGCAGTTGCGCGTGACTAAATCATAGCGGTTATGGTGCGCTAACTGTTCATGCAAGCGGGTTTCGTAGGCATTTATGGCGGCGAGCGCGTGTTCAAGCTGGGCGACGCTCAAGCGCGGCACACTATCAATAAGCAATGGCACGGCTTTGTCGGGCAGAGCTTGTTCCCCTGTATAACGTATGCTGATACCTTGCCCCGCTTTGCGCAGTTCCGCATAATGATTGGCGGTCATTTCTAAACGGCTGTATGCCATTTCGGTAAAATCGGCGGCGGGTTGTGCCGCTGACCACTGCTGTTTGGCGGTGTGTATTTGTGTGACTAAATCAGGTATGTGTTCACTGGCTACCTGTGCGCTATCTTCGGCAAAATCATCAATAAATACCCAGTGTTGCGTCGATAATGATTCATCAACCGCCATTAAACGGGCAATATTAATCAATAGCGCGTAGCCCCAATCAGGGCGGTTTGAATCCAATAACGACAGGATATTGAGGTGTAATTGTTGTTGAAAATGTTGCAGGCGTTGCGTATCGGCAGGTGTTAAGGATTCGTTTAAGGTGACGGTATGCGCCGTTATCGAATCTTGTTGTAATAACTGGATGGCGTGGCGGGCGGTTTGTATATCCTGATAGTGTTCTGCCAAGGTATAAACAGGCGTGGCTAAGGGTTTTGACCAGTCGCTGGGTATTAAATGGGGAATAGCGTTATTCAATTGCTCCAAACGGTTGCTGAGAAAATCAGTACCGTAGCGGGTTTTTATCAGTGATTGTAAGTGTTGCAGGGTCGGGTTGGGAGTTGAACCCGCTTTGAATAAGCCTGCGCCTTTCATTTGCAACAGCTTATTTGTAGGCTGTTGGTGTAGTAATTTCTGTATAAAAAAACGGTCTTTCTGTACGTTATCCAAGGCTTTAAACAGTAATTCCTGCGTGGCATAACGCTGACTGAAATGCGCTTGCAGCAGTGTCAGGGTGTCGTCTGAAACCTCAATGCGGCTGGAATGCAGCGGGCGATTTTGTAGAAACCGATAACTATGATGAAAGGCGGCAACTTCTTGTTTAATCAGCCGAATATAGCCTGAGTCAACGTGCTGAAAATGATAAACATAATCGCCTAACTGCAAGGCACTGTGTCCGCCGCTGGCGATGCCCTCGTTGGCTTCCAGATACAGGTAATTAATGCTGGTCGCCAGTGTGACTGTTGACCAGCATAACAGGAGCGCGTAAGCAGCAAGCCGTTTAATAACGCTTAATCCCGCTTGTCGTAGCCTTGTTGAATCGACTTCATATTAGCGGCATTGTTATGCGCGAAGTTGCTTTTGTAAGTATCGAAGGTCACGCCTGTTGTGCCTGCGCGTTTTAAGCCCTGCCCAATCGCAACGTAAGTTGAAGATTCTTGCTCCCAGTTGCTGATACCTGCTTTAGACGCTATATCGCTAATGCCTTTTGCAAAAGAATTGTAGTCGGCATTGGCGACGGAAGATTTGACATAAGCCATCGTGTAATCAGAGACTTCTTGAGTATATTTTTTGTTGCTTTGTGAATCCGATGACGAGCCGCTGCTGGTTAATGAGCCGCTGGAATCTGACGCACTTTTAGAACTGGTGGAAAATGAACAGCCTTGTATCGCAAGTACGCAGCTTAGGATAGTGAATAGCAAAATGTTGGATTTAGTCATGGGCGTATGTATAAATAGTGAAGGGGTTTTGAGTCGTAAAGCAATTTCAGTTTAGCATTATTTTAGCTGGGGTTTTAATGACTGCCCGTTATGTACCGAAAATTCAATCAGTTTATCGGCATCGTTAAAATTATCCACACCAAGGCTAATCAAACCTTTACCCTGTAAAATCATATCTTCACGGGTGATGTGTATCACGCTACCGTTATCAGGTCGAATAAACGTGCCGTTGGTACTTTGATCGACGACGACAAATTTGCTGAAACGCAATTCAAAACGGGCGTGTTGACGGGAAACGTAACTATTATGTACCACCACATCACAATTATCAGCGCGTCCGAAAACAACGGATTTGCAATTTTTATTCACAATCACCTGCTTATCGCCGTAACGTAAAAAAAGTTCGTCACAAGCAACAGAATTATTACGCGTCACGGGGATGCTGAAACGGGTGCTTTCTGTCTCGTCATCGTCCTTCCATGTGACCATATAGATAAGATACTGCTCACCTTTGCCTTTAAATTCCGCCACCATAATCTGATGCGTTTTCGCTTGCAGTTTTAATGGCAGCGCATTAACGACCGCTTGCGTGGTCATGATTTGATTGGCTCTTGCCGCACCCGCGACCCGCGCAGCGACATTAACAGTATCGCCGAACACATCACCCGCTTCACAAATAACCTCGCCATAATGAAATCCGATGCGAATGTTAAGGGCAATGCCGTTTTCAAAGTGTGCGGTAGTGACGGAATACTGCATCGCGCTTGCCGCGTCCAACGCCTGCGCTGCACTGGGAAAAGTACACATAATTTCATCACCGATGGTTTTAATCAGTGTCCCCTGATGGTCGGCAAGCGGTGCGAGCATCTGCGCAATACAGCTTGCCACCACGCGCCGCGCGAGGTCATCACCCAGCGTATCGTATAACTTGGTGCTGCCACAAATATCGGCAAACAGAACGGCAAGTTTAGCGGTATATTTCGACATGGTTATGACCAGAGTGATTAAAACGGGGATTCAGCGTGACATAGTCGTATTTTACGCATTTTTTACAATATTTCCCCCGTTTTCCATCATCGGTCTAATCGGCACTCTACAAATACACTGACTACAGGCATAATAATTTTTGCACAAAACTATAACCTAATCGTAACTTAAGGGCATGACAATGAAAAAATTTACTCATCCTGATTTTCAAACCCGACTGGGCAAACTGATTGCCGAATTGGAACAGGCTTCACACATTGAAGTGGTGGTGCTGATTAAACCGCGTTCGGGCAATTACGACGATGTGCCGCTGGGGTTGGGAGCTAATCTGAGTATGCTCATGTTCAGTTATTTATTTCTGGTCGAGACCAGTTTTGACAGTTATCTGGTGTACTTTATGACGCTCTCGGCGTTTGGTTTGGGGATGTTATTGGGGATAGTGCTGCCGATGATGCAGCGACTGTTAGCGGGCAAAAAACGCAAACAACGCAACGTAGAAATTATGGCGCGGGCATTATTTCAAAAAGGCGGTTTACACCATACCAGCACCAAAGTCGGCACGTTGATCTATGTCTCAGTATTGGAAAAAATGGTCTATATCGTCGCCGACCGAGGGGCGCAAATGGCGATTCCTGAAACCGAGTGGCAGGTAATAAATACTAATTTAGCCAGTATATTCAAGGCTAAAAATCCTACTGAAGCGTTATTAACCGAACTGGCAAAATGCCGAGATATTTTTCATCAATATATTCCCGCATTAGAAAATAATAGTAATGAATTGCCTGATGATTTGAGTATTGACCTATGAAAAAGTTATTACCTGTTTTCGCGGCTTTCATCTTGTTATTTACCTTAATAACCGATGTACACGCCCGTTTTAGTGGCGGACATTCCAGCCATTCGTCCAGCCATTCATCCAGCAGTCATTCCAGTAGCCGCTCAAGTAGTCATTCTTTTTCATCGGGTAGCAGCCATTCATCCAGTTATTCATCAAGCAGTTCATCTGATGTAGGTGATATTATCGGTGCAATTGTATTTTTACTGTTGATTATTTTTATTATCTATATTCTTTATCTGGTGAATAAAAACAAATCACAAATAATTATTGGTCAAAATAAAACGGCGCGGTTTGATGAAACCCAATTGATTACTTTTAAACAACAGGATGCTGATTTCTCGCGCATTTTATTCTTGGATTTTGTGCATTTATTGTATGTTAAATACTATCGTTTTTATGGTAAAAAAGACTTTGATTATTTAACCCCGTATTTAGATGACACAGCAAAGCACGATAAAATGCTGGATTTATTAATCAGCAATCAAGTGATTATTATTGATGAAATTATTATTAATTCCGTGCGCTTATATTCAATCAACAGCACCGCCGATGAAGACAGTATCGGCGTAGACATTGAATCCAACTTCACCATTCACCCCGCGTTTCATACTCAGCAATCAGGCAAACAACATACCCGTTATGCGCGTTCTGAACGCTGGTTTTTACAACGTAAAAAAGGGCTATTATCGTTGCCGCCTGAAAAAATGCAGGCATTAAACTGTCCCGCCTGCGGTGCATCTGCGCATTTTACCGATGCAGGCGAGTGTGCCAGTTGCGGCACGTTTATTATCAAAGGACAGCAACAATGGTATGTCAAAGACCGTTTTTTATTAAATCAATCGGTGGTTGATACGGGGGATTTAGTCGCTTACGCAGAAGAACAAGGCACGACTTTACCGACGCTCAGCAGTCCAAGCTTATTACCAGAAATAACCGCATTTGAAACGCAACGCGCGGTAGTCTGGGCAGATTATTGGGCGACTTTTAAACAACAGATTGTGCAGAATTATTTTATCGAATTAAATGCCGCGTGGACAAATCGCAGTTTACATAAAGTCAGGCATTTAATATCCGACCGATTATATGAAGCCAATACCTTTTGGATGGAACTCTATAAACAGCAGGGTTGGAATAATCGGCTGGATGATTTAACCATAACGGATATTCAATTAGTTAAAATTGAACTGGATACTTATTATGAAACTATTACCGTGCGGGTATTCGCCTCGTGTTTTGATTATACCGAAGATGTTAATCATAAAATAATCGGCGGTTCTAATAAAAACCGCCGTGCTTATACCGAGTATTGGACATTTGCACGGCGGGCAGGTGTAGAAAAAACCGAGCCGCCGTTCAATATAAATGCCTGTCCGCAATGCGGTGCGGCGGCGGATAAAATGGGGCAGAGTGCAATATGTGAATATTGCGGTTCTAAAATCAGCACGGGTGAATTTTCGTGGGTATTATTTTTAATTACTCAGGATGAAAATTATCAGGGCTAGTCATGCAAACCTGCGAGATTTTTAATATCTCGCAGGTTTATGTATCGGTTTATATTGATTCGCGAGCTTCACAGACAACAATACTGCGTGCTTGTACCAGTTGAGTATGGCTTTTAATTAACGGCTGTTTTTCGCGGGCAATCATATTGTCAGGCGATTGCGCGGCGGTATCCATTGCCAGATACCAGCGACGCTCAGCGATGACAGGTAGCGGCGCGTCAAACGGGTGTTCCGACATATTAATGATAACGTGCAAATCTTCTTCGGTGCAGGTGTAGCCTGCCAGTGTAAACGCTAAAATTTGTGCATTTGAATCATGCCACAGCGGTTCATGCAGCTTGACACCATGCCACGCAATATCAGGAATACCGCGCACAGAATCCACTCGACCCGTCAAGTAACGCGGACGGGCTAAACAACGGTGACGATGACGAAAGGCAATCAGTTCTTGCGTAAAACGTAACATTTCTTCGCTGTCTTTATTGAGTTGCCAGTTTATCCATGAAATTTCATTATTCTGACACCACGCATTGTTGTTGCCGTCTTGGCTATGCAGAAACTCATCACCTGCCAAAAACATGGGTACACCTTGGCTTAAAAACAGCAATGCCATGAAGTTACGCGCTTGTTTACGGCGTAATGCCAATACATGAAGATTGTCGGTTTTGCCTTCTATGCCGCAGTTCCAGCTTAGATTGTCGTTGGTGCCATCCCGATTTTCTTCACCGTTTGCCATGTTGTGTTTGCTGTTGTGGCTGACTAAATCCCACAGCGTGAAACCATCGTGACAGGTAATAAAATTGACACTGCTGGACGGCAGGCGATGGTCATCGGCGAATAAATCGCTGCTGCCTGTCAAACAGGTGGCAACTTCCGCCACTAAACCATGATCCCCGCGCACAAAACGGCGCATCACATCGCGGTAGCGACCGTTCCATTCTGCCCAGCGTGTGCCGGGGAATGAGCCGACCTGATACAATCCTGCCGCATCCCATGCTTCGGCGATAATCGGCGCGTTAATCAGTGAGCGTGATAATTCAATACTCCACGGTAATGATGGATTGGCAAGCACTGCACCGTCTTCGCCGCGTGTAAACACGCTGGCGAGGTCGAAGCGAAAACCATCGACCCCCATTTCATTCACCCAGTATTCCAGACAGTGAACCAAGAAATGCGTGACCAGCGGGTGATTGCAGTTAATGGTATTACCGCACCCTGTGTAGTCATGATAATGCTGACGGTCTGGCGAGCGGTGATAAAAAATATCATCCAATATGGCTTTAAAATGAATGGTCGGGCCGCCTTCGTTGCCTTCGCTGGTGTGATTGAACACGACATCCAGCAGCACACCGAGATCGGCATCATGCAAAGCCTGCACCAGTTCTTTAAATTCATTGACAGGTTCGGGCGTTGCGCAATAACCGGGATGCGGCGCGTAAAAACCATAAGGACTGTAGCCCCAGTAATTTTCGTTACCTAATGCGGATACGCCGTCAGGAACATCCTGCTCATCAAATGCCATGACAGGCAATAATTCAACGTGGGTAATACCCAAGGCTTTAAGATAAGGGATTTTTTCAATTAAGCCTTTAAAGGTATTAGGATACCGTACCCCTGATGAGGGATGACGAGTAAAACCGCCGACATGAACTTCATAAATAACAGCATTATCAAGCGGTTTGGGTTTAGGGCGATGATGACTGCGCTGTCTGCGTGTTAAATCGCTCACTATGCCGCGTAAACCGTTGCACGCTTTTTGTATTGCCTGACTGCGATTCCATTTTTTATCGCTGACCGCTCGCGCCCACGGGTCGAGGATTTCCCACCACGAACCATCAGGTTTTTGTACCCGCCAAGTATAAAAAGTACCGACGGGGAGATTTTCAACCGCAACGTGCCATGAAAAAAAGGTGCGTTGTATTTCTAAATCCAGCGGAATAACCTGCATGGGTTTATCACAGGTCGCTGTTTCATATAGCAATAATTCAACCGCTTGCGCTTCGCGGCTGAAAATAGAAAAATTAGTGGCTTCAGGATGCCATGATGCGCCAGAAGGAGATCGAGAGCCAATATGGGTTATAAAGCGTGGAGTCGTGCGCATGGTTATATTCCATCAATAGTTATCAGCCGTGTGTACCACAGTCTTGTGATAAAAAAGAAAAGTCCATATTGTACAGTCTACGAGACGATTTGTATGGAAATAGCAACATAAGGGTAAAATTCTGGTTTTATAAGACACTGAACAGCGAGCAGTGTACAATTGGAACTTATTGTTATTTTTGAAGTTTTATCTTTATGATCCCCGCACCTAATCTATTCAGTTACCGCCCTTATTGGGCAAAGCGTTTTGGTATTTCCCCCGTTTTACCCATGAGCAAAGCCGAAATGGACGAACTCGGCTGGGACAGTTGTGACATTATCCTTGTCACAGGCGATGCCTATATAGACCATCCCAGTTTTGGTATGGCGTTAATCGGGCGTTTGCTTGAAGCACAAGGCTTTCGCGTCGGCATTATTTCCCAGCCTGACTGGACATCTGCCACTGATTTTAAAAAACTGGGTCGCCCCAATCTGTTTTTCGGTGTCACGGGCGGCAATATGGACTCGATGGTCAACCGCTACACCTCGGATAAAAAAATCCGTTCTAATGATGCTTATACACCAGACGGCGCGGCAGGCAAACGCCCTGACCGTGCGGTGAATGTGTATTCGCACCGTTGCCGTGAAGCCTACAAAGACGTAGCGATTATTATCGGTGGTATCGAAGCCAGTTTACGCCGTATCGCTCATTATGATTATTGGTCGGATACCGTGCGCAAATCGGTATTACTGGATTCCAAAGCCGATTTATTGGTCTACGGCAATGCGGAACGCCAAATAGTCGAAATCGCCCACCGTTTAGGCAATGGCGAAAAAATCACCGAATTAACCGATATACGCGGCACGGTGCATTTTGTTAAACAAATACCCGACGGCTACGCGCTGAAAGATTCCACTGATATTGATAAACCAGGGGCGATACAACAGCCGCAAAATCCCTATCAGGAAGAACCCGCCTGTGATATGGCGGAAGCACCCGAAGCAGGAGCGAAATCAGCCGCACCTGATGCCGATGGCGTGATTAACATCGCCCCCACCATACGCGTACTGCGCGCCAAAACCGTCATTCGTCTACCTGCATTCGAAGCCGTCAAAGACGATCCGATTCTGTACGCCCACGCCTCAAGAGTCATGCACGGCGAGACCAATCCGGGTAATGCGCGTCCGCTGATTCAACAACACGGGACACGGCAACTGTGGGTTAATCCGCCACCGATTCCCTTAACCACCAAAGAAATGGACGGCGTGTTTGATTTGCCTTATTCGCGCGTACCGCATAAAGAATACGGCACCGCCAACGTACCCGCGTTTGAGATGATTCAACACTCGGTCAACATCATGCGCGGTTGTTTTGGCGGTTGTACCTTCTGCTCGATTACCGAACACGAAGGACGCATTATTCAAAGCCGTTCTGAAGATTCCATTATTAAAGAAATAGAAGCCATCCGCGACACCTCTCCCAATTTCACAGGGCATATTTCCGACCTAGGCGGCCCCACTGCCAATATGTACCGCCTAGCCTGTAAAGATGAAAAAATTGAGGCTGCGTGTCGTAAACCATCGTGCGTTTATCCGGGGATTTGCCCGAATTTAGACACCGACCATAGCTCATTAATTAAACTATACCGTCGAGCGCGTGCCTTACCCGGCATCAAAAAAATCTTTATCGCCTCAGGCTTGCGTTACGACTTAGCGGTTGAATCACCTGAATACGTTAAAGAATTAGTCACGCATCACGTCGGCGGCTATCTAAAAATTGCCCCCGAACACACCGAAAAAAATGTATTATCAAAAATGATGAAACCGGGCATGGGAACTTACGACCGCTTCAAAGAAATGTTTGATAAATACTCCAAAGAAGCGGGCAAAGAACAATACCTGATACCCTACTTTATCGCCGCCCATCCTGGTACGACCGATGAAGATATGCTCAATCTGGCATTATGGCTGAAAGCCAATGGTTTCAGAGCCGACCAAGTACAGGCGTTCTTACCGTCGCCGATGTCCATCGCCACCGCCATGTATCACTCAGGCAAAGACACGCTGCACAAAGTCAGTCGTAAAGCGGAAGATATGCCGATTCCCAAAACCTTTAAGCAACGCCGCCTACACAAAGCCTTTTTACGCTACCACGACCCAAAAAATTGGCCGCTACTTCGTGACGCGCTAAAAGCAATGGGACGAGCTGATTTAATCGGCAACGGAAAAAAACATTTAATTCCCTCGTTTCAACCCAAGGGTTTTGAAGAAACACCTGATAAAATTCAATCATTTAGAACCAAACACACGGGTCTGCATAGAGAAGACAACAGAAAAAATCCGCCGCCTGCGTTTAAAAAGCAAAAAAATGTTACAAAAAGACTTGGCAAATAGAAAAACACCCCGTATAATAAGCCTTTCTTTGCTGGTGTAGCTCAGTTGGTAGAGCAGCTGATTTGTAATCAGCCGGTCGCGGGTTCGAGTCCCATCTCCAGCTCCAAAGAATTCAAATCCCTAGGTTATTTATAACCTAGGGATTTTTTATTGCCTGTGATTTGTGTGGCAGAATTTATACTCATGTTTTCTGCATAGTACGCTAAACGTCCACTGGACAGCGGACATATCGCAATACCATCGTTAAATCAGCTTATTCTCCTAATTCGTTGAGTTCTGCCAATGGTGTACCGTTTTGGATATGCCATGATGCCCAAGTATGGCGGCTGAGTAGAATGCGAAGAACGCCATGTACCAAACTGGCGCGCACTGAGAAGCCGCGCCAGTTTGGACTTGTCCGATTGAGGGATTTGTTAGTTGACGTATGCCTACTTAACCAGCTCAATCTCACTAGGTTTCCACGTTTTGTCGAACCACGGTTCAAGCGGTCCGTACAAGCGCAGAATCATGAACCAGCCTTTGTTGGGAATGGTCTGTACCCAATTGCCTTCTTTTCCAGCAGGTGCTTTGGGACCGAAATAGACATCAACCGAACCGTCCTTGTTGACGACCATATCTTTATTCTGGCTGCTGACGCTGGGGAATTTCTGGTCGGTTTGCACCATCGAGCGCGTCTGGTTGTCATAAACGATGACTGACCAGAAGTCTTTCACTGGAATATTAGGCGGTAGGTGTAACTTGTAGTTCTTGCCACCCTCGAATGGATTGCCATTTGCGTCCTGTGAACGCCAAGGGTATTGAGAACCTTTGCCGACCATTTTCTCCGCCATCGCTGGAGTGACTCCAGTGGCAAAATAGTAATAGAAGGCAGCTCCATCCAGATTCGCTACGTCGGGTGATTTTTCAAACTTGTAGCCACCGAAGAAGGGAAGCCGCCACTTGCTGTCCGGATAGAAGAAGGCATCTTTATCACGAATTCTGAAAGCAATTGCTCTCGCGGTTACGCTGCCAATGTTGGCGGCATCGGTCAGAATTTTTTTCATCCGTTCATCGGGATTGAATGGCTTGCCTTTTTCAATACCGATAGAGGCAAATAAACCGAGCGTAGTGGGGTCGCTGCCTGCGCTGGGTTCTTCCTGAATGGCTTCGTTCAGCAGACTCCAGAAGGTGTAGTCGGCAGGCGGGACAAAGTTAGAAGGAATGCCTGAGGCATTAACGAATTTCATCTCTGGCGGATTAGCCGCATCGGAGAGCTGATAGATTTTCAGATGCTTCTTGACCGCTTCAACGCCGGGTTTGGTCGAGCCATCGACGAGAAAGGAGCGAAACGGCATCCAGTTGCCGTAGGTATTCGGTCGCACAACGAAATAGCCCTGTGGTACTTCACCCGTATAATCAGGAGGTAGAATCAGGTATTTACCGCCTTTGCCTTTGTCCTCACCCGTGATACCGATGTCGGCAACCCATTTATACCAGAAGTCATCAATAGCACCCAGCACCATAGGGGGAATCTCTACAACCAGCGGTCCTTTTTTGGTATCAAGCCAAATGAAGCTATAGATGGTGTTGTCATTCGCCGTCAGTTCTACGGTTTTTGAATCGACGAGGTCTTCCCAGATGACATCCGTCTGGTTTACCGGCCCGAACTCACGGAGTGTGGCGCGCATACCGACCTGATTGACTATCGGGATGGCCAGCAGGTACGCCTGTAGCGCGCGTGAAGCATCCAGATTGTCGTAGACTTTCTGCGTAGTCGCGTCATCGGGGTAGCCGTAGTTCAGCTTTAAGTTGCCGATAGATGTCTTGACCTTATCTGGAGCCGCGACACCCGGTGCGATAGGCGTGGTCATTTTCATCGGCTGTGGGTTTGCTGCGTATATCGAGCTTGTCCATAACAAACAAGGCAGTGCCGCCGTAAGAAAGTATTTCGTGAAGCCGTTTTTCATGTAGTTCTCCTCTTTATTGCAATTTAATGGAGTGTGGCATCTCAGCGGGTTAACAAGTGATTATCTGAGAGTCGATAACATACATCATTTTTAACCCTGACTGATAACTGATGTGACGCATGAAAAAGCCATAGTCCACGAAAAGCACCGAAGACACGAAAAAAATCAAAATCTGCAATCAGGAATCTGGATGTTTTGTGCCGTCCAAGCACCTATCAATACAGGCACTCCATTTCAAAACACCGAGTTGGTTCACTACCCGCAGTGACCTCATTATTTTTACTCTTTTTCGCGGGCAATAGTTTCTTGCGTGTAATATCCGTTATTGATAGAAACTCGCCCCGATAACATACCAAAAATCGTGGAGCAGTTCAGGTTTATCAATCCTTTTGTAACACCAGTAAGCGATTGTTAGCGGGCATGGCATTATCACTGATTAACTGTAAGCCGCTGGCGGTTGCTAACAATACAATGTCTTCAAAGTGTCTAATGCCGCTTACCCTATTTTGGCTTTTCAGCCATTGATCGAATCGGGCATTGCTGTCGCTGGTATAAGTTCCGTTGTAGTTGAACGGCCCGTAAATACAGACCAGTGCCTTGGCGTTAAGGTGTTCAGCCAGACGATGAAACAATATCTGTACTTCATCCCAGCTCATAATATGCAGCGTATTGGCGGTAAATACTGCGTCAATTTTGTTGCATGACCATACCGTGTCAGTCACATCCAGCGTTATTGCAGGTTTCAGATTGGGTAAGCGCGTTTCTTCCAGCCATAAACCGATACCCTGAATATTGTCAGCTCGGTCAGTCGGTTGCCATTCAAGATGCGGCAGGTGTCTGGCAAAATGACAGGCGTGTTGTCCTGTACCGCTGCCGATTTCCCAGACAGTGGTGGGATGACAGAAAACGGTGCTGATTATCTGTAAAATCGGGTCTTTATTATTCTCACAGGCTTGAGAAAACGGTTTGTGTGTCATGAGTTTGCTGGATTGATGCTATTCTGAGGTTTTAACTGTACTGGTTTTAAAAATGGAAGTAAAACAAATCCATAGTATGGCGGACGTTGATAGTGCGGTCTGGAATCGCCTTGCGGGTCACGCTTACCCTTTTTTACGGCATGAGTTTTTATTGGCACTGGAACAAAGTGGTTCAGTCTGTGAGCGCACGGGCTGGATACCTGCGCATTTGCTGGTGATGAATGCCGATGAATTGGTCGCTTTTATGCCGTTGTATCTTAAACAGCATTCGTGGGGTGAATATGTGTTCGATCACCAGTGGGCGCGGGCTTATCAGCAACACGGACTGGATTATTATCCAAAATGGCTGACCGCGATTCCGCTTACGCCGTGTCAGGGCAGTCGGATTGTGATGCAGGAGGCTATCGACCCGCTGGAAGTCATGCACACGGTGCTGGAATTTATCAAACAGCGTTCCGAACAACTGGATATTTCTTCGTGGCATTGTTTGTTTCCAGAAGTGCAACAGCTTGAACAGTTGCGCTCATTGGGGTTAGCGATTCGTGAGGGCGTGCAGTTTCACTGGTTTAATCGGGATTACCGTGATTTCAACGATTTTCTATCCACGTTAAACGCCAGTAAACGCAAAATGCTGAAACGTGAACGCCGCCGCGTCAGTGAACAGGGAGTTAGTTTGTTGCGTATTGCAGGCAATGAAGTCAGTGACCAGCAATGGCAGGTATTTTTTCAGTTTTACGCGCTGACCTATCTAAAAAAAGGCGGGCAGCCGTATTTGAATCTGGCATTTTTTCAACAAATCGCGGCAACTATGGGCGAGCAGTTACTGATGATTATAGCGATGAAAGACGGCAAACCCGTTGCGGCGGCATTAAGTTTTATCGGCGCAGATACCTTGTATGGTCGCTATTGGGGTTGTTACGAAGAATATAACAGTCTGCATTTTGAAACCTGCTATTACCAAGGGCTGGACTATTGTATTGAACACGGTTTACAGCGGTTTGATTCAGGCGCGCAGGGCGAGCATAAAATTGCGCGTGGTTTTGAACCCATCACCACTTATTCGGGGCATTGGATTAAAGATGCGCAATTTGCAAAAGCGATTGAGTTATTTTTAGGTAGAGAGCAAATAGCTATGCGCCAGTATAAGCAGGATGCCGCTGCTTATCTGCCCTTTAAGGAAGCCGCAGCGGCTGAAGAGGTTAAAAAACCTACATAGATTTAATCCGTGTAGGTTTTTCGTTAAATCAGCGTGGATTAGTAATCGCCGACATAATCACGTTTGCCTATCTCAACGCCATTATGCCGCAAGATGGCGTAAGTGGTGGTGAGGTGAAAATGGACGTTGGGTATCACAAAATCCAGCAAGTAAGCCTGACCTAAAAAGTGCATCTCTCTACTGCCAAATTTCAAGATAATTTCGCGCTCTTCACTGCCATCAATCTGCGCCGCGCTGATGCTTTGTATAAACGTGACCGTTTTGGCGATACGCGCTTGCAACTCGGCAAAGGTTTTTTCGTTATCTTCATAACTGGGTACGTCAATACCTGCCAGACGAGCAGCGCACCCTTTGACCATATCCGTTGCGATTTGTACTTGGCGGCTAAGCGGATACATATCAGGGGCTAAACGCGCATTGATAAAAATGGCGGGATCTATTTTCTTCGCTTCTGCATGAGCGGCGGCTTTGTCGAGTATCGCCGATAAATTGCCTAGCATACGCACAAAAACAGGGACAGAAGCTTGGTACATGGTCAGTGACATAAGGGTTACTCCAGTAAAAGGTGAGGGTGAATACTGCGCAAATGATAACGCGATAAAATGCTGAAATCAGTTTTAATATTTCGACCCAAAAGCCGCCACCCTTGAATAGTTAAACACCATTCGGATTTTGCCGACTTAATACCAGTCCTTCTTTCGCCGCCCAACTGTTCATATCTTGTTTGGTGAGTGCGTGTGCCATTAAATCGGGAAACTGGTCGGGCGTACAGGCAAACGTGGGAATGCCCAAACCTGCAAATTTAGCTGCCATATCGTGATCGTAAAACGGCGCGCCTTCGTCGCTCAGAGCCAATAATGAAATCACTTGCACACCCGAAGCTACTAACGCCGCTGTCCGTCTAAGCATAGATTGTGCATTGCCGCCTTCGTATAAATCGCTGATTAAAATAAACACCGTGTCATCGGGGCGGGTGATTAAGCCCTGACAATAACCAATGGCGCGGTTAATATCGGTACCACCGCCTAATTGCAGACCAAACAATAAATCCACAGGATCATCGTGCAGTTCTTCAGTTAAATCCACAATAGCCGTATCAAACACCACCATCTTAGTGCTGAGCGCGGGAATACTCGCCATCACAGCGGCAAAAATACTGGAATACACCACCGACGGAGCCATCGAACCGCTTTGGTCGATGCACAACACTACATCACGCAACGAGGAACGTTTCCGTCCGAAACCAATCAATTTTTCAGGAATCACCGTGCGATATTCAGGCAAATAATTTTTTAAATTGGCGCGGATAGTGCGATGCCAATCAATCTCTTTGAAACGCGGGCGCGTGTTACGCACTGACCGATTTAACGCCCCTGTCACTGCTTGTTGCATCGGTTGTTGCAGACGTTTCAACAATTCAGCCACCACTTTAGCCACCACTTGGCGCGCAGTATCTTTAGTGTGATTTGGGATGACATTTTTCAAGGAAATCAGTGTTGCGACTAAATGAATATCCGCTTCGACCGCTTCCAACAACTCAGGCTCCAGCAACAACTGCCGCAAATTCAGGCGTTCAATCGCATCCTGCTGCATCACCTTGACCACAGAACTGGGGAAATATTGGCGTATATCACCCAACCAGCGCGCCACATTCGGCGCAGAACTGCTTAAACTGCCTTTTCGTCCTCCTGCACTTTGAGTGTCGCCATACAAGGCTTCTAAACATTGGTCGATAGCCAGTGCGTCACCGCTCAAGCTGATATTGATACTGTCCGCCGCTTGGTTGCCTAAAATCATCCGCCAGCGGGTTTGGCGTTCTGTTTGCTGCATAGTGAACCTTATTATTGAACCAAGAAAATCATCATTAAATGTCTATTTGAAGATGCCATTTTGCGCCAATGGAGGCGGCTTTGTTTAACAGATCAATATATTCATCCAAATCAGAGATGACATAATCCGCATTTTCGACTTCTAGGGCGTGGTTCTGCACATAAGATTTAATTTTACTGAAATAATCAACACCCTTGGTAGCAGTGAACCACTTATATTTTGCAGGATCAAATGATGTTTCTTCTTCAAAATCACCCTCTTCCTCATATTCATTATCAAACAGTTCTTCAAAGTCACTTTCTACATATTCATAGATGTCTTTGAGCGCAAGATTTTTTAAGATAGATTCAAGCTCATCGCAGTGTGCTAAGGCTTTGCCATTGACAAAGGTATCAAAACCAGGATTTTGATGGTCTAGGACTATATAAAACGCAACGCTCATAATGGATACTCCAAATTTAGTTTGCCTAACGATTAATCAAAATGCGCTATTCAGATTGTCTATTATGCGCATCCGTGTTTTTAAATATCCAGTGCGCCCCTCCACGCAAGCTGATAATGTCCACCGCTGGGCTGTTAAAACCATGTGTTGCGGGTGGCGTTGTGTTTGTTGACAGCGTGGCACGCTGATACTGCATTCCCACGCGGCGCGATGCGAAAATTTGTAAGATGGGTAGAACGTAGTAAGCCCCATCATTTCATGGTAATGGGTTTCGCTATCGCTATACCCATCTTACGAGTTATACCACGCTAAGACTTTCAATTGCTTTATTCAAACAATATTCAATAAAATTTCTTATCTGATAAGCACTTAATTTTCCTTCACGAGATTGTTGTTCTTGAATAAGTAAACCTCTAACCTCTTTCAACCACTCTAATTCCTGCTTAAGTGTTGCATTAAAATTTGAAAACTTATATCGCTCAACTAATCCGTAACCAATAGTATTCTTATCTTTTGGAGATATATTCATAAGTGTCGAGACAAATTCATTAGGATCAATATGCAATAGGATTGGTATATCGTAATAAATATTATCTTCATGATTACAAAGATTTATACGCCTATAAAATTTTTCAATATCCTCTGTCATAAGTTTTAACAACTCCTGCCCCGCATCTGGATAACTCTCATCTATTGCTATATCTGTTTTTTCCTTTATATAATTGCAAAACTCTTTAAATTCATCTAACTCTCTTCCACAAAAACCAAGCCCTCCCCAACTTTCATTAAAACTATAATGATATTTACGTTCTTTTTTTATTAAGCATCCTTTGTCTTTTAATAAGTCAATATATTTTTTTGAAAATATTAATGTTTCATTTTTTTCTTTTTTATAAAGATTGATTTCTGATAAATTTAGAAAGAATCCAACTAAGTGCATTACTACACCAAGTTCATCGTATTTCATCGTATAAAACTCATCTTCTACAATTTGTAAATATTCTGTAAACTCATCATCTGTTAAATCGGTAAGATGCCATAATTTAACCCATGTTGGAGTGTTTTTATCCTGAAAATATTTGCTTTTAAGTAGTGATTCTTCTATGGCTGAACTATTTATAAATCCTTTATCAAATATATCTACCCAAATTGATGACTCTAACAAAGGGTCAAAAAAGCTAATATTTGTATACTTCTTAGATATTTTTTCATAAATTGACTCCTTTTCAGCTTTTTTATCTTTAGCCGAGCCTACAAAATAACTCGTCATTAATGATTTAATCTCGTAAGGTAGGATATTTCCACTTTTTATTTCAAAGGAATAGCATAGGTAAAGTTTCAGTAAGTGAATGACTAATTCTTCTTTGCTTTTAGCTGCTTCTGGTAAATGCTGATAAAATCTTTCAAAGTCCCATAATGCTTGTTTTAAATGCCTTAAGTTTTTATAATCAGAATTTTCATATAACTCGTTAATTAACAAAATATTTAAATTACATAGTCTTTGAACTTTGTCACATGGTATTTCATTGATGAAAAACTCTAATGCGCCATTTAAGTCGGCTTCTATTTCAAAAGTTTTACCGACTAATTTTTCCTTAATTCTTTTATAAGTAACAGAATCATCATTTTTCACATCTTTTTCTTTGGCTAAAATTTCATCCTCATTAGCGATAATTATAACTTTGTAACCTTGATGCTCAACAAAGTGATTTATGTATCCTAAAATATTGCTAATATTTATTGAACATCTTTCCAAATCATCAAAAACAAGAACAAATCCTTCTGTTTTTGTTAAATATTCAGGCAAATTAATATCTGGTATTTGTGATGAAATATTTCCTTCTGGTCTTTTGTCTTGGTCTATATCTATATGAATAGTAGTTTTTAGAAGACCTTTAGCAATTTTTCCTGCTAAAGTCATACTTTTTGATGATAATAGTGGATGCAATTGTTTAAAAAACTCTCCCTCAATTTCTTCATAGCTATTAATTCCATATAAACTAACATACAGATATTTACCGCCATCTTGCTTAAATGTTTCGAGTGTCTTTGTAATAAACCACGTTTTTCCTACGCCCCAATTGCCTTTAAGCAATACAGCATATTCAGGAGATTTTTCAAATTTATAATAATAATTTAAAAACTCTTCAATATGTTTATTTGGTGTTGTCATTTAATATTTTCTCTGCTTTTGTAATTTTGTTTTCAACCGATGTATAAAGAAAATAGCGGGGCTTTTCGTTGATGGATGTCATGTTCCCCGTGTTCCGCTACGCTCCACACGGGCTACGAAATTTCAATTATCACATTAAATAAAAACCGCCTCTAGCCATGTAGGTACGCATTGCGTACTCTACACCTCCAACCCCAACATCTGTGCCAACAACGGCAACACCGCCTTAGCTGACTCAGTATTATGCTCACCTGTCGCCGTGGTTTTGGGTAACACCGCTTGATTATGCTGCACCCGTTCACCCATTTGTCGGCGTATCGGGGCATCAAAGGTGCTGAATGTGCGGCGTAACATCGGCAGGATTTGTTGAAACGCCTCGGCGGGTAATTGGCAGACCCACGCATCAATGATTTCCCACAGCACTTCATCATAAATTAATAACTGCCCGCTGCCGCGTAAAAAGCCATCTGCCCACGCGGCACTTTGCGAAGGTTCGTTGCCTGTGGATAAGGCGACGCTTAATCGCCCAGCTACGGTTTCTGCGTCTATGTGGTCGGCTTGTAACAGCAAGCGGCAACAACGTCCAGCGAGTAAACCGTGTAAGCCGTGTTGATTGGAAAGGCTGGTGAGTACGCCGTACCACGCGGTATTAAATGCTTCGTTAGCCAATAAACTGACTACGTCCTGCACCGATTGAATCAGCTTGAACATTTTTTCAGCGGCTTCTTCATTGAGTGAACTACAGGCGGCGGGTAGACCGATGCAGATGCGCGTCATCAAGCCTTCGACCACAATGCCGACTTGATCCAGCGAGGTTTTGCGCACGTCACCATAACGCATGAGTTGCGCTAATGGCGGCAGGGCTTGCATTAAATGCAGGACATCGGAGGCAATCGCGGCGAGGGTTTGCAGGCGATTGATTAACACATTAACCGCGCTGTCTAAATTGGCAAATAGCGCGTCTTGGGTCAGGGCGGTTAAGTCTTCAAGCTGAGTGATTTGTTGCGCTTGATGGATGGTGTACGCGCTGGCGGCATCACTGACGGTATTGCCCCATTGTCCTGCTTCAATGATACGAATCACATATTCGGGCATCCAGTTCAAACGCCACGCTTCTTTAAATGTGCCTTTGCCGCGTGCGTAATCGCTAACGCCCCAGCCGATATTCAATAAACGCAACTGACGCAACAAATAACTGCGTTGTAAATCGTTGTCTTTGCGCAAATCCAGCACTAATTCAGTTTGACTGGCAGTGGGTTGTAAACGCAGGCGTTTTTGTTGCGCGGCTAAATCTTTTTGTAACGGGGTCATCGGTGATTCGTCAGGAACGTGTCCGAGTCGTTCGCCGATAATCAGTTGTTTGTGAATTAACTGCATCGGTAACGGGTCGGCAAACAACATCACCGACTGTACCGCATCATTCAATTCTTCCAAACTGGGCAACGGACGACTACGCATTGCGGCGAGTGCTTCTGCCAGTCGCACGCTTTCGATAACGTGCGCCGAGGAAATATCAATGCCGTTATCACGGAATAATCGCGCCACTTGGGTGAGCCAATGAATCACGATTTGGTCTGGCTGTTGCCACAGATGATGATACCAATTCGGCGAATGTATGCCCGCGCCGTAACCACTGGCAAGACTCAAGCGGTCGTAAGTCCACGGTATCCACGTTGCTACGGTTTTGATTTTTGCCAAGCCTTTGAGCAACTCATTATCTTGTTTAGCGGGAATTTTGGCTTGTAAGGCAGGAACGTGCCACGCGCCACACACCACGGCAATACGCTCATAGCCTTGTTTTTCAGCGGCGCGGATGGTTTTTCTCATGTACGCTTCGCGTAATAACTCACGCGGTTTTTCGGGATTTTCGCTATCGACTTCGGCGCGTAACGCGGTCATGGCTTCGGCAATCGCGGCGAATAGTTCAGTGGAATCACGCCGTTCTTCCACTAAATACGACCACCAGCGTTCGCTGTCATCAAACCCTGCGGCTTGCGCTAACAGGCTCAACGGATCACGGCGAATATCATCAAGCTCCGATGTATCGCTTTCGGTCTCTATGCCGAACTGTAAACTCATCGGTAAATCCATGAACTGCACAGGAATTTTTTGTGCCAGTGCATAATGCAGAGCTTGCCATTCAGGGGAAAACAGCGCGAACGGATAATATACCGCGCGGTTATTATCATCGGCACTGTAAACCAGCGCGGCAACAGGCGGCTGCATTTGTTCGTGGGCGACCAAGGGAATAATATCATCCATTTCAGGCGCGCCTTCAATCAGTAACGAGTCGGGTTGTAACGCCGTTAAAGCCTGTAGCAAACTGCGCGCTGAACCTGCGCCATGATGCCGAATACCAAAAATGTGAACACTCATAACACACCTAAATTTAAAATTACCTCGTTCCCACACAGTGAGTCACTGCCATTAAGTTAAGCCAGATTGTCGATAATAACCGCGTAGCGGTGAAATGGTTGTAGCAACAAAATATAAATACAATCAAGCCCCATAGGGGTGAAATGTTTGTTTTCGTCCAACATTTCACCCCTACGGGGTTATGAAATCGTCTAAACATCTTGGCTACAAATATTTCACCCCGCTGGGGTTTTCTTAACTTAATGGCAGTGACACAGCGCGTGGGAACGAGAAAAACGAGTTACCTCAACGCATTCTATGCTTCTGCTTTAGGCGCGTCTTTGAGCGGCCCGCAAAGCACTTCGCCTGTCCAATCAAATACAGAGTTGTAAACCAGTATTAAGCCATTCAAATAGCTGTTAAAACGCACCAGAAAATCCATCACGTCCTTTTCCGCTTCTGGCTCGTGGGTGATTTCACAACCCAAACACATTCTGACATGATGCAAGCGACCCAAGGTATAAGCCAGATTTTCTTTAGTGAGTCCTTGCGTTTTAACGTAACCTTCAAAGCCTTTGAGGTGATTGGGTAACGCTTTGACAGGCATAATATCCACATCAATTTGTCCCCACGGCATCTTTAACGTAAAGCCCGCAGCATCATTCTTGTTTGCAAATTGTTTGTATGACTCAATAGAATCAATTTCATCAAACAAACGTGCGCCAATGATTGAGGGGTCTGCAATATAAAATGATGCGTTCTTTGGCATTGTTTTTTCCTTGTATGGTAATGAGGTAGGGCGATAGTAAAGTCCATCGCATGAAATTAATCGGGTTACAGCTTTCGTCGAACCCAACCCGTGCAATTATAAACGTTTAAAAATTGCTTTAGCAGACTATCAGCAAGATAGCGTGGACTTGTAAGACCTTAACTAGCCTCAATCGAAAATGGGTTGAATAATTCCACGCCCACAATTTTAATAAAATCGTCCTCGTTTCGGCTCATTAAAGTTTGCTTCTGCACTATCAGCTATTCCCATTCAGAACGCATTTGTGCAATATCTGCGTCAATTTGTTCAATACTACGCGGTTTTTCAATACATCCCCACGCCTGTTGTAAAATTTCCAGTGCTTGTATTGGCAGGTTTTGGGGGATAGATTCAACTAACGTAACGATGACTCTTACATTATCTTGTTCTGGTGCGTCATCCAGCCAATCTAAATGACCTTGTTTATAAATCGCGGCATAACTTTTTAGCATGATTGTGTACCAATAGTTATTTATGTGATGTGAATAAAGGTGTGCGATGCACACCCTACTTGGCTAATCTGCTTCTTGTAAACGATTAATCCGTTTTATTAATGCTTCGCGAATTTTTACCCTATCTTTTGCGTAATGCAGTTTACGGTGACAATTAGCGCAGAGTGCAACAGAATTTTGTGGTGTGTCACTGCCATTTTCAGTAAGTGGGCGTAGATGATGGACTTCTAAATAAGAACTACCATCTTCTTTGATAAAACCATCATCACCACAGCATTCACATTTTTCTTTGGCATTTTTAATAATCCATGCTTTTACTTTTGGGTCACGTTTATAAACAGAACGTGTTTGCTCTTCACGTTCAGGTTCCCAAACACCTTTTGGTTCTTTAAGGTTTGGATTCTTAAGTAATGTGGCAACTCTTTTTTCTAGTTCGTCACTGTTAGCAGTAGGTAAACTTAAACGAATTTTCTCTAAGTCTTCAGGCGAAGGTTTTTCTAGTGGTTCTGGCTCTTTTTGTATCCAACAAATTCCTGCAATTATCCATAGCGGATTAGAATATAGTTCGGTTTGAGAATAAAATTCTTTATACGTTTTTGTCTCGCAAATTGTTCTTGCGAATTTCCCTGCCCAAACAATCCAGTAACCATGAGAAGTATTTGGTGGAAGTTGTTCATATCCCAGATCTTTTGCGAATTTTTTCCATCGCCCCCGACGAAAATCTACAAACCTTGATGGATATAACGATGTGAGTATAAGACTTGCTAACGAGGCGGCACCAGCCGAGTCATTGCCATTAGACGGCGTTATAAATCCTAATGGGACTATGTCTTTAATAAATTTATCGATTCTTTTGCTTGCATTCTCATCGTCTTCTGGAAAATTCTTAATAAATTGGCTGATAAGTGTATCTGCTTGATTACTATTACTTACAAAGTTATTGAAACGAATACCATCAATTTTCGCCTTCATTACCCAGCATTTACTAACTGCGTTAATAAATTGTGGAAGGTCAAAAGGAGATGTAGAAAGTGCCGCTGATACTTCGGGATAATGCTTTACTCTATTGCTAATGTCATTATTATCAATAATATGCTCAACTACTTTCTCAATGGGCAAATCCCATTCAGATGCTATTTTTTCAAGCCATTCTCTGAAATTTTTATCGACTTTTTCGTTCATGATATATCCTATGTTGTGTGTAAATTTATCTGGCTTGGGAACGATAGAGATAATCTGTAATTAGCTTTGCTCACGACAAGCCCGATATAAATCCTTCCAATCCGACCGTTCTTTCATCACGGTTTCCAGATATTCTTTCCAGACTAGGCTGTCTTGTACGGGGTCTTTGACGACTGCGCCGATTAAACTGGAGGCGACATCGTGGGCTTTTAATTCGCCATCGCCAAAATGGGCGGCTAGGGCAATGCCGCTACTGACTACGGAAATGGCTTCGGCGGTGCTGAGTGAACCTGAGGGGATTTTGAGTTTGTTTTTGCCGTCTTCGGTTAAACCTGCGCGGAGTTCGCGGAAAATAGTGACGATGCGGCGGATTTCTTCTAAGGCGGGTTTTTCCATTGGCAATTCTAGGACGCGCCCTAAGCTGGTGACGCGGCGTTGTACGATGTCCACTTCTTCTGCCAAGCTGTCAGGATTGGGCAAAATGACGGTATTGAAGCGGCGTTTTAACGCGCTGGATAAATCGTTCACGCCTTTGTCGCGGTTGTTGGCGGTGGCGATGACGTTAAAGCCTTTTTGCGCTTGCTGTTCGATGTTCAGCTCATGAATCGGCAGGGTTTTTTCGGACAAAATGGTGATGAGTGTGTCCTGCACATCTGCCGCCACGCGGGTCAGTTCTTCAATGCGAGCAATTTTGCCTTGCGTCATGGCGCGCATCACAGGGCTATGAATCAACGCGGCTTCGGAGGGCCCTTGGGCGATAAGTTGCGCGTAGTTCCAGCTATAACGCAAGGCTTCTTCGCCCGTGCCTGCGGTGCCTTGTACGATGAGCGTGGAATTGCCTGAAATCGCCGCCGCTAAATGTTCCGATACCCACGATTTTGCAGTTCCCGGAAGACCGTATAACAATAACGCTCTGTCGGTTGCTAACGTGGAAATGGCAATTTCAATCAAACGCGGATTGCCGACATATTTCGGGCTGATTTCCACGCCGCTGTCTAGTTTGCCACCCATTAAATAAGTGCGCACTGCCCACGGTGATAATTGCCAGTTGGGTGGACGGGCGGCAGTATCGACTTCCTGTAACGCGGTTAATTCGTGGGCGTATTCTTGTTCAGCGTGTTGGCGAATGGCTTTGTTGATGTCGGTCACGGGGTATCCTCGTTGGTCGGAATTTTTATGGGTTGGTTAGGGCGTTAGTCATATCGCGCCGAAATGACAGCGTATAAAACATTTTGTCGATGACTCTGGTTATTTGCTCATATTCATGCGGTTTTTGTAAGCAACTGGATAATAAATCCGTGCATTCAGGCGCGAGATGACGGGCAAAATCGCTTAAATAATAGTAAGCGTAGGCTTCATTTGCGGTTAATTTTTGTTGTGTATGGCGTTGTAAGGCATTAATAACACATTTAGAAAAATCGACACTCCACGCGTGTTGTACATGATTCAAAATCGGTAACACGTTGCTTAGTTTGCTTGTTTCGGTGTTGGTCAATAGTTGTGCAGCAAGACGTTCAGCGTGTGCCGCGTTAAGCAACTGCCACAATGGTTGTTCGCTACTATTGAAATGCGTTAAAAAAGTTTCTGCCCAGTCGCTATCTGGATAATTTTGTAGGGCTTGCCGCCACGCCATTAATAACGCATCGCGCCATTCGTGTTTTTTTAGCATAGTGAGTATGTCATCGGGTGATGTGTGCCAGTGTGCAGACCAATACGCAGGTGGCACTACACTTAAGGCTTGCTCTAACCACCATGCTTTCGCGCCTTTGCCTTGCGGCGGTTTTTCTTCAATACCATCGGCTAACCACGTTTTATCCCACGTTTCGGGCAGTTCAACGATGAGTTTGGCTTTTTTCAACAAACCGCCTTTTTCAAAACGCAACCAAGTATTCAAGCGGTGTTTTTGGCGTTGGCTAAAGGCGGAATCGGGTAGTTGTCCCAATAAGGTTGCCGCCAGTTGGCGTACGCCTTTGCTTCTGTCTTCTAAGCAGGTATTTAAAAACGCTTCATCCTCACTGCTTAAATTAACACTGAACACCGACAATAAACTTTGCCGTGTCGCGGCAGGTTCTTGTTTCCAAACCGCTTGCAATAACTCGCGTGCTTTGGCGGCATCTTGTTCACGATATTGGCGCAAATATTCCTCACGTTGTGCAGGGCTGCCGTCTTCCCAAATACTGACATCGTCCAGTATCGCATCGGTCTGTACCAGCAGTTTTTGCCAGTCAGGGTGTTGCGCGGCTAGCCATTGTCCGCGTTTATCAATCAAGGCGGTAATTGCAGGGCGAATACTGCGATTTTGCGTAGCCAGTTCTAATAATGGTGGAATTGAGGCAAACGGTACGCGTCGTTTAACGGTAGCTGCCAGTGCCAACCATTCAGGCAGGATAGATTTTAATTCGTTGTCACTTAACAAGCGTTGTAAATGACTGATACACAGCGGCGATAATAACGGTAACGGTTCGGCATCATCGGCAGCGGGTAACGTGCCGTTAAAGGTTGCCGCTTGTTGTCCTGCCAACCGATATTGTGCCGCTAATGCCGCCGCACTTAATAACGCTTGTTCGCGCGCTTCGCCTGTCGGCACGGTGTTATTCGGATACAGTTGGCTGATATACGCCTGTAAATCACCGTCTGCATTCAATGGCGCGTTTTGCCGTTCTGAGCCGATGAGACTGTATTTAATGAGGTCTTGCCAGATTTGCATTAGAGTCGCTCCACAGTGGTTGGGGTAAATATCGCCAACGGTGATAAGGTGTCGCCATTCCATTCCCCGAATATATTGACCGCATGACCGCCGCTAACGGCTAATAAATGCCAGCCTTTGGCATCGGTGATTTTTAGCGGTAAAGTCATTAAATCGCTATCAACTAATAACCATTGTTCATCGTGGCGTACGGGCGTAACCGCGCTCAGTGCGCACGGAAATTGCGACAGCCACGGGCTTAGGGCGAGTTGGCTTTGAAAGGCTTGAAAGAGGGCAGGGATGGACATAAACGCGGATAAATCGGGCGTGACTGATAACGCGCCATTGTCTTGTTTCAGCAAGGCGCGCACTGGGTAACTGCCTGCGTAAAAAACCAGTTCTGCATTGAGGGTGCTGCCGACAGCGGGACGTAAGGTCATGGTTTGATTGGCAATTGCAAAATCCAATAGCAGGGCGTAGCGTTGTTGTTGCGTGCCGTAGAGCCAAGTGCGCTGAATGCGCATTGCGTCCTGTTCTTCAATCGCTTGCCCGATAATCAGCCAGTCATCGGTTACGCCTGTTTGTGTTAATAACTCGGTTTTATTGCTGGTTTCGCCGATATAGGCGGCAATATCGGCTTGCACATCGGGGGATAATTCCTCGCGCCGTGAATAGGCGGCGAGTAATAAATGCAGATGCGCGACTTCGGTTAATAATTTTTCCTGCCACGCATCACCCGAAAAACGCGCCTGCGCACATTGTTGCAGGCGACGGGCTAAGGCGGGGGCTTGTGCGTCTATCATCCGCGCCGCCATTTTATCCCATGCTCTGCCATCCATCACACTTTGGCTTAAGCCTTGGCGTACTTGGTCATATAACCATGTTTGCAATTCGGCAACGCCTGTACTGACTTTATCGCTACGCGCGGCTTGGCGTTTTTCTTGGGCTTTTTCGCGCTTTTTCAGCGTCGCTTCATCGACAGGTTCAGCGGCTACTTTGGCGGTTTGCTTTTGGATGCGTTTATTGACCCATTCAGCCACCCAGTCGGGGAAGTCGGTTTGGCTCAGCGCGTCGGGTTGTGCGGTGTAGACTAAGGCTAAACCCAAGCCATGTTTACAGGGAAATTTACGACTGGGGCAGGAGCATTTAAAGCTGGGCGTGGTTTGTTCAATGCAGGTTTGATAGGGCTTAGAGCCGCTGCCTTTAATTTCACCCCATAAAATCCCGTCGGCTTGTCCTAGTGTTTGCCATTTACTGACAACGGCTAACGCACGTCCGTTTTTTAGTGAGGCAGCATCAGGTGCGAGGGTGTTGACGTGTTCAGTAGTCCAGTGATTTGTCATGATGAAATAGGGTTAAATCTAATTAAAACATGGTGTAACACTATAGTGTAAATTTTGTAGCTGTGGCGTATAAAACTCAGTTTATACACCACACGGCGGTTTAAAAGGGTTTTACCACTGCCAGAATAATAATGCCGACTAGAAATAATACGGGTACTTCATTCATCCAGCGGTAAAAAATGTGACTGCGCTGATTGCGGTCATATTTAAAATCTTGCAACCACCGCCAGCAAAAATAGTGATAGACCAGAGTCAATGCCAATAACAACAGCTTGGCGTGTAACCAGCCGCTAGAACCATATATTCCCCACGCATAATCCAGCAACATCCAGATGCCGAAGACAAAGGTGACCAGCATTCCGGGGGTCATAATGCCGTAAAACAATTTGCGTTCCATGATTTTAAAACGCTCATTGCTGATGTCATCCTCGCTCATGGCGTGATACACATATAAACGCGGCAGATAAAACAGACCTGCAAACCACGTCACCATAAATATCAAATGTAAGGCTTTTAACCACAGCATAATTTATCCTTTTGTGTATGTTGAAAGTTGAGAGTTCATTTCGGTCAGGTCAAACACGCCCGTTTTTTGCAGAACGATAGACCCATCTGGCGCGATTAAAAAAGTGGTCGGTGTCAGCGATACATCACCAAACGCATGGGCGTTTTCCGACTGCATATCCAGCGCGACATGATAGGGCAGTTGCTGGGCTCGGGTCATGTCCAGCACATGATTGGGCGGGTCGTAAGCCATTGCCACCGCAATTATTTCCAGCCCTTTATCGTGATAACGCTGATAAAGCGCGATAAGGTGTGGAATTTCTTTGATACAACTGGCACAGTCCGTCGCCCAAAAGGTGACGATAACAGGCTTGCCGCGCAAGTCCTGCAAGGCAATTTTTTTGCCTGTAATGGTAGAAAAAGTGGTGTCTGGCACGACAGGAGAGCGACAACTGGTCAATATGACGCTAATTGCAATAACAAGGAAGTAAATAAGTGTTCGTGGCATGATGTTTTGCAGCGAGTCAAAAAGTTTTTTGACTCCACAGTATAAGATAATTGGTGGCGAATTAAATCGGTTGTTTTTACGTTGAGACATGACTGCCAGTCGTTCAAGGACTGGCAGTCATTAGTACCGCAGTAACAGGTTTAACCCAGCAGATAATTAAATAATACGCACAGACAACACACCTTCAACAGCGCGTAATTTCTCCACTATTTCAGCTGGTACTTCGCCACTGACATCAATCAGGGTATAAGCCACATCCGCGTGTGATTTGTTGGTTAAATCCACGATGTTAATGCCGGCATCACCTAAAACCGTTGACACATGACCGACCACACCGGGGATATTTAGATTGGTGATAGTGATACGCACACAATCTTCTGTCAGCGGAATCACCACTTCAGGAAAATTGACCGAATTACGGATAATACCCTGCTCTAAAAAGTCGCGGATTTGGTCGGCAACCATGACCGCACAATTTTCTTCGGCTTCTTCGGTAGACGCGCCAAGATGAGGCAATGCAATCGCGCGTGGGTGATTAACCAGTGCAGGTGAAGGAAAATCGCACACATAAAAGTGTAAATCGCCAGAATTCAAGGCTTCAACAACAGCCGCTTCATCCACGATGCCCGCACGCGAAAAGTTCAACAAAGTCGCGCCTTTTTTGATGCGGCTAATGTACTCTTTATTGATTAAATTTTTGGTTTTTTCGGTTAATGGAATGTGCAGACTGATAAAGTCCGACTGAGAAACCACATCATCCACATTAGTTGCAGGCACAGTCAATGAATTCAATTTCCACGCATTTTGCAACGAAATAAACGGATCAAAGCCGATAGTATTTAAACCCAACGCGGCGGCAGAATTAACCACTTTTACCCCAATTGCGCCCAAACCCAACACGCCCAGCGTTTTACCTGCGATTTCAAAACCGGCAAAGTTACTTTTATGTTTTTCAACATCCACGTTCATGCTTTCTTCATCACCTGTTAAGCCACTGACATAACTCAACGCAGCGGGAATATGACGAGAAGCCAACAACATACCTGCAATCGCCAACTCAGCGACCGCGTTTGAATTCGCACCGGGTGCGTTAAAGACAGGAATACCCAGTTTAGTGTATTCAGCGACAGGAATATTATTCACACCCGCACCTGCACGACCAACCGCTTTAACCGATTCAGGAATGGCTATACCGTGCAGTTTAAACGAGCGCAACATAATCGCATCTGGCTGTGCAACATCGGCTGCAACCTTGTACTGCTCGCTTGGAAAACGATTCAAGCCAATCGGAGAAATATTGTTATAAGTTAAAATGTTAAACATTGTCTACCTTTGGGGGTTGTTAAAATTGTATGAGACTCAGCCGCCACTATTGCAACTGTATAACATCAGCATAACAGCGCAATAGCAAAACTGCTAAACTGCGCACATTATACCCGATTGAATGTGTCAGTTGAGTTGCTAAAAAGTGATGACTTGCGCGACTACCATCATTATCGTTCCAATGCGGAGCGTTGGAACGATGAAAATTTAAAGAGAGATTCTAAAATGACTATGCAACAACATCTTAGCGTATTAATGCTGTGTGTGTTTTCCTGTTTGACCACAGCGGCTACTCAACCTGATTATGTACCACCTTTGGCTTCTGAAGCGAAGGCAGTTCCAGATATGTTTCCAGAGGAAATTAAAAAAGCAAAAGAAGATGCTGAGCGCGTCAGATATTCGGTCATGATAGGTTCGCATGATTTTGATAATCTGGAAAAAGAAGCTAACGAAATAAACCAGCAATACAGTAAAAAGAAAATTTCAGGGGACGAATTTTACAATCGACTTTTTTTGATGGTTCCTTTGATTTCTGGCAAGTTACAGATTCCAGACCTTATTGAGTGGACAAAGGCAAAACCAAATTCTTACGCAGCATGGTATGTACTAGGTCGCCAATATCTCGAATTGACCATGAATATACGCGGAGGTAAATGGGCAAGCGAAACGTCAGCAGAAGAGTTTGAAGAGATGGATAAGTATGGCAATCTGGCTCGTGATACCCTATTACAATCACTACCATTGCATCCAAAGCCTTTACCCACTTACAGGGGATTGATTGCAACGGCTAACTATATGCACACACCTAAATCAAGCAAAGAAGTCAGTTTTGGCGAAAAGACCTGCCTTTTTATTCAGGCAATCTCGATAAGACTCCATGATTCGATTTGCCCAAAACCAGATAATTCAAATAACAAGCAATATACACAGCTTGATTATTTAAAAGCGGCTATTCAAGCCGATCCAGATGTGACTATTGTTTATTCAACTTATTTCTTCTACAACTCTCCACGCTGGGGAGGTAGTTATGAACCATTGGACGAGCTTGTTTCACAAGCCAAACTCAGTGGTGCAATGAGTCCTAAAAATCTTGCTCAACTGGAAGGTGAGTTTTTAGCTCTGCGTGCCGAAGATGCTTCGCTTTTAGACCAAAATCCAACTGGTTCAGCAGAACTCTACATCAAAGCATTTGATGCTTCTCCAGAGCCAGAACATATCGAATGGCTTTATGCAGGCGCAAGAGCGGCTAAAAAAGCGCATAACGTTGATTTAGCTTTTAATATCTATAACAAAATCATTGGAACACGCGAGGGTGAGCATATTGCTATTTTTTATCGAGGCATAATATTCATGGAAGAAAAAAATGATGCCGCGCATTATTTCGCGGATCAGATAGCGGCGGCGAAACTGGGTGATATGTATGCACAAAATAACATCGGCTATTTTTATCTGACTGGTGAAAAAGGATTTCCATTAGACCTTTTGCAAGCTAAAGGTTGGCTGACTCTTTCTGCCAACCAAGGATTCCAGCATTCAAAAGATAAATTAGCCATAGTCGAAGCAAAACTTGCGGAACAGAGCGCAAATAAAAAAGCCAGATAACACCGTGTACGCGGGGTTGATTCTGTAGATACCATCTCTCCAAATCAATCACAAGCGGTTTGTTATACCGTTTGTGGTTGATAGGGTTGTTGGTGTTTTAAGACACCAAAACAAATCTGTACTAGCTTTCGCATTGCCGCACCTAATGCGG
>Ga0208116_1000051_pt1 | contig 62616 bp, 79 predicted proteins | sample LakWasMeta9_HOW4_2_FD_183859 | JGI IMG/M metagenome (GOLD analysis project Ga0208116, IMG submission 183859) | Freshwater sediment methanotrophic microbial communities from Lake Washington under simulated oxygen tension - Sediment Metagenome... | ecosystem: Environmental > Aquatic > Freshwater >... | reverse complement strand
GTATTCATCATCATTCGTTGATAGGGGCATTGATCGGCACTTGTGATGGTTGACGGCGAGTGCCAGGCTCATAGAACACGCGACCATTGCCAAACACGTAATTCACCTTTGATTCCGGTGTCGGGTCAGCCTGCTTAACTTCGGCACTCCATAAACGGGTGCGGTGTACTGGTGCTTGTGGCATTGCGTTTCCTTCGGGCATAAAAAAAGCCCACGTCTTAGGTGGGCTATAAGTCAGCACTTGAAATGTGCTGTTGGCTACAAACTATTTTCCGGCTTCCATTAGCTGCGCCTTGAGTTTTTCCATCAACCAAAGCACATCGCCGCCGTCACCCATCGTAGAACTAAAGTAAAATTCACCCTCTTTGTCATAACCAATGATGACAAAGCGATCTAACTTACCTTTGGTATTTTCAAGCACGGTGTCAGGGTCTAGGTCTAGTCTGGTCGTGCCTCTGAATTGGATAACATTGCTCATTCTTTTATTTTCTCAATGCGGTACAGGCAAATCACCTTATCCGTTTCAACCACGTTTTCACCTAAATACGCCTTGTTCGGGTTCGGGTCGTGTATCACCAATCCGTCCTTATCAACCAAAACCGCGTGCCATACGTCTTTAAATGCCCTGCTTGGCACTGCCACGTAGTAACAACCGTTGACGGCTTCTGTTTCCTGTATGTGTTCAGCATAGCCGCAACCCACATACTCATAGCCCATTGCTAAAATGAAATGGGTAAATACGTCATGCCATTTATCACCGGATAAAATGAAATGCGGCACGGCTTCCAGTTCAAGATGGAACATACTTGCCAATACCGCACGCATACAATCACCACGGCCTTTATCAACAATGGATTGATACACTGGAATCATAAATATCCTTTACATACCATCCGCATAAGTTTCCGGCTCTAAGTCTTTTTCATCTACCAATATCGGCGCTCTGGCATCCATATCGTAGATACGGCTGGCGGCATCCAGCAAATCTTCATGCAGAATGAATGGATAAGCTAAGAACTGCTGCACAAAATTCAATGTCAGGTTGTACACCTTGCCGGTATGGTCGCAACGTCTGATCGGTTGCAATATCAGGTAGCCATTGCCTTCTTTCTTGACCTTGGCCTGTGTTGCCGTCAGTTCTTTCGTCTGTGCAATCAGGAAGAATCGACCATTTCTAAAGTCAGGTTCTAAGCGCTGTATGCGGTCATACTTGGCATTCGCGCCATCGTTTGTCCAGGCTAATTCTTTAATGGTGAAGGCATCCTGATCAATTTCCATCTGGCCTTCAAAATGCTCAAGGTCACTGCGCATACCGTAGCGCTCATAACCAACGAATACACCCTGCACGCCCTTTTGTGCCATCCATGTGCGGCGTAAAGTACGGATTGCAGTCCAGCGCTCGGCTAAACTCATTTTGTGATGGTAGCCATCCAACAGATATTTATTGCGCTGCGCATCAACACCGATAACCGCAATCGCGGTGCTATCACTGGTTTTCTTCTTGCTGGAAGCAGGATCAACCATGATGTAGATATTGAGCGTTTTTGGCCTGACTTCGGCAAAATACAGGTATTCTTTCCTGAACATTGCCTGATCGCCAGCCAGAGGGTTCTGCAGCATTTGGGTGGCAATCGTTGCCGAACCCTGTTTAAGTTTCTTCTCTACCCACGCCTTGACCGTCAGGAATACCGGATTTCCGTCCGGCGTGCCGTCATCGGTAGCAGGATAGATACGCGGTATCAACGCCTTGCGGTCAAGTATCGACTGATAGGTGTCACCGAAGCTGTATCGCGTGCCAATGTGCCATGATCGCCCAGGGCTTCCATCTGCCTGCGCTGCACCCAGGTTATCCGATAATTCCCACGCTTCCGTAGTCTTGAACACCTGTTCCGGTGTCGTGACCGATTCGCGCGTCACCACGTCATCATAAACACGCAGTTTAAAGTGGGCTGACGTAGGCTGACCGTCCACCAAGCCCCATGCTTCCAGTGTGGCCTCTTTCGGGTTGGTCTTACGCTTTACCACTAAGCCGGTATCATCCGACCATCTTGGCGCTTCCGCTTTCGGGCTTTGCCAGAATATGTCAGAAAACAGGGTTTTTAAATCCTGATTGCCTTCCAGTTCAATCTTGACTTGGCGCAGGAACTTGATAGAAATGCGCCGCGTGTGACTGAATAACCCGATGGTGATTTCAGGATCTTTAATGATTTCCTGAATGCAACCGGCAAAGGTGATGATGGTGGACTTGTAATGCTCACGCGCCCATAAATCCAAGTAGCCATCTGGGTCGGCTTCCACCTCGCGGCAGCGCAACAATAGCCACGGCTTCCATGCGTCCTTGCGATGCAATACCTTGCATAACAGATAAAAGCGGTCATTCGCACACAGCCAACGTCTGCCTGCTACGCCATACTTGCCTTCAATCCACTTGTAAGCGTTATTGAGCCTGTCTAACGGTAATGCATGAATCGCTTGCCTGTATTTTTCATCTAGGTCTATTTGCGAATCTTGCATATCAGGTCTTTTTCCCAATATCCCTGCTTGCCCTCACCGGCATTGGCGCTGATTTTGGCCTTGTACTTGGCATTTTCAATCAGGTTGAGTGTGTCCAGCAGATTGGCACGGTACACGCCATCGCTGCCGGTCACATAGGTCATGGTCTTTGGGAATACATCACCAGCCACGTCAGCGCCGGTACTGTCCACCAAAACCACCGTCACAGTCGCGTCATTAACGTGCGCACCGGTTGTTTCATTGGTGAGGTCTGACAGTTCCAGCACCATATCATTGCCTTTGTATAAAGCTGCTACCTCACTCATGATGTTGATTTCCTTGTCGTTGGTGAGCGTGCTTGCAATGCGGCATTAATGCTCGGCGTTCCCTTGATGGCAGGATGCGAGAGAAATTCATCCAAGCCCACTACGTTATTTAATGTGATCTCTGTTTTATCCAGGCTAGGCCACAGCATGACTTCCTCATAGCCAATGACGGATTGCAGCAACACGTTGCCGCGCAGCATTTCAATCGGTGCTTGAGGGCTATAACCGCCTGCAATCGCATGACTAGAACCATGTGCCTCTGCAATCGCGGCGGCGACTGACTTGCCATAAGCGACCGCATCAGAAGTTGCACTGCATCTACCTACAGATAAATGCACGCCAGCAACAGCGCCAAGCACATCAGCACTACCGGCTGCGACACCTCTGGCACGTACAATGCTCTTGCCTACGCCTGACGCATCGGATGAACCGATTGCGATGCCGGTGACAGCCTTCACTGCATTACCGGTGGCTACAGCATTCGCCTGCCCACTAGATTGCCCTGCACCTTGTCGCAAGCTACTGCCAATGGCGGCAACATCAGCGCCAGAGGCAGAAATACCGGTTGCGGCATGAATGGAAGCCGTAGTTGCCTCTGCACTACCAGCACCCACCGCTGAACCGGTAGCGGCGCTCTTGGCCTTGCCGACTGCGGCGCTAGTAGAAGTGGATTCAGAAGCGCCAGTTGCATTAAATAGCACATGACCGACTGCACCAGCGGTCGATGTGCCTGCGCTAACACCAACGCCATTGAACAGAGCCAGGCCAACCGCCTGCGCGGTGGAAGAACCGGCGCTTTCGCCTACTGCATTTTCGGTTAGTGCATTACCTTCCGCACTGGCATCTGCAGCACCGGATGCCGTGCCGGTTGCCGCTGCTAAACGTGAGCCGGTAGCATTAACCGTTGCAGCGCCAGTAGCAACGCCTGCGCCTTTCGACTGTGATTTGCCTGCAGCAGAGGCCGAGGCCACACCAGAGGCGCTACCAACAGCACGGGATAATGAAGCCCCGACAGCGGCGGCGGCAGCAACACCACTACTATTACCTGCGGCCTTGAATAACGCCTTGCCTGTTGCCTGTGCGGTACACGTACCTGCTGCAGAACCGACCGATTGCGTTAATGCGGCGGCAGCGCTTTGGCTATCCGATAGCGCACCACCGGATAGAGGTGAGAAACCGAGTGCCATGACAGGTTACAGATCAGGAAAAGCGATAATTGGCGGCGTAAAGTTCGCGGTATATCTTGCCACCCCCTTGGTCACACGCACATCATCCACATAGCCAGCCATAGATTCACCTGCGCTGCCGGTATAAGAACCGCCGACCGCAAAGTGATTGGTGGATGCATCTTCTGTTGCCGTACCGGTATAACTGGAATTAGAACCTTCCTGTACGCCGTTGATCCATAGTTTGAACACGCCGCTTTCACGGGTAACGGCTACATGTGTCCAGGCTGCGGACAGATTGGTGGACGACATGATTAAATCACTTGCCCCCATCTTGTATGAGGTCAGGATCACCCTGTTCGCATTGCCATTCGTTCCTGCCAATATCCCCCATGAATCATTGGAGTTCCAGCCGGTTGAGCCGAAGAATAGCAGGCGCGGATAAGTTTCGCCGCCGGTCTTGTACACCCAACATTCAACCGTAAAGTCGCCAGTGCCCATCACAAAGTCTGCGGAAGCAGATGCGGTATAGATGCGGTCTGTTGTGCCATCAACCAACAATGACGAACCGCCGAACTTGTACTGTGCGGTACTGATCTTGGCGTTATCGCCTGCGGTCATGGTCTTGCCGCCGCTTGAACCGTCTGGGAACGATGTGCTGTTATTGCTTCCGTTCAGGTGCAGCAACAATTTTACATTGCTGAAATACGGGTCAACCGGATAACCGGCGACAATGCTATTTCGGTATGACCGAGCAGAGTATGCACGGGCAGACATTACGTCACCTCACTACCGAATGCCGAGAATGAGAGGTTTGCGGTGCTTGCATACACAGTGATCACATCGCCTGCGCCCAGGGTGATGCCTAGCGTCAGCGGCAAGGAATCATTGCCAGATACCGCCACGTCATACGCAAGGTAATGTTGCGCTGCCAATGACGCACCTGCAGGGCGTATCGCAATCCTGAATGCTGCCGGAGTAGATGACTGGTTGCATACGTTGATAGTGCTAACCACGGCCTGCGTATTGGATGGTACGGTATAAAGCGATGTGGCAGTGGTCGCCGATGGATTTGACTGACCAAGAACCTTGAGTGTGTTGGTGGTCATATCAAGCCCCCATTAACAAAAATTGTGCGGCAAAATCTGTTGATGCGATTTGCTTGATCTGTGCCGCTGCCAGATCCAGCCATACCTGCTTAGTGCCAGCCGCAAAACTGACGGCTGCGTTAGCATTGCTTGAAGCCAGCACGGTGGTTCTGGTTAAAGTATTTGCGCCAGAATAAGTGCCAAGCCCGACTTCCCAATCACCGGTAGGTACGCCGCTACCATCCACGGCCTGAATCGCGTAATAACAAGTGTCATTGGTAGTACACACGGCAGAAAACGCACGAAAGCCAGTGATTGCACCAGCTAAAGTCAGTGCGCCCGTACCGGTTGTGGTGCTGGTTTCCTTGACGCGATCGGCAACAATCAATGACATTTACAGTCCTTTGTGCCGTTGGATTAATCTTCTGTGATCGCGGTAGCAGTCGTAAGCTGCGGTGTCACACCATTGCCGCATACGATATTCGGCGTGATTGAGCCGGAATAAAGCAACACGCCTGCGCCGGAAGCTGCAACACCAACACCAAAGTGCGTTGCTGTGCCAGAGCCGCCTGTACCTGCAGGGAAACTAATCGTTGCCGCCGGTGATACGCTGTTGTTGGTCACTGTCCAGCCGCCGGTAGTACGTGCTACTGCAACACGGGCATAATCCGTATATGCAATTTCATTGGTGGTCTGGTCGCCTGCTTCGCCTGGGTCAGAGGTATGCAATGACACATGCAGATTGGTCGCCGGTGATGTGGCATCGTTTTCGGCTAAGTCTGCAATCGCGGTCGCGTTGAAAATCAGCTTCAACATGGAGTTTTCAAACGAGTTGCTTTTACTCATGACAGTTCCTTTGGGGCATAAAAAAAGCCCCTCGGAAGGGGCTTGGTAAGTAATGGTGAATCTAGTGCTTTATTGCGGATTGAAATTCATCCCAATCCTTATCCATACCTTCAAATGTATGGGTGTGTTGAGTAGCCAGGCCAGTCTGCTTATTCTGGTCTGTTGCAAACCCCCAGATACGTTCCTGCAGTGCTACGGCACGATCACCGGTTTCCACCAGTTTTTTCAGGCTGTCGATACGTGCTGCTACGCCAATGGTGCGGTTAAACAGTTCTAAGCGTTTGGACTGCCATGTGCTTTGCGCTTCTTCACCGCCGGTACTATCATCATCTGGGCTATTGAATACGGTTTCAGCCAGCCTGTTTAACGGCTCTTGGTTTTCGGTAACAGTTTCCAGTTCTTCCATCATGGTTTCACACAGCTTCATCAGCCTTGTGGAAAAGCCACGGTGATGCATGCGCACATCAACGATTGCTAGTGCATTAATCTCAATGATTTGCTTGTCAGTTGCCACCTTTTCACTGGCAACCTCACTGGCAACTAACTGTTTGGCAACCAGTGCCTCGGCCTTGGCCTGAATCTTTGCATTAAGGTCACGTTCCCAACTATGTTCCTTGGCTTTCTTCTGTATGGCGGTATGTGACACGCCATGATGTGATGCAATCTCGCGCACTGATAACAATCCGGCGCGGTAGTCTGCTTCTATTCGTTCCCAATCAATTTTCTTCTTGGCCTGATCTGACTGAACGCCCGTAGGTAGCTCTTTCATGATGGCACTCCTTTACATTATTTTTTGTTTTGCGCAGTCCTCATACTTCGCATTTCTTCGCGTATATCACGCAGGATTTCATTCGTGTTATCAATCTTGAACTCGACCGCCGACACCCTGGTGGGTAACTGTGACAATATCTGCGTCTGCTTTTCCAGTGCATCTATGCGCAATTCGGTTTTTGTGGTGAAGGATGACACCCACCATACAAAGAAGGCGGTCTGTGCCAATATCCCTAACAGGATGGTGATGGGGATATGCCGGTCAATCGACCATTTTTTTTCTTCGGTATCGTATCGCATGGATCACTTCCCTTATCTGCTAAATTTGGGGGCTAAACCACGCGCTGCGAACCACCAGAGAATTACAGTCGTAGTCATGAAAATGGTGGCTTCAACCAGAGCGAGGAACGCCTGCTTGATGAACACCTTGTCTGTCAGCAGGTCGGGCGAGAAGTTAAACACCTGCCATGAGATATATGCGGTCAATACCGTAAACAGTAATGCCATGTAGCTGGTCAGCACGGGGCGTGTCATGCCGCGAATGAAGTCAACCAGTATGAACCACTTGCTATTCTTCACCACATCGCCGGTGGCGTAGGTGGCCTTGTCTGCCTCGTATGAGCCAGCCAGGGCGTTGTAACTTGCTACGCTGATTTCGCGTTCTGCATTCAGTCCTGCCAGAGCCAGTCCGTGCTGCGCTTCCAGCTTCATGATTTCCATATCCTTGTCACGCAGGAATAATTCATGCGCATTCTTTTCTTTCAGGATCGCCAAGTCGATTTCGGCCTGCTTTTTAATCTGGTATGCGTCTAGGAACTTCTGCAGCAAGCCGCCGAAGATGCCGAAGATACCGCCGCCGGTGGCGACTGATAACAGGCTGCCGCCTACTGTTGCTATGCTAGATAAGTCCATTGCGTTTCACCTCTAATTCAAATGGGCGCTTGTTCATGAGCGCCTCGAATGCGCGTGTCGCCGGTTTAGATACCATGATGCATTTCTGATTATTCATGCGCCCGACCCGATACCCGATTAACGGGCAGCCAAGTGAGTGTGTGATCATGCCTTTTTCCACGTCACCGGCAAGATTGCCGCTGTGTAGGCGAATGCCGCCGCGCTTCGGAACATTTAATATCTCGTAGGTGTAATGGTCGTGCCCATATTTGCGACTTAGGCGCGGTGAGCGCGTCCAGCGCACTTGATAAACACCTTCGGGAATGTATGAAAGATTATTGCGGTTATCGCGCCAGGGTAATTCAAGTGTATAGGCTTGCCACTTTAGCTCCGGCACGACAATCAAACTCAACGTGCCGTCATCACCGGTAATCTTTGAATCAATGACAACACGAATCATGTTTAGATTTCTGTCCGTTTTGCGCTAGGCTTAACGGAAACGCCCTTGTCAGGATCAACCAGAAATACATTGGCTGGCAATACTGTCTTATCGCCTTTCCACCACTGGATCTCGATCATGTTTTCATCTTGCTTTTTAAAGCAACCAATGAGGGATGCGCCATCGGAACGCCTGGCAATCACTGCCCACTGATACTGTTCTTGAACCTTTGGTAACGGGCACTCAACATTACTGATCGTGATCGTTACATCATCGTTAAACTTGTAGTGCAGGTATTTAGGTTCTGCGTGCGCTGCAACCGAAACTACGGACAAGACTAAAGCAAGCAATAACTTCTTCATGACAACCCCCTTTGATGTAGTGAGCGGATATGTGCTTTTCACGCCATCAGCAGCACAGGCTGTAAGCTATCCTCGTCAGGGGCTTGAAGGCGTATCTGCGTGTGATCGGGCGTACCCTTGCAGAATTTGGATGATTTAGGCAGTATTTTTATGTGATCTGCCAACACAATGCCTCGAAGGGCATAATCACCGCAGTAGCGGATTTGAATATGTGCTGGTTACAGCGTCCAGCGCACGTTTGGCAATACTTGTCGTGCTGATTGATTAAATTGTGTCGTGGGTGTAAGGCTAACTGATGTGGTTAAAGGGTCGCCAGCCCCATCTACTCGCTGCCAATAGGCCATCTGCGCGATAAGTCCACTTTCTCACAGTTCTAAGTGTCAAGCGTTTATGTACTATGCACTTATACGGATAATGGCTAAGAGGTAGGACTGTCCATCCCTACCAACCTCTTGGTTTTACCCAAGCGCTCTATCTAGTTTTTGAGCTACCCCAACCATCATGCGTATAAAAGCAAAAAGCCCACCGGTTAAAGTGGGCTTTTTATGGAACAATTCAACTATCCTTTGCCTGACGGTGCAATTAAGTTGAAGCCGATACCAAAATTTAGAGCGAGCAAAGCCATTAGGTAACTTTGCAACTCCTTATTGTTGGTAGTTTAGCAAGACCTTGGCCTCGCGTACTTTATCAGCGCATTATGTTTTTAACATGACTAAAAAATAATTACAACGGTTATTTATACCTGCGTCATTGGGAAAATCATTGAATCATCTGGTTCAGGTTGTTGCAGGTCAATTTTCTGCCGACCTTCAATGCCTTGGATATTAATAATCGCATTGTCCTCAATACGCACCGTTTCCATCGGCAACCATACCTTAGTTTCACCCTTCCAGTTAAATCCAATACTGACACCACCTGCATCATTGTTTTGAATAACCAGCCCGTCATAATGCAAATAAAGAACATCGTTCTCTTGGCGAAATGGATTGGTGTCCAGGTTCTTACCTTCTACAAACTCGTTAAATGTATGTTCGATACTCATAGGTTATTCCTTTTAGCGTCAAGATTAATGACTTTGTTGTCTTTAATGCACTCAAAGCCGCTGTAAACTTTTACATACAAGCCACCTAACTGGTGGCACAATTTTTCATCTGCCTTAATTTCATTCACCGCATAAATTAATATCGCTAACATAATAATCATTAAAGCAAGAAAAACTAATACCAAACAGTCCTTATATGTCATATCTACCTTTCTAGCCGCTTCCGCATTTCACGCCCAGGCTTCAAGTCGCTGCCGGTGATCAGTTTAAGCACGGATTCAATCTGTTTAGGAAAATGACCGCCTACCTTTAATTCACGATCGCGGTCTGAATAACGCCCGACACCAGTTCCATTGCAGGCGCGGCACACTACGCGCAATTCACCAGCCATGCGCTCTTTTGTGCCTTGGCAGGTTGTGCATAATGGGAATAGCCATTCATGCAGGGCTTGCTGCGCGATCTTGATGGAAATGTTTTTGTTCAGGGGCTTGAGTGTCTTTGCTAATAAAAACACCACGGGCTTATATGCACTTGCATCATTGCCGTATTTGAGCCGCCATAACAAGGTTGATAAGCGATCTGCATAACAAAATGCCGTGAGTTTATCGACCGCCTTTTCATGATTAGCATCATCCCAATCAAGCGACCTTCGTAATGTATTTGAAAAGGCTTCTCTCATTTAGTCACTCCCGTGAACAGTTTTCTTCGGTGCGCTTATATACGCCCAATGTGTAACCTTAGTGCCGCCACAATGACCAGTTCCATCTAAACCAAATTCATCGCCACGGCGCATAGTCATACCTAAAAAGCACCCCCTTAATGCTGCATCTATTCCTGGAACACATGGCACAAAACCCCATGCTAAAACAGAGATTCCATAATCAGGTAGCGCTTCATTTCTATCTGTCCATTCAATAGCCATTTAGCTACCCCCTGAAAGCAGATACATTATTTTGCAGTTGCCACACCGTTGCCTGCACCGAAGCGCCAATAACCTGCGCTAGAATTAATGGCGCTTGTTCCTGAATTAATTTGCTCACCATATCTGATGCCATTTGGCGACCATCACTTCCGTATTTAGCATGAAAATCTGGGCTAGATAATGCTTTCAGTATTTGCGCTTTAAACATATCAGCCAGTTCAGACTTAACTAATTTTGGCAATTCTTCTTGCTCAAATTCCAGCACGCTACGCCTGACTAATTCATCCCAACGATCTTCTGGGATTAGTTCAGCAACAATGCCTTTCAGCCTGGCTTTAACTGCATCTTCAAATTTTACTGGTACATTATTAGCGTCCATGATTTACTCCAATTTAAATTGCCACTGCCCTAGGTTTAGGTTTAGCTGAAATCGGTTTCCAATATGCAACCTTGTAATTCACCGGCTGCCCCTGTTCATCAATAAACCGCTTTAAATGCGTTGAATAAATCGCCTTGTGTACACGGCTGCAGTAATGTTCTATGCCTTCTGCCAGCACAAAATAGAACCCAACCTTACGCGGCGTGTAGTCATTGAACACAATCCAGTCATCTTTGTTGATGTAGTCATTTAACTGCATCTGGTAAAAGCGGCGCAGCATCGCGGCATCCATCTCATACACCTTGCGGCAGCGGATAACCGCCAACACGTATGTCAACACCATCAAAACTACAACACTGGTAATTACTAGCATGACCGTTCTCCTTTATCTAGTGTGTTTTGATCTCATGTTCAATTTCTTTAGCAATGACCGTGCTGGCCTTGACGATATAACTGTTAAACCACCGGCGCACGCTGTAGCTGCGGATCACCGATATAACGGTAAATAGCAACCCAATGCTGAATGCCTGACCGCCGGTAACTTGAAAGCCATACATCGGCAAGATGAACATATTTGCGACCCAATTAATCGTGAAGCCAATGGCAATGTTCACAAGAGTTTCAATGAATGAACCTAGTCTAGTCTGTGACATTTTTCACCCCTTCCAGCCATTTCACTGGCCTGTCGTCACCTTCTTGGTAAGTTTTACTGAATAGGGTGAGCATTCTAAGATTGCAGGCTGCGTGCGCCAGGTGCGGTAATCCGCTTTCTGGATCAAGTTCCTCGCCACGCTGCCAGGCTGCTAGGTGACGTTGCAGGCAAGCAAATGGAATTGACCAATCTTGACCTTTAGCCCAATTCCAAGCTGCGTACTTACGCTTACCGTATTCCCATACTCGCGCTTCATCTTCCAGCGTGCATAACGGAATTAGCGAAAAATCAGGTTTGCCAGTATTGAACCTAGCCCCTGAACCTTTTGCATCGCTGTTTACGTCACCGACTGCCATAATTACTCCATTCCAAACAAAATTAGTAAGATTTAGCGCGTAAAAGCATTTGGCAAATCTTTCTCTCGCCACTTTTGACCGATAAAACCTTTTGGTTTTGGGCAATAAGTCCATAGCTTTCTAGTTAAGTTGTCACTCCACTCCGAATCCCATTCCTTGCGTTCAGGCCAGTAGATTTCAACGCTGATAATGTCGTCATGCCTACTTGTTGAATCTTCTAAAACCACAAGATATGTGCCTGCTCTTTTAGGTGGGTTATTCTCAACATCGAACCATTTAGCCATTGCTCATTCCATGCCATGTATCAACATTATTGCGTCACGGTGTTCCTGATTCGTGCGCGTACGTATGCCTGTGCGTTTCTTAAATTCATCTGCATTGAGCTTCTTGCTTGTTGGGCGCACCAGTATTACTTTCACCTGTTCATCTTCAATGCATTGCGCCAGTAATTGACCGGTGGCATGGTTCTGGCCTACCCTCTTACCAATACTGGCAGCGACCTTCATATTCTCTGCAGCGTGCCAGCTTGCTTTCTTGTTGAACCAGCCAGCTTCGATATACACGCGCTTGATCACCTCTTTGTTTGTGCGGATAAACTTCAAGGTTTCCACGAAGTTTAAGCATGAATATTCAATGCGTTTATTGTGGCAATGCAGAAATGCCACACCGCTTTTATGAATATCAGGGTCAATGCCGACAATGAGATATTTGCTATCCTGCATGGTGAACCTCGCTTTTATCAGTGTCCATTTCAATGGTATAAGCAAGATCAAGCAACGCCTTCACAATTCTCAAGCGTTGCTTTTTGTTCTTAAAATCGCGCCAATAGGCGGCAGTATTCATATCGCTTTCTATTTCACAATTAACTAATGGCCTATCCTCACCATTACTTTTCACCCTGCCAATCTCAATATAAATTTTCATGACAGCATCCCCATAGTTGAGCCAATACGCACTTCCTGCTTGCGGCTTTCGCGTCTTTTCCAATGAATGTGATCGGCACCATGCACCACCCTGATATGCGGATTAGATGGATGGGTGGTAATCAACGAATTTTCATCTTTCATCAAGTCATCATGAAAATCGCGCTTGATGGTGATGTACTGCGTTCGCTTTTGGCCTCTTGAATTTAATGTAACGCCGCCTTGTTTTAAATAATCCCTGCGTATCAAAATAGATAATGGCGAACATAGCGACTTAATAGACACCTTCAACGCCGCCGCGATTTCTTCCGCTGTGCTTTTGGTGCTGCAAATATCCAGGATTTGATTGAAAAGATTATTACGGGCGGTTATTTTCAAGTTATGCTCAATAACGCGCTGATGCTGGTCGGCTACACTTAAAGTCATATATCCACCTTATATCCAATCTTAGATAACCAGCCAGAGCGCTGGTAGAGTTCAAAAGTGCGTTTACGCGCCTCGTTAAAAATCGGTAATTCCCATTCTCTCGGCAAGCGATGTGCGTCATAGTATTTATGGCAGGATGGGCAGGCAGCTACGTGCTGGTCATCTGCCGCCTTAATTCCTTTGCCGTGCCCATGTTCATAATGATTCGAGTGCGCCGGTTCGCAGCCATCCGGCGAGTAGCCTTGGCATGGCGCTAACCTGAATTGGCATTCGTTCACTTGATGCGCGAGGTTTAGTAGGCGGCGGTTGCGGTAGATCATGCCGCATACCTTTCATCAAAAGCCCGTGCCGGTTCAGTCCAAACAATATTGTTATTTGCGCCGAAGTGATAAAGCCACTCAATAAAACCGGCAGCTACATACTTGGGAAAATCTCGCGTCTGCGCACCCAGGGCAACCAAGGTTGTGCCATACAATGACGGCACTAATTCCACGGAATTACGCTTCCAGTAGTCAGCCAGCCGCGGCAAATCATTTTCAATGCAATCCAAACGGTATTGCGCAACACATAAGCGCTTCCATGCATCAGCATCAAAAGACCGGTTAAGATGCTTGGCCTGCCTCGCAATATCGCCTAGCATGGCGTGATACTTTTCTTCCTGCAGCCTGGTCTTTTCATCGTATTCATCAATGCGAAAACGCCACAACTTCCCGATCTCGCATTTCATAATCAGGTCATATAGCCCCTGCTTGTTCTTACCGTTGTAGAAATAGAGTTCCATTAATGCACCACCTTGTCGCAGCATGGCTTACCAGCCTTTGCGGTTGACCATGCAGTAGCGATTGCCAACGCCTGATTAATCGCACGCGCTTCCTGTACCGTACATTTGTCAGGATCAAGTAACACCAGCGCTTTCATTCCTGTAACCATCATCGCCACCTGCTCATTATCAAAACTGCATTTCTCGGCAAGCTGTTCGATCATAAAGGTCAGCAATTCAAGTTTGTTCTGCAAAAGCTCCTGTTGGCTGTTCATGCTGTCACCTCTTGATAATCCCAATCAAAAGCATCTTTCAAGGCAGAATGTTCTTCATCCGCAAATAGGTAACTGTTGGCTGGTAATGATTCATACTCACCATGAATGTCATAAAACATGCCATCTATTTCAGTAAAGATATGCCCCTGTATTGGCTCGTACCATGCCACGGCCTGCGGATATAAATCGGCAAGCATCAAGTAAAGCTGGAAGCATTTACCCTGCGTAAACATCACATCGGCCTGTTTGATGTTTTTTCGCATGGCATTGACTAAATTGACGGGAGTTATTTGCATCACAGTGATCTCACTAACCGCAGCGTTCCAATTCAAGACGGGCATGAACCTCAATCAAATCTTTATCCATGCCATTCCAGTTCACACGCAGCGGCATCGCTTTGATATAGTTCTGCAGCATGACCCTGCGTGATGGTTTGTCTTGTTTGGTGTTGAACTGACCAATCTGACGGATATAAATCAGTTCATCGTTTGTGGTATGCAGATTTCTATTTTTCATGTTATTTCCCCAGGGCATTCATCTGTTTTAAGCGGCGCTCACATTCGCGCCTGCCGTTTACCTGACCACCAAGCAACCGCTTCCACGGTGTAGCCGTATTAATTTTTGGTTTCTTGGTGCGGTAGTGACCGCCGTGACCGCGCGATTGGTATTGACCTAAGTTTGCAAGCTCGATGTTCTTTAGCGTTTGCGGCATTGCAGACAGCAGGATTGCGTTCATTGCATTCAAGAATATGTGTGCGCGTTTGAAGGGAGTGGTTTGCATGATTGCTCCTAGTTGATTGACCAGTGTTGAAATGAATTAAACTGTTTACGGGTAAGTGTTGCCCTGATCCGGCGGCTGATAGCTTTGGGTAACTGAATACCTGCCCGATTGCATAAGTTGCGTAATTCGGCACGGGTAATTTTGAAATAACGGCTTGTGCCCAGGGTGGATGCGAATGGATTTGCAGTCAGGTAGCGTTTAATTTCACTAGCTAAATTCATATCTTCATTACTCATTTCGTTCCCTTTCTTTTCATCAAAATTACCGTGGCCTTTGCTTTAATTTCATCCGCAAATTGATCGCCGTATTTTTCACGCCAATAATCAATATGCTGATTTCTGGTTGCCCTGCTATTGCTTACCCTGGTGACACATTCAACCGCTTCTTCCACCGTGGGCTGTCTGTACTTACCTTCATTCAAAATAGCCTGTCCTGCTTAGTGATATAAACCACTCGCCGCGGCTCTTTAACCTTCTCAATCACCCCCCCCCTTCGCCAGTTCGCGCAAAGCAGAACCAGCAACACCGTTTTCAATGCCCATCTGGGTGGCAATGTCTGATGGTCGGTAATATGTTTTAGGTGCTAGATTAATCAACACTGCATCTGAAATAGTTTTAGCCATTTTTTATGCGCTCTCTTTCTGATCAAGTTTTTTATCTATTGCGGCAATTAATTCAAACTTCGTTTTCCCCATCGTGCCAATGCCAAGTTCTTTCGCTTTTTCAACAATTAGCGTTTCACTGTTGCGCCAAGCATTGCGCTTATGCGCTTCCGCAAAATTACCTTTGGTCACATTGCTGGCTGCGGCTTCCTGCCTCATTCCTTCAACCATTTTCAGCACATACGGGAATTTCTTAACCTTTGCGGTTTTAGCTGCATCAACAAATTCATCCACCGTAGCGCCTGCATCCAGCATGGCTATCAGCAGTGGGTGTGATGGATTTACATCAAGGAAGTTAAGATTTTTAAGCGCTAAACACACATAAGCGGCTTGTGACGGCTCATTACTCTTTCCAGTTTCATTACTGTGTGTTAATTCATTTGGTTTATATGGCTCTGGCTCTGGTGAGGTTTCGAGTTGGGTTTCACTTGGGTTATTTTCAGAAAACCCATTGGGTTTTTCTTGGGTTTCGTTTTTATCCTTCTTGGGTCTGCCACCTTTTGTTCCATTTAACCTAGCGGCTACCATTGCAGGTTTTGCTTCCGCTATTTCTTTATCGGCTCTTTTTTGCACATAGCCTTGATCGGTAGCATGAAAATACTGACCTAATATGCTGATGACAGACTTGCGTTCATCCTTTGTCATTGCCCTGGCAATCCTGCAGCAAGCATCTATATCTTCCGGCAATGGGATTTCAGTCGCATAGTAATGATCTAGCAGGCGGTCATACGCACCAAATTCAGCAAGGGATAAATGCCCCGTGTCACGCTGAATATCGCCTACATAGCGTTTATAAAAATTCATACAAGCCTTGCATCAAGCCAATAAAAGGGTGCTGGCACGTACCGTGGGCTTGAATCACGATAACGGGTTGATCGACCCTGCCAGCATTGATAAACATTTATGCAGCCGCTTTCAACATCAGGGCTTCTACATTTTTGCCGGTGAATGGGTCTTTCTTCCGGCCTACCACCTGCACGCAAACATCAATCATTGAGTTCACCCTGGCTGATACGGTTGAAGTTTCTAAATTGGATAAAAGTGCCAGTTCGCGGCGTGTATAAGTGCGGTCAGGCAGCATGACCTTGATGATTTGTTTTTGCTGCTGCTGCAAGGTGTTCGCTTGTTTAAGGTCGCAGAATGCGTCCAGTGAGGTGTCGGCAATATTAGTGCGCATGATCTGTACCCCCATCAGCCCCTATTCCTGCCACCGATTTAATTTTTGATTGCTGTAAACTGATTACATAGTCAACACCAAACAAGGCAATCATGATGGACATTCGCGCAAATTCAGATTTATTCATACCGATTTCACTTGATCTTTTAAGAAGCTCGGTTTCGGTCATTTCATCAATATGGATCTTTAAATCTCGATCCAACTTGCCATTAGCGCCGGTTGTACCGCCACGAGAAAACAGAGTATTCATAGAAACCTCGCATCAAAACAACATAAAAACAGTATTAAGCGGCTGGCTGCAGTTCGGGCCAGATCGCTTGCCAATCATTAGGTCTAAGATCTTTTCTGGTTACTTCACCATTGGTGATCTTTTCAATAATTACGCACTTTTCTGGCGACACTGGACGATTTCCAGTAAGCCACTGATTCACCATACCAATGGAAACACCAACAAGATCAGCAAAACTTGCTTGGGTGATTTTATTGCTGCATAAATATTCTGATATGTTCATAGATGGATAATATAGCAAAGCTATACGTAAATGTAAAGCCATGCTATATATATTTTTTAATAGCATCGCTATATGGCTAAAAGTACAAAAAAACCTGTTGAGAGAGAAGTGATGGACTTGGAAGGAAAGGCCTTATCCAAAAGGTTTGAATTGATTAGAAGTCGTGCCGCTTTTGCAAAACAGCACGGTCTTAATCCAACTATGATTCAGCAGCACCTAACATCAGAACGACCAATATCTCTTGATTACGCAAAAAAATATGCCAACGCTTTTGAATGCAAGTTAATTGACATTAGCAAAAGGCTTCATGATGAAATTCAAAAAGCCAATTTCTTTATTGACAATGATGTTAATGATGAATTTGCCTTTATTGATATGATTGATTTAAAGCTGTCCGCTGGCAGTGGAAAAATTGTTTTATCTCATGATGTAAAACAACAAATATCTTTTCGTTCAGAATTTCTAAAACAATCTGGGTGCAAACCGGAAAACGCCATTAGCTTCCCTGTGGAGGGAGATTCTATGCGCGATGTTCATATATTAGACGGATCAATCGTTGTTTTAAATAAAGCCAAACGCGAGCCAGTAAAGCATAAATACTATGCAATATGGATAGATGATAAATATTTAATAAAAGAATTAGTGCAAAGAGATGGTGAGTGGTGGGCAGTTTCACATAATAGTGACGAAAAAGAAAAATATCCTGACATTCATATAGACCATGAATTTTCAGGAATCATAGGGCAGGCTTTTTGGTGTGGGTTTCAATTGTAGACATTTTACATAAGCTATTAGCAGAAGCCATAAGGGAGATGTAAATGCAAGAAAAACAAAAGAAAATACTTTTAATAGCTGCCGCTGCAATAGCATTAAGTGGGATATTTGCACCTATGCACGTTAAAAATACAAACCACATTCAATTCGATTGTGGCTACCGCATGATCAATTTCCCAACTGAAAATTGCTCACTACAGATTGATGACTTTGGGAATGTATATGACCGATCAAAGCGTGCAGAAATAAACGTATCTACATTAGCCATTGAATGGCTTGGTATTATGATTGTTGCAGGCCTACTATTTATATCAACAAAGGAATAGGCCATGTCTAATCATGACGAATCTAAAGTTCAAATAGAAGGAACCTTAATTGCTATGGGATTTGTAATGTCCGCACTCATTAGAACGCACCCATCAAAAGCAAACCTATTACAAGCCCTGCAAGAAATCCTAAAAGGGGAAGGATCACTGTATGGGGAACTCCCCGCAGAAATCCAAATCGTAGTTGACCAGCGTTTACATGAGTTGCTTTATCAGAATTAGCAAAAGAAATCTTTGAAAGCGCATTTGTACATACTGCTGCATTGCGCTCCCTCTCTTGCCTGGCATTTTCAAAATCACTTAACTCTTGAAGTGAATATATTTTATTCTCCACATTACGTGCAAGATTTACCTCTTCCATCGCAGACCTCGCCAACTGCGCGGCGGTCTTGGCTCCATCTTTCATCTGCCGATCTAATTCAGCCATCTTCTGAGCAAAAGTAATTTTTTCATTTTCCATGTTGTTCTCCTAACGCCCTCAATCGAGGGCTTTTTTGTGTCTGCAAATACTACGTTTTCATAGTACCTCAAAAATAATCAAAAATATATAGCAAAGCTATTGACATAGTATAGCATTGCTATATAATCACCACATCGAAGCAAGAAACGGTGATCGAAATGGACACAAACATCAACAGAATGAAGCGCGAACGAATGACCTGCCGTTGTGCAGCCTACCCGTTCCCACATCGCATTGATAGCAAAGCCTGCCGCGAACTTTATAACGCTACCCAGGCTGATCAGGAATCTTCTGCACCATTCAATCCTGATATGGAATATGCGGTTAGCAGCTTATTCACACCTGACAACTCCCGTCCTGTGAGAAACCCACTATGAACAGCCACATTCTACATCGTGACGTAAAAGGCGCTGGCATCTTGGAAACCATTACGCCGGTCTGTTCCTGCGGTTGGATCGGCATCGGTTACGCCGCACATAACGACTATCAGATCACTAATGTACGTGAGCAGGAACAGAAGCATCTGCATACCGTGTCGCTTGATGTTCTGGTTAGAAAGGAATTGTCATGAATACCAAGGCTGCAAAAACAATTTTAAGTGAAACCTCACTGATGGCGGTATGCCTTTCCATTCTGTATTTAAGTGTGCTGGGTGTCATACAGGTGCGTGACGAATATCTGAACATTCAGGCCAAACAGGAAGTGGAGTGGTGTGAAACCTATTTCAACGAATCAATCGCCCTTGTGCCATGCACTGTACACGGCTACGGCACTAAATCAGCGCGAGTGGATTGGAAACGCAAATGATCATGGTCGATTACAAGAATCATCAGCCAGCTAGAAAACTGAATCAACGGAAATACCGGTTTGTGAAGGTGGCGATGGCGGCAGCGGTAACAGTAGTTTTATTCAGTTTAACTTTAGTGAGGATATATCAATGAATCAGTTTTTCTATGGCTTTCTTAGCGGTGGTTTGACGCTATTGGCCTTCAAGTACGTCATCGGTGTTATTGACGATTACCAATACTACAGCACGCTTAAAAACGGCAATCGGCTAGTACATAGCAAATTGCGTGCTTTAAACAATGCTTTGAAAAATAAGTGAGGGCAAATCATGGACGACACAAACGCAATGGTTGCAGAAAACAATATGGTTGGAATGCTCAACAAGAGTGAGATTGACCAGCAGATTGCAACGGCACACAAATATCCGCGCTCTATCAAACGGTTTCGTGATGAAACCCTGCAGATGGTAACGCTTAATGAAAACGTGGCAGCAGAATGCATTTATTCGCTACCGAGGGATGGGAAAACGATTGAAGGCGCAAGCGCACGCTTTGCCGAGGTAGTTGCATCAGCGTGGGGCAATAGTCGTGCCGGTGCGCGTGTTATTGATGATCGCGGTGACTTTGTAACTGCCCAAGGTGTATTTCACGACCTTGAAAAGAATGTGGCAATCACTTATGAAGTACAACGCCGTATTGTTGATAAATTCGGCAAGCGCTATAAGCCAGATATGATCACCGTCACTGCTAATGCGGCCTGCTCTATTGCACTTCGTAATGCAATCCTGAAAGGTGTACCAAAAGCCTTTTGGTCTGATATGTATGAGGCCGCACGCAAAACAGTGATGGGTGACTTTGCAACACTTGCTAATCGCCGCGCAAACGCCCTGGCTAAATTCCAGGCTTACGGTGTCACACCAGAACAGATATTTGCAACACTAGATGTGCAAGGCGTTGAGGACATTAGCCTTGAACACATTGCCACACTGGTTGGCATTATGACCGCCATCAAAGACGGTGACACAACGCCGGAAGAAGCCTTTGGCAGCGCCAAAAAGTCTGATGCCGCCCCTGCCGAAAAACCAGTGCTATCAGACGAGGAATTTCAAAAGCGCCTGAATAGCGAATGGAAACCTGTCATTGCATCTGGCAAGAAAACGCCAGCACAGATCATCACCATGATTCATAGCGCAAACAAACTGACAGACGCGCAAATGCAAGCCATTAATGCCACTGTTCCAGCAAACAAAGCTGAACAGAAAGCAGAACAAGAACCTGCAGCAGAAGCCGCAAAAAGTGATGTGCAAGATGACTTCGTAGCTGATATGACAAAAGCTGAAAGCGAGAATAAATAATGATCACCCATGACTTAATTCAAGGCACACCAGAGTGGCATGAACACCGCGAAAAATATGACAATGCCAGCGACTTGCCAGCCGCAGCAGGTGTAAGCAAGTATAAAAAACGTGATCAATTACTACAGGAATATGCCATTGGCATCAAACCTGAATTTAATGCTGCAACACAAGCAAGAATGGCAGATGGACACCGCTTTGAAGCATTGGCTAGACCTATTGCGGCGGCGCTTCTTGGTAAAAATCTTTATCCGGTCATCGGCACAGACGGCACTCTTGGCGCTTCATTTGATGGCGTACCGGCAGATGATTCAATAGATTGGGAACATAAATCATTGAATGATGATATTCGTGCCTGCAATTCCGGCGATGAACTTGATGAAATGTATAAATTGCAGATGGATCAACAGCTTTTAATTCTTGGTTCTGATACTGCATTATTTAGCGCAACGTCATGGGTGAGATCAATCGAGCCGACTGAACACCAGTTAATTGAAATCATTGATGGTGTAGAAGTGGTCACTTATTACACGCTACAAGAAGAAAAACACTTGTGGTACACCACCACACCAGAACGCAAACAGGCCGTGATTGACATTTGGGCGCAGTTTCATCGTGACCTTGATAATTACACACCGCCGGTGATCGCTGAAAAACTGGAAGCCAAAGCAATCGAAGGCTTACCTACCCTATTCATTCAGGCCGTTGGCGAGATTACCACCAACAACATGAAAGAGTACGGGCAAGCACTGGCTAAACGTCTGAATGATGTGCGCCAGATTGTACTGGTGTCTGACCAAGACTTTGTGGACGCTAAAGCCGCAGCTAAACACTTGCGCGATAGCATTGAGCAGGCCAAGCAAGCAAAAGAAGCCATGCTGTCACAGACTGTTACCGTAGGTGAAGCGGCACGCATGATTGATGCTTGGTGCGAAGATATGCGCGTTACCGCTTTAAAACTTGAAAAAGACGTAGAGCGTGAGGACTTGGTTAAAAAAACCAAGATGATCACCGAGGCCAAAGGGAAATTCACCGGCATCATTGCGGCACTGGAAGCAGAAACCGCCCCGATTCGCCTGCAGTTATATTCACCTGATTTTGCAACCGCTATTAAAGGTAAGCGTAACTACGAGAGCATGCAGGGTGCTATCAATGATCTGTTGGCACAGTCAGAACGTGAAGCCAACAACCTGGCTAAAGACATTCGCACCAAACAAACATGGTTTAAATCACTCGACTGCCAATTCCCTATTTTTGCGGATCTGCAAACGCTTATTTATAAACCGGCTGACGATTTAAAATTGGCAGTGAATGCGCGTATTGCCGAGCATGAAAAGGCGCTGGCAGAGAATGAGGCCAAGCGTGCGGCGGCGCTTGCAGAAGCGGCGGTAAAAGCACAGGTTGCTCATGAAGCTGCACACATTGCCAGCGCCGACAAACCGATCCCAGACGGTTATGCTGTGACAAGCGCAGTTGTGATGGGTATTGACCCTACCGCCGGTGAAGATAAAACGGCTAAAACTTTCGGCAAGCGCCCTACCGCCCAAGCAATTATTAACCTAGTAGCCACCACTTATAACGTTGATATTACAACAGCGCAGCGCTGGCTAACACAGTCATTTGCAGAAGCGAAAGCAGCATAACCATGTACCGCCTTCTGATCGAGCGTGTCAGAAATAACCCACTTACAGGGGGCGTGCAATACAAGTGCATTAGTTGCAGGGTATCTAGGCAGACTGATTTTTACACATACCCAAATGAAAAAATGTTTTACATGACCGTAAATCAGCCGCACAGAATTGGCACTTACATTAACCCACGCAAGGCACTAGGTGTTTAGTTTTTTCATCAAGAAAAGGAGCATCAAATGCATCAAATTAATCAAACAATCAGAGCAAATTCTGCACCGGAAAAAGATGACCAGGTGACACTTGAAATGTCTGCATTAAATGAAGAATGCAGGACGCTTTTAGAACGGCTTGAACGGCTAACAGAAAGATTGTATCCGATACTGCTTAATGTTCCAGTTGCCTTAAAGGAGTGTGAAGAAACCAGTTATTTAGTGCCTCACGCCGCTGAAATTAAAGACAATAGATTGCTGGTTTCGGCGGCAAGCCAAAAGGTTCTTTACATCTTGGAAAACATACAAATCTAAGTTATGGGCGAAATTCACCATCTAGTCGCGCTACGTAAATAGTCGGGCAGGAGCTAGAGCCGTCCATACGGAACAGGGATAGAAAAGTAGCCCACCCATTGAAAAGAAGGAACAAAAATGAAACTCGCCGCATTTTATGACACAGAAACAACCGGACTGCCATTGTTTTCAGAGCCGTCAGAAGATCCGCGCCAGCCGCACATTGTTCAGTTGGCTGCAATCTTGGTGGACTTGGATAGCAAAAAGACCGTTCAGTCGATTGACTTGGTTATCAAGCCGCACGGATGGGTAATTACACCAGAGATCACAGAAATACACGGCATTACACAAGAGTATGCCATGGACGTTGGTGTAAGTGAGGACGATGCCGCAAGCATTTTAATTGATATGGTTGGCAATCGTTTACGCATAGGCCACAACGAACAGTTTGACGCAAGAATCATCCGTATTGCAGCCAAGCGCTACTTCGGCGAAGTAGTGGCTGATACGTGGAAGTCAGGTGAAGCCGAATGTACAGCCAGGCTATCAACAAAGCTGTGCAATCTGCCACCGACTGAAAAGATGATTGCAGCAAAGAAAAACTTTAATAAAACACCGAACCTTACCGAAGCGTACACGCATTTCTTTGGTAAGGGATTTGATGACGCACACACGGCGATGGCTGACGTGCTTGCGTGCCGTGATGTTTATTTTGCCGTTAAAGAGGCATAAAGGTTTACGCCATCACAAAGTAGCACAGACGCACCATCAACTTAACCCAGAGAAGGAATATTAAAAATGAAATCATCAGTTAAAGAAATTGAAACAATCATCGGCACTGCTATGGGTGACGGGTTCTATGCTGGTCGCATCATGATCGACAATCAAGCCTTTGCCATCATCGTTGCACCAAAGAATGAAGGTGAACACCCAGATACACAATGGCATGACAATTACGACAGCATTGAAGGTGCAACATCATACTTTGATGGCTTGGCAAACACTAATGCAATGGTAGAGGCCGGAAGCACCCTGGCTAAATGGGCGCGTGAATTACGCATCGGCGGTAATGATGACTGGTATCTGCCAAGTCAGGATGAACTGGAAATCATCTATCGTAACCTGAAACCAAATACACGCGAAAACTCATGCTATGCGCGTTCCGGCATTAATCTATCTTCCATTGAACCTACTCGCCCATACACCGAAAAGTTCCCGTTACAAACGCAAGCGGAGTTATTCAAACAAGGTGGTGCAGAAGCGTTTGAAGCCGATTGGTATTGGACTTCAACTCAGCACGCCTCTTACGCTGTTTATGCATGGTTTCAGCTCTTCAGCATTGGCAGTCAGGACTGCAGCAGCAAGGTTACCAGCAATTGCAGGGCGCGTGCTGTCCGCAGATTGCCAATTTAGTCATTTAACAATTTGTTTTTAACAACAGGAGTAATACATGAAAACAGTCACATTAGAAGCAATTGAAAAAGAACATCAGAAGGTTTCTGAATTAATTGCTCAATTCAAAGCACAGATCACTTCTCAATTTGTTTTTCCTGAAACTGAAATTCAACTGGCTCACGGTGAGCATTATGCCGGTGTCATTCTCGGCAAAGATGGCGAATCAAGCTATCACCTTATTCTGTTGCCGGAAGATAAAGACGGTGGCAAATGGCAAGCCGCTATGGATTGGGCTAAATCAATCGGCGGCGAGTTGCCTACACGCCGCGAACAATCTCTGCTGTTTGCTAACTTGAAAGAAGAGTTTCAAGAGCAGTGGTACTGGTCTAGCGTCCAGCACGCCTCGTACGATGATTATGCATGGTCTCAGACCTTCAGCCTTGGCACTCAGGGCTCCAGCGGCAAGGATGGCAACGGTTGCAGGGCGCGTGCTGTCCGCAGATTAGTAATTGAATAATTTAGTTTTTAAGGTTTAGGGAATCGACATGGCTATCCATACAGACTTACCAATTTACAAGGCAGCTTACGAGTTGCTAGATAAAAGCACAGATCTTGCCAAAAATATGCCTAGAGATTTTAAGGTGTCTATTGGTGGTGTAATCCGTGATGAATGTCTGGCAATTCTTGTGCTGGTTTTCCGCGCCAATGTTGCGCAGGATAAATCGAAACACCTTGTATCTTTGATAGAGCGCTTACAAGTCGCAGAACTGATGTTGCGCCTATCAAGAGATAAACGACTAATCTCAATAAAGCAGTATGCAGAAGCAATTTTATTGACGGGCAGCATTGGTAAACAAGCTACTGGATGGCGCAAAGCAACTTTGTCGCCCGTTTCATAATGGTTACGGCCAATATGACTGAGCGTAATTTTAATCTGGTTTTGCCGCTAGCTCAAAAGGCTACCGCCATGCGCGAAATAGATACCACTGACAGTAGTCAGGTTCGGTCTGGCGCAGTTTCTAAAATGATAGGTGAAAATCTTCGTTTTGGTGACGTAGATAGCAAGACAAATAACAGCACGCCTCAAACGATGATTATGCATGGTATCAGAACTTCAACAATGGCAATCAGAACTACAACAACAAGGATAACAACAATTGCAGGGCGCGTGCTGTCCGCAGACGAAAACAATCACAACAATGTCGATTTCTCTTTTACAGAATTGGCGCAAGCCTATTTTGATTGCAGAAAACATAAACGCAATACAGCAAGCGCACTTGCGTTTGAGCAAAACTTAGAGCGCAATTTACTGGCGCTTTATGATGAATTATTGGATGGCACATATCAGCCAGGCACTTCGATTTGCTTTGTCATTACCAGGCCGAAAGCACGCGAAGTGTGGGCGGCTGATTTCCGTGACCGGATTGTGCATCACCTGTTCTACAACAAAATATCACCACGCTTTTACGCATCATTCATCGTAGACAGTTGCGCATGCATACCTGGGCGCGGAACGCTGTATGCGGCAAAACGTCTTGAATCAAAAGTGCGTAGCATTACCCAGAATTGGAGCGTGCCAGCCTTTTATCTTAAATGTGACTTGGCTAACTTCTTTGTAAGTATTGATAAAGACGTGTTGTTTACACAAATCGCCAAAAAAGTAACCGAGCCTTGGTGGTTGGCTTTAGCAAAGACAATTCTCTATCACGACCCTCGCACCGATTACACCTTCAAAGGCAAGCCGCAATCCATTGAGTTAGTGCCGGCACATAAACGCTTGACTAACCAGCCTGGAAAGCTAGGTTTGCCTATTGGAAATCTGTCATCACAGTTCTTTGCAAATATCTATTTGAATGAGCTTGATCAGCACATTAAACATCGCATCGGCGCGAAATATTACATTCGATACGTTGATGACTTCTTACTGCTGCATCACAGCCCACAGTGGCTAAACGCAGCGCTTGCAGACATTAATTCATTCTTGCCATCGCGGTTAAATGCGAATCTGAACCCAAGCAAAACAATACTGCAGCCTATTGATCGTGGCGTTGATTTTGTAGGACAGGTCATCATGCCTTGGCATCGGGTGACGAGAAAACGCACGGTGAATGAAGCGATACGCCGTATCAATATCACGCCGGATAGCGAGTTGTTTGAGGTTGCAAATAGCTATTTTGGTTTACTTGGTCAGGCATCAAAAAGCCAAAAATCAAGAGCAAGAATCGCAAACGCCCTACGCTGGCGTGGGCACACAATCAACAAGGCATTATCGAAAACATATAGGAAGGTTGATCATGGCTAAACATCGCAACCAAAAAGGCGGCAAACGCCGCAACCGTAAAGAGATCAGGAAGCAGAAAGGTCATGTTGTATGAGCATCAATATAAATATCGACTACGCGGCAGATGATAGCTGCCAGATTAAATTATGGGCAAAGGGTAATTATAAAGCTGATGAATTTCTGGCGGCTTGTGAAGAAGCGTTAAAAGAGTGGGATGACAGAATTTTATCCTTGTCTGGGAAACTTATTAGGCACGCGCACTGGCGCACTATAAAAGCAGATTCAGAAACAAAAAGTCATGGAGTATCTGATTACATTCGCATTGAATCGAAGCAAGGCAAAGGCGCATATCTTGTTACGGAGCTTGTTGAATGGCTGCCTCTTTTTACAGAAGAAAGGAAATAGGATGCACGTAGATAAGATTACACCAATTTGCCCACATTGCGATTTTGAATTTGGAGCAGATGAAATGCTAAATGCAGGTGTTGATTTATATGCTTTAGCGCCAAATGAAGAAGAAGCAGACATTATTTGTCCGTATTGTGACCAAAATTTTGTCGTAAAGGGTGGATATATTCCAACTTATACAACTGCATTTTCACATGAAGAAATTGAATATAGTTAAGGATTAACCCATGACTAACGTACAGGAAGCATTAAATAATGCACTTTTTACAATTCGGTGTTACAGGACTGAAATTACACTTGATAAGAAAAGACCGAATGACTTAATCGAAGTTGATTTAGTCATATCTAAAATTGATGCCGCACTATCCGAGATAGAGAAGTGTGAGCCAGTGGCATACGATAAAAATAAGATTCGTTCAGAAGTAATGAGTAAATCTCCGATACCTTTTGGCGTATGCGATGCTATAGATTTGACTATGCAAGCCATGGAACGTTTTATTACATCACCGCAGCCTCGTGAGTGGGTAGGGTTAAGTGAAGAAGATATTCGCGGATTAGTAGTAGCTCAAAATAATGCACGATTAATTGAAGATTGCCTTCCAGAAGATTTACAAAAATTAGCAGATGCAATCACCGCCAAACTCAAGCAACTAAACACGGAAGGTTAATCATGAGATTAATAGATGCAGATGCTTTGTTGGAAGCAATGAGAAAAGAAGATGTGCTAAAAGTATATGAATGTATAAAGTTAGTAACCAACGCCCCCACTATTCAGCGTGAAGGACGGGTAAGTGTAGAGGATACGAAGCGATTGAACTGGCTTGAAAACGAAATAGTTAGTGTTGATACGTTTGAAATGGATGAATCGTTTGGGTGGATTTTTACTCAATATTATTTAGGTGAAAAAGAGCCCAGAGAAATACACCGAAGCTTTTTAGAAGATTTAAGAAAAGCTATTGACGAAGCCATGATTCAAGCCGCACCAACAGATACGGAGTAATGAAGATGATTAAATGTAATGTATGCGGATATGAAGATAACGGAACTGGTGATAGCGCTCATGCATGTCGTGCGCCAGATAAACACATGAGCGAACAATATAAAAATGCAGTATGTAGAGGTTCATGGGCATTAGGTTCAGCTTGCGGGAAATGTGAGCGATGCATAGAAACTAATCCGAATAAATCTAAATGCATGAGCGAACAAAATACAGCGTTTGAGAAAATAATATCTAATATGAAATGGGGTAAAAAATTAGATATTGACTTGAGAAAAGATGGGGCGGTTTACCCTTACAAATATGACCTCGCTAATATTTTATTTGAATTGTTTCAAGCCGCCACTCTCGAATCAGCAAAACGTATCGCTGAACTTGAGGGTGAGATTGCGGAATTGAAAAGTAAATGCGAATCGTTAGATATTGAATTTGACCAAAGAGATGATAAAAGGCTTGCACAAATTGCCGAACTCCAATCCAATAATAATGATTTGCGTGAGGCTTTGGGAAACGCCCGTATATTAGCCGACGAAATATTAAACGGACAGCAAGCGAGTGATGTTTTAGCGATGAGAATTATGAGTGTAGCAGATACCGCCCTAGCCGCAACACCAGCCGAATCACTGGCGAAGCATGATGATGAGGTGATTGAGAAAGTTATATTTGTTATCAACCAATATTACGACATTAACCATATAAGAGATGATGTGATCCGCGAATTGAAAGGTAAATGATATGCACAATATATTTTTAACAAATGATGAAGTCGCAGATCTTACGGGCATCAAACGTGGTCACGATGGAAAGACCAAAGTGCAATTGCAGTGCGAACATTTGGCACGCATTGGCGTTCCATACCGACCCAATCGTTTGGGTGAACCAAAGGTAAGTCGTGAATATATCAACTATTCAACCAAGCAAGAAATTAAACCTGCAGCAAATTGGCAGCCAGCTATTTTATCTGCATAAAAAAAGGATTATATTGTGCGGTCTATGGGGCGTGTTCCAACTAAGAACTTAAACCTTCCAAAAGGTATGAGAGCTAGACCGCAAAAATCTGGCAAGATTTACTATTATCTTGATCTGGGTGGGAAGCCTCGTAAAGAAATTCCATTGGGCGATGATTATGCAATAGCCATAAAGAAATGGGCTGAACTAAGCGAAAATATACTTCCGGCATCGGCACAGGTTACATTCCGCATGGTATGGGAAAGATATGCAAAAAACAATATGAATGATCTAAGCATATCTACACAAAAAGACTATATAAAATGTAGTCGTCAGCTACTTAAATTCTTTGACGATCCACCAGCGCCACTTGATTCAATCAGACCTGTTCATATAGTTCAATACCTTGAGTGGCGTAAAGATGCAAAGGTGCGTGCAAATCATGAGCGCAGATTATTTAATCTATTGTGGAATATGGCGCGATCATGGGATTACACTACGTTAGCCAACCCATGCACCGGAATTGATGGGTATATAGAAAAATCGCGTGATGTTTATATAGAGGATGAAATATATAACGCGGTTTATCAGCAGGCAGATTATCCACTTAAAGATGCGCTTGATTTAGCCTACCTTACCGCACAAAGACCGGCAGACGTAATAAAAATGTCAGAAACAGACATTAAAGAAGGTGTGCTATTTGTTAAGCAGAACAAGCGTGATGCAAAATTAAGAATTGCCATTAAAGGTGAATTGGAAACTCTGCTCAAGCGCATACAAACACGTAAAGAATTGTTTAAGGTTCGCAGCCTGGCGTTAATAGTGAGTGAAACAGGCAAGCCTCTGTCGCAACGTGCTATATGGGAAAGATTTGATAAGGCGCGTAAACAAGCTGCTCTAGTCAATCCAAAGTTAAAACTTGATATTGAAGCCTATCAGATAAGAGATTTGCGTGCCAAGGGCGGAACTGACAAAGCCATTGAAAGTGACGATATGCGTCAGGCACAAAAACTACTAGGCCACTCAAGCGTTACTATGACGGAGCGGTATGTAAGGCGTAAACGTGGTGAGAAAGTAGAGCCTACAAAGTGATAATTTCGCTCCGCAAAATAAAATAGTACCGCGCCACTATTGACTTTCAAGCATGGTAAAAATCAATAATTGAGGAGCGGAAATCACCCTGAAAGTGGCGAATTTATTGAATAGTGTAGATGGATGCTCTATCCACTGAGCTACGGGGGCAGCGCCTTATTTTATGAGGTTGATGATTTATTGATTGCGGAGCGCTCCGCAAAAATGAATAAAACTAAAAATATTGCGTACCAGAATCATACCGTATAAACCTGCTTTTCGGAAGTTGTTGCCGCTTTAGATCCTGCCAGCCGGTCACGTATTTCCTGTATCGGTAAAAGCCTGCGCCCCATTTCGCCATAGGTTTTTGAACGCAAGATTACCGTGATTGATTTGCGGTTGCGAAAACCAAAATCGTGCGCCCACCTATCCATTGCAGCTAATTGATTGAAGGATTCCACCACGATGCCAGGGTGTTCTTTTAACACCATGCCATGATGAATATGCCCTATGTCTATGTAGTGAAATTCTGTTTCACCATAGTCTTTTCGGAAATCATTGGTCATCACATGGACTAACTGACTAGGTTTGCATTTATCGGAGTGATGCGTCATGACCAGGGTGTTACCCATGCGGTAAGCAATAAATACCGTGTCGTTATTAAGCACGTTTACGCGCCCTGTGTGACCGTAGGCCACGCGCAGTAATTCAGCCATCCATATATCATTGGTGCGGCTATGGTTGCCTTGGTTGACGATCACATCAACGTTTTGCGCTTTGGTAAGCGCTTTCTCAACAATGAATCGCATGACCCTTGAATAGACTTTAATCATCTTGGGAAAGCGCGTGTCATAGTCGAGCGCATGACCGCTGGCTTCCGTTGTGCCTGCAAAATTTTCGTAGTGTGTGAAATCGCCAACGTCATTAATGACCATTCGCTCACACATTGGCAATTCATCAATCAATATCCCGATGGCTGCACATATTTCCGTTTCTGCAATCTTTAAATCGAAGTTTTCGCCAATTTCGGCAGCATGCGCCAGCATGCCTAAATGGGCATCCCCTATTTCAATCCACGGGATAATGTCATTCTGGTAGTCAAGCGGCGCAGGCAGCACGTTAATTGCTGGCATATCCTGTATAAAGTGTTCAACGGTTTCCTTAATTAGCTCTAGGTATTTCTGGCTGTCTAACTTGGTTTTAACCCACCCGATCACCGGCTTGCCATCTTTGTACAGGGTAGAATGACCTGATACCACGTAAGGTTCTGGCACGGTATGTGTCATATCATGATCCGGCGAGAATCCTTGTGTCGCGGCTTTCTTGCGTAACAGTTTCATGCTGTTTTGGATCGTCTGCCGTGATACACCTAATTGCCTAGCGGCTTCATGCAGGTTTAACGTTGCATTAATCGCATCAATGTATTCCAGTTGTCTAATTGTTGCCCACTCTTTTAACGCTTCGTCTATCTTGGCAGTCATAATTACTCCCATGAAAAAGCCCCGTAAAGAGGCCGCTGATTTGTTCGGTGAATAGTGCCCTATTTATACCCCACATACCGGCGTTAAATTTGCTAGTATGTGGTTTTGAAGTTTGGGTCACTATGGATAAGCTATTTTTAGTAATTGGCTGGATCATACTAGGCGGCTTTGCAGTTGCTTCACTTATTCGCCTGTTTCTGTCCTGGCTATAAACAGTTCATTAAAGCGAAGCATTCTGGCGGTGATGCGCTCATTCAGCATTTTGATTTCTTCCGGCGCTGCATCTACCTTGATTCGGTCTGATCGCATTTTATGAAGCTGACTGATCTCGCGTTGTTCCAAATTAGCGCGGAATACCAGTGCGGCCTCTGGGTGGCTGGCGCGATACTCTGACGTGTCGATGCCGTCCTTGCGCATCCCCTTCAATTCGGTTTCAGTTTCAAACACGGCTTTCAGGTTGTCATAAAAACGTGAACTTTGTGATGACTGGCCTTCTGCATCAAGATAAAACCTGCCGACTAGCGGTATTTTGTACACCGGCAAATCCTCGCCCGTTGTCATGGAAGTCGCGGTCTGTTCCAGCTTCATGTATTCGCGGCCTACGCCACCAGTGAGCTGCCCTATCAGGTAATCAATCTGGTCTGGGGTCGGACTTAAAGCGCCTGGGGTGTAGTCAGTGCCGCCGGTTGCAGCGTTGATGTAGTAAGACAAAGCCTTGCTAATTACGCTGGCAGTATCTTTGGCACGGGTATGACCTGCTGTTGGTTTTTGCGCATTGAAATCCATTTTAGCAATCGGGCGATTAGTCCAGTCCTTGTTTTCTGCCAAGGCCGCAACCGGATCTAGGATGGTCGGCGCAATCGTCTGCATGGATAAACCAGCATTCCCGATCGGGTTGGTCACGTCTGCCAACATATCAAAGATGTGTACAAAGCGCTTGCTGGTGTCCTTGCCGCCGGATAGTGCCCATTCAGTCAGAATGCGACCGAAGGCAGGCAGCGCATTGAATCCCAACGGCATGGCAATCGTGATCGCTTTTTTGTTGCCAAGTGGGATAATCAGGTTGCGGTCACGCACAAAATCAGGTGGTTCATCATCACCAAAGCCAGCCGCCGCCAACATTAAAGCCTGCATGACACCGAGCAACAGGCCACCGGTAACAATCGCTTTACCGGCCTTGCTTAATGTCAGTTTCCCATTGTTGTCTGTAAACAGGGTTTCACCGATACGCGCAGTACCTTGTACGGAAGCATTAAAGAAGGCGTAAAGCGAACCGATTTGCCTGCCCATTTCACCTTTGCGGTTAAAGTTCACGCTGATGTTTTTGGCAAGACTAGCGGCCTGCGCTTTCGCCATGCCGTTATCAAGCCCGACCTTATAGGCAGACAGGCGCACCGCATTTTCCATTGATTCGTTGTAATCGCTCAACCAGTCAAATATGTATTGCTGGCCTTTCTCGATCAGGAATTGCTCTGGTTTAGCCAGGATGCCATTAATGCTGACGATCTTGCCTGCAGTCGTCTGCTGCCACCAAGTCGGGTCAAGCGCGTGCCGTAATGCCTCGCCGCGCTCTTTTGCGTTGCGGAACATATCACGGTAGCCGGTCTGACCACCTTGCTTTTGGAAGTCCTCAAACAATAATGACCAGTAAGAGTTAGTTGGCGTGCCGGTCTTGCGCTCACTGCGAATGTCATTGTAGATGCCAATCAAGGCCAATGGCGTATTTTTTAATACGTCCACTTGCTTGCCGCTTAGAGGGGTGGAACTAAGGTTCAGCAATGAACCCTGTACGTCACGCAGAATATTGATCACACCGAAGAACGGGTTGTACTGCGTGTTAATGCTTGAGAAATAACGGGTAATTCTGGCTGACGTGCCAAGCAGTTCACCGATCTGGTCTTGATCTAGGTTCTTGATTGCCGCTGCAGAACGCATCGCACGTTCATCGTGTGTATTGAACTCAACAAAGTGTTCTTCAATCTTGCCATTGGCGTTGACGATACGTGCCACTACAACATTATCGCGGCTCTTGTAGCTCGGATCTGGCACGTCCATTACCAAGTCCTGACCTTTGACCACATTCAGCGTATAGCCTGCGCCATTCCACTGAATGAACTTGTTGGCCTCGACAGGATTTGTGAAGGGCTGCACCAGAGAACCGTTGTACAGCACTTCGTAACTATTTTTACCGGCAACCACGGTGCGCATTGTCGGCACAACATCGACTTTCCAAAAGTCTTTATTCGGGTTAAGTGTCGCTAAACCCACCAGCGCGGTCGATACGCGGTTTTTTTCACCGCGGATGATGTTACGCTCCACCTGCTGCGCGATGTTCGCCAGAACGTCCACCACGGCACGATTAGAGCCGGTTGCGCGTTTGGAAGCATTGCCTTTTACGCTAAAGCCTTGGCCTGAACCGTTGCCGAAGCCATTATCCATATCTTCACGCATCAATGGTACATAGTGCTGATACGCACCTTCCCAGGCTGCAATCGTTTCCGGTGTTTCAAGTCCGTAGCTAATCAGGCGTTGACGTGAATTTTTAAGAATCGCGTCCACTTTTGCGGCTAGTGCCTGATAATTGGCTGACTGCACCGGTGTCAGGTTCGCAAGATAGTCGCGTGCGTCCTGTGTTGTCATACCAGAACCGCCGTCCTGCATTGCCGGATTAATCTTGGCGATTTGAATATTGCGTTCTTCGGCATGACGTGCCCACAAGTATTCTTCAAAGTCAGCCATATCCACTTTACGCGCCTGCATGGATTTCATCAGCGGCTCTAACTCATGCTTAATGAAGTCCTTGGTACGTGTTGCGGTACGTCCGGTATAGAGTTCTTCCTGCAGGTATGGATTCCACTTGTCATCAATACTGTTACCGGCCTTCTGAATGCCCTGTATGACGCGCTTCAAGTCCACGAACTTGTTTTGCAGCATATAGATGACGTTATCCAGTTTGCTTTTATCTGGGTTTTGCCATTGCTGGTTCGGTGTATTGGATTGAACTACGGGTGAAAGGCGCGGTGTTGGTTTTGAATAAGCAGAACCAATGGTGTAATGCGTCACTTTGCTAGGTGATTTCAGGCTATCCAGTGCGCGAGTAACCAAAACTCTGACTTCACCATCTGATACTGTCAGGTTCATGCCTAATCTGCGTAAGAAATTGCGCACGAAAGCGACCAGCTTATCCATAACACTTGCTTTAATGCCATTGCCGCCCATATCTGCCAAGGATTCTTCTACACTGCCGACCAGTGACAAATCTTTATGTGTAGCACGTAAAGCGTCTGCCTGCTGTTTAATATCCTTATTGCTTAGATAGATACCCATTAAGGTCGCATCAATCTCTTTGCCGAATACACGGCGCAACCCTTCATGGGTAGATTCATGAAGCATGGTAAACAGGGCATGATTTGTATTGATGATATTGTTGCGGAACAGGTAAATCTCGCCGTTATGCCATGCGCCTGCAGCGTCATAGGCTTTGTCACGCTTAATGTCAGCAACTAATTCAGCCGGTGCTTTGGTGTAATCTTCCAGCACATGAGTTAATGGCAGGCCACGTAAGGCTTGATTGACGTTAGCAACGACTGCATTCAGGTCACGAATATCAATGTTTTTTGATTTTTGTGAGAACTTGGATTGTGGACGGCTAAATAATGGCAAGCCTTCCAGTGCTTTAGCGCGTAGTTCAGGGGTGATGGTGAAGCCTAGCTGATTACTTTCCTCACTTGGAGTAACACTTTCATCTATGCTTTCACCATAGTCATTGACACCAGAGATTGCGCCAATATCAACTTTCTCAACCTTGCCGCCGCCGATTTTTTTCAGTACGTCATTGGCTACCTGTGGCACGATTTGGTCATAAAATACACGCATACCATGACCGCCTACGGCTAACTGCTCACCTCTTAATTCAGCAACACCGATATAGCCATCAGCATTCACTTTATCAACTAACTGTTTAGCTGCCTCTTTCCCAATTATGTCGTCCAGTTCAGATAAGTCATTAAACCCTTTAACCATGATAGGCTCTAGTGAATCTGCACTTTGGTAGCCTTCTAATACATATCTTGTTTTAATGTCTTTATTAAAGCCAGGGGTCTTAGCAGGCTCATTAAGGTTTAGATAGCCGATTACTTTGCTTAAATCATACAGATCAGCCGCTTGTTGACCATTGATTAAAGCAACCTTATCAAAGCCATTTTCAGCCGCATAGCGCACCATGCGTTTCAGTGCGAGTGATACCCATGATTTTGTTTCGGTAACGAACGGGGCTGGCGGTATTACGCCTACCTTTTCTGTTGATTGATAATATAAAAGGTCTGAAACTTGTTGCTGCGTTAATTTCCTATGTGGAATTAGTTTTAGCTTTTCAAAATCATCACGTTCAGCTTTTGACAAGCTATCTGTTTTAAACCCTTTTTTCTTACCCTCTTGCCCCCAATCAGATTGAATTTCATTGATGAATAGAACCTTATTGCCGTCAGCATCGATGCGCTCGTCAAATCTTACGTGTGCAAGAATATTAGGCTGGTCAAAATGAGATGAACGGTATTTATTACCTTTAGATACTCGGTTATTGAGCACGCCGTTAAGCTCGCGCGCATTGTCACTAATTTGACGTTGTAATTCCTGACGTTGCGCATCGGTAGCAGCGTCATCATATTGATTAGCTAAGTCAGTGCCGCGATCACGCAGTTCTTGAATGTAACCATCTAAGCCACTTTGCGCTTCTGAACCGTCTGGCAAAGTCAGCAACAACTCTTTATAGTTCTCGCCGCCTGCTACTGTGTATTTGCCATATTTAGTTGATGTTAAAGATTCATACTCACCCTCTAAGCTCATAAAGTCTTTTTGTAATGATTCTGGTAAATCATCCAATTCAACATCATCGCCATTTTTGTCAATTAATGATTTCTCACCGCTTAAATCAGTGGCAAATGTATATCCAGCATCTTTTAGATTTTTTAGTGCAATACTGTTATCAAAACTACCAAGCATAGTTTCCGTAACCTGCACGCCATTCGCATCTAGGTATTGCTGAATGTCAGCCTTGCTTACCTTGCCTTGCTGCAGGTCTAACCAATCGGTTAAGCCTGACCATTGCAATTCGGCCTGTTTAACATTCATCTTACCGGCGTTAGCGATCAGCCAGCTCTTCCATTGACCGGCTGGCATAGCGTCTTGTTTGGCCTGTGGGATAGCTATAGCCAGGGCAGAATAGAATGTTGGTGCTGATGGACGGCTGTACAGAATATCGTTGTTTTGAGTATCAAAATCACCGTTATTACCAACGGCTGACTTCACTTGATTTGGATATAGGGCAACGACTTCACTGGTTTCGTCATTGAACTGCAGGACTACGCCATCGTAACCTTCGGCTTTTAGGCGCTCGGTAAAGGCTTTAATATCCGCTTTGGAATATTTCTGTAGCTTCTGCTTGTCTTGGATTGTTGCATAGAACGGGTTATGAATAGCCGCATATACCGGCATGATGTTAGGCGCAGCGTCACCGGCCTTTAGATTGGAATAACTTTGTGCAAGTAATGGGTCATCGGTTAGATAAACCCCGTCACCTAGCCAACCGTGATCTTTCCTTTGCGCGTGTTCAAAATCAAAGGTGCTGAAATCGGATGCTGTTCCGTGTAGGAAGATTTTTGGTCGTCCTTGGTCGTCAAGTCCGTAGGGTTGTCCGGCAGGTCTTGCAGTAGTTGCGCGAAGTCCTCTTGCGTTTTCGCCGCCTGCAGCCGGTCTTTCCAATGCTTGATCTCGAAAACCATTGAACCACTCCCAGAAATTAGCAATGCCTTCTTTTGTGGAGTATATCGGTTTGTTATTGGCATTTAAAGAGGATTGATTGTTTTTAAAGCCATCACCACGGCTGTAAAGTGACGTGCTTTTGTCGGTTTCTTTGGTTTGCAAAGCTGAAACAAATTTATCCAGCGCCGCATTAATGGCCTTGCGTTCTTCGCCTCTTGGGAATGGGAACTTCACGCCCCAAGGTGTCAATATTCCAGCGCCTTCCCTGCCATAATTCAGGAATGGACTTTTGCCGCCGGTCGCCGCAACTTTATCTTCAACGTAGCCTTGGAAAGCACGCGCAGCCATTTCATGCGGTGTAGTCCAGTAATCCGTGCCGCGGCCTTGATCCAGTTCCTTTGCATTCAGGGCAAAATCAGAAGGCACATATTTAACCTTTTCACTGCCTTGCTGTGCATCTGCAAGCATTTTCAGGCGACCGCTATAACGTGACATTGTGCCGCGCAAGTAGTCCAGTGTGCCGTGATTATTCTGTGAATCAAACCCGTTTCTGCCGCGCACCGCTTTGTAGATGGCGCTGATTTTTTCCAGCGCATCATTAGTGTGGCGGCCTGATGGCAACTGCCATTTACGGGTGCGTTTTTTACCGTCATCAATGGCGCGATATTCAGCGTCCAAGCTTTGACCATCAAGCAACTGTTTAGCAATCGTATCGAACTCGGCTAACTGTTCAGCAGTCGCCGGTTTATTGTTGCGCTTGTAGTATTTAGGGTCTTTCTGTGCAGATAAATCATTTCTGATACTATCCAGCTTGGAAGCTAAATCCTCTTTTGCAGTAGCTACAAACTTATCGGCCTGCTGTGTATCTTCCACATAGGTCGTTGCCTTACGGAACATGGTTTCCATCAGGTCTTTATAGGCGGCACGCACTTCATCACGCACATTGGATTTGTAGCTAAAACCGCTACTGACCATATCATCTTCCGCGTCCTTAACCTTGAGTGAGCGAGTGCCGTCACTGTCGGTTATCCATTCGCTTGAGGCTTTGCCATCCTGACGGCCTAAGTAATGGTCTAGGGCATGGAAAAACTCATGCGCAAGCGAACCTGCCCCGTTCATTTTTGTCAGGTTGATGACGGATTTATGGCGTTCATAGTGCGCTTTTGCAGATGACAAGCCTTGACCACGCGCACCGAATGCCAGTGCCAGATCGCCATTCAGCGTCAAGGATTTCGGTGGCAGGTTCAATACTTCTGCCAGATCCAGTAAGCCATCATAGGCTGCATTCATGACTTGTTGGCGCTCGATCTGATTGTTCCAGTTACCAAATTCAACGCCACGGAAGCCAAAAGTGTCCATAAAATCTTGGCTTTGTACGTCATCGCTTCTGCGTTCCACGCCGATACGGTTAGTGTCGTCCGGTGTAGGCAGATCAACTTCGCCAAATGTTGTATTGGTTTCAAGGATTTCTGCGGCGTGTTCGCCCATGTAGGTTAAGGCTTCAACGCGGCTGTCAAATTCTTTATCTACAATCTTGACGCGCTTACGGTCATTAATGCTGCGGTAAATCTCAAAACCATAAGTGCCATCAGCACGTTGCGCGGTAGCTACTACTCTATGTTTTGCACCTACCACCAATGCCGGTAATTCAGCTATTGCGGCCTCTTTTGATGCAAAGCCTTTGCCAATTTCTCTTGGATGACCAAAGCGATTCTTATCGCGTGAATCGTAGATCGACCAAGTGCCTGCATCCTTCTTATCAGTAGCAATTGCAATCTCAACAATGTTGTAACGCTTCGCCCATGTTGGCACGTCTGGGTTTCTGTTAGTACGTTTTGCTTTCGTGCCGGTTGATACAGCGGTGTCTTTGCGTGCGCCGCCGATTTTCTCACCTAAGTCTTGGATATTCTCGGCTGGCTTAGTTTCAGGTTTAGGCTGTTCGGCTGGTGATTCCAGTCTAATTGCAGGCTGCGTATCGTCATCGGCATTATCATCTTCAATTTCACCGTCAATCAGTTCTTGAATCGCCTCATTCGCCGCATCATCGTCCATATCCATGTAGTAGTAATCTTCTACTGCTTCATCAATCTGTGCTTCGGTGACACCGGCTTTAATAGCCTTGGTAATCAGGTCACGGTCTAAACGGTCATGCTTGTTTGCAATCGCCATTTCTGGGTGATCTGCTGCGTTATTTGCCATGAAGAATCCATAACTGAACCCTTCCGGTGTTGCGCTGCGTGCATTCTTGGTTGCCAGGCTTTTGCCGCCGTACTGCGTATGCATCTTAGAACCTTCGGTTGGTTCTACTGGTGCGACCGGCAAATCAGCATTGAATCTTCCCCATAACAGGGTTTTCTTGGTATATGGATCGCCCAGGTGATTGGGGTCGAATGACAAGCGCCAAGGTGGTAAGCTGCCAAGTTTCTCGATACGGCCTACCGGATTTTCAATCGCCCATACGGACGGCTTGAAAAATTCAATGGTCGCCAGCGTCATGTGAACTAACTGAACCGATTGCGCGGTTCTGCCGTCTGCATCCTTGGCGGCAAAGTGACGCGCACCGCTAGAAGCAAAGTCTGTACATGGGGTCGCTGCTAGAATGGCGTATATATCATTGCCTTCAAAGCCGCCGAAATAGTCATTGAATAACTGGCTTGAGAAATTATTAATGTCATTGATGTTGATGGTTTCGCCGTCAATTTCATCCATGATCTCGTCTTGAATATCAAAGCGATACACTTGATAGCCTGCTTCTTCCCAAGGCTTAGACCATGAACCGGTTAAGTCAAACAGGGATAGCACGACCTTTTGATTGTTTGCGCTGCGTGTTTTGCTGTTTTCGTACTGGCCTGCAGCGTGTTCTTTCCACTCTGCAATCTTGGCCTTGGCCTGCTCTACCGTCATCCAGCCATGATCTTTATGGTAAACCTTGGCTTTATCCTGCAGGCGTATAATCTCGTTTTTAGCTGGTTGATCAAACAGGTGATGAACTTGGAAATCATCTTCCAGCATGGATTGCTGGTAATCATCAAATTCACTGACAATCTTTTTGAGTTCTTTGTCATCAACGCCGGTTTCTTCTACCGGCGTTTCTGTTTGTGGCGCTGAAAATAGATCCTGTGCGCCAGCCGCCGCCGCTTGGTCGGCTTCGCTATTACTGCCAGTTAAATTGAATGTGTCTTGAGTATCTGTGCCGGAATTGCGCTTCGCGTCTTTTGCGCGTTCTGCATCGGCTAGGGCTTGCTTGGCGGTGGTGTTATCGCCTAAGAGGTCTTGGCTGGTGTCGCTTCCTTGGCTTTCAGTGTTTGCGCCATTTTGCTGTGCGCGTCTGCCGCCATTTTCAGTGCTGCCGCTTTCAGTATCTTGTCCTGCCTGTCCTTCGGTAGCTTGGCTAGTTCCTGCATTACCTGTTTCATCTTCAAACTCCTCTTTTAACATACGCAGTAATGCGCGTTCAATTTCTGGCTGTGGCTGGCCTTTCATAGATTCAGCCAGTGAAGCGTCAATTTCTGCCAGCGCTTCCGCACCGTATTTAGAAGTCGCTTTTGTCACCAGTTCATCTAGCAATGCCTGTTCGTCATCGCTCAATTCGCTGATAGCATTAGCATATTCCTCATATTTCTTTTGTGCTAGTGCTTCTTGGCCTTCTGCGGTCAATACGTCAATGCCTGACATAGCATCAGCAATCGCATTGCCTAAATCTGCAACGGTTTCACCTACCGGATAACCCTGCTCTTTAAGCAGTTCGCGCATAGTGTCAGCGTCTAAGCCGTTTTTATTGAAACTGCGCTTAATGCCAGCGCCATGCTGTTTCATATCGGCAGGATCAATGCCAAATTCAGATTTGGCTTTATCAGCATTCAGGCCACCTAGTTTAGCCATTGCCTGCATTAAGCCGTCTTTTGTGGTGTCCAGCTTCATGCGTTCTTCCAGCATGGCCTTGGCTAGTTTGCTTTTCTTATCTTTTGCTGCTAACTGTTCTGGTGTACTTGCAGCCTGGTCATGTAATTGCATCAGTACTTCGCTGAATGCTTTGTTCTTTTTACCGAGTAAATTAGCAAAGTTCTTGAACTGTTTAGGCGATACTTTCTTGCCTGCCATAAAATCTTTAGCGGCTTTCAGTGCCGGATCAAAACTTGGGTGCTTGTCGGCTGTAGCGCGTAGTTTAGTGAGTTGCTCGACTAATGGGCGTACTGTGTCGGTAGGTTGTACAGATTCGTTTACCGGTGTGATAGCAGGTAATAAATTATTGCTCTGCGCATAGTTACGCGCCTTGCTACCCTCTTCGTTCAACTCTTGCAAGTGTTGAAGAATTGGCACAGCTTCGTATTTCTCTGGATTTACTTTGTCCGCTACCGATTTTTGGAAAGTTTCCATGATCGTTTCGCCCGTTGCTTTATCACGGATAACCCAACTTGAATCACGGCTTAGACTATTTGTTTTTCCGCTATCTGTATCAGACGCAACATAATTCTGTACACCATTTGCAGTTTCATCGACACGTTCTGGCAATGTGGCTGTGGTATCGACATTGGTTGCACTTGTAACACGCTCAAATCCATTTTCAGTTTTAACATACGGCACACCGCCAACATCGACCTGTTCACCGACTGCTACCTTAGTCATATCAACATCATTGCTTGTGGCGCTGACAGTTTCTAATGGCTTAGTTGGATCACCGTTTTTCAGCCAATCTTTAAAGGCTGGTGTTGTCAGTTCAGTAACAGACTTGCCGCCATTCCAATCATCGGCATAGTTTGTCTTGTAGATTGCTATGGCTTCATCTGCGGTTTCTGCACCTAAAATAGCTTTGTGTTCATCAAAGCTGCCGTCTTTCTTGGTCTGGTTAATGACGAATACTTTGCCGCTTGCAGGTTTGTCACCGACAAAAACATCAAGGTTATCGCCGTCATTGCCTTTGGTGCGCTTGATATAACCATAGTGATGTTGCAGCGTATTGCTCCACGGCTTGCCATCTTCGTCCGTGCCGCTACGGGTAGAACCCTGTGGGTTCTCAACGGTAATATTGAGGCCGTCATATTTGATATGGCCTTTTTTGTAGTTACCGGCTGCAGCCTGCGCTTCTGTAGGCTGTGGCAGATCATTAAGCGGTGAGGTTGCTGCCTGTTGTGCCAGTTCATCAATGCGCTGTTTTTCTGCCGCCTGTTCCGGCGCAATGGTGGGCGCTGGTGCGTCCATCGGCGCATTGGCCTGGGCTTGCTGTGCCTCGACTGCATTTAGTGAATCAACGATATTAGGCTTGGCTTCGGTTGTAACGTCAGGCGTTACAGGTTGTGGAGTGAGGCCAACGGCTTGCGCAATAGTAGCTGCGGAAGTCAGTGAACCTTCTGGGGCTGGTGGCGCTGGTGGTGGCGTGACTTGGGTATCATCTTTGCCGCCAAAATGGTTAAGGGCGTTTGCGCCGCCGCCCATTAAGCCGCCGGATAATGCGCCCATTGCTGCTGCATTGCCTACGCCTTCGCCAATCGGTTTATCCAGTGACAGATTAAGCGCCGCTTGTTCCTGTGCAGACTGTGGCATTTCTTCCAGCACGCCTTCACTAACAACACCACCTACAATCGCTTTCGGTAGGCTGGTTGCCATCTGTGCCGGAGTAAGTTTCCCTTGTGCCAGCATGGTATCAATATCTGCAATGCCAAGTTTCTGCGCAATACTGCCACTTGCCGCACTGATTGCACCGGTCAACAATCCGCTACCGGCCTGAATCGCCGCCTGCTTGCCTGTCAGCAATCCGTCATTTGTTTCTTGGCGTAACTGTTCTGCATTTTGGCCTGCGGTTACAACACCTTCACCGGCTGCACCGGCAATTACTGGCGCAAGTTTTGGCGCTACGGTAAGTAATCCACGCGCACCAACACCACCCAATCCCATGACCGGCAATGATTCTGCGGTGGTCTGTGCAATGGTGGACGGATTTTGTAGCGCCGCCTTGATCGTATTAACAAAGCCATCAGCCTCTTGCACTTTCTGGTTTGCAAGTTTCTGTTCTGGGCTGTAATAGTCACTGATAATGGCCTTGGCTTGCTTGGGCTTAAAGCCTGCGCTTTCTGCCAGTTTACCGGCATGACCACCAGTAACAAGGTCAGCAATACCTACCATTGTTTCCGGCACGCCAATAGCGCCTTTCAATAACGAAATACCTGTATCACCCAATGCCCTACGAATTGTGCTTGATTCTGGCTGCGCTTTATTGCCTGGCTCACTGGTGTCAAATGGGTCAACAATATTGCTTGCTGTATCGGCGCTATCGAATGGGTCAATGATTTCATTCATGGCTTAGTTTCCGTATTTTTTAGTATAGAACTGTGTTAATTCGGCATCGGTTGCGTTTGGATTAGCGGCTCTGGCCTTTACCATAAATTGATTCAATGATGGCTTCGCTGCCGCATTTGGATTAGCGCCTTTCGGATAGCGATAATCCTTGATGCTAGGGTCGTACACGTAAGACGGCACTTTCTGCATCTGGCCTGAATCCTCGTTGTACACTTCCCCACCCTGCACTACGATTTCCTTGTTATCCTTGCTAGTGAATAGCGGCGCTAACTGCTCCCTGCGTTTAGGGTCTGTTTTAGGATTCATGTACTCTTGCAGCAACGCCGTCTTGACCGCTTCATCTGCATTGTTGATGCTTGCTACATCACGGCTTGCATTGGCAGCAATGCCGGTCTGTGCAATATCGGTTTCGGATGCCAGTTTCGGTTTCAGCAAATCAAGCTGATTCAGTTCACGGTTATTCATTGGTGAAGTCGGGGTCTTATCCAGGGCAGAATCTTTCGCCGCCTGATTCGCAATAAAATCCTGAATGCCTTTGTCGCCGCCATTACGCAGATCGGCATATGAAGTGCTGTCACCACGCTGGACTTCCACCACATCGCCCTGCTGACGTGCCGCAATTACGGCTTGGCCTTCCGGTGCGTTGTAGAAATCATTGATTAGTGCCCAACGCTTATTGAACTGCTCTTGAGTTTCCACCGGCACAACGGCTGAACCGTCCACATTGGCAGGATTTCCATTTTGAAAGTCCATGCCCTGTGTCTGGTTGACCGGCTGCACGTAGCTTGGTACTGGCGCATGGTTGACGTTTGTGAGATCAATGCCGGTACGCGCCTTGTATGCTGCATAAGGGTCTGCGCCAACATCAGCCTGCGGCTGTGCCTGTACAGATGGCTGTGCCTGTGTTGCAGGATTCGCGGCAGTCTTACCGGCTTTGGGCGGTTTGGCTGGTTTTGGCACGCTGGTGCTGGTAGCGGCTGGTTTGGCCTGTACATTCTGCGCAATGGTAGGTTTGGTATCTGCAGGCGCGGCTGCGGCTGTTTTGATAGCACCTGTCGCCGGTTTTGCGCTGGCTGGTTCTGGTTTAGCTGCGGCTGTTGGCGCTGGTGCGGCACTGGCTGCAGGTGTCCAGCCTAATGATGCTTGCAGTCCTGACTTAATGGATTGTGCAAGAGGCGCAACAATAGGCGGCGGTGACAATTCTTTTGCCTTATCAACCACTGCATCTGTCATGCCATATTCGTTTGGTCGTTGCATCCCTAGTGACGCGGCAATCGTATTAGCACCGGCATCCAATACTGGTGCAACGTATTTTGCGGCATTCACACCGGCTCTTTGCATCACATTAACCGGCGCATAAGCTGCGATCGTTTTTGCCACGGGCGAGTTAATCACGTCCGATGCAGACACGTCAGGCAATGCATTTGGCTGCTGATTCAGTAGCGGCTGTACATTCACGTCCGGCATGCTGACGTTAGGCACGTTCATCGGTGGCGCGTAGTTGGTTTTCTGAAAGCCTGCAGGCTGTGCCGGTGCTTTGGATGGCGTCTGCGGAATCGGCAACGTAGCACGCACCGGCGAACGGTTCACCGGCTGCGGTTTAGGCATCACATAGTCAGCAATAGACTTTGCATTGGGGTCGTTTTTAGGTTCTTGCAGGTAATTAAGTTGTGCCATGATAGTGTCCTATTAAGCCGTGTGACGATATTCGTGCTGTTCAGAAAACGAAGTGCTGTTTGAAGTCGTTTCGCTGGTGTTATTCGCTTCGGAACTACTGATAGAAGCGCCCTCGCTGTATGAGGTAGAGCCAGAAAGATTGACTGCAGACAGGGCAGAAGCGGCAAGCTGTGCTGATACTTGTGCGCCAGAGGTCATGCTTGCAATCAGTAATTCGACTGCCTTCATGAGTTTATTCACGTTGGCCTGTGCTGCTGCAACCTGCACCTGTGCTTCACCTAACACATACTGCACATCAGAGCGGTAAATATCGGCCTCGGCAGATGCGCGTGCGCTTTCGGAAGATGCAATGGAAGCGAATACACGACCTTCGGTGTCGAAGTTATTATTCAGTGAAGCCAGGCGTGAAGATTCGGCAGTGACCAGTTTTTCATAGGCGCTGACGCGGCTCTCGAATAATTTAAGTGGGATTTCCTGCTGTGTTTTGACCTGTGCTTCATGCTCTGCCACTCGCGCACCGGTCAAGGCCGCATAGCCATCCACCTGTGATTTGTAGGCATCGGCCTGCACCTTGAATACCTCGGCCTTGCTGACCTGCGCTTTAACCTGTGTTGCAAAACCTTCATACTCGGTCGCTTTCGCACGCACCAGTTCGCCATAGGCTTGGATTTGCGCAGCAAACTGCTCAATGTAATTGCGGTTAATGCCAGATTTTGCTGTGGCGGCATCGACTTGGGCTTTATAAATCTCGATGTTAGCGAGTACGCCCTGCAGCGTGGCCTTGTACTGTTCCACTTGCTGCAAATTGAGTTCACCAATCAGCTTTTGGCCTTCCAGTTCGGCCTTGTAAATCTCAAGTTTGCTTAGTTCGGCATCAATGCGCTGTTTCCATACCTGCGCTTTAATGGAAAATGCCTGGGTCTTGGCGTTGTAACCGGAAACGGTGGCTTGAAAGAGGTCGATACCGGCGCGTAATGTCGCGTAGGCGACTTCGTAGGCGCGTTGTGCGACTTGGTTAGCGTATGTCAGTAATTGGCCTTCAAGCTGTACCCCTGTTGTCACCGCAAAATGCCTGTTTTGTTGTTCCAAGTCTGCTTGTTTAAGCATGACCTCACGGGAAAGTCCACTGTCTTTGTTCGCTGCGTCTTGCATTGCAAGTTGAATCGCGGTCTGCATTGCGCCTTGGGGTACGGCAAAGCCACGGCCTGCCATATTGCTGCGAATCGTGTCGATGGCGCGGCTTGCACTCAAGTCCTCGCGCTCACGACCTCGATCCCAAATGGCTTGTTCTACGGCAGGGTCTAAGCCGGTTGCCGCGCCGTTCACCCACTCGGATAAAAAGGCTTTCAGGCCATCCAGTAACGTGCTGGAATATGCTGGTTCAACAAATGTAAATGTGCCGCTTGGTGGGCTGGCTAGATCATCCAGCGTGTCATTAAAGTCTGTAATGGTGAGGTTCGGTGCGTCCGGCAAATTAATGGCAAAAGCGCTCGGTACAGATGGCAGGGTAATGGTTGGCGCGTCCGGCATCAGGATCACATCAAGTTCCGGCGTGTTAGGCAGGGTTGCACTTAATGCGGTTGGCGGTGCGATATTCAGGTCAATATCCGGCAATGCCGCTGTGAATAACGGGGCATCAGGAATGGTCAGTGCGCCCACATCGGTCAGTGTCGGTTCTGATGGCGCTGCCGGAAAGTCCGTATTGAGATCGGGGGCAACCGGCGCAGCCGGTAATGTGACCGGTGTGATTGATCTTGATACCGGCAACACGTCCACGCTAATATCAGGAATATCCAGTAGTTGATTACCGGCATTTTCGATTTCACCCAGAAAACCAGTAGCCTCGCTGTAAGAGTTGGAAGCGTAATCCTGCGCCCTTGCCCACCCTTCCTGTACCAAGCTGTTTGCATCACCTGTTAATCCGATTGGCATTTGCTGCTCCTTCAATGGACGTAAAAAAACCGCCGATTGGCGGTTGTGGTTTTAATATTCGATTTCCAGTTTTCTTTTACTGGAAATGTAGTTGATACAGTTTGCTTTGCTTTGCTGATGCCCAGGTAATTGCTTCAACGCAACCAGACCGTCATCAAATGACCATTTCACCGCCTCACTGATGTTTGTGGTAACAAGGCGAGATCCGACTATGTAATCGGTTTCTGCTGACATTTTGGTGGCGGTGAAGGTTTCAATCTCGACCAGACCGCCCTGCTGCGTCCACAATGATGTACCTTCGCTGGCAGGAAATGAATTTACCACCAGCGCAGTCGCGCCATCCGCGCTTACATCGGAAGCGTAGGCATCAATGCCCAGGCTAATCTGCCGTGATTCATCGGGCGACCAAAGGTAAGCGTGTCGATGCGGTGCGAAAAATCCGGCATAACCGACCACAATACCGTTATCCGATGCGGCATAAGGCACATGCAGGTCATTGCCGATTTCAGACAGGAACGGCATCAGCTTCAAGCTGTTGTCGGTATATCTGAAACTGGTGGTTTGCAGCGTGAAATGCATATTGTTTGCACGTCCAACGATGTGCTTGCCATTTCTTGAGATGCCAGAGCCGAGGATAGGATCACCAAAACCGCCCCTGCCACCCAATCCAACCATGCCGGTTTCTTCCGTCCACCTGAATGCACGTTGATAAGAACCCACGCCGGTGATGTTTTCCTGGCTGCTGCCGGTGATAACCGTTCCATCTTCTGAAATGCCGGTTGCATAGCTGATTTCAGCGCCGAAATCTATCTGGTCATCAGACAGTGCCCCAAGGTCTTGCATCCCCGTTTCTTTAGTCCACCTGAATGCATGGGTGGTATTTTCACCGGCAACAAACACATTGCATGAACCTACCACCACCCTGCCATCCTGCGATACGCCAAACGCCTCGCTGCCAAATTCGGCATTGTCACTGGCGCTGCCGCTAATAAACCCTAAATTAATCGGTTCTTCATCTTCAAGCCACAATGTTGCATGGTTCACACCGTCAATAATCGTGTAACCAGCAATCGCCAGTCGGGAGCTTTCATAATTAAATTCAAGTTTATTGGCTAACACTACTGGATTGCCGACCGGCACTAATATCCTGACTTCATCCTGTCCAAATATTGACGATACGATGATGCGCACGCCGTTCTGCAGGTCTTTCGTCCAGCTTAGTTGCTTGATGCCGCCATAGCGCATGATGTTCTTCATTTCGCCCAGGATCTTGCGGCCTTGCCCGATATACGGGTCGGCTTCCCTGCCGGATAGCCTGCGCCTGATTACGCCGTTCTCTTTCATAGTCTGCGGCTTAAATTAATCGGCTCTGTAGAAATGCTGTTCAGTTCAAAATCAGTGCCTACACCTTCAACACCGATCTGCCAGTGCCTTGATTTAAGGCCACGCCCTAGTTTCAGGCGGTTGTTATAGATGCCATCCTTGCCTGTAGCACCAAGTTCATACACGTACTGTTCATCGTCATCCAGCGTTATGGTGACTATCAGGTTGCCATTGCTGCGATAATTGAAATAAAGTTCATGCACCCGTTTAAGCTGTTCACTCTCAAAATCAAAAATGCCCAGGGTGATGTTGCTGGTAATGTCTGCGGCATCGTCAAGCGTGCCGGTCAGCGCATAAATGCCGCCATCGCCTGCAGCCAACGCCACGCCGTTAAACATGGTCATGGAATTGAAATTAAAGTTGGAGTAGCTGGTCAATGCTACGGTATTGGTATTGAGTGTATAAATGTTGTAGGTGTCGTTATCGTTGCTGGCGTAACCATTGGCGAGTAATTGCAAGGATGGCAGGCTGATTGTAGCTGTGCCTAAACTGTTGGCTGCGCCGTCTGTGGCGAGTGTGAAACTTGGTAAACTGAATGCGCTTGTGCCGTCTGCGCCGTTTTCACCATTGGCTATGATGCCGTATTTAGCTAAATTTCGTGCCAGTGATCCGCTAGTGCCGCCGCTGCCTTCTGCAACAATGACCAGTGCGCCGGTTCGTATATTGGCGCTGCCCAAGTTTTCGGTACTGGAAAATGCGGATAACAGTAACGCAGGAATCTGGCGATTAAATGTGCCGTTTGTGCCATTCAGTCCTGAACCGCTTACACTTAATTTTGGCAGCGAGAATGCTGCGAATGAATCAGAAAATGCGCTTACACGGAATACCGGCAAGCGGATGCTGGCATTGCCAGATACTTCATTAACACCACTTGCCAGCAAGGTGTAGGCTGGCAGATCCTTCTCAATGTGCGTGCCGTCAGTGTTTGTGCCGCCGACACCGGTTGCCGAAACAGTGTAGGCAGGCAGTTCTGCATGATAGTCTGTGGCCTCAAGTGATAATGCTGGCAGCACTATGCTGGCTGTACCATCCCCTGCAATCGGGGTGTTTGGGGCAGAAATCCCGACTAATAGCTTTGGTAATATGAGAACTGCCACACCGTTTGACATAAATCACTCCACTGTAGTTAAACCGGCAGGCGCATGACGCGCCCACCTACTGCATGAACTGCTTTATTAACTTGCTGGCAGGGTGACAGCAAAGCCGCTGATGGTCTGGGTAGCTGTCGCTGCGATCGCGGTTGAAGTCAGGTTCAGGTCAGAACCGCTGGTGCTGATTGACATATCCAGTCGCACCTGGCTATCGGTAGAATCTGCCGCACCTGAATCAGCCACCGCACCGACAAAACGCGCCCATCCTGCCGTACCGCCTGCCACTGCAACGCCTGACCATGTTTGTGCGTCATCCTTGCTCAATACGCCAGAGGCCGATGCGCCAAATTTAAGGCCATTGACCGGTGTGACACCGCTTGCCATATCGGTATCAGAACCGGTAATGGTGGTGAATGAGGCCACAACCGCCAAGCCGTTCGCTTCTGCGCCTGCGCCGCGTGCTGCAGTAATGGTAATCACGCCGCTGCCGCCGGTTGATGCTTTGTATTTTGGACTGGTTGAAGCCTTGTTGATGGCGGCAATCACATCAAGCGCGGTCTGTGCCAGCGATGTGTTGAATGGAACTGCAGCCGGAAGAATATCCACACCGTCCACGGTAATGGTATCGACCGAGCCGGATGATCCGGTTGAAAGGGTGACTGAACCGGTTGCCAACACCTCTGCGGTATGTGCGCCGCTGTTGTTGGTGTAGGTGCAAAGCAATGTGCCGGATGGCGCTGTTTCAGGGTTTGCAGGCTGTGCGCCTGAATAAACCATCAATTTACCACCTTGCAAGGCGTGCTTTAGTGAGCCTTGTTCGTTGACGTAATTGCGGAGTGCATTGGATAAACGTACTGTCATGATCGTTTCCTTAAAATGAAAAAACCGCCGAACGGCGGTGGTATAGACGAAAAAAAACCGCCCGAAGGCGGTTGCTGGAACTGGTGGTGCTAACTGCGTAAAACTGTAATGTACTGGTCAATGCCGTTGACAGTGCGGAACAATGCCGCGCCTTCGTTGGCCTTGCCTATAGCATAGCGGTCTAAGGTCAAATCAATGGTCGCGCCGCCACTCATGCCAACCACAATACCGGCGTGAGAAGTCCATACCGGCACACTTTGTTTGTCTAACTTTTCCAAGCCTTTAACTTGATTGCTGGCAACATAAGTCAATGTGCCCTTCACTACCCCAACACCAGCCACCTCGATTAATTGCGTTACGTCAGGCTGTGTGCCTGCAAGGAAGTATGTGTTGGATTCCGTTCCGATGAACATGCCATCTTTGACCGGTGCAATCATGGTGATCGTTTTGATAAATCCTAAATAATCACGCAAATCAAACAACTCGTAACCGAACGGTTTTGAATAAAAAAGCCACTGACCTTGCGCCACATACATGCGGCCTTGGAAATAACATACCAACTGACCGGATGGCGCAGCCTGGCAGAATTGCGTGTCTAGCGGCGTGCGTAAAATACCGCCATTGTAGTGAGCGCTGGTGGTTGCATTGTCTAATACCAACGCACGATACAACACCTCGCCATTTGCTTGTGTCAGGTAGATGACCTTGTGGGTCACTGTCGGGTCAGGCGACACCGGTATGTCACTGAATGTGATCGCGCCTGTTGTAATCTCGATTTTGTCAGCGATTCCCGTACCTGATTCCTGACCATCTTCGCGTAAATAGGTTAAAGCATACTGATACTTACCGCTGTGCATATCGCCATACGATGCGGTAGCCAACGGCTGAAACACCGGCGGCACAATGCCCCATGTACGATTGCCGTTACTGGTATAAATGCCGGTCTGGGCACTGTTGCTGTAATATATCTTGCCGTCAACCTCACTGTAACTCATGACGAGGCCGCTGCTTAAATCGCTGCGTACCGTCACGCTACTGGCTAAATCGCTATTTAATCGTTTCAGGTTCGCGCCCTGCACATACAGGCAAATATCGCCATGCGCCCATAGGGAATGCACGGCTGCGGTGATTTTCTTTACATAACCATCACGGCTTAACAGTTTGCCGCTGTTATCAAGATTAACATTGGATGCCACTGCTAGATCACCAGCCGCAAAGCGTTCTGCGCTTACATTGTTGCGCAAGCCTTGGAATGCTTTGAAATTAGCCATAATGATTAACTACCCAATAAATGAAATAACAAGTGAAAAACGCCACATATAAAGATGAAATAATTATCAATATCTTTATCCATAAAGGGTATGCTTTAAATTCTTCAATAAGGGGGTTCATTAATACACCCCGTTAAAATCATCGCCCATCTGTTCGCGTGCAATCCATTCTTCATCTACGGCAGAACTGCGTTTGCCAAAGATTGATTCAAACAGGTCATAGTTTTCCTTGGCCTTCTTTTCATCTTTGGTTTCGGTGTCCTGCTTCATGTAAGCACGGTGCATGATCCAGTAGCGTAAGTTACGGTGATAGCGTGCATTAATTTCAGGGGTGTCATCTATTGCCTTCATATCAACCAAAGGCATGCGTATCACGGTCATTTTTAACGTGTCGTTGACAACCGGAATCGGGTAGAGCCGGATTTTTCCAGTTTCGTAATCGGTCACAAAATGACTAGGTGTGCCGGTTTCTGTTTCCCATCCAACCACGGCCTGATCCAAGTCGCGCATTTGCGCACGACCCAATTTGGTGTCATCCAGTGACAGTTTCGCACGGCGAATAAACACCACGCGGTTATCCAGTGGCAGCACCGGATTATTTGCGGTCACGGCAATATTGCAGACCGCCGTTGTAGAGGAATCAATAATCAGGCGTGCGCGAATGCTGGCTTCATTTTCTGCATCTACCGCGTACTCGATCAGTTCTTCGTCAGACCATAACTTCTTGCCTGCCGCATCATCCAGTTCATTCCGCACCAGTTCCAGCAATTCGCGCAATCCCATGATTATTTACCACCCAATGCAGCCAGGTCATCTTCGCTGTTTACGCCGGTTTTTTCCGCATCAGGATTGCCGCCATCAGCATCACCTGTCACATTGCCTGCCGCATCCATGCTGCCGGAAGTCAGCGCATCTGGGTCTGCATTGCCAACGTCAGTAGTGGGTGATACTTCAACGACTTTGACTTTAACCAGATTGCCTTCGGTATCAACCTGCTGGCCTTCTGCGTTGAACAGTTTTCCGTCCTGCTCGAACTTAGCGCCGTTGCCGCCGAATACGTCATAGAATTTTTTGCTGCGGTCTAAGGTCACTGCACCTTTTGCCGGTTTTGTGTTCACTAAACCGGTTTGGCTGGCTGGTGCTGCCGCCTTATCTACTTTTGCGACCGGTGCTTTTTTTACTACCGGCGCTGCCTTGTCTGCTTTTGGTGCTTGACTACGATTATTACTTGCCATGATGTTGTTTACTCCATGTGATTGAAAAGTTAGCATTGATGGCGATTAGTCGCTTTTTTCGCACTTATCGCTTTGTGTGCTGGATTTGATGCTGCCACCGTTGTCATACCCTTGGTCGAGATTGCTGCCGTAGGTATCAGTGACACCGGTATTCACGCCACGATCCGGCATTGGTTTGCTGTCACCTTGTACAACGCCAGTGCCGTCTGGTCTTGGATAGTTTTTCATGCTGATTGCTCCTGATTAATTAAAGTAGTGCTGCTTAACGCTCCCAACCTTCTGGACGACCTACAAAGCCGCCTTCTTTTTCAGGCCGGAATAAACCAAGCCCAAATGGATTGTCTTGCACGGCTGGCACGTCTTTGATGTAGCCGTTTTCAAGGTCTGACTTGCCTGCGCCACCTAGCGAACCATTTGTGCCGCCGGTAATGCCTGCATCAGACTGTTTCAATGTGTCGTTATCTTGCTTCATGATCAATTCCTTTAAGTTGGTTAAAAGCCCACATAACATCATCAACGCTGATATTAGCTTGGCATAAAGCCACACCAGACGACCCATATTGCGTACAGGTATCAAACGAGTAGTGCATCTGGTGGCATGGGTAACATGGTGTATGTTGCGGCTCAAGGGCTGTCGTGTTTTCCCAATCACGGGTCAGGTTATGCGCTGAACTGTGGGATAGCAGCACAATCTTGGCATTAGCCTCAAATGCCACGGCATTGAGTAGTCCGGTTTCCGAACCGATTACCATATCTGTAACCTGCGCAAAGGCCATAGATTGCCGCATTGTCCATGCACCGGCACGCTTCACTACTCTGGTTTCACCTTCCCACCCTTGCTGCAGCATGCTTTCATCTGCACCGCCTACCAGTACCACTTTTAGTTTGGGGTCAGATAGCAACAACTTAGCAATCACGTCATCCATCCACGGATAAACTTTGTGTACGGCAGAACCGGATAGCGACCACAACACGGTATATCCATCCAGCACTTCATACTGCTTTTTCGCCCAGGCTTTTTCATCATCGGACGGGTAAAATAACTGCATGTATGCGGTGTATTTAATATCCGCTATGTCATGCTGGAACTCTAGGTAATTGTGATTCAAATACTTGTGGCGCATTTCCTGCGACCAGTTATAAGGCGTGCTATTTGGCAAGGCCAGCAAGCTACGCTCTACCGATTCAGACAGGTTTACGAACTTGTCATACTTCTTGGCAAGGCGCGCCCAGAATTGGCCTAATTCATGGTTTGGTACTTGGTCATCACCTTGAACCACGAACTTATCAATATGCGGATCATGCTTGGTCACTTCATAACCTTGCTTGCCGGTATAGAACGTGACGTGATAGCCTAGCCGTTTCAGTCCGGCAATCACGCTGGAAGCCTGAATTGCATCACCGAAAGCGCCGTAACGCACGACTGCGGCGGTTTTTTCAGGGTTATCGTTTAAATAACTGTAATGGCGCTGAATGGTTTTTTTATACACCTGAAAAAAACTATATTCATTACCACCGTTTCGTTCTTCTGACACCACCAAATCCCAACCACCAATACCATCCATCACACTCATAATGTTGGCAGGGTAAAAGTCATGCTTATGATCAGGATTTGCCCCTGTTTCACCGATATTCGGGTAATACGCTTTATGCGGCAGGTACAGGATTAAATGCCCGTCCTGCTTGATGACGCGCCACCATTCTTTCAGTGCCGCCTCATAATCTGTAATATGCTCTAACAGATGGCTTGAAAACACGAAGTCCATGCTGTTATCAGCAAAAATGCTTAAATCCTCGCAGGTATCGACCATTACATCGACACCCTGATTGCCCCAATGATGCCCGTTATCGACACCGATAAAATGAGGGAAAGTCTTGAATAGACCGCAACCCAAATCTAGGCCGCGCCCTGCGGTGTATTCAACAATATCCCACTTAACCTTTGCTGCTTCATTACCTTGTGGTGCTTTAATATCCCAGACCATAATAGTTCCTAAAGAAAGGGCGACACATTGCCGCCCTTTCGTTTAACTATGTCAGCGTTAAGCTGTCAAGTCTGCGCCAGGTACTACATAGGTTTCGATTGCCACTGACAATGCAATAGATGCATCCGTGCCATGTGCCACCCAGAACTGATCACCTTGCGCCAGGGTAATATCCAACGCATTATTTTTAGGTGTGATACCGGCAGAACTAATTGCAGACAGAGTGGCGGTAGCGGTTGCTGTGCCTCTCTTAGTGTACAAAAGCGGCTGTGTCGCTGATGTGCTTGGAAGATTTACCCCCAAAGTAACGGATTTAAGTTTTTGCGCTGTAAACGCTGCAAACTTTTGAGAAACGCCATTTGCGCCTGCTGGTGTGCCGCTTGAGTAAACAACTGGCACTTGATGGGCTGGATGGTCGTATGGTTTGTTTTTTGTTGTCATTTCAGTTTCCTTTATCCTGCACGCCTCTCATGCAGGAAGTGATTTGGCAGCGCGAGTAGGCGCGATAAGCCAAGAATGAAAAAACCGCCCGAAGGCGGTTGTTTATTAGGTCAAGCTACCCCATTTCACGATACGGGCTTGTGCTGCCAGGGTATGCACCAGGCCGAAGCCACCAAGGTAGTACCATGCAACACCTTTTGAGCGACCGTAATCACTTGGGATCTTGCCGCGGATTTCTTCCGGCACGGCAATGCCTTCTGCCACGGTATCTTCACCGAAGAAGTAAGCCCAATTTGATTTGCCGTTCGCCCAAGTTTCCTTGGCAACGTTGGTTTGCTCAACGAAGCGCACGCCTTCATAGCGACCGATTTCACCGTTCATGATCATGGTGAAACCTGTTTCCACGTACTGATGCACGGATTCCAAGTCGTTTTTCAGTTTGCGGAAAGTGGATGGGTGGCCTAGCGCAAAGTAGTCATCGTTTTGGTATGGCGGAATGTTGCGTTCCTTCATAACGTCCACGATGGCCTTGATATGGTCTTTACCCATTGCCACGTTGTTGGTTGCTGGCGGTGTGCCGTCTGTTGCCAATGTCACGGCATCGGTTGCTGTACCTGCTGCTGGTGTGACTACCAGAGGTGTCAGTGCGAACTGCGCAGAAGCCGCAGCATCGAATGCTTTTTTAGCATCGTTTTTCAGCACTTTGTTGATGACTTCTTTCACCGGATGCTCTGACAAGTCATCCAATTTGCCAGTGTAAGGCACGCTATTACCGTACTCTGTAATAGTCAGCTCACCCTGGGTGATTGTGAAGTTGGTTTCAGGCATTACATCGGTTTCAGCCAATGCGCCACCTTGAGTAGCTACATCGCTGTACACGTTCCAATGGAACTTGTCGCCTTTGCCTTTGCCTTGTTGAGTTGCGTCTTTTGCATCGCAAAATTGACGGAATTTCACCATTGGCTGTACGGCATTGCGCAAAACCTTTGATAAATTGAGTGAGTACATATAACCGCCTAGGCTGTTAGTACCCCATACTTGTTGACCTGCCATGATTAATACTCCTTATTGATCTTGTTTAAACGGGTAAGCCACGCGATTTCCGCATTTCACGAATCGTGTCTGATGCGTTTTCTGCGCCGTCTGTGGCTGGTTCAGGAACGTTTGTTTTCTGGCTGGCGGCCTGCACATGATCAAGTTCAGCTTTACGGGCTGCCTTGTCATTGCTTGTTACCGTTACGCCTTTGGCTTTAAGCCATTCGCGTGTGGTATCGCCTGCATAGGTCAAGGCTTCATCCAGCGGTTTACCGTCACGCAACGCTTGTGCGCGATGGGTATCTGCCATCTGAACCAAGAACGGATCAGCCACAACGTCCTGGTAATCGGTGATAAACGCCTGCATTGCCTCGTCATCTTTCATTTTCTGACGCGCACGCTCGGCTACTTGGTCAATGTCGAGTTCTGGTTGTGGAATAGCCGGTTGACGTTCCCCAAATATCTTCTTCACTGCCGCTTTGGTTTTTTCTTCATCGCCTTCGTACAAGGCACTAACCAACTCATTTGCCTGATCGTCCAATGTGGTGGATGGATCTACTTTTGGGTTATTAGGACTTGCACTTAACGCTTCTTCTCGCTGGCGTAACTCTGCTTCCTGCCGGTCAAGTTCTGCGGTTCTTCGGGCGGCTTCATCCAGCCGTTTTGAGGCGGCTGCGTCTTTTTGATGGACACGTAGCGCCTCTGCCGCTGGCATAAGCTGCTCTTGTCCGTCAATCTTGGTGCGCACCTGATAATTGGCGAGTTCTTCCTCGGTCAATATGTGCGGTGCGTTATTCGGTACGGCAGGCGTTGGTGCTGCAGCCGCTTGTGGTTCTGGCTCGGCTAGACCTTGTTCCACTAGCTCTGCTTGGATGACTTCATGGTTGTTGTTTGCGAGTTGTTCAATGAAGTCATAACGTGGATTTGGCGAAGCCTGAACCCCTGTATCTGTTTCTTGATCCAACACGCCCGTCTGGGTAGCGTTATCTTTAGGCATTTGTTTGCTCCATAAAAAAAGCCGCACTAGGCGGCTTGGTTACAACGTAACAAAAGGTTACGTTTAGTCTTGTGTTTCCATCAGTTCTAACTGCACTTCGCTGGCCTTGCCGACCTCAAAGGCTTCCCTGATCCATATTTCAAAGTTTTCTGAACGGGCGATGATGCTTTGCAAGGCTCTGATACGATCCGTCTGTGACGCATCTATCGCTTTCAGTTCGTTAATCGCGTCTATGGCATCCATTTCGGCGCGGCCTAACAGATACATGCCAAGGTCAGAGCGCATAAAGGCTTCGGCATCCAAGCCCAGGCCAATTTTCTTCTGCAGTTCGTTCAAGTCATGTTGCTGCATTATCTGCGCCCCGTTTCTTTTGCGTCATTCGGCTCTTGTGTCAGCGCGTCATGCAATGACCGGCTTGCCGGTGTTGATAAGGCTTCCTGAAATTTCTGCTGCATGGTCTTGTCCGGTTCAGGGGCTTTGCTAGGCTTGCGCATTTCCTCTGCCTGCTTTCTTTGTTCTTCCGCGTTGGCTTTCGCGCCTGTAAACAGTTCATGCAAGCTATCCTTAATACCCTGCACAATGCCGCCGTCTGCGAATTGCTGCGTACCTTCCACTGCCTGCGCTTCTGCACCGCCTTGCACCTCTCTTAGCAGCAGGCCAAGCTCATTCAGTTTGTTCAGCGTATCTTCACCAAGCAAGGCCATTGCCTCTACATTCAGCACGCCTTCGCCTGCGGTTGCCATCACCGGCACGTTATCAGCGGTGGTGGTCGGGCTTACGCCTTGCACCTCGCCGCCGTTGGCCTTGTTCTGCAATGGGCTGGCATATTGCTGTTCTTGTTGCAGGTGTAACTGCTCCGCAAAGGTGTTGGCATATTCAGGACTGCTGAACTTGCCTAAATGCTGACCGGTACTGACATACTGCTGAATTGCCGCATCATTATCGAGAATGCCGCTGCCATCGCTGGCTACGGTTGGAATCAGCACTTCATACTGACCATCGTTGAAGCTCATGCTGCGCACGGTGCTGATAGAACCGTCTGGGTTGTTCACGATCGGGCGGTTATTCAGGTCGATATTGCCAGGCTCTACAATGCCGCCATCAGCTAACGCCTGCACACCATCCGCTGCCGGTGTTTCAATGCCGGTCATCGAACTGGCTGGAACGGCTGGCTGTAGTGGTGACGTGTTCTTGTTAATATCAGGCATTGGTGTGCCCGTAGCGTTTGCAGGAACGTCTGTGGCCTGCACGCCATCACCGGCAAGCGGTGTCCAGCCGGCGCCTTTAAGCACTTCATCAGCTACCGGTGCAACGGCTGGCGTTGCTGCCACAATCTGACCGGTCTGCATGGCGCTGTACTGTGTTTCTACGTTCTTGCTGACTTTCTGTGACTTGATATAGTCTGCTTCTGCCAGTAGTTTTGCCACGGTTGCATCACGCACTGCCGGATCAAGTTTCGCATCTAGTGCGGCCTGTAACTCCTGCAGTTTTTGTTCCAATTCAGCCACGCGAGGGTCGCCATCAGCCATATTGAAGAAGCGTGCGCCATCCTTGTAGCCCAATTTGCCGAAGATTTCTTTTGTGATTTCTTCAATGTTTACGCGATTTCCGATACCAGACATCACAATTTCAGCCAAGGTTTTCATCCCCATCGTAAAGCGCTCGAACTGCGCCTGCGGATTGGTCGAACCGACACCTACATTGACGCGCACCAGCATATTGCGCTCTAGCAATTCATCGGTAATATCAGAAATGCCATATTTTTCTAACAGTTTCGCTTTCGTACCGGCAAAAATCAGGATGGTCTGGTCGGTTTCATACTTCTGTTCCAGCATGACTAGCTGCGTGATGACCTTTTCTGCCCAGGTTTCCACAAAAGTGCGTAGTTGATACTCGCTGATCTCGTTAGCGCTCTCGCTTAACAGTGTCATGCCGCCCACGGTTTCATTCAGTTTGCGGTTGGATTGCACGCTTGAACCGTTAAATGCACCGGCTAGATCATCAAAATCAAGGTTTAAGCGGTCTTGTTCCTGATAACTGGATGAAGTCACGTCCGGCGTGTCCAATACCTTCACATCACCCACGTCATTCATGAGCGTGACGGACGAAGGCACGTTACGGGTCAGGCTGCGAATATCGACCTGCGCATTGCGCTTGGCAAAGTAACGCTTATTCATGGCGAACTTGACGTTATCAATGCGCTGGTTGGCGATTTCGTTAATTTCCACCTGCAGATCGTGTACCAATTCCACCGGTGCGCTGGTATAAGCCTTGTGTGATTCAATCAGGGCACTACCAAGCGCGAATGGGCGTTTACCGTGCCAATATTGGTCTTTCAGCGGCGCAGGAGTGCTTAAAACGTGTTCTGTACCTAATGTGTAGTACATATGATCCACGCCATCGACTTCAATCACGTTGAAATGCACCCAGATAATCTTGTATTCACTCACATCAGTGTTGTTGTCAGTCGGGTCGGTGCGATTACTACCCTGGCGCGTCTGTCTGATACTGTCATTGCTTTGTTTGTTGGCAGAGGTAATCTCACCATCTTTCAATGGCTTCCATTTTGGCGCACCGGTCTTGGCATCCACTGTTTTCATCCGTGCTTTCACGTCTTTGAAATACATTGGAATCAGCCACACCAGATATGGACTGCTGTTGATGGGGTCTGTCCAGTCCGAAGCAGGGTCAAAACGGAAGTTCTCGATCGGAATCAGGTCGATACAAGGCTGGTCTATTTCTTTCTTCGCGTCATATTTCCAGTATTGGTGTGAAATCACAACACCGGAAGTCATCGCGTCCTGATATGCACCGATTACAATCTGAAACCACGGGATAGTCTTGGTTAAACGATACTGCACCAGTTCTGCCACAATCTCGGAACTGGCTAAGTGTTTCGGGTCGGCATCATTCTCTGCGGTAATCGAAACTACGTCCTCATTGGAAAAGAATGCGGCAGCGGCAATCGCTTCATTCTTACGCACCATCGTCCGTGTTTTAGGACGGAATAGCTTGCTGCGGCCTTTGTACGAATCTGAATGATATTTTGAATTGGCTGGATGCTTGCCCTGCACCTGACGCAAGTTGGCCTCTACCTGACTGCGTATGTTGCTGTCAAAGTAGCTGGTAGAACCATCATAGGCATCCCTTGCACGTTTCAGCCAAATATCCTGTGTTATATCTTGTTCAGCCATTTTATTTATCCGCGATATGATTGCCAAAGTTGTCGGTGTTAAGTGCTTCGTACTGCGCTTGATTAAAGCGTCCACGGCTCATGCGATAGCGTTCAAGCAATTCGCCACCGGCCTGCATGATTTTCTTGTTCCAGCCATCTTCAACCACGTCTTTGACCTTCATCAGAAAGCCCCACTTGCCTGACAGGTTCAGGTTGTAGATATGCACCACGCCGCCATTCAGGTCGCAGTTGCACGCCCATTGGTGGTCTGGGTATATGCCTGCAAGATATTCAGCCACGGTCTTGGCAATTTCGTTTTCACGCATTACCTGCATGGCGCTGTCTGCCGCATGCAGGTCTGTGCTTAAAATTATGTCGGTCATGCTTTAATCCTCGTCAGGCTCGGTTTCGTCACGTAGCAGGTCTTGTTTCTGCTGATCGCTCAACCACATATATTCTTGTCTGGTGTAATACTGGCGAATGCACTCCGGCAAAGCCGCGTATTCATCATCATTCGTTGATAGGGGCATTGATCGGCACTTGTGATGGTTGACGGCGAGTGCCAGGCTCATAGAACACGCGACCATTGCCAAACACGTAATTCACCTTTGATTCCGGTGTCGGGTCGGCCTGCTTGACTTCGGCACTCCATAAACGGGTGCGGTGTACTGGTGCTTGTGCCATTGCGTTTCCTTCGGGCATAAAAAAAGCCCACGTCTTAGGTGGGCTATAAAAATTAGTGCGCCAGTGCTGATCTCTGGCTTACCCTATTCCGAAAAAGGGTGCTTCCTGATGCTATACGCGCTCTCGGTTGTTACCACTTAACAGTTACGGGCGTAGCAGCCTACGCATTGCACTAAAACTTATTTGTCTAATTATCGAGTATCAAAATCATTATTTATGGTTACTCTGCCGCCGCTAAGAATATCCATCTGGCAAGCAACGGCTACAGCTTCATAAGCGCTTTTACCTAGCTTCATTGCAGTTAATGCAAATGGTTCACCGCTACCGCCTGCCCACGGCAACACGGCTGGATAGATTCTTAATTGCTGACTGACTTCATGTGCATCGTAGCCATCATCGGTAGGTGTCAATAACAATCCGATAAACGAATCACACTCTTTTATTTCTGGTTTTTCGCCGCCATTTAGCCAATCAATCACTGCATAAATAAAATCTTGTGCGCCTGCTGCTGCAAATACGCGACCATCTTTTAATTTATGAATTTTGTCCACTTCACCAAAGATATGATCACCATTTGTAATCCGTGAATCAGCCGCTAAAACAAAGCCATCAAATGCAATCGTAGTCATTCTTTTGCTGTCCTTTACATACCATCCGCATAAGTTTCCGGCTCTAAGTCTTTTTCATCTACCAATATCGGCGCTCTGGCTTCCATATCGTAGATACGGCTGGCGGCATCCAGCAAATCATCGTGCAACACGAACGGATAAGCTAGGAACTGCTGCACAAAGTTCAATGTCAGGTTGTACACCTTGCCGGTATGGTCGCAACGTCTGATCGGTTGCAATATCAGGTAGCCATTGCCTTCTTTCTTGATCTTGGCCTGTGTTGCCGTCAGTTCTTTCGTCTGTGCAATCAGGAAGAAGCGACCGTTGCGGCAATCTGGTTCTAAACGCTGAATGCGGTCATACTTGGCATTCGCGCCATCGTTTGTCCAGGCTAATTCTTTAATGGTGAAGGCATCCTGATCAATTTCCATCTGGCCTTCAAAATGCTCAATGTCACTGCGCATACCGTAGCGCTCATAACCAACGAACACACCCTGCACGCCTTTTTGTGCCATCCATGTGCG
>Ga0208116_1000049_pt1 | contig 63513 bp, 76 predicted proteins | sample LakWasMeta9_HOW4_2_FD_183859 | JGI IMG/M metagenome (GOLD analysis project Ga0208116, IMG submission 183859) | Freshwater sediment methanotrophic microbial communities from Lake Washington under simulated oxygen tension - Sediment Metagenome... | ecosystem: Environmental > Aquatic > Freshwater >... | reverse complement strand
AATGGCCTCGGTGGTCAGAAGCAGGTGTCGTAAAAGGAAGGGGTTATTTATTCAAGCATTTGATATTTATATTAAAAATATGTGAGTCGAGTTGTTTTCTGATGCTTGCTACACTCCCAAAAGAGGCTGTCTTTTACGGCGCAGACCGCAGCTATTGAAGCCATAATCCTAATCGCCAACGGCAATGAGCGGCAGGTGATTTTCCGCAAGCAACTCTTTTTATGCGTATGATTAATTTTGACAAAAAATAAGCGAAATAGCCAAAATTTAAAATTCTTCTTAGAAAAAAATATTAATGAACTTCAGGAGGAATTATGCAGTCAATTTTAGCAAAATTTTATTATTTTATAACTTAGTAAAACTACCTATTGATTTTTTATGAGCTGTGTGGATCTGGATTATAGGGTAATCTTTATTTTGCTGCATCTATTCGCACGAGCTTAAGTCCTGCTTCCCTGTCGTTTTTTGAGGAGGGTGAACGATGGCATTTTATCGTCATCGACGGTTCAACGGTTCAGGCACCGGGCGCTACGGCGACGACCTAGCGGCTGCTATCGCGATTGATCTGATCACGCTGACCTTGAGGCAAGTGGAGGTGACGACTAACAAGACCGGCGAGCATCTCGACCATTACGCGCCGAGCGCGGGCGACGTAGTGTTACGCTATAACGCACATGGCATGAGTCTGTACGAGCAAGACGCCAACGGCAAGCTGGTCATCAAACGACTGAAAAGCCTGTTGGACGTGGATCGACTCCGCGCCCGTAAAGTGAACAAATTCAAATTGCGAAAGACTAAAAAACAAGATTTATGTTTTTTGATAGGGTGGTGAGAAGCAAACCTATCATCATTTGAAGGGAGAGATATTATGCGTCCCCCTAAAGCCATATGCCTGGTTACTTTTCTGTTTTTGATGTTTTTCCGGCAGGAAGCTTTTGCGCAACGCATTGACGATGCGAATTACCACTACCCTTATAAGGATCCTTTTGTCGCCACCTCGACAGTCGCCTTGATGCAGGGAAACGAAGACATACCCGGCATGATCGAGGATCTTCAAATCAAGATCCTTAACGGCCGTGACCACGTCCATCTTTTGGAAGGGCAAGGGAAATTGCGCTACCGGTTTTATCAACAAGAAGGGCCCGCGCCGCTGATATTTATCATACCGGGAATGGGCAGTTCCGCCTATGCCGGGTCGGCGAGGTATTTGGCGGAATTTTTGGCCAGGAATAGATTTCATGTACTCGTCCTCCCGTCTCCATTCAACTGGAATTTCACCTTGGCGGCGAGCCGATCGGGCATTCCCGGTCTGGTCCATGAAGACGCCAAGGATTTATATGCGGTGATGCAACGTACCTTAAATGACATCAAGGAACAAGGGCACGCTGAGATCGGCAAAATTGGTCTCTTGGGTTTAAGCGAGGGGGCACGTGATGCGGGCCATATCGGTAAACTGGATATGGCGCAAGGGAAAATCGGCATCACTACCTATCTATTGGTCAACCCGCCGGTCGATATGCTGGAGGCGGTCAAACGCATCGACGCGATGGCCGGCTTGGGGAAAAGGTATGGAGAAAGGCAACGCAGCTATCTGGAAGCGTATGCTTTCGGCATGCTGGCTGAAGCGCTACATAATGACCCCAACAATCCGGATTATTTTGCGGGTTGGGACACGCGCGCCCGACTCACGGACAGGCAATTCGAATACCTCATCGGAAGCGAGTTTCAAAAATCGGTCGGTGATATGGTTTACACCAGCAATCTTGTGTTTGATCCGGGTATTTTGAAGACTCCTGTCAGTCGGTCATACCGAAGCGCAAGGTTTGACGAAGCTCGCTCCTATACACTGATGGGCTATATCAAGACCTTTCTTATTCCCAGGCTCAGGCAGTTAAGCGATAAACGGATGAGCCTCGAGAAGCTGAATGCGCAGAACTCCCTAAAAGCGATCGAGACCACATTGGAGAAGAATCAGAATATTTTTCTGATGCACAACCTCGATGATTTTCTGATTTCGGAGGAAGATATTGCTTTTTTGAAGAAAGTTTTCGGCGATCGGGCAAAATTTTACCCTCACGGAGGCCACCTCGGTAATCTTTGGTATCCGGAGAACAAAAAAGACATGTTGAAAATTTTCAAATCGCTGATGCCTGCTTCGCCGCAACTTGCAAGACAATGAAATTTGATACATCAGCGCGCCAATAGTCCAAAAAAATTGCACGATTATGGCGAAAATCTGGGTTCTGATAGCCTTTATCGCCATTTTGGAGCCCATTTGCTGCGCGCGAAGAAAGAATGGCAAGAATTCGATTAAGAAATATCTTCAAACCGTAACAGAGGGGGAATTATTATGTATGTCGATGCCCATTCACTGCTTTCTCTGATTGCAGGAATCCTTATACTGATTCGTCCTGCTTTGTTGAATTACATCATCGCCATTTATCTTATTGTCATTGGCGTATTGGGCATGGTCAGATAGTGATCAAATCATCGGCTATTATCCCCGTGATTATTTTGAAAGCTTGCGGGAGATAACCCGCTTTTTTCGTTGCTTTCCATATAGATAGAAAGCCTGGGTGACGACATCTCAATAGCGAGTTGGTCGAACCGCTTCTTGATGCGGCGGTTGAATTCGCGCCCTACCACCCATTGTTTGCTCGGCAGGGTCTTGATACGCGCTTTTATCATGACTGAGTCGCTCGCGAAACTGTCTACGCCTAAAATTTCCAAAGGCTCCAGGATGAGTGAGGCATACTGAGGCCCTGCATCATTTCTTGCCCGATTGTGGCGAGTTCATTCATCACACCGTCTATGTCCTCTCGATATGACGCGGCCACGTCGAAAACATAATAGGAAAAATCTCTTGTCTTATTGGTGATGGGGCCAATAGAACTGTAAGGTATCGTGTGCACATTGCCCGCCACATCCGGCAGGCGGACGGTGCGGATTGTCAGTGCTTCGACAGGGCCGTCTTTGTCAGCCACGCTGATGACATCGCCAACCGCGATAAGGTTTTCAAGCAGGATGAAAATCCCGGTAATAATATCTTGCACCAGTTTTTGGGCGCCGAAGCCAATCGCGATTCCGGCAACGCCGGCCCCCGTCAGTAGAGGAATGATATTAATTCCCAGTTCGGAAAGAATGATCAGCGTTGATGTCGTGGTCAGAACGAAAAATAATGCATTTTGAGCAACGGAGAACAATGTTCGCTGACGCGCGTTAGAGAGTTGGGTCTTTTCTGCTGCCGTATCCAGATAGCTTTCCATCAAAAGCGTGATAACCTCCCAAATCAGGAGGGTTGTCAGGATAATGCCGCCGACTTTCATGATCCCCGTGCTGAATGTTTTTCCTATGCCGGTTGTGATCCAAACGAAGGCAGGGATGCTCCAAATCTGAAGCACGGACAACGTGATCAACGCATAGACCAGACCCTTGACTCCCGTTTGCAAAATCGGCCCATAACGGTTAAAGCGAGATTCGAGACCGGGATATCGCCGGCGCCATGCTTCGCCGATCTGAAACTTGCGGCGAAACCCGTTTTCGATAAACCAAGCCATGGCATTTCCGGCCATTAAGATCAAAACGGTCAGCAGAGTGCCTTTTAGAATAAAAAAGAAGCCGCCGGTCAATGCGAGAGCCCAGACTCCGTAAAGCATCAGCACATAGATGATCGCCACGATATGCCAAACCGAGGCAAATTGTCTCAGGATTTGTCGTGGATGCAGTTTCCTGGCATTCAGCGTTTCCCTGCCGCGGATAAATTGAGCCACACTCCTGCGGTTTTGCAAGATCATCAGCACGAACAAACCGGTCACCAGAAGACCGAGAAGTCGCCGCAGCGTTTCATAGAGCGGAAGGGGCATTCCGATCAGCAAGGCGGCTTGCAAGCCGAAATAACCGTACGTCATTATCATGCTCAGCCAGCGCGTCCAACTATCAATCGTCAGGGATGTCTCATCACTGACAGGCAACAGGCGGAGCTGAGGATATTGAGGTGCGAACAAAAAACGCATGACCGACACCGCGATATGGACAATAACGGCCGCATTAATCCAGGTGATGGCGATCAAGCGGGTGTTTTCTGTCGGCTGGATAAGGCCCATTGCTATATAGCCGACAATAACGAATAGGATAATGGGCATCAAGGCAAGCAATAGCAAGGCGAAAAGATATAAAATTCGCATCGTGAGTCTTTGCGCCGGGTAATGTTGCAAGACATCGCATAAATGCTTTAACGATCTTCGGGCGATAAAGAAAGCTAAGTAAGCACTTCCCATCATGCCGGCAAGTTTTCCGATGATGTCCAGCCAGAGGTTGCGCCTTTCCAAGTTTAAGATTTGCCATTCCAGCCAGTCGGCAACACGGGGAAGCTGATGGAACATCGTGGCGGCTTTCACTATGGTTTCGATAGATTCGGTAATTTTATCCGAAGGGGTCTTCAGCAGCTCGACAGTGGTGCTGCCCAGCGTCGGAGTTTCAGGCGGCTCGGTCATTTTTTGTTGTGCCTGGGCCAAGAGCTTGATCTGGGCGATCAAACGGGCGCGATCAACCGGGTTTTCCAGAGTAGTGATGACGGATTGGATCTCAGCCGGCTCGGGTGCTGTCTTTGCATTTTTTTCCTGACTATGCGCTGCTGCGCAGAAAAATGTGCTTAGCATCCAGCAGCAAAGAATGGATTGATAACGGCTCATCGTTAGTACCACCTTGTTCAATAATACCGACGGACGGATTTGAAGGGCACAACTCTCGGCGACCGAGCAGTTTCGTGCCGCAGCATCCTTTCGGCGTTATTCATTACAATACGTCGGCAGGTATTTTCCTTCCTCCGCAAATGACGCTCATCGTTAATGGTCCGAATGGGTATGAGTACCGCTGTCGCCACCCGTTTTTGGTCAGTTGGGTACTAAAACACCCATTTTTTATGGGATTACGATATAAATTTTAAGTTCCTTCGATTAGCCGTAAAGAAGCGGCGGTTTATTACCTTTTAGTCAAAATAAGACTCATGGTTTAATCCCGTTTGAGCGGCGAACTTGATGCGCCGACCATTTTTATTCGAACCCTGCAGTGCTACGGCGATTGGTAATTCAATATGCGGACCAGCGCGTTCGTTAAAAAAATTGAACTTCGAAAAAAGCCGGGGACTCCACATGATTATCTGCAAATGATCGCGAAAAAACTGCTAATACAATGATTTGCATGCGAAACTTGTTCGAATAGCAGGTTTCCAAGTTTTATTCAGTAATTCGTTACAGCAAGCGAATATAGATCGCGCCTTGTAGACGTTGATAAATCAACTTAAGCGTGATGTATATAGGGAGTTTGTCATATGAACGAGATGAATAATCAGGCCAAGGTGAAGTCTCCACGTTTTGTCTTGAAAGATTGTGCCTTGATCGCGATCGCCACGCATAAACGGGCCAATAATTTAAAGGAATTCCGCGATCAAATCGAAAATCTTAGCCCTGATAGTCTTTATCACCATTTTTGGGCCAATTTGTTGCTTCCGCATTTTGATGAACCGGAGTACATCAATGACTTTGCCGGCTGGGTACGTCACAGTCTGCACGACCCCAAATTGGCGGAACAGTTGGCTGTCCTTGATCCTGGCTCCTATGACGACGTGGAGGAATTACGTTATCACCTGCTTGAACTGATAGACGACCGTCTCGATGAAAGCGAATATTTGCAATGGTCGCACGCCTTGCAGCGCTTTGAATTTGTGCGCTCTCAGATTGTGGTGTTCGATACGCATCTGCGGGTGGAAGAACCGCATAAGATGTCGGAACTGATCCCGCGCATGTCGGGAAGCAGCGTTTTTTACCATTTTATCGATGCGCGCCGCCGTACGGATGATAAAGTCGATGATTTTCGTCATTGGTTGGCTTATTTCGGTGAGGCTTATCGGCCCTTGATCGACCGCTTGGCCGGCATCGATCCTTATTTCAGCACCCTGATCGAAATGCGCCAGGAATTGGCGGCCGCTTTTCAAAACCATTTCGCGGAGCAAACTTCATGACCACGATGCTGGATAGTTATGCCGCCGTGGCGGGTGCCGATGTGATCCGCCACCTGAGGCAACTGGCTGAGCCGCTGCGAGGCAAAACCGTGGTGCATGTGAACTCCACCCGAGTTGGCGGCGGCGTTGCCGAGATCCTGGATAAACTCGTGCCGCTGACCCGGGAACTCGGAATCGATTCGCGCTGGGAAGTCATTAGCGGCGACAGCGAGTTTTATCAATGCACCAAAAGCCTGCATAATGCGATACAGGGAAACCGAATCACGATTCCCGATACGCTATTGCAGCATTTTCAGGAAGTGAACGAACAGAATGCCAGGCAGTTGCGTCCTTTGCTGGAAGGCGCGGACTTTGTCTTTATTCACGACCCGCAACCGGTGGCATTGTTGTCGCATTGCCTTCAACGCAAAGGGAAGTGGATCTGGCGTTGTCATATTGACGCCAGCCATCCGCACAGGAGCGTCTGGCGGTTTATCGACCGATTCGTCCGCGGTTATGATGCCAGTATCTTCTCTTTGCCGCAGTTTGTGCAGATGCTGCCGCATCCTGCTTACATCATCCCTCCCAGTATCGATCCCTTAAGCGACAAGAATGTCGACTTGTCTGAAGACGAACTGGACGCTGTCCGGACACGCTTCGGCATCGATCCCAATGCGCCGATGATCGCGCAGATCTCGCGTTTCGATCGCTTTAAAGATCCTGTAGGCGTGATTCATGCCTATAAGCTCGCGAAGGACTATATTCCCGGCTTGCAACTCGTGCTGGCCGGCGGAGGCGCCTCCGACGATCCGGAGGGCGAGGCCGTGTTGAACGAAGTGCGCTTTGCAGCGGGCGATGATCCGAATATTAAGATTCTGCTGCTGCCGCCTGACGCACACCGTACGATCAATGCCTTACAGCGGTTGTCCGATATCGTGCTGCAAAAGTCCACCAAGGAAGGATTCGGTTTGACGGTGACCGAAGCGCTTTGGAAAGGGAAGCCGGTCATCGGCGGCGATACCGGCGGCATTCGTTTACAGGTGATCGATTTTCATACCGGATTCTTAGTCAACACCCCGGAAGGCGCATCGCTGCGCATTCGCTATCTGCTGAATCAGAAACAAAAAATGCAGACGATGGGGCTTAAAGGCAAAGAATTCGTGCGCGAAAATTTTCTGTTAACTCGGCAATTGCGCGAGCATCTGACTTTGATGGTAGCGCTACAGCATGGTGCGATTGATCGTATCGAATTGAGCGGATAAGGGCTCATGACCCGGGATTTATTGTGACGCGTTGTGGGCAAATGTCCCGCCAGTGTCCCGCGAGCAATAAAAAAGGACTTGGTTTGCAACCTGAGCCCTTGTTTTATTTGGTGCCGATGATAGGAGTCGAACCTACGACCTTCGCATTACGAATACCTTGGTCGCATCGGCATGTTAATAAAATCAATTAGTTGGGTTTTTGATTTCCGTTCGCAACCTTGCAGAGCCTCGCTAATCCTCTATTAAAATCGCCAAATTATCGCCATTAAAATGGCAAACATTTGGCCCGATAAATTCGCGTTTTTTGATTCATGATTTTCGGGCAGAGTGCTGAATTGGTTGCAAGGCTAAGGAAAAAGGTGGCAAGTAAGCTTGCCACCTTTTTCAATCACTCAGAACCGTTGCCATTTTTATCATTTAAACACCTCTCGCAACTTCACCACATAACCCTGACACGCCCGCAACGACTCGCTCACCGCGTCGGCTCTGGCGGCTTCGGCAATAAGGCCTGCTCCAGCGCTTTCGAGAAATGGCTCGTCTCCGGCGGCGGGATCATCGCGGTCGGGGGCGGCGGAGGAAGCGCCGGGCAGGGCGCGGCAATGACTGTTGGACCGGTCTCGGCGCAGGCGCTCAGCCAGCAGCTGGCTATTGCGATCAGACAGGCTTTCGATGATTTGTTTGGCGGCATGGGCTTTTTCCTCGGTTGCGGTATTCGCTTGCGCGACGTCCTGGTCGATTTCGCGCTGCTGTTGTTCGGCGCGTAGCCGGATCACATAGGCCTCGGCTTTCAGTTTCGCCTCGCGCTCGAGGCGCACCTGGTCGGCGGTATAGTAGCCGTGTGCCCAGGTCGCAGCGAACGCGGCGGCAAGCAGCAGGTAAGGCGCGGCGGCGCGGAGCAACGGGATGATGACCGCGATCACTGATCACCTCCTGTATCTCGCTGGTTCTTCGCCTTGCCGACGTTGAACGCGAGGTAATTCACCACCCTGTCGAGCACCGACAGCGCCGGGTAGAATTTCGACACAGGATCTGGCGGCGGGGCGACGGCTGCGATCACGGCGGCAAACATGACTGTTTTCGGGATAAAATCGCTCAGCGCGTCGAACAGCGTGGACAAGGCGCCGATGGCGGCGCTCGCGGCCTGTATGGTTTCTATCATGATGCTCCCCATATTTTCAGTGCGGTTTTCGTCGCGGCGCAGCGTTCGGCCAGGCCGAGCTTGGCCGGGCCGTTGACTGTCTCGGTGATCGCCTCGATGTCGCCGGCATCGGCCAGCGACGAGCAGGCGTGCGCATCCCAAAAGGCGAAGGCTATCCTGGCCGCCATCGCCGGCTCGCGTGCCTGGTCGGGATTGCCGACCAGGTCAAGGCCGACGATTTCGCCGATGACCGTGTAGTTGTAGAGACCGGTCAGCTGCTTGTAGCCAGAGCCGCGATACCGCCAGCCGTCGCCGCTGGCTTCGTCGCCGTTGCCGAGCCGATTGGCATAGACGCGGTTGGCGATGGCCTGCTCGCCGAGCCGGATCAGGACGCGCGCATCGTCCACGCCGTTGACCGACTTGAACACCGCATCGAGCCGCTCCGGGCTGGTATATTTCAGGTTTTCGCTCAACCGGGTAAATCCAGCCGTTTCGACGAACACCTGGCCGATAAAATGGGCCAGCCGCCGCGGCGTCGTTACCGTGCTCAGCCGCCGCGCCGTTTCCAGCGCGGCCGCGTGCAGTTCGGGATTTTTACAGTTCGGGGCAATCTGCTTCAGTGTCGCTGTTGTGATCATCGATCAATCCTGTTTGCTGTTTTCAATTCTGACGCGCAATTTTAGCGAGCGCAGATTTTCCTGGAGCGTTTCGTTTTCCTCACGTAACTTTTCCGCCTTGTCATGGGCTTTTTCCACGCGCGCGTCCGATTTTTCCAGCGCTTCGTAGGCGCGGCGCAGCTCGGCGCGCAGGATCTCGATTACATCGCCCTGCGCCTCGGCCGCGCCCTTGTGCGTGGTTTCCTCGGCGTTCCGCACCAGTATCTTCTTGAAAAAAATCCAGAGCGATGGCGCGCCGACCGCGATGCCCGCGGCGACTTCTGCGGTGTCTTCCGGTCTAATTTCCATTGCGCTTCCTTTATATCTCGACCGGATCGGTCCCCGAATACATCGGCAGATAGAATGTATCCTCCATTGATGGGGGACGGGTGATTTCCATGTCGTTCATGAACGGCAGGAGGGCAGCCTTGTCGATCGGCTTGATCGTCAGATATTCAATGCCGATGATGTTTTCGCCGAACTCATTCTGGCCGGTGATCACCGGATTGATCGGATAGGCGCTGCGTATAAACCAGACCTGCCAGTCCAGGCCGTGCTCGGCAAACAGTCCCTCCAGCTCGGCTTCGGTCAGCCGTTCGGCCAAGCGCGCATGAATCAGCTTGCGCCCATCGACGGCATGGGTATTCAGCAGCGGGAATGAGGGCCACTGCGCATCGAGAGCGCGGATTTGGCTCTGCAACGCCAGCGGCATCGATGGGAGTTCTGTCGATTCTGGGATATTCAAAATGTAGTCGGTTGTGTGTTCGTTCATCATTGCACCTGTGCGAATGCGTTGGTTTCGATCCAAGTTTTCGCTCTCTCCAGAGTTTTGCCAGGCAAGCCTGAGTAAATCTTGAGCGTCTGAATTTGTTGGGTAAATTTTGAGTTTTTGAACAACTCGATATAGCTGCCTGGAGACATACCGGCAAATGATTGCGTGGTATGATGTTGCCACACTCCGCCATCGATCGATACGGACATCGACATCCCCTCTCTCAGCGACCAATAAAACGCCAAAAGCACTGTCTGATTGCGCGCACCGATAACCGACCAGGAGGCATTCCCGTTGTTATTTTTGTCCTTATATGAGAGAGTGCCGCCCGATGAGCCATACTTGTAGATCGGCCCACTGCCATCGGTAGTAAAAATGCCATTGTTCTGATCGTTGTCGGACGGGCCGGCGCCATAGACGAACTTCATCAAAATAAATCCGGACTGATTCAGCAGATTGCCATCCGGGGCGTAGGGCAGTTTGATGTTATCTGCCGCTCTGGTGACGGCGGTCGTTGATGTGGGGATATAGGATGTAGGGCGATCGCCGACTTCCATCTGCGCACCCAGCGCGACTACAGACTCTCCGGTGACTGCGCTGTCTGGGCCGATAGCGAGTTGAAAGCTGGATGTGGTGTATAGTGGGGTGAATGCTATTTGAACCCTATATACATCGCCAAATACGTCTTGCGACAGTATGACTGCCGTCCCGGCTGAATTGCTGGTTGTCGCCAAATCGCCCACAGTCCCATTGACGTTGCTTTCCACTGTTGCCATGTTGTCTCGCATCGTCACTCTGGCGCGACCGGATGTTCCTGCTTTATACCACGCGGTAACGCAATATTTGACGCTTTCAGTTACGGACATGGTTGGCGCGACGAGCCGATGCCAAGACCCGCCCTGCGACGTTACTTCCACGCCTGGGAATTGCCCCAAAGCATTTAGCGCCAGATCGGTAGTGGGTCCGGAGTTCGTTGGGTTCCAATTTGTTGCGGATGCAACTGATTTTGATATGAGGTTCGTCGATAAGCCTTCGTGCAGCATGACCATTGGTAGGTCGGCGCCACGTGCCTCAGTTACCACACCACCCGTTACGGTGTTGCCATTTTTATAGTCGAAATATTTGACCCCAGGAACACCGGCGTTATGGATGACATCCGAGTCGATAGGTTCGGACGGAGATTGATTGATTTGATTGGTTATATCTTCCAACAATGGCAAACAGGCGTAGGTAAATGTTCCCGCAGGTGAACCCAATAGACCAATGCCCACTACATGCAACGGGTATGTTGAATTTGCGGTAAATGTGATTGACTTCCTGACCCACAGATCGCGCTCTACAATCATCTCCCCAACATCGGCGCCCACGCCAAACCATGAGACATTAACGTAATATATCGCCAATTTTGCAGCACCCGCAGACACACCGATAGGGACAAAAACCCAAACAGTGAAGCGATATTTTCTACCGGGGACTAAAGTGACGGCTTGATTAAAAACCCCATTTGTCTGTCCGGATACAATGGTAGTTTTCGCACTATTTACCGCATCCTTCGGTAGCGATCCGGGGTTGGCGATTGTGGACTCAGAACCATTTGAGCCACCCCACCCAGCGAGATTTGTTGCAAACGAGGTATTCGTGAACAAGTTCTCGACTCGGCGCGCGTTCGCGTATCGAATCTCGCCAATCTTGCAATCCCTGATAACCCCCTCATGATCTTCGATCGTCGCCGTCGAAGTTCGCCCATTCGTCAGCGCACCACCGGCCGCGGCGAATAATAGCCCCTGAGAACCTGATATATTGACCAGCGTTTTGATGGCATCATAAGCCGGTCTTAGTTTTGAAGCCCGTAGACTCATTTCTTCTCCTTGCCGATAAAATCATGCTCGGCGGTCCTGATCTGGGACGGCGATACGGCTGCGTTGACGTTATCGACAGCCGTGTTCGAATTTGCCCGTACCGACTGGATCCATGCCCATTCCGCTTGAATCGCAGCCCACTCTGCACGCTCTTCAGGCGTCCAAAGATCTGTGGCTCTATCATTAAGTTCAACAGCTCTTGCGGTTAAATTCGCCTGCTTATACTGCGGCAGCCTGGCCGTGATGATCTCGCCGGCTTTGGCATTGATGCGCGCTATCGCCTGCGCCCTGAGCGTTTCTATCGGTCTTGTGATTTCAAATGGCATTGATGATCTCCTCGCGATCCAGATAGGGCCAACACTTCAGTTTAAGCTTATACCTACCGGCAATAACGGTTTTGAATGTATCCGTCCCGCTGATTTGTCCACCGATTTCCTCATCTGTGTCAATGTTACTGATGGTGATTGTCGAATTTTGCAAAACGCCTGACAGCGTGACGGCATCAGAGCCATCGGGCGCTATCGTCGTTTTGTCGATTTGGCATGGGTGCTGCGGTCTACTGATTAACTCCCCGCCCACCACATACAGCAGGTGCATTTGGTTTCGCACCTCATCCCCGACGATCATAATTTCAACCGTATCCGATTTATATGCCTCGGCGGAGGCGTCACTGTCCTGCGAAAACGAGATAATCTTGCCGGTAGTTTTTTCGTAGCAAATAAAAGACATTACCTTTTCATCTCCAATATGGTTAATTGACACGTCGCGCCTGTTGCCCCAACGTCCCTCGTTGACCCAGAGCTATGTGATGCCCGAATTCTGAATTTCACCGCGCTGGCGTTTATTCCTGCCATTGCGGCATAGTAGCCAATCATCGCAACGTCCTGAAAATCTCCGCTCGCGTCAGATGGCAGCTTTACATCCCATGAAATTGTGGTATTTGCCCACGACCCACCGCCATCTAGTGAGCGCTGCGCTTCGATATGCCATTTGATGCCAGAGGATGTATTCGGCTCAAGATACAGATCAAAAAGAAACACGAAGGTCCCCCTGTCCGACGCTTCGGGCGCGGCATCGAAATCCACAGTGCCGTCAACGGCTGTCGTAACTGACCCCGTTGGTATCGATGTTGGCGTAAGTGAAACGCTTTTCCCCTTTGTTGCGGAATCAAGAGCCAGGTTACCTGTGCCAATGATAGCGTTACCGCGAATGGTAAATGTGTTGCCATCCCATGTGATTCCATTGTCCGAGCTGCCGAGCGACATCTTGGGCGTCGCCCCGCCTTCTATCCAGAACCCCGTTCCGGTATCGAACGCGGTCTGACCGCTCTTGATGTGGCCACCAGCCCCGATGGTCAGTGCTCCGGTCTCGGTCGTGATCGCAGACAAGCTGCCGACTTTCATGCTGGACAGATAAGGCACATTCCACACCGTATTGCCGGTCGCCACCTCATACACGCCGTCCGACTGATACAGCCTTTCGCCTGTCGCAAGCGCGGGCGGGGTCGCCTGCCAAACCGTGCCGGTCCCCCATGAGTCGTTCGGAGGGAACGAAGATGAGCCTCCGGTAGTGATTGTCGCCGGCGTCGATGCCAGCGAGTCCAGCGCCGACTTGCAATAGCAACGCCGCGCCGAATTGCCGGGCGCACCGGTGACCGCGACAATAACCGGCACCGACCAGTTGCCGCCCGTGACGGTCGAGGCCGGCGTCGGCGCCCTGAACAAAAACGTGGCCATCCAGGTCACCGAAGTCGTGGTCGACGGCTGCGTCGCGCTCCAGCCGGAGGGCGGCGTCAGCGCGCCGGTCGCGAAGTCGAAAGACCCGCCCGCGGGCGTCGCCGGCTGCGTCAGCTGCTGGAGGTAGACGGATGCCGCGTAAACGCTGACTCCGTCGTTCACGTCCACAATCGTAATGACCCCGGTCGAGACTAGCTGCATGGATTACGGTCTATTGGCTTCGCAGTAGATGCTGCCCTTCACGTCGATCTCGTCGCCGGTGACGGTGATCGCCGCCGCGCCCGAGCTGGTGCGTGAACCGCCGGTGGTGCAGCCGAAAATCTTACCGCCCACGAAATCGGTAGAGGCCGAAGGCGCCGGGAAGTCGGTAAACGTCAGCCAAGTATTCGTGCTCGGCGCGCGAATGGTCACGGTGTTGGTGCCGGCGCTGGCGACTTCGTAGAACGACGCCTGGCCGTTCGGCTTCACGCACTTGATGATCATCCCTGCGGTGAAGGCGTAGGAAGCGCCGTCGTAGGTGAACTGGGCGCTCGCGCCGGTGGTATTCGCGGTGATATTCGCGCCGCCCGCGGCCGAGATTTTGGCGGTATCCACAAACGCGCCGCGCTTGCCGTTACGGTCGTAAAAATACCAGGTGAAGCTCCAGCCGGTCAGATCCGCGACCTGATTGGCGCCGTAAAAGACTTGCGGTGTCAGATTGGTCGAGCCGATGCCGTTTTGCAGTTTGTCGCCAGCCGACGAATTGATTCTGACATCGTAAGGATCTGACGAATCGAAAACGGTGAAATATTGGCTATACGTTTTGCTGTCCGCGTCGGTGATGTCGACCTTGAAAATGCCGATATCGACCACCGCATCCTCGCTGATGACCAGCGTGTTGTAGGCGTTACCAGAGCCCGACGCCGGCACGTTGGTGCCAAGATCGGAATTGGCACCCGTGGGGCTGGTGCCGGACGTAGTCGTCTTCAGGCCGAATTTTGTCGCATAGCCGGACACCGAGGTCGAGATTTGCGTGCTGCCGCCAGCCTGATACCATTTATAGGTCAAACCGCTGGTATCGATGATGCCGCCGGCGCGGACCAGATCCGCCGCAATGGCGATCACGTTCTTGACGGTGCCGGTTGCGCCCTGGATCACGTTGGAGCCGCGGGTCGTGATGAAGACCGCATTGCTGCCGGTCTTGACGGTATTCAGCGTGATTTGCGCGACGACGTGCGTCACCAGACCGGTGATCGGATCGGTGAAATCCGCCTCGAAGAACACCACGAAGGAGGCGACGGTATCCTTCAGGTTGCCGGCGATCGCGAAGGTCGAGGGCGACGAAGAGCCGTCGGCCGCATGCGTGACGGTAAACGGCGTGCTGACCGCCGCGTCGGCATTGTTCACGAAGCTGGTGGAGGTGCTGGCCGTGGTCAAGGCAGTCCCTCCCTGCGTCAGCGCGAACTTCTTGTTGGTCAGTCCGGCCCAGGATTGCGCCTCCGACAGCCCGCCGACATAGACCTTGGCGGTCAGCGTGAGCGCTGCGGTGAACCAGCTTGGTGTATAAGCGACTGAGGACTCGTCCTTCGAGTAGACCTGCTGCGTCCCCGCGGAGGAGGTCAAAAAGGCGGTAATCGAGCGCGCGTCGTTGTTGTCGACGATCGTTATCTGACCGGTTGAGACTAAGGTAGCCATGTGTGTTTCCTGTTAGTTGGTTAAAATGTCGCAAAAAAAGCTGGCCTGTGCCAACACGTCATCGACGTTGACCGCGACCTGCTTGTAGCCCTGCATATACAGCGTATTCCAGGTCGCGTCGTCGTTCGGATAGGGTTGCGGGATCATCGATACGCGCCGCCATCGGAACATCGACTCCGGCAAACTGTCGGTGATTTCCACGCCGTTTTTGAACACATGCGCCTTAATCAGCGTGGTCGTGCTCTGGCCGACCCGAAACTCGGTGCCGTTGGTCGATTCGACGATGACCAGATAGGCCTGGCCGTCGAGACCGGCCGCCGCTTTGGTCACGGTAAACTCCAGGCCGATCGAGCGGTCCATATAGGTCGCCGTGAACAGGATCGTGCCGATATCGCCGTTCAGCACCGAGATTGAATAATGTCCGGCGGCGTCGATTCCGGCGGCCATGTTGACCGCGCCGGACGCGGCAAACGCGCAGCTCGCGGTAATGTCGACGCCGTCCTTCGTGACGATGAAATTGCCGGAGGCCGCGCTAAAGTCGCTGACCGCGCCGTTCTCGTCCGCCGCCAGCACCACTGCGCCTTTCGTCAGATAGCCCGAGAGCGTGCCGACCGCCTCGCCGCCGGCGCCGTAATAATTGGCGGGATGCCAGTCCGTGCTGCCGATTGAATCCAATCCGCGCAGCCAGGGCGCGGTGTCGGCCAGATTGCCGGAGGCGGCGGGCGCCACGCTCGCGCCGCCCGGCGGCAGCGATACGGCAATGACCAATTGGCCGGTGGCGTCTTTGTACAAAGTCATCAGGCGGCCACCTCAACCACGTTAAACGCGGCCTGATGAACCGTTAAATACGGGTTTTTGATCGGCGACAATTGCTGCAGCGTGCCAAGAAAATGTCGTTTCTGGTTGAATATCGTGTCGGCCGGATCGACGACCAGCAGCACCTCGCCGTGAATGTCCGAGATCCGCTGCAACTCCAGCGCCTGGCCCAGCGCCTCGGCGGCGGTCAGCCAGTCGAGCTGGAAACTGAACAGCCGCTCCCCGGGCCGGCGGTCGAAATACTTGACGCCGCCGACCGATTTGGCGACCGCCGTGCTGCTCTGATAGCCGATCTCGGCGCCCTTGCTGTAATTGTCGGCCGGGGCCAGGGCAGGGCCGATGAACAGCCGGCCGATCTGGATATAGCCGGACGCGTTCGCGGTGTCGACGATTTCGAGCCGCCAGTAGCGGGCGGTGACCGCGGAATCGAGGCCGAGGATCAGGTCCGGCGTCTGCGCGGCGGCCGAGGCCGTGCCGGAATCGTAGAGGCTCGCAGCGAAGGTGTTGTCGTTCGAGCCGCGCAGCCGGTAGGTCGCGCCGCTCGCCGAGAGGTTGGTGCGGATCGCGCCGAAGGCCTGGACGGATTTAGCGCTGCCGAGGTCGATGTCGATCCGCGTCGAGGCCGCCGCGGCGTCGCTCGAGCGTGCGACTTTCGATAGGATGCGGCTTTTCAGGTTCGCCAGCGGCAGCGCCGCGCTCCAGCTGCCGCCGGACAGCGTCGCCGTATCGATCAGGTTGTTGTAGCCGAGAATCAGGTTCTTCATCCCCATAACCTCAGATTCATGCTGTTGTTTTGGTAATTTGCCTCGATGCCGATCACGCGCAGCGCTTGGCCCGCATCCAGGCCGAAGCGGGCGAGCTGCACCGACACCACCGCGCCCAGATCGAGCGCGGCCAGCAGCGCCGCATCGACGCGCACCTCGATGTTGTAGACCGCCCGCGCGGACTTGAACAGATCCAGGCGCCGCGCGGCTTCAGGGCCGGCATAGCCGACGCCGGCGAGCAGGGTGTCGTAGCCGACCTCCTGCGCCAACGGATGCGCGGTCTTGACCGCGGCGTCCTCGGCGATCGTCTGCCGGCTGGGTTTCTCCAGCCAGTTGCGGCGCTCGGCGGGCACCCCGCCGGCCAGCGCGTCGCCGGCCTGCACGGTGTGGTTGATGTCGTGGCTCAGCGTCACCTTCCACGCCGGCACGGCTTGGCCGTTCAGGACGGCCGCCTCGCGTTCGATGCTCAGGATCTCGACAGCGCTCAGCGTCGCGGCCGGCGATCCGGTCGGCGCATCGAGGCGGGCGAGACGGAAGCGGCCGAGCTGGTCGAAGCCCCACCAGGCGCCGACGCTCGCGCAGACCCGGTCGAGCGCCTCGGCGACGGTTAGGCCGTCGGTCACCCACAGCCCGACGCTGCCGGCGTTCTGCCCGTCCAGCGTTGTATAGTCGGCGGCTACCGTGTCGCCGGCACCGATGCCGCCCGGCCCTGTCGCCAGGGCATAGGCTATCTGCGCGGCGGTGCAGGCCTCGATCGCGCTTGACTGCCAGGCGACGCAGGTGATCTGCCCGGACGGCGGACTGCCGAGCCGGAACAGGCCGCCGGCCTTCCAGATGCGGAAATAGCCCGCCGCCGGCGCGTTCGTCTCCATGTCGGCCTGGCTCGCATAATCGGGGCCACGGCCGAGATACGAGCCGCGGTCGAACACATTGACGATCTCGGCCAGCGTGCCGGTGGTGACCTGGTAGATCAGCCGGCTGCTGTTGACCAGCACAGGCGCGATATTGTGCACGCGACCGTAGAACAGCGGCTTATTCGTATCCTTCAGCTCGGCGGCGCCCTCCAGTCCGTTCGGCAGCGCGTTGCTGCCGGCATAGACGGCGGGCTGCACCGGCTTGGTCAGCGCGGCCATGCGGTCGCGCAGGCGGACGGACACGCGTTCCCATTCCAGTGCGGCCTGTTCCATGACACCCTTCAGCACGATCGTGAAAGCGGAATAGGCCGCGCCGTCGTCGCCGGCCTTGATGACCAGGTCGCGGCCGTCGACCGCGTAATGGGCCAGGTAGTCCAGGCCGCCGTCGCTATTGATCAGCGTCAGCTCGCCGTAACTGGCGCTCGATGCGCCGCCGATCTGGCCGTCCGCGAAAATCTCGCGCTTCATCAGCGCCGGCTGCTCGATACACGGCTCGTAATAATGGCCGGTCGCGTTATCGATATAGCCGGCACCGGTGCAAAAGCGCAGGGTTTCGACCGCAAGCGTGGTCAGGTTGTAGGCGGTCAGTTCGGCGAGGTAGATCATCATGCCGACGCCTTCAGCCGAGTCTTCCGCTCAATCGAGCCCATACTGCCGGCCATTTTGTCGAGACGTTCGATCAGCTCCTGATTCGCCGCCATCTGCAGACGCACCAGCGCGGCCAGCTCCGCGTTCGTTTTTTGCAGCTCTGCGATCAACTTGTCATTGCCGCCGGCGATGATGCTTTGTGTCTGCTGATTGCTTTGCACCTGGGTCGGGCGGGCAAAATTGATCAGCTCGGGGCCGTTTTCGCCGACGATCGTCGGTCCTTGCGTCCAGCCGCCGGCCTCTTTAAACTTGACCTTGCCGAGCGCCTTGCGCTGCGCGACCAGGCCGGCCAGTTGCGCTTTCAGGTTGCCGCGCTGCGGGTCGTTCTGCTTTGTAGTCTTGAGCTGCTCATTGATATCATCGATCGATGCCGTCAGCTCTTGATAGACCTTGGTTTTCGCCAGCTCGGCGTCGCCGCCGAACAACCAGGCCTTGATTTGGCTGTCGAGCTGCTTGTTCGCCGCTTTGACCGCTGTCTGCTCGGCCTTGCTTGCCGTGTCGGACAGCGCATCGATATTCGCCCGCTTCTGATCCTCGGTCAAATCCGGAAAGTTTTTCGCCGGGCCATTGGATCCCGATCCCAGACCGCCGGCTTGCTGATCGAACCCGCCGCCCTGCGTGGCGACGATCTGCCGCACCACGTCATTCAATGATTGCAGGCTGGCCGCCAGTTGATCGGCCGCCGTAGCCGCGGTAGCGTTGGCGTCGATACCGCTGCCGATCGAGGCGCCCAGGCTTTCGAGCGTATCGGTCACGTTGCCGAAGATCGCCGCATACTCAGGCGACGAGGCATAAAAGCTGCGCGCCTGCGACAAATAGCTCTGCGCCGCGTTCGGCAAGTCGGACAGCGCGGCCTGGTCGCCGGCCTGCGCCTTCAGCAGCGTGGTGCCGTACTGGCCTTGCGCCTCGCGCAGCTTGGCTGCGGGGTCCAGCGTCGACAGGTCGCTCAATTTCAGCCCGTCGACGAATGCCTTCAGGCCGTTGACCGCCTGCGCGGTTTTATTGATCGCGGCGATCTCGATGTTGTAGCGTTGAGACATCGCGCGTTGGATGCGCTCGATGTAGCGCGCCTGCTCGGTCGGGTCGGTCGAGGCGGCGAGCAGTTGATAGAGCGGGGCAACGTCTTCCGGCTGCGGCAAATTGCCGGTCAGTTGCGCGATCTGGTCGGCGATGCTGTTTGTTACGTCGGTCAGCGGCGCCAGGTATTGCTCTTTCGCCACGGCGATCGCTTTTTCGCGCAGGCCGAGCAGGTCGGTCTCGGCGATCTTCAGGGTTTTAGCGTTGGCGGCCAGCGCCATCAGTTGATCGTTCAGCGCGCCGAGTTGCGCGCCAAGGGTCGGGCCAAGGCCGGCCAGTTCGCGGAAGGCGGTCAGCGTGTCGTTTTTCAACGCGGCGATCGCGCGTTGGCGCGCCGCCTCGACTTCGGCCTCGGCAAAGCGGTATTTTTTTGCCTTGATGGCCAGCTCGTCAAACTGCGCGTTGATCTCCTTCAGTTGTTGCAACGACTGACCATATTCGCCTATCGTCAGGCCAATGCTGTCGATTTCCTCGATGGCTTTCGACAACTTCTTCAGCGACTTGCTATCCCGGATCGCTTCGCGGTAATGCAGATCGTCCTGGTTCGAAACATTGCGCTTGATCACCGCCAGCGATGCCTGGTTGGCCAATGTTTTAAAATCGCCGCCGCTGCTCATGCTGCGCGTCCAGAAATTGCCGCCCTTATCGGACAGGCCGCCAGCGAACTGGTCCGTTCCGGTTTTATCCAGTTGATGCCAGAACGTCGTGTTGAAATCCCGAAACGTCATGTTCAACTGATGCCCAAGGCTGGTGATCATGTCGCCGAAACCGGTCGTAAAATCGATCGTGTTTCGCTTGTTGCCACCATCCTCGGTGCCAGACTTGCCGATCGTGATCTTGCCGGCGCTGTAGCGGCCCTTGGTCCACTCCGTCGGCTGCGGGATTTTCTCGCCAAACATGAAAGTCGTGAGCATATCGAACAGCGGAGCCAAGCCCGGCATACCGAATGCTGCCGCAAACAATGGTGCGGACAAGTGCCCCATCATAGAGGGCTTGCGATCAGGAAACAGCTTATGCCCAAGGCTCATCATTCCATTTTTCAACGGAGCTATCAGCTTGAACAGCGGAAAAACATTACCGACCATATCCGTGATGCCGTTCTCAACACCCAACATCGTTTCGAACGATTTGTTGCGCCCTGGCCCTGACATTTTGAAGTCGCCTAAGCCTGGAATCAGCTTAGCTAAACCGCCCAGCATCGCCCAACCTGAACCGCCGCCGCTCGCACTGCTGAAACTGAAACCGCCGCCCGATCCGCTACTGAATAACTGACTGAACAATCCGCCAAGGCCACCGCCGCTGCCTGGGTTCTGATAACTCAGCAGCGGTCCGTTGCCTTTAAAATAGTTGCCTACTGAAGAGGCCCCGCCAAACATACCGCTGAACCAATCGCCGATGCCCCCAAGAAATCCGCCGGCTGATCCGGACGTGCCGGAAGAACTGCCGGAAGTGTATGCACGTTGCAGAATGTTTTGGATACCTTGGGCAAAGTTCTGAGCAAAGACTTTATTCAGTGATCGCTTGATGTTGTCGAAGAAATCCTCGAAGCTGCCCAGCGCATCGCCGTTCAGCATGTTTTCGAACATCTGCGCGAATGCGTCCTGGATATTCTCGGCGGCCCGCTTGAACGCAGCTTCCATGAAGTCGGCGCTTTTCTTGCTGCCATCGTCAGTGATCTCGGCCAGGGTCTTTTCGGCGGTCGACCGGTCGCGCACGTATTGCTCGACCTGTTTCGGATCGAGGTCCGGATTAGCCTCGCGCGCGCTGGCCAGCTGCTGCTCCAGGTCGATCCGTTCGCGAATCGCATCATTGCTCAATCCCTGTACCTGCAACTCTTTTGCAATGGTTGCAAGGCGCTGCGCCTCGGCCGCATCGTCGTGCAGTTTGTCCAGCGCGTTGGCCTGGTTGACCAGCTCGCCCCACATATCGTTGCGGCGCTGATCGGCGTCCAGCTCGGCCCACTTGATTTCCAGTGCCGACTTGATCGCGGCGGCTTCGGCGCCTTTGGCCTTGGCCAGCGATTGCGTCAGCTCTATGGCCCGCTGCCGCTGTTTGTCGGACAGACCGATCAGGGCGGTTTCCTGCTTGATCTGCTCGATCGTCTTGGCGATTTCTTCGCGCCTTTTGGCTTCCGCTTTGGCCGCTTTTTCCGCTGCTTTGTCAGCGCCGCCAAGCCCCCCTGCCAACGAGGTGCCCGAGCCGGTTTTGCGCGTCTCCTCGACAACAGCCTTAGCACCCTGTTTAGCGCCCTCGCGGAGCTTATTCGCAATAGTATTTTCCAGATAGCTGCCGAAGCCCTCAGCGCCGATCTTGAAATCTTCGACCAATAGCCCGACATAATCGGTTTGGGTTATTTCAGCCAGCGACTGTTTGATGCGATCTGTAGTGTTCGAAAGGTTTTGCTGATTGCGCGCATCGGCCGCCGCCAAGGCGGCAGTCAGATTGCTGATACCGAGCTCACCAGAAAAAGCGCTGCGAACGTCGTCACCGGCCGCCTTGGCAATACTGACGATGTTTTGGAGTTTGGTAGAGACCGTGTTAACCAGATAATCGAACTCGGCACCGACAACGCTGGCGACGCCGACAAAACCACGAATCAACACATTGACCGCATCTTTCGCAAACCCGGCAATCGCCTGTCCTGCGGCGTCCAATGTGGCGCCGATCGACAACCAGGTTTGATCATTAATGCCGACCAAACTAAGCAAGCCATTTCCCAATTCGCTCAGATTGCCCCCGATGGCCGTTGCCGCATGACCGACCGCATCTTTCGCCGCGCCCCATGCCGCTTCAATGACACCGCCAACCGTCGTCTGCACGCCGCCGAATTCGATGACATTGTCCTTGACCTGCAGGAATTTAACGCCCAGAAAAGTTAAGCCGGCTACTGTCGCACCGATCGGCCCGCCGACCAAAGCAAACAAGCCGCGACCCAATACGCCCAGCCCGGCAACAAGCCCGCCCAGCGCAGATCCGGCGCCTGCAATGCGAGCAGCGATGAGGGCCGTTCCGGCGGCAAATAAGGTGAGCGGATTGGCGATCAGCGCTAAGGCGCCGCCAAGCCCTGAAAAAGCGGCCGCCGCGGCGCCGACGCCAATGATGAGCCGGCCGAGGACGCCGCTCGCCAGCGAACTAAAGGCTGTGCCCAGACCGGCGACGCCTGCGGTAATGGCGGCGAAGACGCCGCTGCTTGCTGCCAGCCCGATCAAGCTGCGCAATCCCGCAATAGCAGGCCCTATTGCAGGCGCAATCAAGCCCACGCCTGTTGCCACCAAGCGGAACGCGCCCGCCAACGGCAACATAACCGCCGAAATTTGCGCAAATGTGGTCGCATTGGGAAACCGCTCGGCAAAATCGGCAATCCCCGCCGCCAAATCGCGCATTCGATCGGCCGCAAAACTGACGACCGGCAAAAATACCTGCCCGATATTGACCGACAACACGCTGAATGAATTGCGCATGCGTTGCAATGCCGCAGAGACGGTTTTCTCGCGCTCTTCGAACGTGCGCGACAAGCTGCCGGAAAAGACGGATTCATCCTGCGCCAAACCGGCGATACGCCGGTATTCGTTGAGCGAGCTGATCAGCTGGTTGATGACGACCGCATCCTGGCTTTTACCGAATAACTGGGTAATGATGCCGGAGCGCGAGCGGCTATCGAGTTTCTCCAGTGTCTTCAGGAAGCCTTCAAGGGCTTCCTTGGGATGCTTGTCGATGTCTTGCGCGAGCTTGCGGGCGTCAAGACCGATCGCGGCCAGCGCTTCCTTGAAATCTTTCGACTGCAGATCGGCATTGCGCAGCGAGGTCAGCATGTTTTCGAGCGCGGTGGCCGCGACTTCCGGCGGCTTGCCGAGAGAAAGGATTGCCGCCGACAGTCCGAGCGTTTCGCTGCGCAGCAGGCCGAATTGCTGCGCCGTGTCGCCGACGCGCGTGATCAGGTTAAGCAGTTCGCGTTCGCTGGTGTTGGAGTTATCGGCCACGGTATTGATCTGGTCGCCGAAGCGCTCCAGATCGGATAGCGATAACTGGTAAATATTGCGCAGCGTGCCCAGCGCCTGGCCGGCCTCTTCGGGCAATAACCCAAAACCTACCGAGACCTTCGAGACCAATTCGGTAAACGCGGTCAATTCGCGAATGGGCAGCCCGAGCTGGCCGCCTTGCGCGGCGATTTGGGCCAAGCCTTCGAGCGGCACGGAAATATTGGTCGAGAGCGTTTTTAAGTCGGACGACAGTTTTTTCAGCTCTTCGCGCGAGCCTTCCACGACTTTGCGTACATCGCCAAAGGCCGATTCGAACGAGATGGCCTTGGCCGTTTGCAGCCCGACTACGGCCGCCGTGGCGGCAAAGCCGAGCAGACCACCGCGCAGCCCTTCGACATCTTGCTTGAGCCCGGTAATGTTACCGACGACGTTGACTGCGGTCTTCCCGACATTTTGCATTGCATCAGCCGCATCGCGCGCCGATTGCGTCAGGCCGCGCATCGACTTCGACTGTGTGTCGGTTTGCTGCGCACTCTCGCGCGCGGATTGGCCTTGGGATTGCGTGGCGCGCGACAGCTTGTCGAGATCGCTGGTCAAAATACGCAACTGACCATCGACATCTTTGCCATCGATTTTGATCTTGATGCCTAAAGTAATATCGTTCGCCATTGCCTATTTCAGTTTGCCGTTGATGACCGCCAGGGCGGCCTGCTCCATGATCTGTATTGCCGTGAATAACTCGTTATGCCGCTTTTTCGGATGCGCTAGGTCGAGCACCGTTTTAACGCCGGGATAATCCAGCCCGAAAGCGCCGCCCATCGGGCCGTAGCGCCACTGGGTAGCACAGCGGCAAAACAGCTCGACCGCATCCCAGTTATCGGGATCGACCGGAAAGTCCGGATCTTCCTCGTCTTGTTCCGGCAAGCGGATGCCGAGCAGTTCCGCATCGGCCGCCAGTTGCTTGCCGTCGTCTTTGCCGCCGCGCGCCCAGTGCTCGGCGGCGGCGATCAGTTTTTTGTTTGATAGCCGCCGTTCGCCGATTCGATAAATGCCGCGGTGATTACACGATGAATAGACGGCACGCCGTTCAGCAATTTGCGCAGGTTGTCGCGATTGAAGGCGGTGTCGCCTTCGATTTCAACGTCTTTCCAACCGTCGACGAATTTCATCAGGTAATCCAGATCGGCCTCGATCACTTCGGCGCCGGTACGCTGATCGGCCGCTTCATCGTGAAGATTCATGTCGATCATTTCTTCGCGATCCACGCGCTTGAAGATCAGCGTGATCGTGTGTCCTTGTTTGCGGCCTTTTTCGTCAATGACGGTAAATTTGACGGGCCATTCGTAGGTTTGGGAAATATTCAGCTTGAAAGCCATTTTCTATCCTTACAGGAAAGGCCGGGAGGCCCGGCCTTGGGTTGTTATGACGGATTACTTGCAGCAGATGCGGATTTCGTCGTTGCCGGCCGCGCCGCTCGGGATGAATGCGAGCTGGGCGTCCATCATCGCGACGCCGTCGCTGTCCGAGTATTTCGGCTGCATCAGCTGCACCTTGGGGGCGGTCACGCCGATGATATTGCCGGCAGTCTGGCCGTGCTTGACCGCAAACACGCCGGTCGTCGCATTTTTCGCCAGCGACCACCAATCCTTCGTTGCCACCGTCGTTGCTTCGATCGACACGTTGCCGGTCGGTTTGCGGTCGGTGATCAACACCGATTCGGCGCCGACCAATTGGCGATAAACGACCTGGTTGGCGATGTCGAAATTCAGCGTTTGCAGTACCGCGCCGTTGTAGCCGAGCAGGTTCAGGTCGGTGGTGTTAGCAGTCGATACCGTGGCTGGCGTCTGCCAGCCACTGAAATCGACGGTCGGCAGTACGATGTCGGCGATGGTGCCGAGCAAGCCGGTAAACGTCCACTTGATGACTGGGATCTGCTTGACCGACAGGTCGAACGAGAAGGTGCCGCGCGCTCCGAGCAGGATGTGGCGCACGCCGTCTACATTGAAATAGAACGTCGCCGAGGTGCTCGCGACGGCGGTGCCGAAGTTGCTGTTCGGCGTGTACATCACGTTGGCGCCGATGCTATACGCGCTGGTTGCATCAGGCCCCGTTGACCATGCCTTGGCGATGGTGGCGACTTTCGACGTCCCGTTGTAGCTGATGAGTTCGCCGGCCTGGCCGTTGCCGGTGCCGCCGGTGATCGACACGGTCATGCCTGTGTAAAAATCATCCACAGACGATGCGCCGGCCGCCAGCTTGATCGTGGTCGTGGTGCCGCCTGCTTGCGCGGTGCCGGTGATCGCGGCCGCGGTGATCGTCTCGCTCCAGTTGCAAGCTTTCAGCAGCGTACCCCATTCCGGCGGCGTTGCAGCCGTGCCTGAGCCTGCCAGTTCGGTCTCGAAATTCATCGTCACATAGTTTTCGACACGGATCGATCCGGAGGCGCCGAAATAGGGGCGAATAAAGTCGCGCTCGACTTGGCTGCCTTCCAGCGGGCTGATGTCCAGGTTGCGACATAAGATTGCATCAGAACCTGCAGGCGTGCTATCGATGCCGTAAGTCGGTTCAAGCTTGGCGAGAATGATGCGCTTGCGCTGTGCTAATGCCATTATTTAGCCTCCGGCTGGTCGGTGTTGGCTTTCGGCTTGGCCGCCTGCGCTTTCGCGTCTTGTTCGGCCTGCCATTGTTCGATCGGCACGCGCTCGCCCTTGTCGGGGTCGACGACGAATGTGCCGGGTTGTCCTGCATAGATGTCCTGCATAATCAGCCTCGGTTGAAATTGAATGTCGTATAAATGTCCCGCCACCAGACCATGCGCGTGGTGATGTCGATCATCTCGCCGCCGGCGAATTCGCATGGTTCGTGTCCGGCGGCCGGCTCCCAGCCGGTCAGTGCGGCCTTGATCTGGTCGCGCACGTCTTCCAGCGGCTCGTTGACGCCGTCCGAATTGGCGGCGGCGATCAGCACGCAAAATTGTTTCGGCACGCGCTGACTGGTGATGCCGACGGTAAAACTTTCGCTCGCCGTCTCCTTGAACGGATACACGAACGCGATCGGCAAATCGTTTTTGATTTCGTCGTCAGACAGCGCCGTCATGCTCTGCGCCGGCTCGGCGCGATCGACGAGCAACGCGCATTCGGCCTTCAGCCGGGCGATTACGGGTAAGATCCTCACGACTTCTCCAGCGTGATCTTGGCCCAGCCGGTGCCGTCGCGGTACACGGCCATCACCTTGTAGCTGATCGACTCTATCGTCAGGCTGTCGCCGCGCTTCATCGCCTCGATGCCGGCCGCTAAACTATCCGCGATTATCGCCTCGCCGACGACCTGATACGTGTCTACGTCATAGACCGGGGTGACCGTCAACGCCACCGCAATCGATGCCGCGCCCCAGATGGCAGTCTTGTCGCAAAATGCGCCGGCGACGGCGGCATTCATTGCCTCAAACACGGCGCACCCTGGCGGCAAAAAAATCCAGCTCGTGCTGGAAGATCCGCGCCGACTCGGCGTTGATCAGGTCCTGCACCACGGTTTTTCTCTGGCCGAGCATCCCCGCTACACTAAGAGAGGTTTTTCTTTCAACCGGCAACCTTTCCTTGCCTTCGCGCATGAACACCTGATAGTTTCCACGTCCACCCTTCCTGGCTTCGTCGCGATTGAACAATTCCCGCGCATTACCGCCGCCCATCTTGCCGCGACGGCCTTGGGCAATGAAGCCACCATAGCCTTGTGGTCCTCGCAACATGACGCGCCCGTTATCGTTGCGTATCTTGACGGTGACGCCGCGCACCCGGCGGCCTTTTTTAACCTTGACCTGGAAAACGCCGCCGGTGCCGTTCTTGCCGCGCGCCCGTTTGGTGATGATCGCGTCGTTGCCGCGGATCACCGTTTCTTCCGGGTCGAAATACATCAGCGACAGGCGGGGCCCCGAGGCGATAATCGCCGATTCCATCGAGCCGGGCCGCGTCTTGTAAACGGTCATGGCGTTATGCAAATCCCGCGCCTTCACGTTATAGGTTTCGCGAATCGCCTTGCTGACCGCCGTTTTACCCTGAGCCGCGAGCTTGTTCAGCGTGGACTGCAGCGCCTTATTGACCACATCGCCGCCGAAGGTTTGGCGGGCCGCATCGATATTGGTGATACTGAGCGAGATCATTTGATTCCCGTATCGATCTTATGCCCGAGCCAGCGCTGAAACGCCCGCTCGGCCACCGTTTCGAAAGCCAGGATGGCCCGGCTGCCCATGTGCGCGGCCACGCCGATGATGGCGGCCGACAGCACCTGCGGCACCTGCCAGTATTCGCAAGCAAAAAACGTCACGACGCCGACGAACGCCGAAATCACCACCTCGCCGACGGCCTCGGTGAGAGAGAACCTGACAACGACGCCGGAGCGCACTTTGCGAATATAACCGGCCACCCCGCCCAACGCGGAGATGCCGTACACCCAGCACCAGGTCATCATCGTGTAGGAAAGCGGGTCTTTTTCAGGCATTCATGTTCCTGCATTTGTGTATGGGTGAATTGCGCCCATGGCATCGATTTGGCCAGGGCGCGGGCTCTGCTTAGGTCCGTCTCGCGCTTTGCAGCATCAACGGACGCGTGCAGACATGCAGCGGGTAACTGTACACTTCGATGTCCGCATACATGTCGCGCTCGTCATCCGGCACGATCATCGGATAGATGCGCTCGCCTAATTGGCCGATATGCGCGAAGCTCTCGCCGGGACTGAACACTTCCAGGAAAGCGCCGGGCGCGTTGACCGGGAAGAACTTGGCCTTGTCGGTATGGATGCCGACAGTGCCGTCATCGGTACCGCGGTAGTTTTCCCAGACGATGCCGCCGTAGGCGAACGTCTCGTAGGCGTTGCCGTTACGCAGGTCGGCCGCCTGCTGGGTGTTCAGATAGGTCTGACGCACTTCGGAATGCGCAGTCAGGTCGTCCCAGAATGCATCGCCGCACAGCGCATGCACATAGGTTCCCGGCACCCAGACGCCTTTCGCGGCCTTCATCATGGCCCGCACGATTTCGTTGCACTTTTTGCGCACGGCGCCGGAGGCTGGCGAAGCGTTATCGAGATCGAAATCGACTTCTGTCGGTTGCGCGACGCCGAATTCGGTGAACCAATTGCGTATCGTCGAACCGTCGATATCCTTGACGATGCCCTGGATCGCGCCGAGGCGCATGTTTTCCAGCGTCAGCTCGACCTTGCTTTCGAGGCCGGCAGGACCTGACAGGCGGCGGGCGATTTCGGCCTGCACCTGCATCAGTTCGCTTTCGCTGCCGAAGGCCCGGATGTTGGCCAGCTCTGATGCCATGATGCGGTCCGCCTGGGCAATGCGCACCGTGCGGAAATCTCGAATGTCGCGCTTCTCGCTGCTGCGTTGGCCGGGAGGAGCGCCGCGTTGCGAGGTCTGAATCAGAGCAAGCGTCTCGCCGATCTTTTCGATCGCGACCGTTTCTGTGCGCACCGGATTCGGGGTGAAAACCCCCATCTCGCCGAGTCGCTGCGGACGGTAATCGACCGCGCGAATCGCCTGCAGCATGGATGTCAGCCTGAAGGCGTCCTGCTTGAAAATATCTAATGTGGCCATGGTGTCTCCTTATCGAACGACGATGCCGAGGGTTTTCAGGGTGGCAATGCCGGCGGCTTTGTCGCCCGCGCTGATGCCGGTTTTCCAGGTGATTTCGTCGCCGTTCACCTCGGCGCTGCGCACGATGCCGACGCCTTCCAGCGCCGCAGCGCTCGCATCGACCGCCTCAAACAACAGGCCGGCCGCCACTTCGCTGCCGTCGGTGGCCGCCGGATCGTGGGCGGCATAATGGCCGCTGCCGGCCGCCACGGTAATCGTGAAGGTGTCGCCGACTGCGAAGTCGGTCGAACCGTCGGCTAGCGTAAACGCCAGACCGCCGCCGGAAAACGCGACAGCCACGGTACCCATGCCGACGACATGGCCGTCCGGATCGACGACCTGGAAATCGCCCGCGTTGGTCGCCGCCTTGGTGATCTTCAGCACATAAGCGCCGGGCTTGGCATCGTTGCCGACCGTGATCGCGCCCATCGCGCCGTTGCCGGTATTGCTGCCGCCGGCCGCCGCCGACGCGCTGGTCGCGGTGATCGTGGTACTGGCTGCGGTTTGTGAGGCGCTGACAGTGTAAGTGCCCGTGCCGCCTTCGCCGGTGCCAAGCGCGGTGATTTTAGTGCCGGCGGTGATGCCCGAACCGGAAAGGGTCTGGCCAAACGACAACACGCCTGAAGTCACCGCAGTCACGGTCAGCGTGGTGCCGGAAATAGAACCGGTCACGACGGCCGCATTGGCCGCGCGGGTTCTTTTGCCGAGCACTCGCCCGGCCGCCAGAATTTGGCCGATCGCGACGGTGATCGCTTCGCGGCTGAGCCAGCCGGGGCCCTCGGAAACGAGGAATTCGCCGGCGTGCCGGCCTTCTGCCAATGTCGCCATTAGCGTTTACCTCCGCGATGTGCGGTCGCTTGGCTGAACGCTTTGTTCCAGCCGTTCATCGCAACCACGTTTTCGGTTTGTTGTTCGGCCTCGGTATCGGCGCCCACGTCGGGGTTGCCGAGCTTGGCCATGTGCTTGGCGAACTGGTCGCCTTCCGCCTTGGGCGCGTCGACTTTCGGCGACACCGCCAATACCTTGGCGGCGGCTTCCGGCGAAAGATCGGTTTCCAGCGCCAGGGCCTTGGCTTGCGGCTCTCGGCCTTGCGCGGCTTCGTGGTTTAAAATTGCGCTGATGCGGGTGCGCTCTGCGGTAGCGCCTTCGCTCATGCCGGCCTGTTTGCCGTCCGCGAATGCCTGGGCCTTGGCTTTGTCCAAGGCGGCAGCATCGCCGGCAGGTTCTGTTGTTGCAGCCATTGAATAGCTCCTATTAGGTTTTGAAAATGATTTCTGCATCTCGGCCAGCAGTTGGTCCGGCGTAGCGATGCGGTCGGCCAATCCGGCCTTGATGGCGTCCTGCCCGGTGAATATCCCGGCTTCCTGTCCCCGGATGGCGTCGGCCGAGAGTCCACGGTATTGGCTCACGGTGTTGACGAATAAGGTATAAAGCTGATCGATTTCGGCTTGCATGCGCTCGCGCACATCCTTGCTGAGCGGGGCGAACTGGTTGCCGTCGACCTTGCGCGATCCGGCGAAAATATGGGTGACGTTGACACCTTCCTTCTCTGCCATCTTCGAGATGTCGACGTGGCGCATGACCACACCGATCGAGCCGGTCATGCCGGTGTCGGTAATGGCGATTTCCTGCGTCGCGGATGCAATCAGGTAGGCGGCCGAAGCGGCCAGGCTGGAGACGGCTGCCTTGATCGGCTTGACGGAATTCCAGTCGCGGATCTGCTGCGCCAACTCGAACGCGCCGGCCACTTCGCCGCCGGGCGAATCCATTTGCAGCAGGATGGATTTGACGTCGTTATCCTGCAGCGCGGCGTTGATGGCTTTGCTGATGCGGTCGTAGCCCAGGATGTACGAACTGTTGGCATCGAAGCCGCCGCGATGGGCGAGTACGCCGAAAACGTCGACGACGGCGACATTGCCGATCACCTGGTAGCCGGGGCGCTTGAATTCGCCGCTGGCGATCAGCGCCATGTCCGGCTGCGGCGCATCGATGCCGAAGCGATGGCCGATGCCGCCGATGATCGCGTCCAGCTTGGCCGGATGGATCATCAGCGCGGCGTTGAAGATGCGCGCGAAGAGCGCGGGGTTACGCAGCATTGTCTTGCCCCTGCTTGTCGTCGGTTTCGCCTGCATCCGGCTCTGTCATAGTATTGGCAGCGTCGGCAAAGCTCAGCCCAAGCTCATCCATCCTGGCCTTTTCCCGCGCCCGTTGCTCCAGAACCTCTTCCCAGTCCAGCCCTTGTTCTGCGCATTCCAGTTCCATCGTTGAAAGCCCCGCATCCATACGGATTTTTGCGGCGTTGGCTTCCTTGACAGGGTCCACCCATCCTCGCCCGCTGAACACCCAGCGGCAGCGGGTATAAGCGAAACGGTTATCGTAATAATTGGGGGCATCGATACGGCCGATGTTGACCGCCTCTTCCATCCACGCCTCAAAGACCGGATCGAGCCATTGCTCTTTCAACCATCGGCGGCGCGACAGGAAATAACGCCAGGCCTCGAGCAGCGCGGCGCGGGCGGAGGAATAGTTGGTTTTGGAGAAATCCTTCAGGACCAGTTCGTAGGGCAGATTCAGTCCTGCGGCCATGTGGCGCATGACCGATTCCATGAAGCCTTCGAAGGCGACGTTCGGGCGGGCGGTGTTGTGGCTGGACAGCTTGGTGCCGAGCGGCAGATTCAGGATCATGCCGCTTTCCAGCTTCTTGCGATTCCATTTTTCGGAGACGCTTTTCCAGTAGCTGCCGGCTTCGACCTGGTCGGTACCGAACAACTCGGAGACCGATTGCGGATCGAGATCGGATTCCAGAAAGGCGGCGACCAGCGCATTGGCGACGGCCGCATGCAGCTCGGAGCCCAAATACTCGCCGGCCATCTTGAATTCGCGCATCACGGCGGAAAAGATCGATTTGCCGCGGCTTTGCCCGGAGCGTTCTTTATCGAACAGATGAATGATGCGGCGGCGGCCCCAAGAGGTGAAGGCGGGGACAAAGGTCCAGTTGTTTTGATCTGCCGGTGAGAAATAGCCGAACCATTCGCCGGGATGCTGTTTCATGATCCAGTAGCCGATCGGCGCGCCGAAGGCGTCGATCTTGACTCCGCCGCGCACGGTCTTGTCGTTCGTCAACCACGGCGGCGTCGCCAGGCGGTCGGCCTCGACGGTTTGCAGTCGGGTAGACCATTGCCCGTCCTTACGCGGCAGCCACATGATGATCGCCAGCGCGTCGCCATTGACCAGCGCGCCGGACAGGGCCTGAAGGGTCAGCCCGAGCAGGGTTTGGGTGCGGGCGGCGTCGCATTCGGTCGTCTCTGCCCAGGTCGAAAACTGGTCTTCGGTGGCGTTGGCCCATTCGGATGCAGCATCCTTATCCCAGCCGAGCATGCGGTATTTCGGCTGCGACGACAGCCTGAGCTGCGAGCCGATGATATTGTCGTTGAGGGTTTGCCGGACGCCGGCGCCGATGGGGTTGTTGCGCGCCAGATCGCGCGCGCGGCTGGAAATAGTGGAAAGCTCTGGCAACAGGTCGGCATCGGCCGAGCCCGGCGACGGCACCCAGGCGGCAAGCCGCGCATCGTCTTTGCTAGCGGCGACGTGCGCGGTCATCCGATCACCACTTGGATGGGTTTGCGCGAGGCGTTGCCGGACGCGCGCGCCGTTTCGGCGTTGACCTGCGCCTGCCAGTAGGCAACCTCGTCCCGCAGCACTTTGATATCGTGCTGTTCGAGACGGCGGCCGTCCATTTGGGTCATTTTGCCCTTCAGCGCGTTGGCATAAGCCGCTTGCGCCTGGGCGAGCATGTCGGTAGCGAAACTCATGGGGATAGGCTACCGATTTGGATTCTCATTTCTAAGTAAAAAATGAGAAAATTTTTACGTTGACGGGATGTATCTTAAAGGATACAGTCTAAGGATGAAATACGAGCTACAAAGCACCCAAACTTTTAACCAATGGCTGGCCAAGCTGAAAGACAGAACGGTTAAAAACCAGTTGTTGTCACGCCTGGCTCGGGTTGAAAACGGCCACTTTGGCGATACCAAAAACTTGGCCGCCGATTTGTTTGAGTTGCGCTGTTTTTTTGGCGGCGGCCTGCGGGTGTATTACACGATCCGCAATCAACGGGTTGTCCTACTGCTGGTCGGAGGCGATAAATCCAGCCAGGAGCGAGACATCGAGAAGGCCAAAGCCATTTTGAATACTCTGGAGGATCAAGCATGAACGAAACCATTACCCCTTTCGACATCGCCGAACACCTGGAAACCGATGAGGACATCCGGGAATTTTTGCGCGAAACCGCCATTACCGGCGATACCTCCGATTTTATCCACGCATTGAATATTGCCGCCCGCGCCAAAGGCATGACCGAAGTGGCCCGGCAAGCAGGTGTCACGCGGGCCAGCCTGTACAAGTCGCTGGCAGACGACGGCAACCCCAATTTCAGCACCATCGCCAAGATAGTTGAGGCTTTAGGCTGTAAGTTAGTGGTGTCTTGAATTTACGCCAGGACTGTATGGCGCAATAGGTAAAGCCGTATTGCGCCGTATGGGAACTCGACTGGAAGCGGTACGCGGTGCGTACCCTTGGAGAAAGAGCAGGGAGCGAATGAGTCGCGTAGGGCGGTTTCGCGCAAGCAAACCGCTGATTTCCAAAAGTATGGTGGATTGCCTTTCGGCGAATCCGCCTTACATATTAATGCTGTGTTTCATTGCATTCATCTCTGCTTGCTAGGAATGTAAAAGAAAATTAGGATAGTCTCTGATTACTACCCATTCTACAATTCCGTCTGATTTGATAGTAAAACCTCTCGCTCTCAATGCATCAGCATCTTTCTGATGTAACTTCATTTTAGTCCCATGGCTGCTAGTACCATCAAAGTTTACAACGCCTAGCTCATTATCTTTGCGACCAAAAACATGGGCATGAGTCTGTCCTACTCCATGGTTTGGTTGATCAATACCAATATTTCTTTCAAAACGTCCTGAAATCCATTTTCTTCCTTCAAACAACTCTGCATTAGTTCCATCATGGCTAATAATAATTTCATCAATGGTTTCTATATCATAAGTAATGCCATATTTTTTCAAAAACTCTTTGAATGTAATCATAATTATCAAGATGCTATTTAGGTCCGTAGGATACGGTGACGATAGGAACCGCATCGATCACGATTGATGCGCTTCGCAAGCTCAGCACATCCTAGGAGCTGGAAAAACAAGATTATGCCGCCATCTCTCCATCGTCAGGAGCATTCAGACGCTCATCTACATCGTCTGAGAAATCCATCGGCATAAATATTGGATCTTCAAATGGATTAACGCTATTCCAGTGATTAACATCTAGCGTAAGTTGAACGGCTTCTCCAACCATATGCTCCCTTCTTTGTACAAATGCCTTTTGGGCAAATTTACGAGGTGCGGTATCAATATCTCCCCATAAAGTGTATTGCCCGGAAGCTGTGTGATCCACAACAGCCAAATTCGCACGATATGGCCTACCTGTTTTCCCATCTATTCTCGTTTCTTCACGGGCAGCATCAGCGAATTTCTCGGCGAGATGTACAAGTGGGTCTTTAGGCTTAGGCAATTGCCAACCTTTCTTCACAGCGAATTTTGCAACTTCGCGCATATCAATGGCATCATTTCCGGTTTCTTCTCGATACCATTGGATTATGCGTTGCATTTGCTGTTTTTGGGTTGATCCAGATTTCTTTTTCACATCATATTCCTATTGGGGCTACTGTCCCCCAGCCATCTACAACCGAAGCTGGGATGATATACGAACTTACACTTACTAAATGTTTCCGGAACAGATCATATCGACCCGTGCGTCTTTGTAACTGTCCTACTACTAGTCCTGGATGAATTTGGTGAATCTTTGCAAAACCTAGAAGGTCTTGTTCTGAAAAAAATGGGGATTTACGAGCAATAAAAGACTCAATTTTATTATTAGGAACGCAAAAGTTTGCAGCGGCTTCGTTTGCTAACCTTTCTTCTTCTGCAATATTTTGAATTGCCTTTTTCTAATTCAACATCAATTTTTACAAAACTTTTACCATGCCCGCGTAGTGCATGTTCAAGCTCATGTCTGAGTACAAACCAAAAATTATCAATCCTATTGAATCTTAGAGTAAGCGCTATGACCGGCGCATTATCTGCTAGCCAAAAACATACGCCATCAATTTTTGCCGAAGGAAGGCTTTCGACAATTACGAAACGTATACCAGCTTTTGCTAGTATTTCTGGCACCTTTCGTATAGAAGCCTCCGATATTCGCAAAGGAATTAATGATTCTATAGCATTTTCTATGCTGCTTTTGGATGCAGGTGGAACAATCATTTCCAAAGCAATTTGGTTAGCACGATATAACCAAGCTAACTGTTCGGCTGTCGTGTCACTAGCTACATTGGTTTTTTTTGCGGCGTGTGGTAGTACCGGAATTTCAGAAGGGGATTCAACTTGAAAAAATTTTGAAAGCTCAGCCTCAATTGCGTTGTAGTCCTTTATATCTTGAACATCAATCCATCCTCTTTTAATCATAGATGCAATAGGCAAGGCGTTGAATAAATGCACGCGCTCAGATCTTTTAGGATCCGGCGCAGATTTAATTCTTGCTTTGGCTAAATCGTAGCGACTTTGCAAATCTAAAAAAGTTGAAGCTGGAATACCGAAAACATCTTCAAGCAAAATTGCATCTGTCGCAGATATAGGGCGAACATCAGTAGTCATTTTGTTGACTACTGTTTCACTCATATCAAGCACTGTGGCCAAAACCCGTTTTGACCAACCGCGTTGTTCTACTAGGTGGGTTATTAACTGGCCTGGGGACTTAAATTCATTTTCCATGTATCAACTATATATTAGTTTGCGAAATTTCGCAAACTAGCATGGGGCTGTAGGGTGGTTTCCCGCAAGCAAAACGCCGTTTTTATCTGAAATGGCGTATTGCCAGTCGCTGAATCCGCTTACGAATCATGAGTTCAATCCGTTTTACCGCTTTTAGCTTGCCCCACCACCCGATACAACGTCGCCTTGCTGATCCCGAACTCCCGGCAGACGAACTCATGATTGACGCCGTTGAACATCCGCCGGATGCGTTCATTGCGCCGGTTCTTATCGGGCTTAGGGACGTAAACCGGGCCGGCATACTGGTTCTGTATTCTGTCGACCATGGCTTTGGCGAAATCGCGCGCCAGGGGCTCCTGCATGCCGAACGCAACGGCTGTGGTCATGACATCGTGGCGCAATTGGTCGAGGTAGTCGCTCATTCCGGAATGAAGAGGTTGGGTTGTCTCAGTTGTTTTGTCGGGATCGGAAAGACGCCGTGGCCATGATCGATTTCGATTTGTTGATCGAGCGGCAGGGCAAAGAGGTCGTTCTGGTTCGGTTGGACTATCGCTTCCAGGAGGTCCCATTCCTTCTGGGTCTTTTTCTGCAGGCCGACTTTGTCGGCGCAGAACAGAGTCATCACGGTGCAGTCGAGGCACTCGTTGCGGGCGCCGGCGCGGCGCAAGGTCCAGAGGCTGACCTGACCTTTCGGCGTATGCTTGGTGACGCGCACTTCGTTGGTGATGTGCTCGAAAAACGCATCGGGCAGGTGCTTGGACAGGTGCATATAGCCGGGCCCGGGGGAGGTGATCTGCAGGCGGTTGAAGACCAGGTCTTTGGCGGTGTCGGTGCCGATCAAATAGAGGCGCAGGCCGTTTTTGATGACCTTGCCGCGCTGGTTGACGTCGACCAGGCTGGATTTGCCGTGGATCTTCTGGCCGGGCGTGCTGGAGCCTTTGGTGGCGTAGAGTCTGGGCGGGGTTTGGCCGGGGTGCTGCCGGATCCAGCCGTCGGCCTGGCGGCGGTCGCGCACGTAGTTGTAGGCTTCGTGGGTCCAGTGGCCGCCGGTGTCGAGCGCGGCGTGCTCGATCGAGAGCCGGGCGCCGGACACGTGCGGATAGGTGCGGAGCAGGAAAGGATCCAGCTTGTGCCATTCGCTTTCGAGGGCCGGGTTGGCCTCGATCACCTGGTAATCGACGGTCCACATCTCTTCGCCGCGGCCGAAGGCCCAGACGAACAGCTCGAAGCGGTCTTTCTGCACGTCGATGCCGGCTTTGAGGATTAAACCGCCGCGTGGAACGACCTGCAGCGGGAAATCTTCGGCGCGCTGTTTGAGCTGGGAGGCGTCGGTTTTCTCTGCCTCTTCCTCGTAGGACTCGCCCAAGGTGGTGTTGATGAATACCTTCAAGTCGGATTTGTCGCCGTGTTTGGCTTTGGCGGCAGCGTCGAGAAACTCTTTGACGATCTTGGGCCAGGTGGTTTGCGGGCTGTAGATGGTCCAGAGTCTGTCGATGGCCAGATGTTTGGGCGGGCGGATCGCATCGCCTTCTGGGCTAAGAAATTTGCCGGCGGCTTCGTCGTACCAGTTACCGCGGCCGTCTTCCCAGCGGCCCTGGTCCCAGACGCCCAGGTATTCGGCCTGGGTGAACAGCACCGCGCAAGCGATGCAGGCGTAGGCGGCGCTGTCGTGGTCTTTGTCGATCCATTTGAGGCCGTGGGTTTTTTCCTTGCCGCCGAATTCCAGCGTCTGGCGGGCGCCGCAGTGGGGGCAGGGGACGCGGTAGGTGTAGACCGCGTCGGCTTCGTCGACGGCCGCGTCGATTTCGCTCAAGTATTTGAGCTTGGGCGTGGAGCCTACGATCTGTTTGGGGAAGGTTGCGCCTTCGGTGCGCTTTTTGGACAGTTTGCGGGGGCTCCCTTCCTGGTCGATGTCTTTGTCGAAGCCGTCGACTTCGTCGAGGATCGCCACGTCGACCGAAATGCGGCGGTAATTGCGGGCGGACGAGCCGCCCTTGATGTAGGTCACGCAGCCGGCGAATTTCTTGAAGTCGTTTTTGTTGTGGGCGTGTTTCTTTTCGAGGTGAGGGAAGACGTTTTTGATCGGCTGCACGTCGCGCAGCATAGGGTTGTATTCGGTCTCGACGAATTCTTGCGCGTCGGAGTCGGTCGGCTGCCAGATGGCCTGGTTGCGGCGGCGGTAGACGGTGAAGAAGGCGGTCGCGGCCATCAGCATTTTGGTGTAGCCGGTGCGGGCGGATTTCCGGACATCGACGATTTCAATGTCGTCATTGCCGAAGGCATCGAGAATGAAGCGCTGGTAAGGGTAGGCCTGCCAGCGGCCTTCGGTGTAGGAGCTTTCTTTGGACAGGTAGAAGTATTCGGCCGCCCATCTCGACAGGCGCATCGGCGGCAGGACTTGCAAGGCCGACAATCCGTTTCTGACGGCGCCATTGGCGCGCTCAATCCAGGCTGATGTCATTCGACTCCTCTGTCTCTCCGGTTCCGAACCAGTCCACGTTCCAGCCGGCGATGTCGTTGCGGACCGAGGCAATCACCGCAGAGACGGTGTCAAGGTCGTCGGCGGTCAGTTTATCGGAGGCGATCCGCAGCTTGGCGGGAATGGTGTCGAGCTGTTTGCCGACCCGCGCCATCAGGTCGGCAAGGCCGGTTTCCATGGCGTCGATCGGGCCTTGTTCGCGGCGGGTGACGGCGTTCTCCAATTCGATCCGGATCCTTTGCTCGCGGGCGAGGGCGGCGCGTTCGGTGGCCAGGTCGAGATCGCCCTTGGCGGCGCGGCCGGCGGCCTGCTCGCGGAGGTGATGACAGTATCGGCGCAGCCATTCTCCCATCGACTGTCCTGGCACGATGATGCCACGGCTGACCATATCAGAAACTGCCGGTTCTGAAACACCAACAAGCCCGGCAAAAGCCTTCTGCGCATAAGCCTTGTTCATATCAAAAACGTTGCTTATGTCAATGACATCAGACACTTAACCCCCTTAGCGTGTTCTCATAATTAGCGACAAACCGCGGTTCGATTTACCCGTACAGCGGCCATCTAGGAAGGACCCAAGAGGCTTCGAAGTGCCGATACCCGATTGACCCGCTCAGCAGGGCGTGCCTCCGGCTCAACAACTGCAGCTGGAGCATTTACCTGCACCCCATCCTCACGCAAATGATCGAGCCCCTTGTCAGTGATTCGATACGTATGCGCAACCTTGCCAGTGTGCCTGCATACCTTGCCCGGCTGCTGCTCCAGGTAGCCTAACGCCTGCAGATCGAACGCCCGTTTGGGACAGTTCGCATACTGCTCATAACGCCAGTCCAACACTTCGACGGCGACTTCTTTGGCCGTCCACCCGTCGCACCCGATGAACGCCTTCAGCAGCGCATCCTGATCGTGATAGCGCGACTTGCTGCGAGACAATTCAACAATCGAACTCGCCGATGATTTGCTCATGACAATTGCCTCCACTGTTTCAAACGTGCCTCGACTTTCGCACGCAACATGTTTCGATACTGCTGATAATTCCAACCGATATCAGCCGCGCCATAGCCGTGCCGCGCAGCCCACGGCTGCAACTGCTCATCATCGATCGGGATGCGCGCCCATTCCGGACGGCCCATCGATTTGGGATTGTTGTTTGATCTTTCAGCTTGTTGACGAATCCCTTGCTCTTGCTCGAACAATCCCGGATGTCGCAGATATTTCAAAACCTGCATCGCTAACTTGCGCGTCCAGTAGTATTGCGATTCTAGGCGACCGCGCCGTTCAGGATCAGCCCAGTAAGATAAAAACTCGGCAATCCAAACCGGATTGACCTGATCAGGAGAAAATCCAGATAGACGAATAATCGAGTCGTACTCATCGGCCGTGGGCCGCCAGTCCAAGCGCATCGAAAATTTTTCGGCCGTGTATGGTTGATTGATAGTATTTAATGTTATGTCATCTGCGGTGGCGTCTGGATTTTTAACTACCTGCTCTTTAGACTTCTTTTCTGTGTCTATATTATTGAAAATATTATACAAAAACTTAACTTGAGCAATTATCTGTAGTGGCATATCTATGACATCTGTAGTGGCATCTGGATTTTTGGCGCAATGACCCAAACCCAATAAACGCTCATAAAAAACACGCACCAGAATCAAGCTTTCTCGCCAGCCCTTACTGGATTCTGTCCGCAACAAACCGGCTTGAATAAGCCGGTTTACCGACCGCCTGATATTATCCTTGTCGTACGTCATCAACGACTCTGACTTACGCCTTGCAACCCGATCCTCCGAAAGGTCATAAGCGATCCCACCGTAGGAAATGCGGACTATCTTTCCGATTACCCCAGTCTTGAAGTCCATCCTGTCCATCAGATAATGGAACACATCCCTATCCAATGGCCTCATGTCCCTCAAAATATCGGTTTCTTCAGTAAGCTTCATGGCGCAAATATTCACTGATGGAGTAGCGAGATTAATCTTCTTATCTCTAACAAATCATTTAAATCCTCTTGAGTTCTTTCATCACTACAAGACCTTAGGTAATGAAGCCTTGATAGTTTTAAACCTTTCGAATCAGACAAAATTAAAATAAGACCAACCCTTTCTAGCTCTAATATTGATTCTTTCACTTCATCCGATTGTACAGTTAGCAAAGTGTTCTTTGCCCTCCTTGGTTGTGGAGGCCTCTCTGTTAAATCAAATGCGATGTTTTGATAACTCAAAAAACCTAGCCCACCTATAATCCCATTCTCATAATCAGTATGTTCAGCCAAATACCTAAATACCATTCTGTCTATGAAACTTAGCTGCTCTAAAGTTTTATTTTCTGTTGTTAAAACAAACAAAAATTTATTCATGGTTTTATATCTCATTGTTATTAATAGCCGGGCGAAAAGTATTCTTCCGCCCGTGCCATTACATGACTGTTTAAAGCTGCGCCGCTAACTTTGCGGCTCTGGTAGCAGCGAGCTTAGCACGCCGCTCTTCGCTACGTCGCTCCCATTCCCCTTCGCGCTCACGGCGCACCATTTCTTCCTTAAGTTGGCGATACTTTTTGATGCTGGTAATTCCCTGCGAAGTTACGACAAAGCTGTCGAGCAGGCCAATGTTTAGCCAGCCTAAAGCTCTTTCTGACCACTGCAGGGCATCCACATCAGCATCAGATGGAGTCTGGGAATCGCTGGGATGATTATGAGCTACGACCACGTAGTCAGCGCCCAGACCAATGGCACGAAAAGCGATATGCCGATAGTTAGGGCTGACGCTTTTTTGGTCGCCGGTAGCTGCTACCTCAGCGGCCAGAAGTCGCCTACCGCTGTCTAGGTAGAGGACGTGGAATTCTTCGTGAACTAACCCGGCAAAGCGCAGGACAAGATAACGCTCGAAATCCTCGAAGTAGTAGAGCACAGGCGCATCGCGTAGACGCTTGGCCTCAATAATGGAAAGGGCTTTGCGAATCGTGTTCGACTCGCGGAGGGTAAAAACTGATGGACTGGTAGGCGCAGGCGCACCTTGGGCGTGATTGTTCATGACTGACTCCAGTACTATGGTTTTATTACCGCCGACCGGAGCTACCAAACGCCGGGCGGCGGACGTAGCGGGTTGGTAGACCGGGCACTGGAGCCGGCGAGCCGTTAGGCTCCCCACTACGCCCGCCATAACTGGACTTTGGGCGTAAAAAAAGCCACACGACTTGCGACGCATAGCTCTTGCGTCAGTGCTGAACAGGCTACCAAACCCGTTGCCGCCAATGAGGGCAGCGGGTAAAGTATCATCCATAGTCCAGGCAACTGTCAACATTTTGCTAAATCCTAATAACCTGCATAAGAATATTCACGCGACCCCTCCAAACTACGGAACCGCGTACACGCCCCATCGAACTGCAGCCTAACGGTTCCTAGCGGCCCATTCCGCTGTTTGCCGACAATCACCTCGGCGATGCCCTGGTCGGCGCTGTCCTTGTTGTAAACCTCGTCTCGATACACAAACAGCACGATATCCGCATCCTGCTCGATCGCGCCGGAATCGCGCAGATCCGACATCTGCGGCCGCTTGTTAGGCCGGTTTTCCAGCCCCCGGTTCAGCTGCGACAGCGCAATCACCGGAATGCCGAACTCCTTCGCCATCCGCTTCAATCCGCGCGTGATCTCCTCGATCTCGCTGTTCCGATTGCCGTCCGTATCCGAACTCATCAGCTGCAGATAGTCGATGATTACCATCCCCACGCCATCCGGATGATCGTCGCCGATCTCCATGTTCAGCTTCATCACCCGCGCGCGGATCTCCGACAGCGACAGGGCAGGGGTCTCGTCCACAAAGAACGGCCACTCGTTCGTTTTCAATATACCGGCAGACAGTAACGGCCAATCGCTGTCATCCAGCGTCCAACTCTCTCGGATCTTGCGCATCGGCACGTTCGAATTGCTGGCGAGGATCCGCTGGCCCAGCTGCACATCCGGCATTTCCAGACTGAATATCGCGACCGGCATGCCGGCCATCGCCGAGGCCTCGCCGATGTTTACCGCCAGCGTCGACTTGCCCATCGCCGGCCGGCCCGCGACAATGATCAGATCGCCCGGATTAAACCCCGAAGTCAACTTGTCCAGATCGCGGTAGCCGCTCGAAATTCCCAGCACACCGCTGGCGGGGCGCTCGAAATTCTTCTCGGCCACATCCAGCACCTCCCGCAAAATATCGCGGAGCCGCGAAAACCCTTTCTTGCCGCGCAGATCCCGCTGGGCCAGTTCGAACACCGCCTTCTCGGCCTTCTCCAGCGCCGTTTTCGCCTCCGCACCGGGATCGGTCGCCAGCTCGCGGAACAGGCCGGATAGCTCCAGCATCTGCCGCAGCGTCGACTTATCGCGCACGATCTGCGCGTAGCTGCCGATATTCGCCGCGCTCGGCGTATCGCGGGCCAACAGGCCCAAATACTGCAAGCCGCCCACATCCGCGGCCTTGCCCTTGCGTTCCAGCAGCTCGTGCACCGTGATCACATCGGCCGGCTCGCCGTCGGCCAACAGCTTGCCGATCGCGTGAAAAATCGTCTGATGCTTCTTCTGGTAAAAATCGCTGAACCGGATTAGACCGGCCACCTTCGGCCAGGCCTTGTTATCCATCAGCAGCCCGCCGATCACGCCCTGTTCCGCCAGCGGCGAATTCGGCGGCGTCATCAACGCCGGCGCATTCATGCCGCCCCCTTGGCGATCCGCATCGCGCAGGTAATCGCGTTGCCGCGGACCCGGCTCGGCACAAACATCGAAATTCGCGCAAACCTGCTAACGTCAGCACGCGCGCAGCCTACGCGAATCGGGCAGGAGTAATTGCCGCAACCTGTAGGATTCGTAGGTCTTCTCTTTTTGTTATACATTTTTATGTACCTTGCTATGCCTCTATCGATTTTCCCATGCCTTGCGCACCCGAATCTCCAATGCCTCGGCGCTATACCGGCCAAACCGCTCACGGTAGGCTGACATAAACACCCGACGCGCATTCACATCGCGGATACGTAAAACCTCGGCAGTCGCCGAGCGCAGGGACTCCAAAGCCGCCAGTCGCTGCTCATGCCAAGCCTGCTCTTGCTCAATGCTTGGATTAACCCAGGGACTGGCGGCAACCATCACGCGGAAACTCCAGCCAACCCCAAAACCGCCACCCGAAGCGCCTCGATTTTGTCGGTGTTGTAAATAACCGCGTCGCCAGGCTTAAACTTGATGCCGGCTTCCGACGCATGCCCATCCTGATAGCCCGTCTCGCGCTCGATGTGCAGGATCAGGCCTCCATGCTTGCGAATAAAAGCCGCCTCATTCTCGAAGCGGACATCCTCGATTACCACATCGACAGCGTTCGCCATCGACACGCCGACCCAAGACGAAGCCGCCATCACCCAAAGATCCGGATGAATCAGATTGCGCCCCCAGTCCGTGCCCAGCGATTGCAGCAGATGCCGCATGCTGACGCCGATCACCGGCATCGCCAGCTCCTTGTTGTTCTCGTAATAACTGATATCGCCATCCGAAAAACCCACGGCACGCAGCAAACCCGATGCCATCCTCTTCATCGGATCAGCAAACGAAATCCGCCGAAACCCGGCCGCCACCAAAAACCCGGCCGCCGTAGACTTGCCGACCTGCTTCTTCCCCGCAAACCCGACGATCATCCCGCCACCCGATACCGCCAGCTCGGCGTATGAATCAGATCGTTCAAACGCTGCCAATACAGCGCATCCTCAAGCCGCGCAATCTCCCGGCGCAACGGCACCAGGCTACGCTCCATCCGCGCAATACTTTCATCGCAATGCTTCTGCGCCGTGGTAATGCTGGTCTCCAGCAACATCGCCTCGCCAAGCAACCGCGAAACCGTTCTGGCCAACACCACCGCATCAATAGACTGATTCATAACTCACCGGCAGTTTGCATCAAACCGATCGCGCTGATTTTCATAAAGCACCGCGCTGATCACATAATCCTCGACCGTCGCCGCGGTCAGCCGGGTATTGCGCGCCTCCAGCCAATACACATCAGCCGCGAAACGGTCGCGCAGTTCCGCAGTGCCAGCGCACAGATTGCGCTGATACTCGGCATAAAGCGGATCATCAAGATCCAACGCATTAAACTTCGGCTCGCCCGCCAGGGCATGAACCGGCACCAAAGCCAACAGAACAAACAACTTCTTCATCATCGTCCTCATTTATCAGATTGTGTAACCATCGAAACAAAGCACCGCCATAGACGCGGTGATCACTTACCGATCGCCTCATCCATCGCAAATGCCGCAAACAACTGCCCGAGCGACTTATTCGCGATAATCGCCTTCATGCCGGCCAGCACCGCGATAGCCTCGTCGATCTCACGCACCGCCTCGCGGCCGCTCGACTTGTCGCCGGATATCGTGCCGCCTTCAAACATCTTAGAAATCGCGATAATCGCTTCGCCCGTTTCCTTGGCAATTTGTCCCAGGCATACGCCATCGTCCGAAAGGTTACCGGCCGGCATCGGGATCGCCATCATGCCCTGGCGCGCGGCCAGCTCCAGTTGCAACTTAAACCTCCGCTCGGCTGGGAAGGCGGCGACAACAGACTCCAGCACCTCCAGCGGGAAACGCACCTTGGCATCCAGCCCCGTCCAGCTTTTCAGCCGGTCATAATCGCGCGTCATCCGTGTTGCCACATCGCGCACACTCGACCACTCGATATGCCGCGCATGCTCCGGATAAGCGCTTTCGTAATGCTCGCGCACGCTCGCCGTAAACGCCGCGCCGGACATCCCGGTTTCGTGCTGAAGCTGCAGCAAGTGTTGCTCGATAATCTGCGGCAGCGTCTTGTTCAACTGAGTCTTCATGTTGTCACCTTAAACCAAACTTAATATAATTCCGTGCTGGCACGGAATACATTTCTGTGTTTATGGGAGATACTGCCTTTGTGGCGCCAAAAAAAGCCGCGCCCCTGGTCGGGCGCGGCACTGGCTTTCAGAGGCACATCTGAAATTGACACAGCCATCCGCCCATTGAGGTTGAGTGCATTCTGTGACGGGAGGCGGCGGCTGTGATTGATCATGCAACTTATTCCTGTTCGGAGTCGCCAAAAATATCGGGCCTAAGCTTTTTCTTGTCGGCCCCGAATTTTTTTTCCAATGCATTACAGACTTTTGGTGGGATCGGTCTTTTGCCCTTTTCTATCTGGTTCAGATATTGCTGACAAAGACCGACATCACGGCAAAAGGCCGCTTTTGTAGGGTATTTACTTACATAGGTTTCTATCATGCGAAAATTAAAGCATAGCCTTCATTGTGAGTCAAGGCATAGCCTTATTAAAAAAGCATTCAAAATGTTTTACCCTAAAGCAATGCCTAAAAAGAAACCGCCAACTTCAGAACAGCTTGCGATCGGAAGAAGAGTAAAGGAAGCAATACAATCGTTAGGGCGTGGGGGGCAGCGAGACGTTGCCGCGCGATGCAATATCGAACCACAATCGATAACAGGATGGTTCAACACAGGCAGGATAAGCACAGAAAACCTACTTATCGTCTCAGAAATAACGCACTACAGCATAAATTGGCTGATTACTGGGATGGGGCAAAAAATGGATCCCTCCAGAAGCACGCATAAACAGACTGATGAGGCATGTGAAAGTAAAGCGGAAGCCAAATACCAACCACAGGAACAGGAAAATACTGAGCCGGGACCTGATATTCGAGGTACAGTTCCACTAATCAGCTGGGTACAGGCAGGAAGATGGTGCGAAGCCATTGACCTATATCACGTCGGAGATGCTGAAGTATGGCTACCATGCCCCGTGTTACACGGCCCTCATACCTATTGCCTACGGGTAAACGGCGACTCCATGACCAACTCCATACCAGGACAGAAAAGCTACCCAGAAGGCACCCTCATCTTTGTCGACCCCGATCGCCCCATCACCAATGGCTGTCGCGTCATCGCCAAGTTGCCGGGAATCAACGAAGCGACATTTAAGGAATACAGGGAAGATGGTGGGCTGCGCTACCTGAAACCGCTCAACCAACAATATAAGATGCAGGAGATCACCGAGGATATGATTGTATGTGGCGTGGTGATATTCTCAGGATTGCCGGAATAACTTGAACGAAGAATCCAAAAACTTTGCCAGGAATCTGCGTATCCTTATGGAGCACCACAAGGATACGCAGACTTCGCTTGCAAAAAGGAGCAGCGTCAGTCAGAAATCGATTTCGAACATGCTGAATCTAGGCGATGATACGTCACCCAAGCTGGCAAATGTTGCACTGGTGGCCAAAGCCTACAATTTGCAAACGTGGCATGTATTGCTTCCCGATGTGCCAGTGGATATATTATTAAATTCATCAATCGAAAAGATCGTCGCAAACTATACTCATGCCGATAAGGAAACCAGAGAAGCCTGGGCGGACGTTGCTGAAGCAACGGCTAAGTATATTGAAATAAAACGAGTTTCTTAATCTATTCTACGAGTTGAATAATGATCTACTCACGCAGTGCATTTATCAATAGCCAACTTAAGCTAAATGTTTGCTTAAGATTGTCTAGGTCAAAAATAAAAAGTTTATGGTTAATCGCCGTCGTCTTGCTCGCCGGCTGCGCGAACTCAAGATATCCCGGATGGCAGGCCGTCACGATTGCAGATTCGGCTGAAAATAGACCATGTCTGCCAAAAGGTGCTAAGGAGCAATGCAAGGACACTCAGGACGATTGCGATGTTTGGTTCAAAAAAAGAGCGACGATCTATGGTTCGAATACAGTTGTCAGACGCTCTTACGGCTATGCCTACACTGGACGATACTTTCAATGCGAATCTGGAATGCCGATTTATAAGAGCCCTGCTTTTGTTAAGGATGGATATGGGTCTGGCTCAAATACAGTGACGGGACAAGCGTTTTTAACGCAAGTCGGCGGAGGGGTTGTAACATGCGCGGGTAACGTCGTAGAGATGCGCCCCGACACGCCCTATTTCAATCGGGTGCTTGATGACCAGGAACGCGGGATGCTGCCGGATTATGATCTTAACCAGGAAGCGCGAGACATGATAAAAACCACTCAGTGCGACGCGCAGGGGAATTTCGAGTTTCATAAAATCCCTTCAGGAAATTGGGTTATTACTACTGATGTCAGTTGGGGTGTTGGCTATGTAGGACATAACGGTTTCGGTTTTTATAACGGCATTAACCAACAAGGCGGTGAGTTAAAAGAATCGGTGACGATCAAGGAAGGCGAGCCCAATAAATTCATCATCTCGCATCCTCACTCCTTACAGTAGACTGCTTGGCTCAAGGGCCGTAGGTACGATTACGCGGCGCTAATCGTACCTACGAACTTACCTATGGTATGTTGAGCGCACCACCCAGCTCCGCCTATAACTTGATAAAATATCAAATTTGGTATATGCTTTGATCCAGGTACACAACGACGCAACAAACGATCTTCTGGAGATACGAGCCACAGACCTTAAAGGGTTTAGTCGTCTCGTGGCCTTCATACAGCAGCTCAAGGCCGACAGCAGTCTAACGAGACACCTACTTGACCATGACTTTGGCAAGGATAAGGATGAACCTATTTATGTCAAAAAGTGGTTAAGCACCCATAAAGTTGAACGCCTTCCCATTTGGCGCCTGAGAGCATGGGATTTGGAAGCGCAAGGGCTTAACTATCGCTTGATTTATTTTTATTATTGGCCTGATAAAAGCTATAACATAATGGCCATTATACACAGAGGAAACTTAGACTATGACGACACAAATAGCCCTATCAGGGCTCGCATTATTAAAAGAGTCAGAGAAGAATTTCCCAACGCTTAATACAATATCTGTATGGAGATCAGATGGAGAAAATAAGCTAATTCATAAAAATTTAGCCGGTTCTCAAGCCAATACAGAGAAATGTAAAATTTATTCTTTTGAGGTTACTCCCTCTCTTAAATCAGATACAGCGTCTTTTTCAGAATTCGATAAACTTGTCGAATCTTTAGAGCACGACACGGCTGAGGCAAATCAACTTAGCGAAGGGCGAAAGTGGGTGGCCGACACATTCTATAAAGATGCCGCCCCAACTTTAGCTTCATTACGCCTAGCCGCAGGACTATCTCAACGCCAGATTGCGGAAAGCTGCGGCATTGAACAACCCCATGTTTCGCGTTATGAATCTGGCAAGCACGAACCATCGATAACCATTGCTGCTAAGATGGCCAAAGCGATGAATATAAATCTTGATCTATTTTTAGAAGCATGGGGAAATTCTCGCCACATTTCTCAATCGGAAACATCCCATGACTGACAGTTATGTTCATGCAATTTGGTGCGATGATATCAGGCAAGAGGTTGGCAATAAGCCTTCATTTATGGGGGTATATACTGCAGGATTAACGATAGAATCTGCGCTCCCCGTTATTCTTCAGCGGCTATGCCTTTACGTTTGGGTCGTTCAAAATACCGATAAACCCTTTAACTCTCTGGTATTAAAAATTACTCGCGACGACGGTCTAGTCCTTGCTGAATTACGGCCTGACATGAGCGATATTGACGAATTAATAACCAAAGGGAATCACCTCAATTCAAAACATGCAATGCTGATGGCGGGTGTAACCATCAATGGTGTGGAGATATCTCCAACCTGTAAATATTTTAGCATTACAGCAGAAACTGAAGCAGGCATCCTCGAAGGCCCCAAATTGCATATAAACCACGGCTTTGATCCAGCTCATTGATGACACACCCTCCTTAATCTGGCAGGCTGTCAGCATAAGCAGAGAATGCCCAAATCAGAAAGCGCCACCCCGTTCGGAACGGTCTAGGCTAAACTGAATTATCTACAAAGCACGCCTGTTGGTCATGGCGCTATAACCAATCAAAACCCGCTTCGGCGGGTTTTTTATTGCCAAAATTCCCGAACATCTGCCTTTGCATACCTTATTACAAACAAAAAATCACTGCATAAAAAAAGTAAGGCAATGCCTTGACTACATAAGTAAGGCTATGCTTTAATTATGTCCAGAATAGGGACGTAGGTACGATTAGCACAGCGTAATCGTACGCATTTTGATTCAAAAGCCTCCGATTACGCTGCGCCAATCGGAGCTACGAACTGCGCATAGGCAACAATAGGGCCATCAAGAAATTCCGTATAAATCCTGCAAAGGATCAGGCTGGTACTCCAGGGTAGACCGATATTATTTCGGATGCAGTAAGTCCCGAATGACCATTACGGAATTTCTTGATGATCCGGACGGAGTCCTCCAGGTCCGCAAAAAGGCTGGAGCCACCTAACAGGTGGATGGTATCGGAAATTAACAACCCCCCAACGATCTTGAACGATCGATGGGGCCGGATCATCGCCCCATTAACCCAATACAGCGAGGCACACATGAGCGTTATCAATCAGCAAGCGTTCCGCTACGTGAACGCCAGAGAACAAGAAAAACAACGGCAAGAAAAAGCCCGCACCGCCGCCATCCTGCGCACAATGAACGCGGAGAGCGCACAGCTCAGAGCGACGAAACTGAAACTCACCGCATCGCGCATCACCCTGATTGCTGCGATCGCATTCAACGCCTACGCCGCCGTCAAAGGCTGGAGGCTGCTGTGAAACGCCAAATCAAACGCCGCGACGCCGGCGAACTGCGCATCCTGGCGATCGCCCTGATCGCAAGCTCCACCGAGCTCCTGGCAGCCGCCGTACGCGGCAGCACCCAGGCCGACGTCGACGCCGCCATCGAGCACGCAGTTAATTTATTCGTCAATCGCGGCGAACCGGCCGCACAGGCCGTCGCAGGCGGCGTCCGGCACGCCAGAGACCGCATCCTGCACCGCGACGCCCTGATATTGTGCGCCGTACTGATGATCTTCTCGTTCTACCGGTAAGCCGCCATGACCGACCAACAAGCCACCGAATACGCATTGGCGAAGCAGGTGCCGTCGATGCGCGACGGCTGCCAGATCAGCACCCGCTACGGCGATATTGAACTGACGCCTGAGGAAGCATCATCCCTTGCAGTCTCAGTCGAACTGATACTGAAAAGACGCCTGAATCCCGATAAAACGCCGTACGAGGAAAAACAGCGGATCATGCGCGAGCGCGCAGACGCGGCCGGATTCGGCATCGGCACGAAAGTCACGCATGGACTCGGACAGGGCGTCATCATCGATCTTAACGCGCATTGCTACGATGACGAAGATTTCTGCGTTTACGTCTTCATCGACGCAGAACACAACCATGAACACGTCCATATTTCCGAATTAACCAGACCCGCAGCCGATGCGGCCTGACTCACCCACAGGACAACCGATGTCGAAAATCACACAAATCAATACCTATGACGACGTGATCAGGCACAACGCCGAAAACTTCCTGCCCGGTGTCGACTGGCGCCTGGTCAAAGCGCAGTTGATCCAGGAATCGCGGCTGAACCCCAACGCCGTATCGCCCGCAGGGGCCCAGGGCCTGGCCCAGTTCATGCCGGCCACCTGGCTGGATATGAAAAAACAAATGCGCATGCCGGCCGATGCCAGCCCTTTCAGCCCGCAATACGCCATCCCGGCGCTGTGCTTCTACATGTCCCAGCTCAACGCAAAATGGAAATCACCGCGCCCGGATGCCGACCGCTACGCCCTGGCGCTGGCATCCTACAACGCCGGCTTCGGCAACCTGACCAAAGCGCAGGCCCTGGCCGACGACGCCAGCGAATACCACCGCATCATCGCCGAGCTGCCGAACGTGACCGGCGCCCAAAACGCCCACGAAACCTCGACCTACGTCGAGCGCATCTTCGACTATTTCGTCGACCAGATCCTGGAAGGTTGATTGCATGGCCACCCTGATCAGATTCCGCCCGCTCGAGCCGCCAAAAAAGCGCCGCGTCAACCGCGCGTTCAATTCATTTATCCAGCCGCGAGCCAGCGACATCGACCATGTAGACAGAGAGCGCCGCGCATCGCGCAACGCCAAATGGCTCAAAAAAGGAGCGCCGCTATGAGCGAACAACTGGAGTCCGCGCCGTGATCCTGCTTAACCACCTGCAAGAGATACCGATGCACCAACAGCCCGCCGCCATCACCGTCAACCAGCTCGCCGAGCTGGTCAACGTGAGCGCGCAGGCCGCACGCAACTGGAGCAAATCGCGCGAGGACTTTCCGCCAGAACTCGGCAAACTGCGCGGCGGAAAAAACGGAAACGGCCGCTTCGAGACCGCCTTCGATCGCGCCGCGGTCATGGCCTGGCTGCACAAACACGGCATCCCGCTGCGCGACCCGGCCGTGCGCGAGATCAGCATGCTCGAGGCCGCCAAACACTACGGCATCCCGCTGGAAGATTTCCGCGACAACGCCAGGACCGATCCGGACCACCCGCAGGCCGTGCGCAAGATCCCGGGCGATCATTGCAATCGCCTGCAATTCTTCGACCAGAACCAGCTCGACATTTACTATGCCGTCCCGCGCCCGCGCAGGATAGCGAAGGCAGCGGGCAAACTGGTGCGCGAAACCTCGTCGATAAACAGCATGGCGCGGCAGTTTTTGGCGTCCAAGCCGATGACCAGCCGAGCACAGTGAGGCTGCAATGGATATCCAACCTATCGGCAACAACTGGTTCAGCCTGTATCCGGACGGCGGCAGTCTCGAATACAACACCGGTGACACGCCGCAGGCCGAATATCATGACGACAGGAAGCCTTTGGCGAGCGTATTCCGTCATATCGATGGCGACAAGATCATCGTGAAAATAAGCGGCATGAAAGACAAGGCATTTTTCTATAAGGACTCTGACCACCGGCGCGCACTGACTCTGGCGAAGGATTATGTCGTCGAACATTTCAACAAACAAAACGCCCAGCGCGATATTTTTAGCTCTTAACGAAGCGATGGCAACTATGTGGAATAAAACAGTCGATATCAAACCCGGCGCAGACAAACAACAACTGCTGTGCGCCTGGACAACCTCATCACCGCAACATCAATGGAGCTATGGCGTATTGATCCTCTGGCCAGACGGCGTCTGGACAGACGCGGCGGAAGACACGGTCCTGCCAGGCGAAATGCCTGACCTGTGCAGGGCGATCGAGCACAGCGCCCAAGCACCGGCCCCCATTACCGACGACGAACTGCTGAACCTGATCAACACCGTCAACAAAAGACTTAACTTCAAACCCCTCACGCTGGAAGACTTCGACTCCGACGAATGGGCGCTGATCAGCGGCCTGGCGAAAGCGATTGAAAAACGCTGCGGAGTAGCAGACCAATGACAGACAAACACCTATCACTTATCGAGCTGGCCGAGCACTTTCAGCTCCCGCTGCGAAAAATGCATCACCTCTACTACCGGCGCACTGACTGCCCGCAGCCCGTTGGTAAAAGATGCAACAGCAGCGGTGGCAAGTGGGTTCCATTGTTCAGCCTGAATCAGTTCGAAGCCCACCTGCAGGATCTCGGACTGATCGATAAAAACCGCGGCCGCGACAAAATCACCCTGCGCGAATCCGCGGAAATGCTCAAACTGAGTTTTACGCGCACAAAGGAATTATTCAAGAAAGACCCGAATTTTCCGAAAACGCTCAGCGACAAGCGATTTTATCGCCGCCTCGGTCATTACGAATTTATCCGCTCGGAAATGCTGGAATACAAAGCCCTGCGTCGCAAAAGAAAGGATATGATCCGTGTCGAAAAAATCGACCCTATCGTTTTGCCAGGAACCTTGAGCGGAGACATTCGCCAGTTTTTAACATCGCCACCGAAACGCCTGCCCCGCGTAACGCCGACAGGAAACGCGCAAACCGTCAGAGTCAGAACCGAAGGAGTTGCTGGGAAATGGTGAGCGCGGATCTAACATGGCGCTGCCAGAAGGACTAAGTATGCACGCGAAGATTGATGCCGCGCTCCGGTTGAGCGCCAGGTTATACAGATTAACCATAGATTTTGTATTTGGCGATAAATGCGATACGTGCAGTACGCGTGGCGAATTGAGAACAGGATACTACACGCGAGCATATAACTCATTATGCGAGCAGGCCGCAGGAGAGCATGGCTATTACTGCATGAATTGCCGAACCATCAATTTTGACACACCCAATTTTGGCGAGTGGATGACAAAACAGCCAAAATGGATAGTGCCGTATAACGCAGAGCTAACCGGGCGCAGCCCAGAGCTTTAACAAACATAACCGCCTTGCTTCCGCGCTCCGGTTGAGCGACGGGTTATATTTTATTATGAGGATAGCACAATGGAAAACGAAGTATTGAAAGACATTATTAATTATGCCACCAATCGCTTGAAGGCGGCCTACGGATATTGCGGAGTAGCGGAGGGGCCACAAATGGCAATTCTCAACTCTGACGACGGTAAAGGCCACGATATTAAAATTAATATCAAGGTCGAGGGCGAGTAAATATAACGCTTATTAGGTATCCTAAATGACGCAAAATATTGCATCAATTCGATTAATCAAGGCGCTAAAACACTAGAGATTAGCTAATGCAACCACGATTAATACGACACTCCAACGCTTATAAATACCTGGCCATGAGCGAGGCACATTTCAACGAAAACGTGAGACCGCATCTGACCGAAATAAAGCAGGGCAGGGCCGTCTGGTTTGACAGACTTGACTTAGACGCCTGGGTGGAGCAATTTAAGCAGGCGAACGGGAAGCAGAAAAAACAACAGGAGGTAACATCATGGCAAAAGCAACACCAGGACTCCGCAAGAAAGGGGCAATCTGGCACATCGACAAAACCATCGCCGGCCGGAAGCTTCGAGAGAGCACTGGCGAGACGGAACTCGCAGCTGCAGAGCGGTACCTAGAAAAACGCATCCGAGAAATTCGCGCGATCGTCGTCTACGGAGACAAGATCGAGCGCACTTTCGATGAGGCCGCGGCAAGATATGTCGAAGAATATGGACATAAACGATCTATCGATAGGGACATCTTGTCGCTCAAGACCGTCATGCCGTTTATCGGCAACATGGAGCTTAAAATGATCCATTCCGGATCCCTGGATGGATTTATCAAGTCCAGGCAAGCGGCCGGAATAACGGCGGGGACGCTGACTCGAGATCTGGCCATCGTCAGGCGCGTTTTGAACCTGGCGGCTAAGCTTTGGCGGGACGAGCATGGCCGCCCATGGCTGGCGACAGCACCCATGCTGCCGCCGATCCAAGGCGCGAAGCGGAAGCCGAGACCTATTTCGATCGCGGAGCAAGACAAACTGATCAGGACCATGCCGACTTACCTGGCCGATATGGTTCTGTTTGCCCTGCATACCGGATTGCGAGATCAGGAATTGTGCGGGCTAAAATGGGATCATGAAGCCAGAGTGCCGGAACTCGACACGACCGTCTTCATCATTGGGGAGGAACGCGCAAAAAACGAACGCGAGCGGATCGTCCCGCTCAATGCCGTAGCGCGGTCGATTATCGCGAAATATCGCGGGCAATCGGAATATGTGTTCAACCTGAAAGGCAAGCGCCTAGATCGGATCAACAACAGGGCATGGAAGAAGGCCAGAAAGGAAGCCGAATTGCAGGATGTAAGAGTGCACGACCTGCGCCACACGTTCGGCATGCGGCTGCGGGCCGCCGGCGTGAGCTTCGAAGATCGCCAGGATCTTCTGGGCCATCACGCCGGCAGGATCACGACGCATTACAGCCGGGTTGAAATTGCCCGACTGATAGAATGCGTCGAACTGCTGTGCGAGCGCAAAAAACCTGAATTAACACTGATCAGAAAAACTGGCTAAATCGTCAAATTCTCGCCAGCGGAAAATTCAGAAACTAAAATAATGACCATCAGTCGAAAGTAAGTCATTATTTTTAAAGTATAAAACATGGTGCCGATGATAGGAGTCGAACCTACGACCTTCGCATTACGAATGCGCTGCTCTACCAACTGAGCTACACCGGCTTGGAGTGGGGTTTTGAAGAGCTGCATATTAAACCATAGCTGACAATTTTTTTTAAGCCCCCTCATGCAAAATTTGCATCGAGGAAGGCTTTCTTTGAAAAATTATGCAGCGCCAGTGCCGGACTGGGGTTGGCAAGATTTTATATGCTGTAACAAATACTCCGGGATTCTTTGTTCCAGCCAGTAGCGGGGGCGGAAAGGGTAGGTGCCGGTTACGAAGCCGACGTGGCCGCCGCTTTGGGCGATTTCCAGTTGCACGGCTGGCGACAGTTCATGCGCTTCGGGCAGCACTTCGACGGTCATGAAAGGATCGTCGGCCGCCTGGATGACCAGAGTCGGCACGGCGATCGATTTGAGAAACTGGCGGGAGCTGGAACTCTGGTAGTAGTCGTGTACATCGCGGTAGCCGTGCAGTTTCGCGACCACGATATCATCGTATTGCCAAAACGAGCTGATGTCGGACAAATTGCCGAGTTGCCTGATTTTTTCGGCTTCCGCCTCGATGCCGAGGGTTTCAAGGTGTTGCAGTTTCAGGCGGACATAGTGCTTCAGCTCGTTGAGCAGGCGTTTACGATAAATTTTCGAAAATCCGCTATCGAGCTTGCTCGCGCAGAGGCTCAGCACCAGCGGCACCGACACGGCGATCGCGGCAAACAGGTCAAGACGGCCACCCTGTTCGCCAAGCCATTTCAGCAGCACATTGCCGCCCAGCGAAAAACCGATCGCGGCCATCGGCGTTTCCGGTTCGCGTTCGCGCAGGGTTCGATAGAGGAAATGAATGTCCTCGGTTTCCCCGGAGTGATAGCAGCGCGCCAGGCGGTTCGATTCGCCGCTGCAGCCGCGGAAATTCAACGCGACGGTGCGCAGACCGAGTTTCGCCAGCGTGTGCTGCAAGCCTTTGATGTAGCCGGATTCCGAGCTGCCGGTCAGGCCGTGCAACAAAATCACGATCGGCTGTCCGGCTTCGCCGCAGTGGTCGATGTCGAGAAAATCATTATCCGGCGTGCTCAGCCGCTCCCTACGCAGCGTTGCGGGCGGCCGCGCTATGCGAAAGAAGGCCGGGAAGATCGTTTGCAGGTGGGTGTTTTTTAGCCACCAGGCCGGTTTGAAGGTGCTCTGAATGATCATGGGAGTCGAAAGGTGCAATCAGTGAGTGTGTTCATGGCGGACGGGGCTCGCCATACTGCGCAAGCATTGTGCTGATGCCGGAATGAAAGCGGATGTGCTTTTACGCTTTGATAAAAGGATCGCACGGCTTTTGCATTGCGGTTAAACTTTGCGCCTAGGCATGTCTTTAAAGTAATAAGGAGAGGACATATGATGATGTTTCCCGATATTTTCCAGGTTTTCATTCTGGGGCTCTTTATTTTTCTGCCGGTTTTTTTGATCTACCGCAAAGCCGGTTTTAATCCGGCCTGGGCCGCGCTGGTGTTTTTGCCGGTTTTCGGCCTGTTGCTGGTTTTTATGCAGTTGGCGCTGATGCCGTGGCCCAACCGCCGAAGCGAACTGGAGCGGAAGCCATGATGCTGCTATTTTATATCCTGCTGCCGATCTATGTCGGATTTTGCTTGTGGTTGGGTTATCGGATCATTCAAAAAGCCGGTTTCGAAGGCTGGTGGACAGTGGTTTTACTGATTCCGGTCGTCAATATCGCGATGATTTGGGTGTTTGCGTTCATGCGCTGGCCGGCGCTGAAAGAGGATATTAAACAGGACTTGTAAACTGAGCATGGCGCGCTGGCTATCACGCTCGGCAGATAAGTTTGACGCAGGTTTCGGTTGCGCATGAGGTCGGCCCGCGGCTGAACGGCTGCGTGTCTCAAAACCGGACAGAACAATGCCGACCGGATACGGCTGTAGCGTTAAGGTGCTCTTTACCCGCGCAAGGGTTTAGCATATGATTACACTGATTTGCTCTTTAATTATTACAATAAAAGAAAAGGTAACTTTGATATGGCAAAAAATTTATTAGAACAGTTTCTTGATTTTGCAACAAGTAAACTGGCTGGACCCATAGGTGATGATATTTACAGGAAGGAAGAAGTGAAAATAAATTCGGGATTGACCGGCGTCGCAAGATATTTGGCTAACCAAGAGCAAGCATCCGCAGTGGCTCTGACCGGCGTCGCAAAATATCTGGCAAAACAAGCGCAAGCCGCTGAAGCAGCGAGCGCTGCGCAAGCAAGCAAGGCGCCTCTGTCGCGGGTTGACAAATACCTTGCGAGCCAGGCGGCGGCTAAACCGGCAGCGGCGGCCGTTCAGACGCCTGCGGCACAAGAGCCTGCTACGCCATTGTCGCGTGTCGAAAAATATCTCGCGAGCCAAGCGGCCGCATCTAAGCCTGCGGTATCGGAACCTGCGGCAGCCGTTCAGCACACAGCTGCACCTCAGTCGCGGGTGGCAAAATACCTGGCCAGCCAGCAGGCGGCCTCTGCGCCGGCAACCGCCGAGAAAGTCGCTGAAGCACCGGTAGCCGCCGCTCAGGAACAGGAGTCGGGCGTGCCGTTGTCGCGCGTCGCTAAATATCTTGCGGCGATAGGCAAAGAGTTCAAACCGGAGGCAGCTGCGCCGGCCGAATCTGTAGCGCAGGCTGAAGCGGCCGCACCGCAGGGCGCAGGCACGCGCGTAAGCCAGTATCTGGAGAGCCAAACTCAGACCGTCGCCAAGCCGGCGACCGCTGCAAAAGCCAAAGCGGCTGCGGAAGAAACCGCAGTGGCCGTGAAAGAAGAGTCCGGCAACGTTATCCGCTTGGATGACGGCAACCAGTGCCAGGCGAGCACCGCGAAGGGCACCCAATGCAGAAACAAGTCTAATTTGGGACATATCCAGCTGAGCGTGAATGATAAGGACTATCAATTCAGCGTTTGCACCCAGCATAACAACGAAAGTTTCAAACCTTTCGCTGAGCTGTTGGAAGCTTAATTTCCTGCTGACCAGTCCATGGCGCTGCCTCTGTCAGGCAATGCCATGGACTCTTCTCCGTATTAAAACGCGTCCTTCAAACGCCGTACTTCGGTAAATATTTGAATGGGCGTCGCATCCCTCAGGCCTAGCGTTTTTTGCAGCGACGGGCTGTCTTCTCTGAAAAACGGATTGGTGGCGAGTTCCTCGCCGATCGTCGACGGCACGGTCGGCCGGTTGTTGGCACGCAGTTCGGCGACCCGCTGCATTTTCTCGGCTAATGCCCGATTGTCAGGCTCCAGGGTCAAGGCGAAGCGACCGTTGTTTTGCGTGTATTCGTGCGTGCAATAGATCCGTGTGTCGGCGGGCAAGGCTTTCAATCGTTGCAGCGATTGCCACAGTTGTTCGGCGGTGCCTTCGAACAGGCGGCCGCAGCCCATCACAAACAGGGTGTCGCCGCAGAACAGCACATGGTCGCCCGCGAAATGATAAACGACATGGCCGAGCGTATGGCCGGGCGTGAACAGTACATCGGCAGTATGCTCGCCGAGTCTTATGGTGTCGCCCTCGGCAACGCCCCGGTCGATGCCCGGTATCCGGTGGCGATCGGCTAACGGCGCTATCACCTGGCAGCCGGTTTGTTGTTGCAGTTCCAGATTGCCGCCGACGTGATCCCAGTGGTGATGGGTGTTCAAAACGTAGCTCAGCTTCCAGCCTTGGTTTGCCAACACATCCAGCACCGGCCGAGCCTCGGCCGGATCGACCGCCGCGGTGTCTTTCGACACCGGATCGTGGATCAGATAGATATAATTGTCGGTCAGGACCGGTATCTGGATGATTTCGAGCATGGAGCTAGGCGCTGAAGGCTTCGATGCTGGCCGCAATGCCTTGCGCGTCCAGTCCGCAGATCGAAAGCAATTCCTCGCGCGTGCCCTGTTCGATGAACGCATCGGGCAGGCCGATATTCAACACCGGCATCAGGATGCGCTTCGCTTGCAGGAATTGGTTCACCGCGCTGCCGGCGCCGCCGGATAAGACGTTCTCTTCGATCGTGACCAGCATTTCGTGCGTTTTGGCCAGATCCAGGATCAACGCCTCATCGATCGGTTTGACGAAGCGCATGTTCGCGACTGTCGCGCCGAACTGGTCGGCGGCTTTCAGGGCCGGGGCGACCATGCTGCCCCATGCCAGAATCGCGATCTTGCTGCCCTGGCGGCGGATTTCGCCCTTGCCGATCGGCAGCGCGGTCATCATCTTTTGCACTTCGGCGCCGGGGCCCTTGCCGCGCGGATAGCGTACCGAGGCCGGGCCTTCGTGGATGAATCCGGTATAGAGCATCTGCCGGCATTCGTTTTCGTCGGCAGGCGCCATGATCAGCAGGTTCGGGATGCAGCGCATGAAGCTGTAATCGAAGCTGCCGGCATGGGTCGGTCCGTCAGGTCCAACCAGGCCCGCACGGTCGAGCGCGAACAGAACGTCCAAGTTTTGAATCGCGACATCGTGAATCAGCTGGTCGTAGGCGCGCTGCAGGAAGGTCGAATAGATCGCGACGACCGGCTTCGCGCCCTGACAGGCTTGGCCCGCGGCGAGCGTTACCGCATGTTGTTCGGCGATCGCGACGTCGAAATAGCGCTTCGGAAAGCGTTCGGAAAACTTGACCAGACCCGAGCCTTCGCGCATCGCCGGCGTGATGCCGAGGAGGCGCTCGTCCTGTTCGGCCATGTCGCAGAGCCAGTTGCCGAACACCTCGGTATAGGTCGGGTGCGGGGAGGGCGCCGATTTCGGCAGCGAATCCTTGGAAGGATCGAAGGCCGGCACGCCGTGATAAGCGAGCGGGTCTCTTTCGGCCGGCGCATAGCCCTTGCCTTTCCGGGTTACGATATGCAGCAGGCGGGGGCCGGGCATCGCCTTCAGGTTTTCGAGCGTAGCCACCAACACGTCGATGTCGTGGCCGTCGATCGGGCCGATGTAATTGAAGCCGAGCTCTTCGAACAGCGTTCCCGGCACCACCATGCCCTTGATATGCTCTTCGGTGCGGCGCGCGAGTTCCCAGACCGTCGGCATGCTGCTGAGTACTTTCTTGCTTTCTTCCCAGGCCGATACATACAGCCGGCTGGACAAGATCTTGGCCAGATAATTGTTCATCGCGCCGACATTCGGCGAGATCGACATATCGTTGTCGTTCAGAATCACCAACAGATTCGCATCGAGCGCACCGGCATGGTTCATCGCTTCATAGGCCATGCCGCCGGTGATGCTGCCGTCGCCGATGATCGCAACCATCTGTTTGTTTTCGCCTTTCTGCGCCGAGGCGATCGCCATGCCCAGGGCCGCGCTGATCGAGGTGCTCGAATGGCCGACGCCGAAGGCGTCATATTCGCTTTCGGAGCGGGTAGGAAACGCCGCGATGCCGCCGTGCGTGCGGATCGTGGTCATGCGTCCCTTGCGGCCGGTCAGAATCTTATGCGGATAGGCCTGATGGCCGACATCCCAAACCAACTGATCCTCGGGGGTATTGAACACGTAGTGCAGCGCGACGGTCAATTCGACCGTGCCGAGCCCGGCCGAGAAATGGCCGCCGGAGACGCTGACCGTATGGGTCAGATAATCGCGCAGTTCCTTCGCGATCGGCTTCAGCTGGTCCTTGCTCAGTTTGCGCAGGTCCGCGGGCAGATTGATCTGATCGAGCAACGGGAATTCGGTGGTGAGTTTCATAATTTAGTACAGGGGTTCGCGATAGAACATCAGAATAAGCCCCATTTGAAACAGAGCCGCAACAGATAGAAAACCGGCAATGTCCTTGCCGGGCTTGTCGAGTTTCAACTCGAGCCAGCGGCCGGAGGCGAGAATCAGGGCGAAAATACCCATCGTGGTATGGCCGACCTGAATCAGAAAAGCGCTCTTGGCCTGAAAGCCGATATGCGAATGGGTCAGCAACATCAGTCCACCGAAGGCCGCAAGCACCGGGAATACCAGCGGCAGGCGGGTGTTTTGATTGCCCTGCATGCGGGCTCTGATTTCGATCACGCCGAGCACGAACACCAGCAGCGTCGCGATCCGGTGCTGCAAGACCTCGCCGTTGTTGAACGTGCTTTCCCAGAAACCAATCGGGCCCAAGGGCCAGGTTTCCGCATCGCTGCGGAAAAACAGAAAGATGCCCAGCAGCACGAAACCGATCGGCCAGAATTTGATCAGCGCAAAAAAGCGGTCGAGGGACGCGGCCGGCGACTTCAGATAGGACAGCATCGCGAAGAAGCTCATCGCGGTCAGGAAAATACCTGCGATGTTGTGGTTGTAATTCGACCATTCTGTCGCCGCGATCGAAGGCACCTGGCCGATGATCGCGACGCGGCCGGCTTCGCCCGCAATCAGCGCAGTATGGGTCGGTGAGGTGGTTTGCGGGATTTGCGGATGAAAGGTATTCAGCACTTCCTGCCAACCCGCGGTCAAGTTCGGAATGTCGATCGCCGGCGGCTGCGAGGCGAGACTGGCCGCGGTAAACAGCAGCGTGATCAAAATGAAGGTTTCGGCTTCGATGTAATAGGGCACACTGCGATTTAAGCGGGTCGTATCGCCGCTGATGCCGTAAGCGAGTACTGCGCTGCGGTTCAGCCAGGCAAAGCCCAACGCGAGCGACAGCAGCACGACCTTGACCAGCAACAGGTTGCCGTAGCCGGTGCCGACCAATCCGTTCCAGGTCGTGATGTATTGCAGCGCGATCGGCGTACCGGTAAGGAGCAACAAGCTGACCGAAGCGATGCCGAAGATCGAAAAGCGTTTCAGCAGAAACGGCCATAAATTGGCCTGAATCTGCTCGCGGTATTTCAGCAGCCAGACATTCACCAGCTGCAAGACGCCGCCGATCCAGGCCGCGGCGGCCAGTTGATGCGCGACGGTCAGCGCCATCAGCAGCGCTTTATTATCGAAACGTCCGGCCGCATGCACGAGCCAGGCGCCGGAAATGATCAACGGCAGCGCGACGACGCTCGCAATGATCCAGTGTGCTTTTGAATCGGCATGGTGATGCAATACCTGCCGGCAATAGAAAGCCAGCGCCAAGGCCAGCAGGGTGCGAATCACGCCGCCGATGAATTGCGTGGTTTCGGCAAACTCCGGAAACGGCCAGCGTTCGAGCACGGCGGTCATCAGCCAGATCTTCAGGATGATCTTGAAAAGCTGGGCGCCCGCCAGATAAAAGCCGCCTTTGTATAACAAGGTGGTCGTTCTGTGCAGCAGCGCCGCATTGTAGCCGCGTTGCTGTTCCCAGGGACGCAAAACAAAAAGTCCCCAGAACAGGCTTCCGACTGTGAGACAAAAACAAATGAGATCGAAACCGCCAATCAGGGAGTCGAGAAAGTCTGCTATACCCGCCATAAAATCAAAAACTTATTTATTGTGCTACAGAAAAATGGATCACGTCTTCGGTCAAATGGCCGTCGGCGGCAAAGACCTTGAACTTGATCGCGTAATCGCCGGGAGCCAACGCCGGCACTTCGACGATGAGCTGGCCTTGTTTCTCGCCGGCACCGATCTTCAGCATGTCGTGCTTATCGCCTTTGCTCACCAGAAAGACCTGCGACAAGCCGATCTCGACTTGCGAGTTGAAGGTCATCACGACCTTGTCGGGCTGATTCGCGCGGATCGGCTGCATTTTCAGCGAATAGTCAGTCACCACCGCGTGCGCGGCGGCCGGATGGGCTTGCATCAACGCCAGGGCTATTAAACACAATTTTAATAATGTTTTCATCATTCAATTCACCTAGTTTCCGGTTTTGCCTTTCAACGCATGGCTGGCAAGATTTTTGCCCAAGTCCCAGATGGCGCCGGAGATTTGATGCGTATCGGAGATCGTCTTGTCGAAGGAAGTAATGATATGGTCGCGGTCTTTCTGTGTCAGGTTCAACGGCGGCAGCAGTTTGACCACGTTCATGCCGTGGCCGGCCACCTGCGTCAGAATCCGGTGTTCCTTGAACAGCGGGATCGTGATCATTTGGCAGAACAGGCCTTTGTTCGCCGCTTCGAGCATCGCCCAGGCCGCTTTCAGGGTCAGGCTCTTCGGGGCGTTGAATTCGATCGCAATCATCATGCCCTTGCCGCGCGCTTCCTTCAGGAATTCGTATTTCGAGGCCATCGCATTCAGCGTGGCGATGATCTCGTCGCCGACTTTCGCGCTGTTTTCGACCAGGTTTTCTTCCCGCATGACATGCAGGGTTGCAAGGCCGGCGGACATCGCCATGTTGTTCTTTGAGAACGTCGAGCCGTGCACGACCGCGCGGTCCATCCGGTTATAGACGCTGTCCATGACCTTGGTGGTCATCGCGACCCCGCCGACCGGCACGAAACCGCCTGACAGGGCTTTTGCCATGCAGATCATGTCCGGCTTCACGTTCCAGTGTTCGACCGCCCAGAACTTGCCGGTCCGGCCGATTCCGGTCTGCACTTCGTCGGCGACGAACAAGGTGCCGTATTTTTTGCAGAGTTTTTCG
>Ga0208116_1000048_pt1 | contig 66167 bp, 50 predicted proteins | sample LakWasMeta9_HOW4_2_FD_183859 | JGI IMG/M metagenome (GOLD analysis project Ga0208116, IMG submission 183859) | Freshwater sediment methanotrophic microbial communities from Lake Washington under simulated oxygen tension - Sediment Metagenome... | ecosystem: Environmental > Aquatic > Freshwater >... | reverse complement strand
AAACCACTGCCAGTTTTTTAACGGTGTCAGTGTCACTTTGCCCAGCCCGAACGATACCAAGAAAATAACCACCAACACGCCCCAGAATAAAATAATCGGGCCAAAAGTCGGGCCAAAGGCAAACAACACCCAACGGTCTTGCCCCAAATTCAGGCTGAGATTGCTGTTGACGCTGTCCTGCCCTAAATCAACGCTGGACACGCGGCTGATAGTGCTGATGCCGACAGGTTCTTGCCATGTGAGCAGGATTTCTTGTTTAGTCGGATTAATCGGTAAGGTGAGTTTTCTACCTTCTTGGCGTAATGGTTGGCTTCTGCCATCTATCAGCACCGATTGTAGTGTCGCGTTTTCGGGTAAGGTCAACGTGTGCTGCAAGCCTTGTGAACTGCGGATGCTAGCTTTTAATACCACATCACGCATTCGTTCGCCTTGCGTCACCGTTAAACGGCTGTTGTCTATAGTCAGGGTTTGCCCCGTTACAGGTTCGGGGCGGCTGATAATTAAGCTAATAGTTTCCTTGGGGAATGGATGCCATTCGGGTAGCCATTGCGATAAATCATTGCTGTGAATCATGGCAATGCCCGTCGCGTCAAGATGCCAGATAGGACTGACATCGGCTTGCCATACTTCTATCCATTGCGCCGTATCAGGTGCGGTTAACTCCAGCTTGTCGGTTTTTTCCAGCACCGACTCCCACTGCATAGTGGTTTGTTGTGCCGCCATATTGACTTCCACCTTACCGTCTTTCACGCGGATGTTTTCGCTGATGACCGATTCGCCTTTCAGTAACGGCACGTTTAACAGCACCGCCGAATCATCGGGCGACAGGCGGGTAATTTCGGTCACGACGCGCCAGTCTAAGCCCAGTTTCAAGGTACGCTCCACGCGCACAAACGGCGGTAACGCGCCTTGCTCTAAGGTGGTTTTTTTATTGTCTTGTTCGGCAGTTTGCACACGGCTGAATTGCAGTTGTTCATCTGTCCAGCCGTTTTCTTGCAATCCGAACACTTCCCAGCCTGTTTTTTCCACAGTGACGCGCTTGGGTTTTAGCGGTAACGGCAAGGTAAATTTGCTCAGTACAGGCGGTACACCATACAACACCACGTTATGCTCACCTTGTGTTAAATGAATCCACAGTCCGTTATTAGCACGATACAAGGCTTCGGCGGCTTTGCCATCCACGGTGACTTGATTTGGAAACCATTGCCCATAATCAGCGGGTAACGGTAACACCACCGATTCTTGCGCGTGAATTTGCAAACTGATTTGAATGTCCTTGTCGTTAATCGTCATATTCATTTGCTGAATATGCGCACACGCAGGCAGACAATCGGGTATGACTTCTTCTTGCAGCTTGTCATGCAGTTGTTTTAACAAAGCATCATTCGGAAAATCGTCTGCATAAACGTTTTGGTTAGGCGCGATAACACACAGCACCAGCAACACCAGTAATAACGGCGTGGCTTTGCTTGCTGAACCAAAACGGCTGATAAGTGACGGCGGAATTAATGCACTGCCCACCATCAGCAATGCCAACAATGCCACTAACAGCACACGCACAAAGTTAAGCAACATCGTCATGGTGGGTGACAGATACCATAAACTCAATTGCTGATTAGCATCCACTGAACCATTCCACGACAACATGACTTTATGCCATTGCCATTGCGGTAAGCCAGGCCCTGTTTGTACTTTGGCTTTGGGGTCTATGCGAGTGAATTCGGATTTGCTGCGGCTGAGGTAGTTGCTTTTTGATTCTACCTCGTCACTAGAGCCACCTTTTCGCATTGTTTTCTTAAACATAGAATCTAATTTAGAGCTACATTCTTGAAATACCAGTTTAGTGTGATTATCGGCTTGGCTAGCGCAACCATTTATGTATATGTTGCCCGTAGCCAGTGTATCCATAGCACATTTTTTAGTTGTTTCATCCAAAGAATATTCATTAAGACACCCTAAAATGACTCCAGTCATCATAGCAAGAGCATCTGCTTCTTCAGCAGTCCTTTGTGGCACAGGCGCAGGATTAGGCATTTCAGCAGGTTTATTCGCTTCATCCATCACCGCTCTAGCTTCTATTGATGGTGCTGGCAGAGCCATAGGCATAACCTGCCCTCCTGTCGCATAACCACCGTCTTGATAAATATCCTGCCAAGGTCTTTCCAGTTGCGGATAAATGCCGATACGCACTTGATCCACCATAAACGGCAATACAATCGCCACCAATATCAACCAACAGCCGCGCCGATACCAATTAATCAGGGTGAAAAATCGGCTTTGCGGCAATACGCTGAGCAACGCGGTCGCCGCTAAAATATGCAGCCAGATAAACTGCGGCGCGTCCGCTTCATGCCAGATGAGCGTTAAAGTAATTAACGCCAACGCGCCCCAATAGCGATTCCATAATTTGCCCACAGTAATGGCAGTAATCAGCACTAAAAACAAATCCAGCAACGTCCAGCGGGCAAGCCAACTGTCGGGAACATTATCTACACCCGTGGCGGCAATTAATCGCCAACCGGGGGGTAAATTCAATTCGGCAGTAACCTGATTAAAGGTCTGCTCCCAACCCACCGCGCTCATGCGTCCTATCTTGCCCTGTATGCGGCTGTCTGCCTCCAATAACAACGAACCGTTACGCACTTCCACGCCTTCTTTATTAGTCGCGCCGTGTTTGGTAATTAATTGACTGCTACCGTTCAAGGTCACTTTACCTAATTGAGTTTCAGGCAAACTGTTCAGTCGCCAGCCGCTGGTCATTTTGCCTGAGATGCTGTCATTCACCGTGTAACCTGAGCCGTTAAAATCCAGCCATAACTTGCGCGACAGGTTCAGTTGATTCGCTTCGGGTTCAGGATCGCCGCGCCGTATCACTTTAAAATTCATGCTTTGGTCGGGATTGATTTTATACGCGGGCAAGTTGCGCCACTCATCGGGCAAGGTGGTTTGACTGGCATCAATGGTGCTGAGCGAGTCAATCTCCACCACGCGCAACGCAGGACGGGCATCAAACACCCAGATTTCAGCATCGGGCGTGTCTTTGGGTAACGCTAATTGCTCCACGTTTTGCGGACTACGCGCTACTACATCAATCTGCCAGTGACCCGGCCGCACTTGTACGGTTAAGCGTCCATCGGCTTCTAATCGGGCGGGTAATTGGCTTTTTAATTCCAAGGGAATAAAGCCTTCCAGCAGCGCACCTGCTAATTTTTCTTCCCGTTGTACGCCTGATACTTGCAAATCCAAGCGTGTTAATACCTGCATCGGCACATCATCGATGATTTTTCGAAATACCTGCATATCAACACGATTCTGCACGTTTTCAGGTTTCACCTGTCCTCGGTCACTTTCTTTTAACCACAACTGCCCGTCTTTTATCGTCGGTGCGTCGATGGTCTGACCGTTCATTTGCAGGCTAATCAAGCCTGTATCATTGGGCAAGGTCAGATTATCAGGCAAGCTATCCCATAAAAATTCACCTGTAATTTGATACGTCCCTTTGGTCAGTTTGATGGCAGGTTGTCCATCTTGCTCCATCACCAACGCAGTTTTACCGTTGGCAGTGACCGACAGCGGCCAATGTTTTTCATCACCGACCAACACCACCCAATCGTCATCCCTATACACCTTCACACTGCTGGTAAATACGCCTTTATTAGCACTTAACGCCAAATTCAACGAAGTCGCCCAGCTACAGTGTTTCTGTTCAAAACTGTTATACAAAAACGGGCAATCGCGTTCGGGCTGCTCTTGCAATACCCAATTTATCCACGGTTTGAGTTCGTCTGGAACTTTATCAGGCGCTAATGGCTTAGCCTGTGTAAACGACGTAAAAAATAAAAAACTGACAACCAAGCACCAACACATTCGACTCATGACACGACCCTGATAAATATTGTGAAACTCAATTATCGCTAAATTGTCCACGAAAAGCACGAAAGACTAGACCTGCGAGGTTTTTAAAACTCATGAAGACGCTAGAGCGTCTACGGCTGCATTCCAACGCTGGAGCGTTGGAACGATATAATGGGCTGTTCGTGTTTTTCGTGGACAAGGCTTTAATCAGCCACCCATGATAAAATAATCATTTTTGCTTATGAACATCTCATGCGTTTAATTAGAGGCTTGTGCCATTTAGAACCTTTTGAAAATGGTTGCGTACTCAGCATCGGTAATTTTGACGGGCTGCATTTAGGTCATCATGCGGTAATTGAAAAACTGGCAACACGCGGTAGAACCCTCAATTTACCCGTGGTGATTATGATTTTTGAACCGCAACCTCTGGAATATTTTTTATCTGCCAATGCGCCGACCCGCTTAATGCGTCTGCGGGAAAAAGTGATTCAATTTAACGAGTTGCCTGTTGATAATTTACTGATTGTAAAATTCAATCGTGAGTTTGCCGATTATGATGCCGAACAGTTTATTAACGAGATTTTGCTGAAAAAACTCAACGTAAAACATCTGGTTATCGGTGACGATTTTCATTTTGGCAAAGCGCGGCGCGGTAATTTTGCGTTATTGAAAGAACAAGGCAAACAGCACGGTTTTAGCGTTGAAGATACGGGTTCTTATTACGTTGACGGCTTGCGGGTCAGCAGCACATTGATACGCGATGCTTTAGGTGTCGGTGATGTCACACAAGCCGAGCGGTTACTGGGGCATAGTTATTCTATTTGCGGACGGGTGGCACACGGTGATAAACGCGGCAGAACCATTGGTTATCCGACGGCGAATATCCGCCTGTTCAGAAAAAATACCCCGATTAATGGCGTGTTTGCCGTGACCATGACGGGGATTGATGGACGCGAACTCACAGGGGTTGCCAATGTCGGTACGCGCCCGACGGTTGACGGTGGTTCTAAAGTGCTGTTGGAAACCCATTTGTTTGATTTTAATCAGGAAATTTACGGGCGATATGTCGAAGTGCATTTTAAACAGAAAATCCGTGATGAAATGCAGTTTGCATCTTTAACTGAGCTACAGGCGCAAATTGAAGCGGATGTGGCGGTTGCTAAAGATTTTTTTGCTAACTAACTTAAAAATATTGTCCACGAAAAGCACGAAAACCTTGATAGCTATCTCTGCCTTTTTTCGTGTCTTTTGTGTGTTTCGTGGACGCTGCTTGTAAATCGAACGGGACTCATCATGTTGGACATTATTCAAATCCCCGTCTTAACGGACAATTATATTTATCTGCTGCATGATACCGTTTCAGGTGAAACGGCGGCTGTAGACCCTGCATTGGCTGAGCCTGTTTTAGACGTTCTAAAACAACGCGGTTGGCAACTCACTTATATTTTAAACACCCATCATCATGACGATCATGTCGGCGGTAATCTGGCGTTAAAACGCGAAACGGGCTGTCAGATTATCGGTTCAGCGTCGGATAAACACAGAATCCCTGCGATTGACCGCTGTGTATTGGACGGTGAGCGGATAACAATCGGTTTACATTCTGCGCAAGTAATAGACACCGCAGGGCATACCAGCGGGCATATTGTGTATTATTTTGCTGACGATAACGCGCTGTTTTGCGGTGATACATTGTTTGTTATGAGCTGTGGACGGCTGTTTGAAGGCAGTGCGGAACAATTGTGGCAATCGTTGCAAACATTAAAAGCCCTGCCTGCCGAAACGCGCGTGTATTGCGCTCATGAATACAGTGAAAGTAATGCAAGGTTTGCGTTAAGTGTTGAAGCGGATAATGTGGCTTTACAAGAAAAAACACGGCAGATTCAGCAGCGGCGTGCAGACAATTTGCCCACCGTACCCTCGACTATCGGCGATGAATTGGCGACCAATCCTTTTTTCAGGGAAGACAGCTCCGAAATACGCGCCAGTCTGCATTGCATGAACAATACGCCTGTTGAGGTGTTTGCTAAATTACGGCGATTGAAAGACCATTTTTAATCAATGCCACCCCATCAGCCAACACGATGAATCTTTGAGAGCCTGCCACTCTATTTCATAAATGTTCTTATTGATGACCGCTTCAAGCTCGCAAGCGATAATCTCTTCCATCTCAGACCGAATCAATTTAATAACGATAAAGTGGCGTTCTTTTTGTTTGGGCTTAACTGCCGTCCATTTTGATAGCAGTAATTTATTGGGGTTGATTTGATTCATGATTGCCTAGGAACACCAGAATGGTATTATTTTTTGTGCTTTTCGTGGACAAAATGCTCGTATGTCACAATTGATTAATCAGCTGTAATTCCTGCGGATACGGCGACATATAATAAGAGTCTTCAATATACGCATCAGGGCTTTGGCGAAAATGATGTTTTAGTAACGTCAGCGGGACGATTAACGGCACTTCGCCGTGACGGTAACGCTCTATCAATTCACACAGTTCGGCTTTATTATCCGCGCTCAGGTCTTTTTTCAAATAGCCTTGAATATGCTGCAACACATTAACGTGACTTTTGCGCTTGACGACCACTTTTAACAGCGTCATGAGCTGCAAAATATACTGTTCGGCAATCTCTGCCACATTCGCTTTAGTCACGCCCGCTAATAACTGTCCCAGTGGTTGATAATCACCATGACTCATGATGATTAATTTATGCCGCGCATGAAAACGGGTTAAGGACTGCGGATTCAACCCGTCGGCTAATAATTGTTTCCAGCGATACAGTACATACACCCGCTGAATAAAATTTTCCCGCAAGCCCGCATCGCCTAATCGACCTTCTTCTTCAACTGGCAATAGCGGATAATTGCGCATCATGACTTCTGCATAAATACCCACACCTTCACGGCGCGGCACTTCACCCGCATAAATTTTAACCCGCTCCATACCGCAACTGGGTGAGTCTTTTTTGACAATATAGCCGCATAAATCAGCAAAATTTTGTTGCTGGGCATAGTCATACAGGCGGTCGGTAACATCAATGCTATAGTCTTTTATCACCACGCAACGCACGGCATCGTCTTTTTTTATCAGGCGCATGGTCGGACGTGGCGCACCCAAGCCTATCGCCATTTCAGGACAAAACGGGCGAAAGTCAAAATAGTGCGACAACGTGCCGACAATATAGGCATCACGTTTATGCCCTTTATCAAAACGGACAGGTTCGCCCAGCAAACAACTGCTGATGCCGACAGGAACTTTTGTGTTAGTCATTTTTTTGTACCAGCCAATAAGTAACACCCAATGCCACAACCACCAACGCAGAAGCACTGATATATTGAGGATCTAAGTGTTTGTAATCAAAAACGATAATTTTTCGGGCAATCGCCATTAATGCGGTTGCCAATACCAGTTTAACAGGAATGACATCGCTCCTGATGTACAGGGTAATGTTTAGAAAAATTTCAATGGCGATTAACACTGCCATAAATGCGCCAAAGGTTTCTAATAGTTCATTAATTGTTAATTCAAAAATAGGCGGGTCGGCTAATTTCTCATACAACACAAAAACAATATCAATAATGCCGAATAAAATCACTACTACCATTAACAACGCCATAAACTTAACACCCATGCGAATGGTGCGGTTTAGAAACTGTATGAAAGGATCTTCATGCTCCTTCGGCAATTCTTCATGCGTGGATACACTGATTTGTTTAATCAATCTACTGCGTAAATGTGCCAATAAAGGCCCGACAATATTTTTATGAGACGCAAAACCGGAGGGCGTGAAATCTTTTTCAAAAAAGTCATTCAAGCCTTGGATATTGTGCAAATCACTGACATCTATTTTTTCAAAGCCCATGCTCCAGTAAGGAAAATCACGTTCCTGAATATTCAGTGTTTCAATAATTGTACAGTCTTTATGACGCTTGTCTTTTTGGATAATGTCATACATTTTAAGAACCACCGCTTCTTCGCCTTCCAAGACTTGAAAAAACGTTTCATGGGCATACAGTAAAATGCCCGTGATGTTGTTCGCCGAATTATTCTTCTGACATTCGGTTAATAACACCAATAATTCTTCAGGTGTCCAGTCGTGGGTGGTGGTACTGGCATACGATAATCTAATCATGGTCGCTTCCTCCTCGTTATTCGCTTTACTTATGACGGTAGCGAATTTTTTTATTATTGAACCGCCAATTTACCATGTAACCTAATGACGTGAAGATTAATTTTATGCGCTAAATGTTATAATTTCAGCGACTGCATATAACCCTCTACTTTGATTTAAAATTATTTATGAAACTACTTACATTATTGACAATACTGATCGTACTGACAGGCTGTACACAAGACAAACAAAACGCATTATCCAGAAAACTCATCGAATTTTTAGATGGTAATTATCTGGTAACCTACGCCAACGGCTCAGTCACAAAAACGTGGACGATTAAAAACGGTAAAGTGACCACTACCGACAAAGGCTATTACTATTTCTGGGATGAGAAAAAACATTATGTACAAACGCCTATCGAAAACACCTTTATTGAAGAATTTTAAGGACACATCCATGAAAGTTGTACCCCTCGTTATAGGCTTATGCTTGGCAACTGCTGTTAATACTGCCAATGCAGAGGAAAAATTTAAAGTCTGCGCTGATCCGTTAAATCCGCCCTATTCCACGCAAAAACAAGACGGCTTTGAAAATAAAATCGCCGAATTATTTGCCAAAAAATTAGGACAGACCGTTGAATATACTTGGTTTGCACAGCGTATCGGCTTTATTCGCAATACCTTGACCGCGCCAGTCAACGACAGGGAAGTGGACAGTAAGGATTTCAAATGTGATGTGGTGATGGGTGTACCTGCGGGCTATGATTTAACGCTGAATACTCAGCCTTATTACCAATCGACGTATGTGTTATTGATTGCGAAAGGACGCGGCTGGGATGACATTAAAGACGCGGCGCAATTACCCGCCCTGCCCTTGGACAAACAGGAAACCTTAAAAATAGCCATGTTTGACAGAGGGCCTGGAACAACATGGTTGCAAAAAAATGGCTTACTGGATCAAGGTATTTCCTATCAATCCATGTCGGGTGACAGCGAAAATAATGCCGCCATGCAAATAGACGCGGATTTAAAAGCCAAAAAAATTGATATGGTGATGTTATGGGGGCCGATGGCGGCTTACGTTATCGCGCAAAGCCCTGAAAACAGCTACACCGTTATTCCAATGCAATCCACCGCGGATATAAAATTTGATTTTGCAATGGCAATGGGGGTGCGTAAATCGGATAAAGAACGAAAAGACCTGCTTGATAAACTGATTAGCGAGAATTCAGCAGAAATTAAGACAATTATGGAAAGCTACCGCGTTCCGTTAGTGCCGATAACCAAGTAGACGCAAATTCGCCAGTACGCTTTTCAGCACCCGCCTTGTGAAGTACAGGCATTGAAAACACCGTTTGTACTTCACAATATTGCAATGACCTTAGCGTAACAGGAGATAGCGTTATTTTTATCATCCACTTTCTTTATCTGGTATCTTTGTCTTTCGATTCGCTGTTTGTGCTTCCTGTTTAAAAGAAGATAAACACAATCTCTATGCCTCCATTATCAGAAGCAAGCATGACTATAAACGACAAAAAGCCTATTAAAAAACTCACTGGCAGCAACAGTGCGGATCATACAACGCCCACCAGACAAAGGACTGACAGTCACAGGCTTTCTGATTATGGGAATACCCCGCAGCCTGATAAATCGACCTCTTCAAACCTCCTGATAACAGGGCTTAAACAACTGACTGTCGCATTGCTTTATACATTAATCGGCACAGTCATTCATCAATACTTCACCCATCAGAACATCGGTATTCTTTGGCCGGCTAACGGTCTGGGATTGGCAGTAGTGCTGATTGGCGGCAAGCGTTATCTTTGGAGTGTATTGCTGGGTTCAGTGCTGCTTTATATACCCTTCAAAGACTCACTTTTTTTAATTGGCAGCATTTCTCTTGCCAATACCGTGCAAGTGTTTCTAGGTCATTGGCTGCTCACCCAAAATAACCGCCCTGTTGCAATATTAAACACACTGCGTGATTATCTGCGCGTGATTACCTTGGGCGGTTTTGTTGCCAGTGTGCTTGCTGCCATTGTTGCCGCAGGTATTTTATTACTGACAGGACTCATTCCATCCGCTGATTATTTTACAACCGCATCTCGTTGGTGGATGGGAAATTCACTGGGTATTGTGCTGATTACGCCGTTAATATTGGCATGGTGGCAGACAACATCAGAGTCGCCCACAACCAATCAATACCTTGAAGCCATATTACTGGTCGGCATTACCTTTATATTGGGACAAATTATTTTCTTAGGCTGGTTTAACGAGCATTTAATCATGCCGCCTAAAGCATTTATTATGTTCTTACCCATTACACTGATTGCAATAATACTGGGCATCCGTGCCACGACATTAACACTCAATATGATTGCTATTCAGGCATTATCGGGTGCGTATCTGACCACAGGGTATTTTGCCAATGAAATCGCCACTGCTAATTTGTACAACTATTGGCTTTATATATTGATTCTATCAGGCATCAGCATGGCTTTGAGTACCTATGTCAATGAACTGAAACAAAATGAATTAACTTTACGCAAAAGCGAATCCCAGCTCCGCCTCAGTCAGAACAGCGGCGGCGTTGGCACATGGGAAGCCGATTTAATCACTAAAAAACTGGTATGGTCAGACAGTTGCCGTGCATTAATCGGATTTATTCGTGAACCGAGGCTGGATGATTTTATCAACGCTCTGTATCCCGAAGATCGGCAACGGGTGATAAATGCCATCCAGTCCCACATTAAACACGGTACAAAATATGAGGTGGAATACCGCGTCGTTACCGCAACGAGCAATATTCGCTGGATACGCTCCTCAGGACAAGTTGAACGTAATGCACAAGGCAAGCCCATTATCATGCGCGGCATTGCTCAAGATATTACCGAACATCATAAAAACCAGCAGCGCATAGAACGACTGCTTGAAGAACAGCGCGCGATACTGGAAAACCGACTGGTCGGCATTGCCACGGTGCGGAATGAAAAAATTGTCTGGGCGAACCCTGCCTATGAAATCATGCTGGGGTATAAAAAAGGCGAAACGGTCGGCGTATTCGCGCGACATTTTTATGCGCATGAACAGGACTATCAGGCAGTACAGCATAGCTACCAGCATAGCGACACCATCGTACGCACACAACATGAGTTAATACGCAAAGATGGTCGGCATATCTGGGTAGATGTGAGTCATAGCCTGCTGCACAAAGAAACAGGTGAAGCGTTATTGGTGTTCATTGATGTCACCAAACACAAACACAGCGAATTAAAGCTTATCGACCACAACAAACAGCTTAATGCCCTCATTGAAGCGATTCCCGATGCTATTTTTCTCAAAGATGCCGATAGTCGCTGGTTAATTACCAATGAATTAGCCAAGCAGCTGTTTCGCCTGCATGATATTCCATGGCAAGGCAAGACGGAAATGGAGCTGGCTAAGCTGCATCCTGAATTTAGTGAAGCACACAAAAAATGTTTAATAGACGATAACGAAACATGGAAATCAGGTCGGCTAACTTTATTTAATGAACAGGTTGTCGATGAAAATGGTCAAATATTTAATTTTGAAGTCCGAAAAGTCCCTATTTTTGACGATCAAGGACAACGGCAGAGTTTAGTCATTCTCGGTCGTGATGTGACTGAGCGCAAACAAGTAGAAACAGAATTACGCATCGCTGCAATCGCCTTTGAATCACAAGAGGGAATGTTTATCACTGATGCCAATAACGTCATTTTACGAGTAAACGGTGCGTTCACCCATATCACAGGGTACACCGCTGAAGAAGTGGTCGGTAAAGACCCCAGTCAGTCTAAATCAGGACTGCCTGATGCAGGGTTTTATCGCTCAATATGGTCAAGTATTCAACGCATAGGAAGCTGGAATGGCGAAGTCCTGAATCGGCGTAAAAACGGTGAAATTTATCCCGCACACCTCACCATCACAGCGGTTAGAGGCACAGATGACATTATCAGCAACTACGTTTCCACCTTGACAGACGTTACCATAAAAAAAGCCGCCGAAAATGAAATTGAACGCCTTGCATTTTTCGATCCCTTAACCAATTTACCCAATCGGCGACTGCTGATGGACAGGCTGAAAAAAGCCTTGGCATCCAGTACCCGCAGCCGACTGGATGGCGCGTTACTCTTTATTGATCTGGATAACTTCAAGACACTTAACGACACCCTCGGTCATAACATGGGCGACTTATTATTACAACAGGTTGCCGAGCGACTGACCGCCTGTGTGCGCGAAGAAGATACTGTCGCTCGTCTCGGCGGTGATGAATTTGTCATCATGCTGGAAAATTTAAGTTCAAATTCGCTTGAAGCCGCCACAAAATCGGAAGTTATCGGCGAGAAAATTTTGTTCACACTGAATCAGCCTTACCAGTTAAACGCACACCACTACCACAGTGCCGCCAGTATCGGCATCACCTTATTCAACAATCGCAAGCAATCCATAGAAGAACTCCTGAAACAAGCCGATATTGCCATGTATCAGGCAAAAACAGCGGGGCGTAACACCCTGCGCTTCTTCGATCCTGAAATGCAGGCGAATATCGCCGCCCGCGTTGCACTGGAAACAGACCTGCGGCTGGCATTGGAAGAAAACCAATTTCAACTCTACTATCAATCGCAGGTGTACAACAATAACCGCATTGTCGGTGCGGAAGTCCTGATTCGCTGGCATCATCCAGAGCGCGGCATGGTACCGCCTGTCAGTTTTATTCCTCTGGCTGAAGAAATAGGCTTGATAGTTCCCATTGGGCAATGGGTTCTGGAAACCGCGTGCGCCCAGATTAAACGCTGGGAAAACAGCGCGCATACTCAGCATTTACAACTCGCGGTCAACGTCAGTGCAAGGCAGTTTCGACAAGCCGATTTTGTCGAACAAGTGTCGGAGATAATAGAACGCAGCGGCATCAAGGCGGATCGACTCAAGCTGGAACTCACCGAAAGTCTGATACTTGACAATATCGACGACACGATCCGCAAAATGAACTCCCTCCGAAAAATAGACGTGCGCTTTTCGATGGACGACTTCGGTACGGGCTACTCATCGCTCGCCTACCTGACACAACTTCCGCTCGATCAGCTCAAAATAGATCAGTCATTCATACGCAACATCGGCGTAAAACCCGCTGATGCGGTGATTGTGCAAACCATTATCGGCATGGGCAACAATTTAGGCATGGAAGTGATTGCCGAAGGGGTGGAAACTGAAAAACAGCGCACTTTTTTAGCACAGCACCACTGCCGGCTTTTTCAAGGCTATTTATTTGCCAAACCCGTCCCCATTAAAGCGTTTGAATTATTATTGACGCAGAATAAAGGTTCTACTTAATGAAACGATTTTTTTTACTGATCATGTCCATCTGGCATCAACAACTGAAACTGTATCTTACCGTCATGCTGACAGGCGCGATGATCGGTGTTTTCGTCCTTGCCCCGAGTTACGACTACATCAACAAACGCGAGCAGAATGCCGACCCGCTGTCATCCATCGGCTATGTATTTACCCAAGTTGAAGCGGTCATAACAGGCAATATTTCCCAAAACAGCCTTATCATCTTTTATGCGGAAATCGGCGCGATGATCGGCTTATTGTCGCTGATGTTATACAAATTCATTCATCACCGCATCATCCGCATAGAACACTTAAAAACCGAACTCAACAAAGACCTGCCGACCATTATCAGACAAGGTGAAGGTGCGCATCTGGAGTTTAAATCCTCATTACGCTGGGATATGGTGGAATCGCGCACCAATCGGACGCTGGAAGGGGTAATTCTAAAAACACTGGCAGGATTTTTGAACAGCCACGTCGGCGGCACTTTATTAATCGGCGTTGCCGATGACGGTGCAATCATCGGTTTGGAGAAAGACTACGCAACCTTAAAAAAACCCAATCAGGATGGTTTTGAACAAGCCCTGATGACCGCGATTTCCGCTAATCTGGGAGCTGATTTATGTCAGTTTGTCCATATACTCTTTCACGTTATTGACGACAAAGAAGTATGCAGACTGATTGTGTCACCCTCCACCAGACCCGTATTTTTAGAACAAGGCAATACACCGAAATTTTTCGTCAGAACAGGGGGCGCAACGCGGGATTTGAATATCCAAGAAGCTCTGGATTATGTGGATGGACGCTGGAAACGCGGTAAATAACTTTAAGAAATATCCACGAAAAATAAAAGCGATTATGTAGACTTTATTCGCTTTCATTTCAACAAAAATGCCAACGTGCAGTTACTTTTTCGTGCGTTTAGTGCTTTTCGTGGACAAAATTTTCTTATCTCGAATTTTAAATAATGTGTCCACGAAAGACACACTTTTTGTGTCTTTCGTGAACGAATAGATTCAGCTTAGCGCAACACCCCTGCCGGACTGCTATAACTGTCCAGCACCTGCACATAATTAGCCCGCTCAAAGGCACTCGGATCAATCGCGTGCTGTTGGCTGACACTGCCTTTCATTTGCTGAATCGAGTCATATTCATGCTCAAGCAGCCACTGTTCCAACTCATTGTGAATTTGCGTCAATTTGCCCACGCCTTCTTTTAATAACACACTGCATAAATGCACCACATCCGCACCCGCCAACAACGCTTTGATAACATCGGGGGTTTCATGAAAACCGCCTGTGACCGCTAATGACAGATTCACCCGTCCAGACAGTAACGCCGTCCAGCGTATGCGCAACAATGCTTCATGGGGAGTAGATAATTCCAGTTTTGGAATCACATCCAGCGTTTTCAAGTCGATGTCAGGCTGATAAAAGCGATTAAAAATGGACACCCCGTCCGCACCTGCATTTTCCAGCCGTTTAATAAAATGCACTGGAGAGCTGAATTGCGGTGACAGCTTCATGGTAATGGGAATAGTGACATGGCTTTTTAAGGTACGCAAAATCTCAATATAATGGTTTTCTACCGTTGCACCGCAATTATCAATATTAGCGGCAAGATGATAAATATTGAGTTCCAGCGCGTCGGCACCCGCCTGTTGTAAATGTGTGCTGTAATCTATCCAGCCGCTTAATGATGACCCGTTTAAACTGGCAATAACAGGAATGTTCAACGACGACTTAAGGGCTTGCAAATTCTCTAAATACTGCTCTTGATAAGATTGAATATTATACGGAACAGGATGAAACGAATCCGCTTCACCTGTACCCAATCCCTGTTGAAAAAAGAACCGGTCCATTTGCTGCGCTTCGGATTCGATTTTTTCTTCAAACAGCGAGTGCATAACGATGGCGGACGCGCCGGCATCTTCCAGACGTTTAGCAGATGATACATCTTTGCTGAACGGTGAGGCGGAAGGCACCAGTGGATGCGCCAGTTTTAAACCGAGATAAGTAGTTGTTAAATCAAGCATTGTTTTGCTCCTTTGCACTGTCAGTTTTGATGCGGGCTTTGATTGCCGATACACTGGCGGTGTCATTCCAATCCAGCTCCGACAATTGTTTGTAATAGTGATAGCGGTTTTTGACATCCCGTTGCGCTTGGGCTAAAAAGCGTTCCGCGTCTTCAGGATGGCTTTGCCACAGCATACTGAAACGGGTTTCGGTGGACACAAAATCGCGGTACGGAATCGAAGGTTCAGCTGAATCGAGCTGCATCGGATTTTTACCCGATTGGATTTTGTTAGGGTTGAAGCGGAACAACGGCCAATGCCCGCTTTTTACCGCCAGATTTTGTTGACGGTGATTGTTGGACATATCGACACCATGCGCAATACACGGTGCGTAAGCAATAATAATCGACGGGCCATCGTGGGCTTCGGCTTCGATAAACGCATTCAGGGTTTGAATATCTTTACCTGCATACGCCACATGAGCCACATACACATTAGCGTAATCCATAGCCAATAATGCCAAATCTTTTTTCGCCGTCGCTTTACCGCCTGCGGAAAACTTTGCCACTGCACCCAGCGGTGTCGATTTTGAGGTTTGCCCGCCTGTGTTGGAATACACTTCGGTATCCAGCACCAGAATATTCACATTACGCCCACTGGCAAGAACGTGATCCACCCCGCCAAAACCGATGTCATACGCCCAACCGTCACCGCCGATAATCCACACGCTTTTTTTGCACAGATTGTCAGCGAGGTGAGCTAAACTGTTGGCTTCCAGTACATCCAGCCTGCTCAATTGTTGTTTGAGTTCAGCCACTCGTTCACGCTGTTCGTGTATACCCGCTTCATTTGATTGGTCGGCAGTTAAAATAGCATCCACCAATTCAGTATTCAGCGAATCACGCAAAGCAATCAATAACTCCCGCGCCTGTTCCGCGTGTTTATCAATCGACACCCGCATACCCAAACCAAACTCCGCATTATCTTCAAACAGCGAATTATTCCACGCGGGCCCGCGCCCTTCGGCGTTTTTAGCCCACGGCGTAGTCGGTAAGTTACCGCCGTAAATCGATGAACAGCCCGTGGCATTGGCAATCACCATACGGTCGCCGAACAATTGTGAAGCCAGTTTTAAATACGGCGTTTCCCCGCAACCGACACACGCGCCAGAAAATTCAAACAACGGTTGCAACACCATCGCGCCTTTAATCGTATTGGTTTTTAACAATGTTCTATCGTATTCGGGAATACTTAAAAAGAAATCCCAATTTTCGCGTTCTTGTTCTACTAATGCAGGTTGTGGACGCATATTCAACGCTTTACGACTGGCGTTGGACTTATCCCGAATCGGGCAGATGTCCACACACAACGTACAGCCTGTGCAGTCTTCGGGGGCGACTTGATAAGTCATCGACAAACCCGCAGGAAAATCTTTGCCCAACATCGGCATGGATTTAAACGTGTCGGGCGTATCGCTTAATAATTCGGTCGGGTAAATTTTGCTGCGTATCACGGCATGAGGACACACCATTGCACACTTGCCGCATTGCGTGCATAAATCGGTTTCCCAGACGGGAATTTCCAACGCCAGATTGCGTTTTTCATAAGCCGCCGTACCCACAGGGAACGTGCCGTCAATCGGCATCGCACTGACGGGTAATAAATCCCCACGCCCTGCAATAATTTCGCCTGTGACCCGTTTCACAAACTCAGACGCAGACTCGTTAATCACCGAGACAATATCAAAACCGCTACTGACTTGAGTAGGCAAGGTAACCTGATGCAAACTCGCCAAGGTTTCATCAATCGCTTGGAAATTTAATTCGACGATACGTTGACCTTTTTTACCGTAGGTTTTTTCCACCGCACGTTTAATAGCGGTAATCGCTTCGTCTTGTGGCAATACCCCTGAAATGGCAAAAAAGCAGGTTTGCATAATAGTATTAATGCGCTTTCTCATGCCCGTTTTTTCTGCCACCGCATAACCGTCAATCACATAAAAACGAATATGTTTCGCCAGAATTTGTTGCTGCATTTTTGCGGGCAATGAATCCCAAACTGTTTCCACAGGTTCAGGAGAATTGAGCAAAAATACTGAGTTATCTGCCGCGTTATCCAACATAGTGTAACGATGCAGGAAAATCGTTTGATGACAGCCGATAAAATTGGCATCGTTGTCGCCGATTAAATAGCTGGACTGTATCGGCTGCGTACCAAAGCGCAAATGCGACACCGTTACTGCACCCGATTTTTTCGAATCATAAACAAAATAACCCTGCGCGTGTAAATCGGTGTCTTCGCCGATAATTTTAATGGTATTTTTATTCGCGCCCACCGTGCCATCACTGCCCAAGCCGTAGAACATCGCTTGAATAGTGTCACTATTGGCACCTGTGCGGAAATGTGTGTCCCATTTTAAACTGGTGTATGTGACATCATCATGAATACCGATGGTAAAACCATTTTTCGGCGCGTCTTTTTTCAGTTCATCGTAAACCGCTTTTATCATGGCAGGCGTGAACTCTTTCGATGACAAACCGTAACGCCCGCCGATGATTTTCGGGAAGGTCGCGAAGTGCAGACGTTGCGATGCAACGTCTCTACTGAAATCTTGGGCAATCGCACCTAACACGTCTTTATAGAGCGGTTCGCCATCCGCACCCACTTCTTTGGTTCTGTCCAGCACGGCAATTTTACGCACGGAGGCAGGTAATGCCGCTAACAACGCCGTCGCATCAAGCGGACGATATAAACGTACAATTAACACGCCGACTTTTTCACCGTGGGCATTTAAATAATTCAGTGTTTCCGTCACCGTTTCCGCACCTGAACCCATGATGACAATCACCCGTTCAGCATCCGCCGCACCGCGATATTCAAACAAACGATAGTGCCGCCCTGTCAGTTCCCCAAAGCGATTCATGGTATTTTGGACAATAGCAGGCAACGCGTTATAAAACGGATTTACCGTTTCACGCGCCTGAAAATACACATCGGGATTTTGTGCCGTACCGCGCAGCACAGGATTATCAGGTGTCAACGCACGGTGTCGGTGTGCCGCTACCCAATCTTCATTAATCATGGCGCGGATTACGTCATCATCAATATTATAAATTTTCGCCACTTCATGCGAAGTTCTAAAGCCGTCAAAAAAGTGCATGAACGGCACGCGGCTTTCTAAGGTTGCCGCATGAGCAATCAGCGCAAAATCCATTGCTTCTTGCGGTGAATTGGAACACAGCATCGCAAAGCCCGTCATCCGCGCCGCCATCACATCACTGTGATCGCCGAAAATAGATAAACCCTGACACGCCAAAGAACGTGCCGCGATATGAAATACCGTCGGTGTTAATTCGCCCGCAATTTTGAACATATTGGGAATCATCAACAACAGCCCTTGTGAAGCGGTAAATGTGGTTGCCATCGACCCCGCTTGCAACGCGCCATGAATCGCCCCCGCTACGCCCGCCTCACTCTGCATTTCAATCACTTGCGGCACCGTCCCCCACAAATTCTTTTGACCCTTAGCCGACCATTCATCCGCCCATTCGCCCATATTGGACGACGGCGTAATCGGGTAAATCGCAATTACTTCGTTGAGTTTATGCGCGATACTCGCCGCTGCTTGGTTACCATCAATGGTAAGTGTTTGCTGCTTATACATAAGACCACCTCTACAATGAAGAACAGACTAATCTCATTAGTTTAGTCTTAATTTTTGCAGGGTAATAGGGAAAAATGAATTAGATACGGGTAACCTAGACCACGCAGGTTTTAAAAACCTGCGCAATCTGCTGTTGGTGGATAAACCAAGATTTGGATGCTGAATTAGTTATGGGGATGGTACTTTCGCAACGCAACGAATACCAGAATGTTGGGTTGCCAAAAAGACGGCAACCCAACCTACATGACTACTTACTACTTTCTGAATTGGCAAGGCTTAAGTTTTCCCACAATGCCAAGCCACCCAATTTATCTAAAGTTTCGAGTGCTTCTTTATAGCCAATTTTTTTTGCGATATTGTATGCCTTTAGCAAAATTAGCTTGGCTTTTTGCTTTTCGTCACTTTGCCAATATATATTTCCAATATTAAATAATGTTGAACATTCTCCCGCTTCATTACCTATGTCTTGTCTGATTTTTAGCGAATCCTTGAGGTATAGTAAGGCAGTATCATAGTCGCCTTTAGCATCGTAGATTTGGGAAATATTATTAAGTGTTGCACCCTCGCCTTGTTTATCGCCTATGTCTTGTTGAATTTTTAGTGCTTGTGTCAGATAAGCTAGTGCAGTGTCATAGTCGCCTTTAGCATCGTAGACTTGGGAAATATTATTGAGTGTTGCACCCTCGCCTTGTTTATCGCCTATGTTTTGGCTAATTTTCAGCGATTTATTTAAGTGCAGTAACGCATCATCGTGATTACCCTGAACATCATAAATTTGGGCAAAAATATTGAGTGTATCGCCTTCGACTTTTTTATCACTGATCTTTTGCATGATTTTCAGAGATTGATTTAGGTACTTTAAAACATCGTCATCATCGCCCTTAACTGCGCCTGCTATATAGCGTAATGAGGCATCGTTGTCATTTTCAACCTTATGAGCTTTAGAAATATTATCAAGAGGTTTATCATCTATCTCTTGTTGAATTTTTAGCGATTTTTCGAGGTAATCTAGCGCAGTCTCATAGTGACTTTCAGAGTTATAGATTCTAGCAATACTATTGAGTGTCTCGCACTCACCTTTTTTGTCACCGATTTCGTGCCTGATTCTCCGTGATTTCTCTAAATAATCTAATGCAATGCCGTAATTGCCTTTAGCAACTTCATTGCTACCCATATTATGATATGTTTTGCCTTCGCCTTTTTTGTCACCGATTTCGCGCATTATTCCTAGTGCTTTCTCTAAATACTCTGCCGCAATACCACAATCGCTTTGAAATTTGTAAATTTGAGCAATATTATTTCGTGTTGCTGCTTCACCTCGCTGATCGCGAATTTTTTTTTGTATTACCAATGATTTTAAAAAATTTGATAAAGCCATTCTATAGTATTCGTACCCTAACGAATAATATAAATGCCCTAAACGATTTAATAAGTCACTTTTTGCCTTAGAATCTTCTTGTTTTGAAATTCGTATTAAAAGATATTGTAAGTTATTATTCCAGCGTTTTTTTTCTGTTATCGACAATTGCGCGAAAAAATTTTCACTGACTATTTGCCAAGTGTTGGTTATTAAGTTAATTTTTTCTGACTTAGGAAAACTAAATTCATAAATCCCGCTATACCAATCTGAAAAATCAGGAGCTTCATTAAAAATTTCGCTGACTAAAAACTCAGGCAACCAAAATACTACTGGGTGATTTAATCGCCCATATTCACCCCGCCGCCAATTTAATTCTTGAATAATATGGCGGTCTTTTAAATAAAAAAGTTTTTCTAAATCGTAAATAAAGACAACAGTATCATCGCTAGCATTGCCTAATAATTGAGCCATTTGTGCATCAATAAAAATATCGTTTTCTATATTTAACGATAATTCAATAATCGGCTTAGCTAAGTTGGCTTTTAAGGTAGCAACTAATTCATTGCGCAAAGATACGGTATTACAACGAGCAAAATATAAACCAAAGCCTTCGCACAATTCTAACGCACGGAGCAGCCGTTTTAACTCTGGATGCAGGGTGAAATTATCAGAAGTTAATGTGTCCATCGGCTTTAATCTAAGGTGTCGGTGTCGGTGGTGGCAGACGCAATCTTGTAAATTCCGTTTGCAGCCATGTAATACGACTTAATGCGGGATGTAACCCTGCCCAGCGTTTACCATTTTCGTATTCATGCACTAAGCGGTTGCGTAATAAAGACTCACATATTTTGTCACCGTCACTCGGAATACGCTCATTAATGTCAATTTCATTCAACAATACCACATAGTCTTTTTGTACCATTCGGTCATAATCTTTAACTAAGTTACTGATCGCTCTATCAACATCGGTTTGTTTGATAATATTTTCGGCGGTTTCGCACGTTGCACGGATTAACTGAAATAAATCGCGTATAGAACCGCCGCTCATATTAATTAAATCGACTAATAATTGCTCATTTTCAAATAAAGTAGCAGACTGTAGCCGTTTATTAACCAGTGCAATTAGTTTTTCTTGCCCTGCGGTAGTTTTGTATTTAATCATAGGCAATACAAAGGCTCTGTCGTTATAAAAATCACGGGTATTAAAACTAAAAGGCACAGCAATAGGAACGGTATAAATAACATGACAATTAAGGGCGTTTAACTGTTCGGCGTGATTAATAAATAAATCGCTATAAGATGTTTCATGGTCGCTTAAATTACGATGGCGCATTTTTTCCAAGCCATCGACTATTACCACTAAATCAATATAATTATTTTTTTGTAATTGCAAACGAGCGGCGAGTAATAAATCATTTAATTTAGCAATGAAAACACTTAAATCTCTTTCTAAAATTCGGCGTATTTCAGTACGATAAGTGCTACCACTACGAATTTCACCTGTTAATTTAGTTAATAGGCTAACCATAAGTGGAAACCCTATTTTTGCTTTGCCTTCAACTAACGCACTGGCTTTAACTTCTTTATCATATATTTCACTAACAATTGTATCGGCAAACCATGCTTCTATATCGCTAAATAAAGTCGAGTCTATTTTAATATTACTTTTTTCTAAGGCTTCTGTAACCGCTTGTGCAATATTGAGCAATACATCTTGATAAGTTATTTCACCTAAATCTAAACTTTGCTGTACATCTAAGAACACCACAAAATAGCGTTCATCTTGTAATTCTTTTTGTAAACGTTTTAATTCAGTAGATTTACCACTGCCAATATGTCCAGTGAATAATTGTTTACAAAAATCACCGTTTTCAATTTGAGTAATACGATTAGTTAAAATACTAATTTTTTCGCCATTTCTCACGCTAGTTAAATTTTCATAGCGCGTATCGTTTACCTCTAATGGTTTGTCACTACAGGCATTGTAAGCATCTTTTAAGTTGTTAACGGGATATTCCATATTTTTTAGCTCTTTTTGTTAAATTATTGTTAATAGTAGCAGAGAAACTAAATCGCTAACGCCCGAATTAATGCCATCTGTGGTTCGGTGTCTTCAATTTTTTTGCCTAAACACTGCGATAACGGCACGATTTCTACATCACCGTTATTGAAAGCGGTAACGTGGGCGTGCTTGCCTTCGTATAGCGCGTGGACAGCGGCGTAGCCCATTTTTGAGGCGATGGTGCGGTCAATAGCGGTGGGGCTGCCGCCGCGTTGGATGTGTCCTAGAATGCAGACGTGTACGCCGACCTTGTATTGATTCATGAGCGTGTCTTTGATTTGATAGGATAAACCTGATTTTTCGCCTTCGGCGACGATGATGATGGAGGAGGTTTTGCCGCGTGCTTTGCCTTTGTTGATGTTATCGACAATCGCTTGGTAATCAATGGCTTGGTTTGATAGCACGACTTGTTCCGCACCCGTGCAAACGGCGACTTGCAGGGCAATGCTGGAGGCGGTTCGCCCCATGACTTCCACTAAAAAAGTACGCGAGTGAGCGGAGGCGGTATCTCTGATTTTATCCACGGCATCAATAGCGGTTTGTACGGCGGTATTAAAGCCGATGGTGTATTCCGTACCTGCTATGTCGTTGTCTATGGTGGCAGGGATACCGATAACAGGAAAATCGTGTTCTTTATTCAGGTTCATCGCGCCAGTAAACGAACCATTACCACCGATGACGATTAAACCATCTATGTGTTTTCGAGCGAGCAGATGGGCGGCTTCCTGTCTGACTTCGGCGTTGTGAAAGTCAAGGCAGCGCGAGGTATCCAATATCGTGCCGCCGCGTTGAATGATGTTGCTGACGGAGGACAGGCTAAGTTTTTCAATATTGCCTTCCAGCAAACCTGTGTAACCTTGATGAATACCGTAAATATCTATGCCCAAACCGATAGCGGTTCTGACAACGGAACGGATAGCGGGATTCATGCCTGAACTGTCGCCGCCACTGCATAATACGGCTAGGGATTTTATGGGTTTGGTCGGTGTTTCCATGAGAATACCTGCTGGGTTTGGTTGAAATTGGGTAGTGAGTTAAACCTGTTACTGCGATACTAATGACTGCCAGTTCTTTAAGGACTGGCAGTCTTAAAACAACAGATTTAAAAACACTACCGACGTTAGAGTTCAAACCTAGGTTTGACTTTTTATGTTAGCCTGCAAACACCACATCAAAACCCCGCATAAATTCGCCTATCTGTTGGCGTGGCAGAGTTTGTACGGGTAAGCATAAGTTATCGGTGTTTAAGCCGCGTTGTTGCAGGGATTCGGTTTCGATATACAACTCCGTCACATCATAAAGACTTAATGATTGCAACATGGCGGCGGTGTCTTTCATGCCTGATATTTCAGGCTGTTGGTGGTTTTTTAACTGAAATACCGCATCATCCAGCCACAGAATGCTGACCGATTGATCGAATGCGGCGGTGATTAACATTATGTCCAGCATTTCCTGTAGGTATGCGCCGCTGTGCGCGGGTTTGCGTAATATAAATAAATAACGTTTCATAATTTAACTTTAATTAAGTTGTTTGGTGGGCGATGCCCACCCTACAAATGATTTTCTTTCATCCGAGCCTACACACTACGCCCTTTAGCCAAACACAATAAAACGGTCAGCTAATGAAATGGCTTCGACCAATTGCCCTAAGCCTGCGATACGAAACCCGTCGGCGACATCATTATCCTGTTTACCTTGTCGCTGGGCTTCATCACTATGCAATAAGCCGCGCCGTTGTGCCGCTGAAATACACACTACCAAGTCAAGGTGATACTCACGCGCCAGTTCACTCCAGCGTTGCACGAAATTAATTTCATCATCGGGCGGGGTGGCGTATTTAAAAGCGTGATACACGCCCTCATGATAGAAAAACACGCGCATAATTTCATGCTGTTCCCGTAATGCCGCGCGGATAAATTGATACGCCGTGAGCCACGCATGGTTGTGATACGGACTGCTGTTGATTTGAATAGCAAATTTCATGAAGAGTCTCAAACGACCGCTGAGGTTTTTAACCCCTGAACGGTCTACGCTGTTGTTATAATTAATAACTGATATTCTATACCCATTCCGCACTGATTTTAGTTGATGCTTATGTTAAAACCTGCCGCAATTGCACTGGCGTTAAGCCTTGTTATTTACCCTGCCCTATCACAAGCCGAGGAGCTTGATAAACTCAACTTACCTGAAATGGGCGATTCGTCTGGCTCATTACTGACCATTGCCGAAGAAAAGGAGCTAGGTGAAGAGTTTTTCCGCTATTTACACGCGCAAATGAGCATTAATACCGATGCTGAAATTCAGGAATACATTCAGACTATCGGCAGCCGATTAACAGAACACAGTGACAACCCCGCGTATCCGTTTCATTTTTTTGTGGTGATGGAAAATGATATTAATGCTTTTGCAGGCTTAGGCGGTTATATCGGCGTGAATTCAGGGCTGATTTTAATGACGGAAGCAGAAAGTGAATTAGCCTCAGTCATGGCGCATGAAATTGGTCACGTTACCCAACGGCATTTATACCGAGGTGTTGAAGCACAACAACGCTTATCCATTCCTACGCTTGCCGCCACGCTTGCCGCGATTGCCTTAGGCACACGATCCCCGCAAATGGGACAGGCGGCGTTAATGGCAATTCAAGCGGGCAATGTGCAGTTTCAAATTGACTTTACCCGCGCCCACGAAGAAGAAGCTGACCGCGTCGGTATGCAAACCCTCGCCAGTTCTGACTATGATCCGCGCAGTATGCCGACTTTTTTTGAACGGCTACAGCAATCCAGTCGTTATTCTGATGGCAAAAATATTCCCGAATTTTTACGCACCCATCCCGTGACCGCCTCGCGTATTTCTGATACACGCGGACGCTCGGAAACGTATCCGTATAAACAATATCCCGATTCATTAGCTTATCAGCTGACCAAAGCCAAACTGCGCGTATTGACCGACACCAATACGACGGAAGTACAGAAATATTTTCAATCCAAATTGACACTGGGTACAACCGAACAGCGTACTGTCGCGCAATATGGCATGGGGTTGGTGGCACTGACGCTGCAAAAATTTCAGGACGCGGAAAGTATTTTCCAATCCTTAGCGCAAACCTACCCCAATCAGGTGCAGTACGGTACTGCCTTGGCGCGTACTGCCTTAGAAGCACGGCGTTACGATGTCGCCCTTGACCGCTACAAAAAACTGATAGCAAAATTTCCCAATAAAGAGGCTCTCAAACTGGAATATGCCGAATCCTTATTAAAAACGGGTGATTCCAAACAAGCCCAAAAAATACTAGCCACGCTGAATGCCGATACCCAACGGCTACCCGTTTATACCCAGCTTTTAGCACAGGTTTATGGTAACTTACACCAGCCCGCCGAATCGCATCGCTACCTTGCCGAATACTATTACGCCACAGGGCAAACCAGAGAAGCGATATTGCAAATACAATTAGCTAAGAATTCCAGAGGTTTAACGCCTCAATTAGATGCCATTCTCGATGAGCGGCTTAAATTTTTCCTGAATCGAGAAAAAGACGAAAGCAGGCAATAAGTTACTTCCAGACAGTCGGCAAGTACACATTACTCAAACCTGCGAGGTCTTTAAGACCTCGCAGGTTTATTTGAACTTAAGCAATCCCATCCTATAACCACCACCTTTAATACACGCTATTATGTTTACCATTACCAAAGAAGTTTATTTTTGTTACGGACACCGTTTGATGAATCACGGCGGCAAATGTCGCCATTTACACGGACATAGCGTTAAAGCGGCTATTTCTATTCAGCAGGAAACACTGAACGATCAGGGCATGGTGTGTGATTTTTCCGATATTCGTGATTGCGTGAGCGCGTATATTGATGAACAGCTGGATCATAACTTTTTACTGCACAAAGAAGACCCGATTATTCCGATGCTGATTGCCAATAATGAACGCTTTATGGCACTGGACGAACACCCCACCGCCGAAGTTTTAAGCAAAATGATTTATCAGTATTTGAAACAATCAGGATTTAACGTGGTCGAAGTGGCATTGTGGGAAACGTCCAGTGCTTATGCGAGTTATCGGGAAGATTAACTAATACGGGCTTTAATGTGACAATCAATATCTCGACGCGATATAAATTATTTTTTAAATGGACGGTTTTAGTCTGGCTGAATGCGGCTTTTAGTTTTGGAATAGCTATTATTAGTGGACACAATAATTACACTGATATAGCAGGTATTATTTTCGGTGTATTTACCTTTGTCGGGATTTATACCGCGCTGGATTATTATCTGATTAAAAAACAGGCAACCAAATTAAGAGAATCTCTTTTTAATGCGGTCTTACTAAAAGCATTAACGCAATTCTATCCCATGATAGAATTTCTGATAGGTATGTTATCAGGTGCCTTTATTGAAAATACGGCATTAGATAATATACCTTTTCTATCCGTTTATTTAATAACACTGACCGATGGAATATTATTATCTATTGTCGTTGCGTTATTCATGCTTATTGCAAAATGTATTGCTTTTATTATTCACCGCTTTAAATATAAAAATACCCAATCTATAGACAATTAAATTCATCCTAAGGAGAACATCATGCCTGAACAAACAAATTATATTCGTTGGTTTAATGAGTTAGGCATTAATGATGTGCCGTTAGTCGGCGGCAAAAATGCCTCCTTAGGGGAAATGTATCAAGAACTCACGCCGCAAGGCATTCAAATTCCCAATGGTTTTGCCGTTACCGCAGAAGCCTATCGTTATGTTTTGGAAGCGTCGAATGGCTGGACTGCCCTGCATGACGCACTGGATGAGTTAAACCCCGAAGATGTCGCTGATTTAGCCAAACGCGCTCGAAAAGCCCGCGATATTATTTATGCCGCGCCGCTACCCGAAGACCTGACGCAACAAATTATCGCCGCTTACCAGCAACTGGAAGAGCAATATGGCGACGAGTTAAGCGTCGCGGTGCGCAGTTCTGCGACTGCCGAAGACTTACCAACAGCCAGTTTTGCAGGGCAACAAGATACTTATTTGAATATACGCGGTGAAGTCGCGTTACTGGAAGCCTGTAAACGCTGTTTTGCCAGTTTATTTACCGACCGCGCCATTCATTACCGCGTCGATCAGGGTTTTGACCATTTCAAACTGGCGTTATCCATTGGTATCATGAAAATGGTACGTTCAGATTTAGAATCCAGCGGCGTGATGTTTTCGCTGGACACTGAATCAGGTTTTTCTGACGTAGTGTTTATCACAGGCGCATTCGGGCTGGGTGAAAATGTCGTGCAAGGCGCGGTTGACCCCGATGAATTTTATGTCCACAAACCCACTTTTGAGCAAGGACACCGTGCGGTTTTACGCCGCACCTTAGGTGCGAAGAAAATCAAAATGGTGTACAGCGAAGGGCATACACATGAATCCACCCGCAACATTGCCACATCAGCTGAAGAGCGCAATCGCTTTTGTTTAACCGATACCGATGTGCTGACGCTTGCTGATTACGCGATTAAAATCGAAAAACACTACAGCAACAAAGCAGGTCAAGCCAAGCCGATGGATATGGAATGGGCAAAAGATGGACTGGATGGCGTGTTGTACATTGTCCAAGCCCGCCCTGAAACCGTGGTGTCTCAATTAAGCGGCATGGTCTTAGAACAATACACACTGAAACAAAAAGCCGAACCCATTATTACGGGGCATTCGGTGGGCAGTAAAATCGCCGTCGGCAATGCGCACGTTATTCATAATGCCGAACAATTAGGCGAGTTTAAAGCGGGGGAAATATTGGTTGCCGATATGACCACCCCCGACTGGGAACCCATCATGAAAATTGCCTCGGCGATTGTCACGAATCGCGGTGGTCGCACTTGTCACGCCGCGATCATCTCGCGTGAATTGGGCGTTCCCGCCGTAGTTGGTTGTGATAATGCAACCACCACTATTCAGAATAACAGCGCTGTTACCGTGTCCTGCGCAGAAGGTGATGTCGGCAAAGTGTATGCGGGACAACTGGATTTTGCAGTCAGTCGGATTGATTTATCAGGACTAAAACGCCCTAAAACCCACATTATGCTCAATATCGGCAATCCTGAAATCGCCTTTAAAACCAGTTTCCTACCCAATGACGGCGTGGGTTTGGCGCGGATGGAATTTATTATTACCGAATACATCAAAGCCCATCCAATGGCATTGATTCATCCTGAGCGTGTTGAAGACGACAACGAACGTGAACAACTTAACGCCCTGACACGCAACTATGCCAGTGCCGAAGAATTTTTTATTGCCAAACTGGCGGAAGGCGTTGGCACGATTGGCGCGGCGTTTTATCCCAAACCCGTGGTGGTGCGAATGTCAGATTTTAAAACCAATGAATACGCCACGCTGTTAGGTGGGCAATGGTTTGAATTTAACGAAGAAAACCCGATGATAGGCTTTCGGGGCGCGTCGCGTTATACCCATCCTGCGTATCGTGAAGGTTTCGCGCTGGAATGCGCGGCGATGAAGCGGGTGCGGGATGACATGGGTTTGACCAATGTGATTTTAATGATTCCATTCTGTCGGCGGGTGCAGGAAGCCAAAAAAGTGTTGGCGTATATGGCAGAACTGGGTTTGAAACGCGGCGATAATGGTTTACAGATTTATGTGATGTGTGAAATTCCCAATAACGTGATTTCCATTGATGCCTTTTCAGAACACTTTGATGGTTTTTCTATCGGCTCCAATGATTTAACGCAATTAACGCTGGGCGTGGACAGGGATTCGGCGATACTGGCGGAAGATTTTGATGAACGCGATGACGGCGTTAAAGACATGATACGCATGGCAGTCACAGGCGCGAAACGTAACGGCAGACATTGCGGCTTATGCGGACAAGCTCCGTCGGATTACCCTGAAATGGCGGAATTTTTGGTGGAAATCGGTATTGATTCGATGAGTGTTACGCCTGATACCGTGCTAAAAACCACGCAGTTAGTATTAGAAACGGAACAACGCTTAGGCAGGACTTAACCATGCGCTGGGTATGCTTGGTTGTTCTTCTGTTACTGATGATTATTGATATATTACCGATTCCGATTGTAGGACTATTACTCATCTGGGTAATATTATTTCGCCCTGCGTGGTTTTATGAGCTGGTGCTTAAAATCTATAACAAAAAACCTTGATATTAATGACTGGCAGTCATGCCTAAATCTGGAGTGAATAATATGAAAATATCCGTCTATTGGCTTGCTGTATTGACAACTTGCACGGCGTTATCAGTGTCAGCCGCTGATTTAACCCGCGCCGAAGTGGAGCAACGGCTGGCTACCGCTGATAAAAACCACGTCGCCGATTTAAAACGTAAAGATTTAACCGAGCTGGATTTATCAGGTCTGGATTTTAGAAATGCGAACTTATGGGGTTCGGATATGCGCCGCGCCAATTTCAGCAACAGCAACTTATCGGGCTTGGTGTTGGATTTGGCGGTGATGTCAAAAATGAATTTGTCGGGTGCGGATTTATCCAATACCAGCGTATTTGGTGTTCATGTCGGCGGCGCGAATTTAAGTCATGCCAATTTAACAGGCAGTCGTTTTATTGCCACCTTAGACCGCGCTGATTTAAGTTACGCCAATTTATCCCATATTAACTGGGGCGTGGATATGAAAAATCAGTCGATGGGTTTGATGCGCGCCAGTATGAATAATGTCAATTTAACAGGCGCGAATTTAACCGATGCCAATCTGGACCGCGCATTATTACGCTATGCCAATTTTAAAGACAGCGTGTTAAAAAATGCCAATTTATTCGGTGTGGATTTATCAGGTGCGGATTTTACTAATGCCGATTTAACCGATGCCGATTTAACAGGCACAACGCTGGAAGAGACTAATTTTGCAGGCGCGAACTTAACCAGAACGCACTTTGCGGGTATTAAAGATAAAGGCAGGTTAAAAGGTTTGTCTGAAAGTAAAAACTTGGATAAGGCGATTTTTGATTAATCATCTTATTCGTTTGGTTCGGCGCAATACACAATCTGCTATTGCGCCTACGTTAATACTCGATTCAACATGACAGCGTTTTTTCTAATACCACTAAGGCTAAATCGGATACTTTAGGCATCCATAGCGACGGGTTGACGGGAAATGCTTTGCTTATTCCCGTGCGCTGATACCCGCGCCGTTCATAAAATGCGATTAATTCGTGTCTGCATGAAATAACCTCCATAATAAACCGATTTGCCGACCATGATTGTTGCGCGGCAAGTTCTGCCGCTTCCAATAAGGCTTTGCCAATGCCGCGACCTTGTAAGTTCGGATTGACGGCAAACATTCCAATATGTACGCCCTTCTCCGTATTGTGTAAATGTATCGAACCTTGCAATTCTGAACCCGCTTTGCATACGATAAACATCGAATCGTCATGCGCCATCAAACTTAAAATTTCTTCACTATCCGTTCTGCGACCCTCCAGTAAATCCGCTTCGGTAGTCCAGCCTGTTCGACTGACTTCGCCGCGATACGCTGAATTTATCAACGCGGTCAACGATTCTGCGTCTAGCTTGTGTGCCTTATAAAATGAAAGGTTCAATGTCATAATTCGATACCGATTAACGATTTGGTTGCGGGTTGTGATATTAATGACTGCCAGTCCTTCAAGGACTGGCAGTCATGTCTAAAAACAATGGATTTAATAATAACACAGTAGAAACAATCGCAAGTGTTTCACAATGCCGTGAAACGTTGAAACACAAAATGAAACATGAAACACAAAATGAAACATCCTGTAACCGTCCACCGCCTTTAAAACAATACATCACACTTTGGCACGACCTTTGCTTAAGTAAATGTACACACCCTAACGACGATATTTATTCGGAGACACATTATGTTATTCAAACAATTATTTGATAAAGAAACATGGACTTACACTTACTTTCTTGCTGACGAAGTGAGTAAAGAAGCGGCGTTTATTGATCCTGTTAACACCCAGATTGAAACTTACATCGCTTTGTTGGCAGAACACGGTTTAACGCTGAAATATTCGTTTGAAACGCACGTCCATGCCGATCACATCACCGCCAGCGGTTTGTTGCGTCAACGTACAGGTGCGCAAACCTGCGTGAGCCATAAAGGCGGGGCGCAATTGGCGGATGTGCAACTGCATGATGGTGATATTTTCAGATTGGGTGATATAGAAATCAAAGCCATTGCAACACCCGGTCATACGCCCGGTTGTACGTCTTATTTATGCGGTGAGCGAGTATTTACAGGTGATTCTTTATTTATCGGCGGTTGTGGACGCACCGATTTTCAAGGCGGTTCAGCCAGTGATTTGTACGATAGCATTACCCAAAAACTGTTCACATTGCCTGATGATACGCTGGTTTATCCCGGGCATGATTACTCAGAACGCTGGGTCAGCAACATTCATCAGGAGCGTACCACCAATCCGCGTTTAGCAGGTAAAAGCCGCGAAGAATTTATTGACATCATGACCAATCTCAATCTGCCTAAACCGCGTTTGATTGATGAATCTGTGCCTGCTAACCGTTATTGCGGTTTGGATGAGAATGAACGTCAGGATGCAGTGGCGCGTCGTGAAGAACAGGGAGCGAGTTGTTCTGCACGCCCTAAAATGACAGGCGTGGATTTAGTGGCGGCGGCTAAACAACAGATTACCGAAGTGAATGTAGAACGTGCCAAACAATTGTTGGCAGAAGGTAACATCACGCTGATTGATACTCGCGAAGAAAGTGAATATGCAGCAGGTCACATTGACAATGCGATATTGTTACCGCGCGGTGTGATTGAGTTTAAAGTCAATACTGTGCCTGAATTAGCGGATTCCTCCAAAGCGATTTTGATTTATTGCCGCACGGGCGGACGTTCGGCACTGGCTGCACAAACTTTACAAACTTTAGGTTATACCACCGTACTGTCTATGGCGGGTGGTTTTGAAGCGTGGCAAAAAGCGCAGGCATAGTCTGTTTATTGAGACCTGCGAAGTTTTAAAAACGGCGCAGGTCTATACGGCAGCTTTTAAATGATTGCGTTAAACTGTCACAGGTGCAAAATGTTTTATAGCTTGCACCCAAACCACACAACCATAAAAAATGAGGAATAATCATGTCACAACACCATACACTTTTAATTGTCGGCGGCGGCGCGGCGGGCGTTTCCGTTGCTAATACGCTGCGTCGTCAAGACAAAAATATTGATATAGCCATCATCGAACCGTCTGAAAAGCACTATTACCAACCCGGTTTTACCATCATCGGCGGCGGTGCCTACACGATGAAACAAACCGTTAAAAATGAAGCGGATTTAATCAATCCTTCCGTTAAATGGATTAAAGATTATGCCGACACTTTTCAACCTGAGACGAACACGGTCACGTTACGTTCAGGCGACGTAGTCAGTTATGACTATCTGGTCGTCTGCCCTGGTTTGCAACTGGATTGGCAAAAAATCGCAGGCTTGCAGGACACTATCGGCAAAAACAATGTTTGCAGCAACTATTCGCCTGATACGGTGGAATACACTTGGCAATGTATTCAGGAAATGGTCGCCAAAGGCTCAGGTACGGCATTATTCACGCAACCGCCCATGCCGATTAAATGTGCGGGTGCGCCGCAAAAAATCATGTACTTAGCCGCAGATAGATTCCGTAAACACGGCATTCTGGATAAATTCAGTGTTGAATTTTGCAATGCAGGCCCTGCGATGTTCGGCATTCCGTTCTTCGCCAAAGCCTTAATGAAAGTGGTTGCCGAGTACGGTATTAAAACCAATTTCAATACCAATCTGGTGGCGATTGACGGCGCGAACAAAACCGCGACGTTTGAAGTGACCGATGCCGATGGCAACAAAACGCAGGTCAACAGAACCTTCGACATGATTCATGTTACGCCGTCACAAAGTGCGCCTGATTTTATCAAAAACAGTCCATTTGCCAACGCGGCGGGCTGGGTTGATGTGAATGATAAAACCCTGCAACACACTAAATACCCTAACGTGTTCAGCTTAGGTGATGTGGCGTGTACCACCAATGCCAAAACAGCGGCAGCGGTGCGTAAACAAGTGCCTGTCGTGGTTGATAACATTACTAATCTGATGAATCAAGCACCAATGCGCGAAGGCTATGACGGTTACGGCTCATGTCCATTAACCACCTCATTGAGCAGTGTGATATTGGCAGAGTTTGCCTACGGCGGCAAAATCACACCTTCGTTCCCGCTACTTGATCCTAGAAAAAGCCGCTGGATTTGGTGGATTGGTAAAAAAATCGGTTTTCCTTGGATGTATTGGCATTTAATGCTGAAAGGCTATCGCTTCGATATTCCGCATTTAGCCAGTTATGCGGAAAAATTTGTCGATAAAGATTAAAGGTTAGCAAGGTAAAAGGGTCAAAGTCCCCCCTTCTTTGTATCTTTTACCTTGCACCTCCCTGCCCTGCGCGTGTTTGAAACGAGGTAAACATCAATGTCCTGCGATTTTATTGCCTTTACTATCAGTTGCTTATTGATACTGTTTTATTACCTCTATTTAAAAAGACGCACTCGTCGCCTGCCGCAATCCAGTGTCCACGCCGTCAATGCGATGATAAGAGAACGCTGGGTCATGATGATAATGAGCAGCGGCAAGCAGGAAATTCTTGCCATTCAAACCTTGCGTAACTCCGTCATGGCTGCCAGTTTCATGGCGACCACCGCCATGTTGTTAATCATTGGCGTATTGAATCTGGGCGAAAAAATCGGGCAATGGACGCAAAACCTGCCGCCATTAATGTTGAGTTGTCAGACACCCAGCGAATTATGGCTGATAAAACTGGGACTATTGATATTGAGTTTCGCCATTGCCTTTTACTATTTTGCAATGGCAATCCGCTTTTTCAATCACGTCGGCTACATGATTAATCTTCCCTGCAATCAATCAACAGATGACGTTTTATATCAGCAAACCGCCGCCTATTTGAACCGAGCGGGCAGTTACTACACATTCGGTATACGCACGTTCTTTTTCAGTTTACCTATCATCCTGTGGTTTTTCGGTACGGGGTTTTTAATTTTGGCAACCGTCAGCCTGATTGCAGGACTTGCCATACTGGACAGTGTGCCACGCCCGTCGGCTACCTCCAGCACCTGAACAAACACCTTTACATTCATTCACCTTCGGTCAGTTTTACTCACCGAATAAGCCCTTTTATGCTCGATTTTCCTTCAATTCTACGCCGTGATTCATGATGATGTTTGATAACACATACTCTCTAAGCCGCTTTTTACCCATCATTGATTGGTTGAAAACTTACCAGCGCAAGGATTTTACCGATGATTTGTTTGCGGGCATTATTACCGCTATTTTGCTGGTTCCTCAAGGCATTGCTTACTCCATACTGGCTGGTTTACCACCGCAACTGGGGCTGTATGCCAGTATTTTACCGCCTATTATGTACGCCTTATTCGGCACCAGTCGGACACTATCGGTAGGGCCTGTGTCGATTGCCGCGATTATGATTGCCAGTGCATTGACCGCACCCGCTGTCGCCGCCTTAGGTAATCCCGTGCAAAGTGCCATCGTGCTGTCACTGGAAAGCGGCATCATCATGTTGCTCATGGCGGTATTGCGCATGGGCGGCTTGGTCAATTTTATCAGCCATCCTGTATTAACAGGATTCACCAGCGGCGCGGCGTTATTGATTATCGGCAATCAGTTACCGCAAACACTGGGTTTAAAAACCCCATCGTGCGGCATTGATATTGCTTGCTATACCACTTATCTACAGGGCTTTAATAGCACCACGCTCTTGCTGAGCATCTGTGCATTCGCTTTATTGTTATTATTCAGTCAGTTATTGCCGATGAGTTTGAAAAAAATGGGCGTAAAACCAGTCATCATTACTGCTGTCAGCAAATGCGGGCCATTATTGACTGTGGTACTCGCGACAATTGTCGTGAGTCTGCTGCTTAATGAGGGGCAATCCATCGCCGTAGTCGGCGTTGTACCCGCTGGTTTTCCTGAATTAAGCATTAACGCGCTCAACTTTTCCCTAGGACAACGCGGGCAATTATTATTACCTTACGCGGGCTTTATCGCCTTAATCGCTTACGTTGAAAGTGTCGCCATTGCGAAAGTCACCGCCAATTTACGCAGCGAAAAAATCATCCCTAATCAAGAACTCATCGGCTTGGGTGTCGCCAATATTGCCGCCGCATTATCAGGCGGAATGCCTGTGGCAGGTGGTTTCAGCCGCACTATGGTCAATTTTTCCGCAGGAGCGCGTACCCAAATGTCAATGTTGATTGCCGCCGTATTATTAGCCATAGCCGTTATGTTTTGCAGCCCGTGGTTTACCAATATTCCTAAAGCCGCGTTAGCGGTGATTATTCTGGTTGCCATCACGCCGTTGGTGAAACTGAAAACCATCCTGCACACTTGGGCTTATGACCGAGGTGACGGTATTGCCGAAGTGGTTACCTTACTTGGGGTACTGGTATTAGGCATAGAAGAAGGTATCATGCTGGGCATTATGCTGACTATTGCCAGTCATTTGCGTAAAACCAGTCAACCGCATATCGCCGTGGTCGGTCGCGTCCCTGACACCGAACATTACCGCAATATCAAGCGTCATCATGTGGAAACATGGCATCACTTACTATTAATCCGCATTGATGAAAGCCTGACCTTTGCCAACATCAACTACATCGAAGAATTTTTAGTCACCGAATTAAAACGCCAACCTGACACCAAGCACATTGTGCTGATTTTTACCTCAGTCAGTGACATAGATACTACCGCACTGGAAGCGTTGGAAAGTTTGAATCAGGCGTTACAAGCCACAGGCAAAACCCTGAACATTTCCGAAGCTAAAGGCCCTGTGCTGGACAAATTGCACAAAACCGATTTTTTACGGCAACTCACGGGGCAGGTATTTTTTCGGACGGAAGATGCGGTTAAAGAGTTGGGTTAGTGGCGTGGACTCACTAAATAACAGCATATCGTTCCAACGCTCCAGCGTCTTCTTGTATTTTAAACACACAACGCTGGCGCGTGGGAACTAGAAAAAGCCTAAGCCGAATCGAAAAAAAGATTTTTAAATTTATCAGGAGACAGTAATGATTTCAGAAGCAGTCGTGGATTTATCCCGTTGGCAATTTGCCGCCACGTCGTTGTATCATTTTCTATTCGTGCCATTAACCTTGGGTTTGTCGTTTTTATTAGCGATTATGGAATCCACTTATTTAATGACAGGTCGAGAAATTTACAAAGACATGACCCAATTTTGGGGCAAATTGTTTGGTATTAATTTCGCGTTGGGCGTGGCGACAGGCTTAACGATGGAATTTGAATTCGGTATGAACTGGTCGTATTTCTCGCATTATGTCGGCGATGTGTTCGGCGCACCACTGGCGATTGAAGGCTTGATGGCGTTCTTTTTGGAATCGACCTTTGTCGGTCTGTTTTTCTTCGGCTGGGATAAACTGCCGAAATGGCAGCATTTAATCGTCACTTGGCTGGTCGCGTTCGGCACCAATTTATCGGCATTGTGGATTCTGGTGGCTAACGGCTGGATGCAGAATCCCGTCGGTGCCGATTTTAATTATGAAACCATGCGCATGGAAGTCACCCATTTCAGCGATTTGATTTTTAACCCCTCCGCACAAGTGAAATTCGTGCATACCGTCGCCGCTGGCTATACCACTGCCGCAGCGTTTGTGTTGGGTATCAGCGCGTACTATATGCTCAAAGGGCGTGATGCCGCGTTTGCCCGCCGCTCTTATACGATTGCCGCAGGGTTTGGTTTAGCCGCCTGTTTATCGGTCATCGTGTTAGGTGATGAAAGCGGTTATACCGATGGCGAGGTACAAAAAGCCAAACTTGCCGCGATTGAAGCTGAATGGCATACCGAACCACCCCCTGCTTCGTTTACTGCCATTGGCTTTCCCGATCAAGAAAAAATGGAAACCGCTTACGCAATAAAAATCCCTTGGGTGTTGGGTTTAATCGGCACACGCTCGATTGATGAACCGATTACAGGCTTAAGTGAAATTTTAGCCAAAAATCGCGTCCGTGTGCGCGATGGTATGAAGGCTTACGGCTTATTGCAACAATTACGCAACGGCGAAAAAACACCTGAACACATCGCCGAATTTAATCGGTATAAAAAAGATTTAGGCTATGGAATGCTGTTAAAACGCTACACCGAAAAAGTCACTGATGCCACCGATGCGCAAATCGAATCCGCCGCGCAATACTCCATGCCCAGAGTCGTGCCGTTATTTTGGACATTCCGCATCATGGTTGCCTGTGGTTTCATCATGTTGGGTGTGTTTATCTGGGCAATGTTTGCCAGTTCCCTACGTCGCTGTCGGCAAACAACATTGTTGAAATGGAGTTTTTACATGATGCCCTTACCGTGGATAGCCTGTGAAATGGGCTGGTTTGTGGCGGAATTTGGACGGCAACCGTGGACGATTGCGGAAATACTGCCGACTTTTTTAAGCGCGTCTTCATTGACCGAATGGGATTTGTATATCAGTTTGTCGGGCTTTCTCGGCTTATACACCGTATTTCTGGCGATTGAAATGTTCTTAATGCTCAAGTTTATTAAATTAGGCCCTAGCAGTCTGCACACAGGGCGTTACCATTTTGAAATTATCGAAGGAGCCGATCATGTTTGATTATGAAACTCTACGCTGTATTTGGTGGCTGTTCTTAGGCGTATTATTAATCGGCTTTGCCATCACGGGCGGCTTTGATTTAGGCGCGGCGATTTTATTACCGTTTTTGGGTAAAACCGACACCGAACGGCGCGTGATTATTAACTCAGTAGGCGCGACGTGGGAAGGCAATCAAGTGTGGTTTGTCACTGCTGGAGGCGCATTATTTGCCGCGTGGCCGATGGCATACTCAGTTGCTTTTTCAGGTTTTTATCTGGCGTTATTATTGACGCTGTTCGCCTTGATGATGCGCCCGTTGGGGTTTGATTATCGCAGTAAATTACCCAGCGAAACATGGCGCGGCAACTGGGACAAAGCCTTATTTGTCGGCGGTTTTATCCCCGCGCTGATTTTTGGTGTCGCCTTCGGCAATTTATTACAAGGCGTACCGTTTCATTTTGATAATGATATGCGCATATTTTATGACGGCAGTTTTTGGGGTTTGCTGAATCCGTTTGCGATAGTTGCAGGTTTGGTCAGTGTCGCGATGATTGTCATGCACGGCGCGGTGTATTTACAACTCAGAACCGAAGGCGAGATTCAACAACGCTGCCAAACAGCGGTGATGATATTTGCTATTGCCACGCTGGTTATTTTTGCGCTGGCAGGTGTGTGGATTACTCATGTTGACGGCTATGCGATTACCTCAACCATAGTGCATGACGCGCCCTCCAATCCGTTAAACAAGGTAGTAGAAAAAGCCGCTGGTTTATGGATGCGTAATTATCAAACCTATCCCGTGCTGGTATTAGTACCCAGCTTGGCATTTATGATGGTTGTATTGACTATCATGCTGTCCAAAAAGCAGTATTTAAAATCAGCGTTTGTCAGTAGCTCGCTCACCATTACGGCGATTATTTTGACCGCAGGCGTGTCGATGTTTCCCTTTTTAATTCCTGCCAGTGTAAACATCAATAACTCGCTGACCGTCTGGGATGCCAGTTCCAGCCATACTACCTTGGCAATTATGTTTTGGGTGACGCTGATTTTCTTACCGATTGTTATCGTGTACACCAGCTGGGTATTTCGCGTGTTGTCGGGCAAAATCACCCTCGCACATATTCAAAACAACGATCACACCGCTTATTAGGAGACACTCATGTGGTATTTTACTTGGATATTAGGCTTATTACTGGCGTGTTCCTTAGGCATTCTGCATATTCTGCGTTTTGAAGCTCAGGAAACTTTTGAAAAAGAACACATTCCGCTAGACTCGTTAACGCGCTTATTCACCAAAGACGTGATGATGACACGCTTACGCGAAAAAGTGGAAAACTCACGGCGCAACGGCTTTCCGTTTTCTATCATTACCATGAGCTTGGAACAATTTACTAATCAGCATCAATTAGTCGATTATGAAAGCGATACCGTCATGCGTAATGTGGTGGATTATTTAAAAGAAGAAATCCGCGAAGGTGTCGATATTGCCGCGCGGATGAATGAACAAGTGCTGCTCATCGTCTTACCGGGGGCATCATTAAAACGCGCCGAAGCGACTGCCGCGCAGTTTAAAAATTACATTATGACCGACATAAAAGCCCCGCATGATTTAAGTATTGATGTCACGGTTGGCGTGGTGACTTATGCGGGCGATAATGCCGATATTCCTGCCACGCAAACGGTTGATGAATTGGTGAGTCGGGCTTGCGGACAAGTACACGCTTGTTGATTTGGATTATATAACTCACCATTCTCACGTTTAAAGCGTGGGAATGGTGATAAATGTGATACTGAGCTTATCTGACAGCAGGCATTAAGTCGTTATTTTCTTCAATTCTAAGCATTCTGATGTCTTTAACGCAACTTGAAAACCATGGATATGTTTTTGCTAGTTCTTGGACAATCATTACACAGGTTACTGCGTTGATTTTTTCTGGGTCTCCAAAATAAACACTTCCTTGAGTCCATTTAAATCCTCTGGATTCTAAGAACTTACGAACATCGCCGTAAGCGTTGCCACTAGAGGAATTATGGTAATTTTCACTTAGACAATTTGTATCAATATCAAATGTTATGGCGTACATAGGATTTATTTGTATGGCTGTAGTTTCACTAATTTTAAAATTTTAACATAAAAATACTGGTAGCATTTTTTTTGCTTTCCATTTATTACAATAGACCTGTAAATCATAATTTAAAATGACCGAAACCGACAACCAACGCTATTTTGACCAACACCACGCGCGTGAAAAAACCTGTGCAAAGTGGTTAAAAGCCCAAAGCAAAACCGTCCGCAAACCGATTTTATTCGCCGCATTGGCAGGAATTATTAACGGCGTAGCGGTGATAGCACAAGCGGCGTTATTGGCGAGTATTTTATCCACTCTCATTATTGATGCTCGTTTAATGACTGCCAGTCCTTTAAAGGACTGGCAGTCATACGCAATGCAACTAACCCCTGTTTTCGCTGGCTTAATTGCCATCTTTTTATTGCGCAGCATCTGCGTTTACGCCCAACAAATCGTAGGTTTTAACGCAGGCGCAACAGTCCGCACCGCCATACGGCGACAACTCACCGACACCTTCGCCTTAAACCCAGCGGCACTGAAACAGCAACAAAGCGGCGCGTTAGCGGCTGTCAGTCTGGAACAAGTGGACGCACTGGCATTGTATTTTTCCCGCTACCTGCCGCAACAGTACATCGTCGGCGTGTTGCCCTTCATCATGCTTGCCGTCGTTATGCCAGTGAATTGGCTGGTCGGTTTAATTCTATTAGTCACCGCGCCTTTAATTCCGCTGTTTATGGCACTCATCGGCATGGGCGCAGCTTCCACACAACGCAATCAATTTTTAGCCTTAACCCGCATGAGCGGCTACTTTTTAGACCGTTTGCAAGGTTTAGCCACCTTAAAACTCTTTGGACAAGCCGAAGCTGAATTAACCGCAATTCACCGCAGTGCCGATGATTTTCGGGAAAAAACCATGAGCGTGTTACGCATTGCGTTTTTATCCTCTGCGGTGTTGGAATTTTTCAGCGCGGTGGCGGTGGCATTGGTCGCCGTGTATGTGGGTTTGAGTTTATTGGGGCAGATTCATTTCACCTTCGCGCCAGCTGTGAGTTTTAAAATCGCGTTATTTGTATTGCTATTAGCCCCTGAATTTTTTCTGCCACTGCGGCAATTGGCAATTTTTTATCATGACCGTGCGGCGGCATTAGGTGCGGCAGATGCGATTCTGGCAATCTTGGAACAAAACGTAGGTTGGGGTGATCTTGCGAACCCCAACAAAAACGTGCAGCACTGCGTAAATGTTGGGGTTCGTGCCTCTCCCCAACCCACCATTGAATTTAACCACGTCAGTAAATCCTACGACCAGCGACAAGTGCTAACCGACATTAATCTACAAATCCACCAAGGCGAAAAAATCGCCCTAGTCGGTGCGTCAGGTGCAGGTAAAACTACACTGTTAAATTTACTGCTCGGTTTTGAAACCGTTACCGAAGGCAATCTATGGCTGAACGGGCAAGCCTTAACCCGCGACAATGCCACGCAAATCATGGCTTATGTTGGACAGAACGCTTATATTTTTTACGGCAGTATTGCCGATAACATTGCGCTGGCGAATGCTAACTCAACGCCCGAACAAATTAATGCCGCCGCACACGCCGCTGGTGTCACAGAATTCAGCGACCAACTGCCCCAAGGCTTACAAACGCTGGTCGGTGAACGCGGTTATGGGTTGTCAGGTGGGCAGGTGCAACGTATCGCAGTGGCGCGGGCTTTTCTAAAAAATGCCGACATTATTGTGCTGGATGAACCGACTGCCAATCTGGATACAGTCACTAAAACCCAGTTACTGGCGATGATTACGCAGTTGTTTAACGACAAAACACTCATTATTTCTAGCCATGATGATGAAGTCATACAAGGCATGGACAGAAAAATCGTATTGCAACACGGACGCTTAGTATCATGAATGATTTAACGTTTTTCTTACGCTTATTCAAACCGCATCGTTTATGGTTGGCGGGCGGTATCGTGTTGGCATTATTAACCGCGTTTGCCGCTGTTGCGTTGCTCACGTTGTCAGGCTGGTTTATCAGCGCGTCGGCGATTGCAGGTTTAGGCGGTGATGTGTTGCTGTTTAATTTTATGCTCCCCGCCGCACAAATCCGCGCCTTAGCAATCACGCGCACCTTAGGGCGTTATGGTGAACGCTTAGTTACCCACGAAGCCACGTTTCGTGTGTTGACTGAAATCCGCGTGTGGTTTTTTGCGCAACTGATTCCATTAGCCTTAGGGCGTTTATCCGAATCACGCAGTGGCGATTTATTAACCCGCATGACCGCTGATATTGATGCCTTGGACGCGCTGTATTTGCGTTTGCTTGCACCTATAGTAGTTGCCGCGCTTGGCGTTACTGGCATTACGGTGTTTTTGTATCCATACAATCCGTTTATCAGTGTCAGCACGGGCGTGTTATTGCTTATCGCGGCGGTCGCCATTCCTTGGCTATTCAATAAATTAGGCACAGACGGCGCAGAAAACGTCGTCACCTTAGCGGCAAGTTTGCGCTTGCGACAATTGGAAATGCTACAAGGCATGACCGATTTACTGGCGAATCAAGCCTATCCGCGTTTTAGTGAGGCGTTTGCACAAAATTCAGAACGCTTGATAGACACCGAAGCCGATAATAATCGCTTAACCGCCCTGTCCTCTGCACTCACACTATTACTATCACAATTGGCGTTATTGCTCGCGCTCATTCTAGTCGCACTGGGTTATCAAGACGGCGCATTATCAGGTGCGGATATTGCTATCGTGGTATTTTGTGTGCTTGCCGCGTTTGAACTGGTGCAACCGTTACCGCAAGCCATACAAATGCTGGGTAAAACCCAAGCCGCCGCTCAACGGGTGCGTCAACTGGCAACTTTGACACCGACTATTGATATTACTCATTCGCCACACATTTTACCTAATAACTATGATTTACACTTTCATGAGGTGAGCTTTGGTTATTCAGAACAGTTAGTATTAAAAAACATCAACCTCAACCTACCACACGGTGCAAAAATCGCCATTATCGGCGCGAGTGGCTCAGGTAAAACCACGCTGTTGCAATTATTAACCCGCCATTACGATCCGCAACACGGTAAAATTTTGCTGGGTAATGTGGCGATTGCTCAACTCAATCACGATGAATTACTGAGTTGTATTGGCGTGTTATCACAACGCAGTCAATTATTTGCCGCCACCATTAAAGATAATCTGTTACTCGCTAAACGCGACGCGACACCAAACGAACTCAACGCCGCCGTAAAATTTGCAGGACTCACGCAATTTATCGGACGCTTACCCGATGGTATCCATACTTGGGTCGGTGAAAGTGGCGCAACAATTTCAGGCGGTGAAGCGCGGCGTATTGCCTTGGCGCGTTTACACCTGAAAAATCCGCCTATTTTATTATTAGATGAACCCACCGAAGGCTTGGACGCAGATACCGAACGCGACGTATTAACCGCTTTAGCCAATTTTGCCCGACATAAAACGCTGGTAATGGTGACGCATCGCCCTGTTGGTCTGGAATTAGTCGATAGCGTTTATCGTATGGAGCAAGGCGTTTTACGACTTGTTAATCAATAGCAGTCATGATTACCTAGCAAAAAAAATCAGTTTTATTGAGCAAAATACGCTACGCTATCGGGTTTCGTGCCTAAGCACTGATACGCACACACCAAACAACCTGTCACACTGGAATTTAACATGATTGCTGAACTTGGACATTTTTCGCTCATACTCACTTTGTGCATGGCACTGGTGTTGGGCTTCGTGCCTATTGCGGGCGCGTTTCGCGGACTGGCGGGGTGGATTGCCGTTGCGCGACCTGCCGCGTATGCGCAACTGTTATTTATGGCATTGTCTTACGGCTGTTTAACCTATAGCTGTTTGACCCATGATTTTTCCGTCAAATACATTGCCACCAATTCCAACACCGCCTTGCCCACTATTTACCTGATTTCGGGCGTATGGGGAGCGCATGAAGGTTCATTATTATTGTGGGGTTTGGTGCTGACCATCTGGACTGCATTAGTCGCCCGCTTTAGTAAAAATATTCCAGAAGCCACCGTGGCGCGGGTGTTGGGCGTGATGGGCTTAGTGTCTATCGGCTTTTTGTTGTTTTTATTATTTACCTCGAATCCGTTTGAACGTCTGTTTCCTGCGCCGCTAGAAGGGCGGGATTTGAATCCGTTATTACAAGACGTGGGTTTGGCAATACATCCGCCGATGTTATACATGGGTTATGTGGGTTTTTCAGTGGCGTTTGCCTTTGCCATTGCCGCGTTATTAGAAGGACGTTTGGATGCCGCATGGGCAAGATGGTCACGTCCTTGGACAAATATGGCGTGGATGTTTTTAACGCTGGGTATCGCGTTGGGCAGTTGGTGGGCGTATTACGAACTCGGCTGGGGCGGCTGGTGGTTTTGGGATCCTGTGGAAAATGCCTCGTTTATGCCGTGGCTGGTGGGGACGGCGTTATTGCATTCATTAGCGGCAACGGAAAAACGCGGCGTGTTTAAAACGTGGACGGTATTACTGGCAATTTTTGCGTTTTCTCTGAGTTTATTAGGTACATTTTTAGTGCGTTCAGGCGTATTAACCTCGGTTCATGCCTTTGCCAGTGATCCGACACGCGGCTTGTTTATTTTGGTATTTTTGGCAGTAGTTGTTGGTGGCTCGTTGTTGCTGTATGCGATACGCGCGCCATTCGTGAAAAGCAGTGCGACGTTTGAGCTGGTATCGAAAGAATCAGTAATTTTGTTGAATAACGTGCTGTTAGTGGTCACAGCGGCAAGTATTTTATTAGGCACGTTGTATCCTTTAGTGATTGATGCCTTGGGCTTGGGCAAAATTTCTGTCGGCCCTCCGTATTTTAATGCCGTGTTTATTCCGTTGATGGCTCCGTTAGCCATCGCCGTCGGTGTCGGTATGTTATTGCGCTGGAAAAAAGACAGCATTCAAGCGTTGGCTGTGCGAGTGCGCTGGTTGGCGGGTGTGTGCATAACGGGTGGTTTGTTAGTGCCGTTATTGATGCCGTTTTATTCGTGGGCGGCGGTGTTGGGTGTCACTCTGGCATTATGGACAACCGCTATCACCGCATTGTCGTTGGTAGACCGCGTAGGTAATCAAGGTTTTTCATTGCAACGACTCGCGTCTATTCCCTCAGGCTTTTATGGCATGACTATCGCGCACTTAGGTATCGCGGTATTTGTTATCGGCATCACGCTCACCTCGGTGTACAGCGTGGAAAAAGATATACGCCTCGCGCCTGAGGAAAGCGTCGAACTATCGGGTTATGTATTCCAATTTCACAACGTCAAAGAAACCGAAGGCGTGAATTATATAGCTCAACAGGCGTTTGTCACTGTGTCACATAACGGTGAACAAGTGGCGCAACTTGAACCGCAAAAACGGGTGTATAAAGTGCAGACCATGCCGATGACCGAAGCGGCGATTGATGCGGGTTTGTTTCGGGATTTATTCGTCGCTATCGGCGAGCCATTAGGCAAAAACGGCGCGTGGAGTTTACGGATTTATTATAAATCGTTCATCCGCTGGATATGGCTGGGGGCGATTTTTATGGCGGTCGGCGGCTTGTGTGCGGCGTGTGACCGACGTTATCGGTTGCAAGTTAAGACACAATAAAACGTTCAGATACGCTATTTGCCAGTGATAGCAAATAGCGTGTCAGCAAGCAAAACGCGGAATACCTGTGATGTTATCAGTGTTCATATTGATATATTTCAAACCGACCACGGTTTTACCGCCGCTATCAATATCCATCCACACCACTTGTGCTTCGCCTTTTAAATTCAACTGGTCAAATTCAAACGCCGTGCGGATACCTTTGGCAATAATCACCGTTTCCGCCAGCTGAATCATTAAGCCGTCAACTGATACGTTGATACTCTGAAAATCATAGTATTTATTATTGAGTACAATTTTCCCGTCCACCGACATATTTTTTCGATACACTTTCCGCTGATATAACAGGTTATCAATGTTGTAGCTAATCTCTTTAAATTTTAGCGCGAATGAATTAGCACGTCCGCTGCCATGCACCCTCATCACTTCGGCAGTACCCGCCAAGCGCAATTTTGGCAGATAAAAATCAATTATTTTCGACACCAACGCCTCATTAACAAGACTCTCAGCCATCGCTGTGCAGTTTAACTGCACCAGTGCGCCCGTCATGGACAGGTTGATAACAGACACTTCCTGTTCTTCGCCATTAATATAAACAAGACCGCTGGTTATCAGTTTCTTGCGATACGAGCGTTGTAACTCCAGCTTCATGACTCCACCTTTTGCATTGATAATGTATTGACAACAATGCTAGAAATTAAGATTAAAATTCGTCATCCATACTTTATTATTTTGATCGCCTGACGGGGCTTTTCTCCAGACGTGTTGATATAAAAAGCCTGTTTCAATCTGAAACTCAGGGGCGAAACGGTAACCAAAACCCAGATAGGCGCGGTTTTGTTGTGCGCCTGCTTGTAATTGCGCGTTATGGGCATTGTCATTGAGGTTGAAAAAAATCTCATCGGAGGCAATAACCGACCACGCTGAATGATCAGGAATTAACTGCTCCACGCGAATTCGGGTACGCCAGCGAATACTGGGATCCGAATTACGCGGTAAAAAACGTTCTTCCAAGCGGTTGCGCACTTCCCAGATAAACTGTTTTTCATTCGCGGTATCCCGCCAGCTGAACCCCTGAAATGCACGATTTTCAATAAGATAGTGATTAGAACTGGGACTGGTGGAATCAACTGACATTAAATAACCAGCCCATAACGTCGCTTTTTCATTCATCGCCCAGCCTAACGCAGGTCTTATCATTGTGCTGGTTAAATGGGAATTATCATTGCCGATACGTTGCTGAAATTCTAAAAAACCGCGCAGGTGTTCTGTAAATTTGACATTGATATTGACGGGTATCCATGTCTGAAAATCAGAAGTAGGGGTGGTAGCGTGTACATTGATACTGACCATTAACCCGCCTATCATAATAATAGAACCAAGCGGAGTTATTGGATATTTTAATCGCATTATTTTTGCTCCAAGCAATACAAATAACAACAGACAGATTGTTATTTTCGGTGAAAAAGTTATTTTTAATAGATTAAGTTTAACACCTAGTCAACACCGCGTAAGTAACTAAATGGCATGGATGAACAGCGTAGAAAATGACTGATAAAAATTTTTATTTAATCGTTATAATTAGCACCCTCTTTTCACCCTGCATTCAAAAATACTCATCATGATTAAATGGAAATTGATGCTGACAACACTGCCTTTTGTGCTGGTCATTTTGCTGTTCACTTATACCCGCGTACAGATTTTAACCATTCCGAGTTTATTGGAATTTTCTGACACCGCACCCATCATCACCGCGACCGCATTAGTCATCGGTTTTATGATGGCGGGGATTATGGCGGATTATAAAGAAGGCGAAAGACTACCCGCTGAACTTGCCTGTGCCTTACAAGCCATTGACGACTGCATTCAGGCGGACAGTTTTAATCTCAAAAAAACTGATTTTGCCAAGCTCAAACAAATAAATGCCACGCTGCATACCGCCGTGATTAATTGGCTGTTCAACAAAGAAAATGCGGAAAACAGCTATGCGGCTTTACAGGCCATTATGGCGTTTTCTGGCTCATCACCCACGTTTAAAAATAATGTATTAAAAAATGTGGACGCGCTACGGCGCAGCATCACCCGTGTCGATGTGATTCGCCGTACTGATTTTATTACCACGGGTTACGCACTGTTAGAAGTATTTGTCACCATCACACTGGGCTTATTGATATTTGCCAATTTTAAAAATCCCATCGCGCAATATCTGGTGATCGGCTCTATTTCCCTGATTTACATTTACATGATTCGCCTGATACGCGACTTGGATAATCCGTTTGATTATGAACAGGACGGGCGTTGTGCGGGTGCTGCGGAAGTGGATTATTTTCCACTCACCGAAGCACAACAACGGCTAAAGCACTTTATTTAAATAAGAAAATCTTGTCCACGAAAGACACGAAAAGCACGAAAAAGTAACTTACTTTTGGCATTCTTGGTGAAATAAAAACTAATAAAGTCTGCATAATTGCTTCTATTTTTCGTGTCTTTTGTGTTTTTCGTGGACAACAGCTCTTATGGGTTATTTAGCCGTTAAAGGCGTACCGTTAAACGCAATACCCGCCCAGCCATCACGCATAAAATTTCTGATATTCTGATGGTCTGACCCATCAGGATGCGACAATACATCCACACGGTAATAATCACCGAACAGATTTAAGGTTTGCTGTTCGGTGAGCTGATGTATCTGCGCAAAGGCAAAAATTTTACACGAGCCTTCATTCGTCCCAGCGGCACTCATCAACGCCTGTTCAGCTAAACCATTGCTGAATTCGGTCGGTTGATAATCATAATGTTCAGTAATCACAGCGATAGTGTCATTAAAACTGACAGCTGTGTTGTTGCGGATTGATTCTAGGAATATAGTAAGTGACATCATTGCAAAAATAGTAAATGAGAAAATAAACTCGCCGCCGTATAAAGCGACCAAGCGTGAACGGACGCATAAAGATAGCAGAAACGCCCCATCTTTCCCATGCAGACACGCATTCATACCCACATATTACAAAGAGGTTCAGCACATGAAAATTCTCATCACAGGTGGTACAGGTTTAATCGGACGCAAACTGTGTGCGGCTTTACTAACAAAAGGCTATGAACTGACGGTATTAAGCCGCTCACCTGACAGCGTCACCACCAAATGCGGCGCGTCGGTGCAGGCAATGGCAACACTCGATGAATGGACACCTGACATCGTATTTGATGCCGTGATTAATTTAGCGGGCGAACCCATTGTAGACGCACGCTGGACAGACGAACGTAAACAACGCTTATTACAAAGCCGCGTCAGCCTGACAGAAAAACTGGTGCAACATATCAGCAATGCCAACCGCAAACCCAGCGTGTTATTAAGCGGCTCGGCAACAGGATTTTATGGTGATGGCGGGGATAACATCCTCAATGAATCGCTACCTACTGGCACTGATTTTGGCGCACAGCTATGTAGCGCGTGGGAAAATGCCGCACAAACTGCCGCTGATGCAGGTGTGAGAGTCTGCTTATTACGCACAGGCTTGGTGCTGGATGCAACGGGCGGCTTATTGGGCAGAATGCTACCCGCGTTTAAACTGGGCTTAGCGGCACAACTGGGTAACGGACAACAATGGATGAGCTGGATACATATTGATGACTATGTTGACATCGTTTTATTACTGCTGGAAAACCCCCAAGCCGTCGGCGCGTATAACATGACCGCCCCAGAACCCGTCACCAACCAACACTTCACCAACACCCTAGCCCACGTCTTAAACCGCCCCGCCCTGTTCGTCGCCCCTGCGTTTATATTGAAATTAATACTGGGTGAAAGAGCCGAATTATTACTCGGCGGACAACGCGCATTACCCACCAACGTACAGGCATTAGGTTATCATTTTCAATATGCAACGCTTGAACAAGCCTTAACAGCAGAACTGAATCATTAACAGGACTCGCTTATATGACCGTCTCAGCCCAACCAGACAGCACCAGCTACACGCCCAAAGTCACCTGCTTTCATGACGGCGAATGTCCCATTTGCAATATTGAAATCAATGCCATGAAAAAACTCGATACAGCAGGCAATATTCATTGGGTCGATATTTCTCAGGACAAAGCCGCGCTGGCGAAAGCAGGTTTAACCTACAAACAGACCATGGATAGAATGCACGTCATCGACGAAAATCAGCAACTGCAATCAGGCGTACTGGGTTTTTTACAGGTGTGGAAACAACTGCCCTATTATCGGCGTATCGCCCCCATTATCGAGAACGTTCCCTTATTATTGCCATTGATGGAATGTTGCTATCGTATTTTTGCCCGCTATCGTTTGCCGCTGACGGGCAAACAACAGATTAAAGAATAACCCTCATGAATCAAATAAACCCCAATAAACTGTTGCTATCGAAATGGACAGCCGTTAAACCCAAACAAAAAGAACGCCATTTCATAGTCACTAAATTAATCCGTGCAGAAAATGAAGACATTATCGCTTGTCAGTTGGAAGCCGTCATTAACAATAATAGCTACGAAATTGAGTGGCAAACACTCAAAGATTCATCTTGCTGGCTGATGGGATGGCAATGAAATGACAAACCGCTGAATTTTATTGCTTGGCTGATGATGCCGTGTCTCATCACAACGTTCTTAACGCGAAGCCCCGTGGTTGGGTTGCCGTCTTTTTGGCAACCCAACACAACCTACGCGACTGTTCGTCGCTCCTGCGTTTTTATTGAAACTCATGCTAGGTGAAAGAGCCGAATTATTACTCGGCGGACAAAAAGCATTACCGACCAACGTACAAGTATTAGGTTATGATTTTCAGTATGCAATGCTTGAGGAAGCATTGAAAGCGGTAATGAATAGTCAAAAACGATTAGACAGAACATATTAATATATGTTCAATATCTAGTTCAATTCGACTTGATTATCAGATGATAGAAAATCGTGAAGTTGCTTAAGCTTATTAAGTAACTCATCAAAAGTAATTATTTCAATGTCTTTTGAATTTCCTCTAAATAACTCGAATGATTTTTTTTGGTCGTCATCTTCTGGTATTTTTCCAATAATTAATACACAGCTAACGGAGTAAGACTCCAATTCTTTGTCTTCATTTTTTGAGTTATTCTTTAATGTAGCAATCTGTTTTTGAAACATATATTTCTGGTCAAGCACTTGGTTAATAGACCCAGAAAGCTCTTTAGATGGTGCATAGACATTACCACGATATGCTTTTTTGTTTAGAAGTTCTGTAAAGGGTGTTTTAATCTCAATCAGCGCGGTATTATTTGTATGATTATTTTTCACAAGGAAATCAGTAATCTTTTCACCATTTCCTGAAATTGCCTTGCCACCCACACTAACTCTTTCTCCAACTTTAATAATTGGAAATCCAAATACTAAGTTAAGAGTAAATGGATTCTCGTTAAATAAATTTTGCCAATGTGATTCTTTTAAATCCTTACTCAGTTTTTCTTCAAATATCTGAATTAAATTCTTAAGTGTTACCAACTCAATATCATCATGAAGTTTCATTAGTTCTTTTGGTCTATCTTTTTTTAGAGTATTTATATTTTTAGATATGAGATTAATAACCTCTTTTTTATCAACTTCTGATAAATCAGCTTGCTGTATGTCATTTTTTGAAAGTAATTTATATATAGTATCTTTTTTATAAGTTCGATATTTTTCTGGGTATTGAACTGGGTCAATTGTATTCAATAATGCGTTATACGCGAAAATCGACTTATCTTTTCGTGCCTCAAATTGGTAATCACGGGCAATTTTATAAATACCTCTTCTGATGGTTTCATATTCAGAATAATTAAGTGTATACCTCAACGCCGTCTCATTATTAATATCAATATGTGATTTTTCATACTTACTAATTATTAATTTATTTATTTTTTTATTTTCTTCAATAGCATTTATTATAAATCTATAATCATATTGTAGTCCTAGCCCATAATCATAATCTTTAACAAAACCAGTGGGCAAGTGGTATTGAAGTATGTCCTCAACCTCTTCTAAACTTTCTGGAATTCCATAATCAAAACCTATTAATGAAATACTCTCAATATGACTATATTTAGGTTTCATAAAATCAGCATTTGGTATTGTATTTATAGGATAGATGGTTAATACACACTCATCAACTACTATAGTGCTTGGTGTTTTACTAACACAACTAGGATAAAATTCAAGTATTTTCTTCTTGTATAAACTTATATCACCAGTATTTTTATCAGCTTGTTTTAGTCTTTCAGGTGATGGTTGGTAATACACACATACTGTTTTTATAGAAATATGATAATCATCTTCCTCTTCGAGAAAGTGATCAATTTCATAGATGAGCTTGCCATGAAATTCATCTATTTTTTTTGAAAAAATTCTTGCCATTTAATTATCTTCTGTTGGATATAAAAGTAATAGTCATGCAGGTTGGATTGCCGTCTTTTGGGCAACCCAACCACGCATAATTATGATGTAAATATTATTTGTTTATCGTATTTGTTGGGTTTTGAAAGAGCCGCAACCCAACAAATACGACTGCCAGTCCTTTAAAGGACTGGCAGTCGTCAATAGTGCTACAACAGATTTAATTCACCAACTTATCAACATCCGCACTCGTCCACCCTGCCGCCGAGCCTTTGAAAACATATACGCGCCGTGCTTTATCGAAACTCATGGTTAAAGGTTCGTCGGTGGCGATGCCATAGCTTTGTTGACAGAGCGGGATGGAAAAATCGGTGCCGTTTTTTAACAGGTTTTTGACTTTGTGATTATCTGCACCCATGCGGAATACCATCGGGATGGCTTCATCGACGGAGAGGTCTTTTATCCACGGGTCGCTTAGGCAAAATGAGGCTAAGGCGGTGATGGACAGCGGCATAGTGGCGGGGATTTTGGTGCGTAATTCGGTGAGGAGTTCACGGTAAAAGCCGCGTTGTGAAACTTTGGCATCGAAGTCGATTTGTAGAGCGGAGACGTTTTTCAGAGTCAGTGTGTTTACTACCAGACGCACAATTTCATCTTGCTGGGTTTTGGATAACGCAGGAAGTTGGTCGGTTTCGATGCGCGTGACGGCGATAAGTTTGGTTTCGGGAGCAACTTTAAGCGGTTGTTGGCGTGGTTTGGTATTAACGCCTTCGCCTGTTAAGGTCAGGGTTTGCGCTAAAAAGGCGACGGCAACTTGTTTGGGGTTTAAAAACCGCAGGTCTTCGGGGCGTTCCCATGCCCATAAAATGGTATGCGGAAAATCGTTGAACTTTGATTCGGTGGCTGCGGTGGGTTGGCAGGACAACAGGCATAATGCGAGTGGTAGAATTGGGTTTATTCGTTTCCACGCGCTGAGTTGGAATACTCTTTTCACCGCGTCTGCGATGTGGTTTAAAAGCGGGGCGCGGCGCGCCGTTACTGCATTCCCACGCGGCGCATGGGAACGAGAACATTCGTTCACAGTCTCGTACTCTGGCTTAATCGGTATCAATTTCATAATTCAGTTTAATCCGTTGTGATTCGCCCGTCTGGGTTTCAACATTCAAATGGTCAGTCAGTTTGCGTTTCAGCACCAAGGCGACCTGTTTGTTAAAAATGCCGACTTTGGCACCGACATAAAAATCGGGGGTGAGGTATTGCCCAACAGCAAGCAGGGTGCTTTGCAGGGTTTTGCCTTCCTGTACTTCAAATTCATCAAGACCTAGTTTTTCGGTCAGCCAAGACGCTTGCCCTGCACCGTAAGACAGAGCCGCGCCCGCTATCATATTGCCTTCTGCTTTGCTCGCTTGGTTGAGCGGTTTGCCTGCAATCAGATAAGCCAGTGCTTCGGTTTCTGGCAGTGCGGTCGGTTCGCTATAAATGCGGGTTTTCAGTCTGTCTGGGGTGCCTGTGACGTTCAGCACGGCGGTGATTTTTTTATCGTTGGAGAGGCGTATGGCTTCAACATTAAGATTGGGATTTTCAGGTGAACCATTAAATACAAATTGACCTTTACGCACGGTTAAATCCTGCCCATAGCTTTTGTAACGCCCGTTTTTCAGGTTGACATCGCCGTACATGGCGGTTTTGTCGCCTGTTTTGCTCAGCTGTAATGTACCTTGTAAATCAGTTTTAAAACCCATGCCTGAGAAATTGACGTTTTTACCCAGTTCGATGTTTATATCGGCATCAATGTTGGTGGCAGTGGGTTTAATGGCTTCTTGCAGGTCGGTTTCACCTAAAATGACTTCATCTTGACTGACTGCAACCGCGCTTTCAGGAATTTGTTTTAATTGAATAATGGCTTTAGGTATGGCGAGTTTGCCCGTTATTTTGCCCTGCGCTTTGGCAAACGCGACTTTTAACTGCGGCGAAATAGCCACTTCGGCTTCGGGCAGTTTGGCGACTTCAAAATTATCACCTGTTATCAGCATATCCAAAGCTTGGGTTGCTAAATCAAAAACGCCGTCGAGTTTAAGCTGTCCTTCGCCTGATTTTGCTGAACCTTTGAGTTGAATGTGTTCCGCAGCGGCTAAGGCTTGGACATTGATAGCGCGTAGTTTCAGTCCTGCATCATTTATATCCACCTCGCCGCCGCTAACATTGACCAAGCCGTTAGCGGTCGGTTTTTCGCTGGTGCCGCCCAGATTGACGTTGGCTTTGAGTTGCCCTTTTAGGTTGGCGACTTGCGGAATCAAAGGATTTAAGGCGGCAAATTCCAGCATGGAGGCGGAAATTTGCCCTGACAGAGCTTTGCTGTCATCGGTGGCAAGTTCAACGTCGGCGCGTAAAAAATCCTGTTTAATCAACGCGATTTTTAGTTCAGCAATCAGGCGATTGGCGGTTAGTTTTCCTGTGAGTGAGGACGCGCCTAACGGCAGTTTGCTATGTGCCAGATTAATGGTCGATGGTGGCATATCTATTTGATAATTCCCTGTCAGCGTGTCGGCTTGTTGTAAATCGGCATTGAGATTAATGCGCGTGCTGAACTGCACTTGGTCGGGGCTGTTGGGTTTTATTGACAAACTGGGCGATAGCGAACCTTGTATCGTGGTTTGTATGCTGTTACTGCCTGAAGCTAGGGCGTGCAGGTTGATGTCATTGATGGTTAGTCCAGATTCAGCAATGACTACTTTGCCATTATTCAGGTCTATGTTGCCGTTAATCGCAGGTTTGGTGATTGAGCCTGCCAGTTTTATATCAGCTTTTAGCTGCCCTTTTAGGTCAGATAATTGCGGGGCAAAGGGTTTTAACGCGGCGAATTCAACCACGGAAGCGAATATTTGACCTGATAAGGCTTGGCTTTTGCCCGTATCCAGCTGGATTTTGCCGCGCACGGCATCTTGATTGATTAATGCCAAATTTATATCAGCGAAAACCTGTGTGCCGTTGAGTCTTCCTGATACGGAAGACGCGCCCAAGTGTAGCTCTTTATCCTGTACCGATACCTTGACAGGTGTGGTATTGACTTGATACTGCCCTGTTAATAAGCCGTTTTTTTGTTGTACATTGGCATCAGCATTTAAGGCAACAAGCAGTTTTATATCAGGCGGTAATTGCGCTTGAATCAATGAGCTGGGTAAATCGGCTATGTTCACTTGTCCTGCAAAATCACCATTGGCTGAGGTCGCGCCTTGCACACACAGCGCGGCTCGCTGTTGTACTAAACAACCCTGCTCAGTTGCCACATCTACGCCTGTGTCATGTTTGGTGGTACGGATATTCATGGCATTTTTCAACTGCCAGATACCTGCATCTTTAGAATTGATGTTGAGTGCCGCTAACGCACCCTGCCAGTTATCCGCTTTTATGCCGCCTGTGAGAAGTAGCGACACATCGCCGTATTGTGAACTGACTTCGGTTTTAACGCTGTGTTGTGCGAGTGAGCCTTGCCCTTCAATCAGCAGTTTGGCGATGTGCGTCGCGCCAGTTTTAATATGCTTGGCGATGACGGCTAACTGTGAGGTTTTTTGTGCGGAGGGATCATAGTCAATGTCGATATTCAGCTGTTCCACGCTGTGTTCCGCAAAGCATAAACTCTGCCCGTTAGCTTGTAATTTAACCGCTGGATTTTGCCACGCACCTTGTACACTGCCTTGCGCTTTGAAGCGTCCGCCTAAAGTCGGCCATAAGGCATTGAGTTGTGGGGTATCAACGACGAGAGTCAGCATGGCTTGTTGCTCGCCTAAGATGCCGTTGACTTCGATGATATTTTTGCCCGATTTGATAGCGAGTGCGTCTACGGTGAGTTGGTCGCCGACTAACAGCAACTTCCCATCGGCACTGACAGGATAGCCGCGCAACTGCCCTGCCAGTTTGTTGATAGCGACATCGAGTTGTAACTTATCCGCCATCTCACCTTTAAAATGACTGTCAAACGATAAGTTACCCGCCATGTCGGGCGCGATAATAGCGGGGTTAAAATTCTGCCCTGTGGCGGTAATGTCAAACACCGTTTTATCTTTCCACGCAACGTGTCCGCCTAGATTGAAGATGCCTGTGGTGGATTTCAGCTCCAGTTTTTCTATCGTGAGCGCGTCTAAACTGCCTTTGCTGTTCAATACTAAACTGGCTTCTGGTAAGTACGCTTGGCTTAATGCGGCATTTAGCTTGAGTTGGTAATCACTTAATAAACCGATAAACTCAATACGACCTTTGTCACTTTGTATTTGCGGCTTGTCGCCTGTGATGGGATATTTTACGCCTTGCCAATCAATGCGGGCGTTGATGTACGGGTCTTTCAAGGGATTATCGACTGTGCCTTGCAAAGCGATGGTAAAAGGTGTGCCGATTTGGTTATCTATGGTAATTTTTTTGGTGTCGCCGCTAATAACAGTGCTTGCCTGCCAGTTGCCTTGTTGGTCGGCGTTCAGTTTCCAATCGGTGTTGAGCTTAAACGCAAAACCTTTGCCTAACGCGACTTGCCCGTGCAGGCTTGCGGCAAGCGGCTTGGCATCAATGGCTAGGGTTTGAATAAGCAGTTGCCCGTGTTCGGTTTTGGCAATCAGCTGGAGTTTTTCGACGGTTTGCAGGGTTGCGCCTTGTTGAAACTGCACATTGGTGAGCAGGAAATTTTCTACGATTACATCAATGGGTAACGCTAATGGCGCGTTAAAATCAAAAGTGCTGGATTGCTCTTCTTCTGGCTGTTTAGTATCACTTAAACTGACGTTGACTCCATCCAGCGTCACATCAACAATTTTTAATGCGCCTGTCCATAGTTTGCTGGGCTGCCAGACAAACCGAAATTGTTTCAGGTCAATGGTTTGTGTGGGGCTTTGATAATGCACATCGGTTAATTCAAGGCTATCCAGCAAGCTGCCTTGGATAGTTTGAATAGTCGCGTCGCTGGGTAACAAGGTGTGCAATAACCAGCGCGTTCCTGATTGGCTGTTCATCAGACTAAACAAGCCAATCGGGATTAATAGCAAGAGGGTTAAAGCAATCAGCAGCAGGCGTTTTTTCATAATCTTGCCCCTGCGGAAAAGTGGATTTGAAACGCTGCATTGGCGGGATCTAGTGGTATAGCGACATCAACGCGCACAGGACCAAACGGTGAATACCAACGCGCTCCTAAACCTGCACCCATTTTTAGATTGATATGACTGACATCATTAAACGCATTGCCCGCATCAACAAACGCCGCTACACCCCAATCATCAAAAATGGCGTGTTCGTATTCGGTGCTGAACACCGTTAAATACTGCCCGCCGATAACATTACCCTGCGCATCTTTAGGGCCAAGTTCTTTATACGCATAGCCGCGCACACTGCTGATACCACCCGCATAAAAGCGGTAAGTGGTGGGTAATTTGTCAAAATTATTGGTTGCCGTCGCGCCCAGTTCGGTGCGTCCGATAAATTTACCACCGCTCCACGGCAAGGCGTGTATCCACGTTGCTGCCATGGAACTTTGGGCAAAACTGACATCAGACAGCGGACTTTTATAACTACCCGCCACATCAAATTTAAGTCGATAACCTTTGTTTGGACGCATTGGATTATCGGCGACTGAATACAACCAGTTACCTCCCGGCACTAATAATAAGGTTTGTTCTCGCGGATCATTACCTGTCTGGAAATCTTCATAGCTGTAATCAAGGAACAGCGTTTGTTTCCAACCACTGTCAAAAGTATATTTATAGCGTCCTGATAGTTTTGCGGACAGTGAATTAAAGGTATCGGTATCTTCGCGCTTCACCCCAAATCCGACGCTAACGGTTTCAGTCAGCGGATTATCTAAAGGAATGGTGTATTCCACATTTGCCGTTGATAACACGGGGGCAATATCAAGATCAGCGGTCAAGAAATGTCCGTAACGGTTTAAGCGATTATCCTGATAACCGGCACTCGCTAAAATCCCGATGTCGGTATCAAAACCGATACCGAAGGCGTAATGATGCCTTGGCTTTGGATGTAATTTGATGGTGATAGGAACGGGTTTGCCATTACTGTCAGTCGCGGGGCGTATGTCGATACTGTCAAAATAACCGCTTTTTGATAGTGCGTCGTAAGTTTCAACGAGCTGTTCACTGGAATAAAAGTCGCCGCTTTTTATGGCTATGTATTTGGCGACCAGTTCAGGTTCCAGCACATCCTGTTCAACAATAATTTCCCCGAATTGCTGACGTTTGCCTGAATCAAACACCAGTTCAAAACTCGCGCTGTTATGGGCTTTGTCGATGACTAATTTTTTACTGGTAAATTCGCTGTTTAAATAACCGCGTTGCGCGGCTAACGACGCAAGCTGGCTTTTCATTTTTTCGTAGTTATTGTGACGTAAAGGCTGACCCGTTTTTAATAACAGTTTGTCGCGGAGTTTTTTAAACTCAGGATCATCTTTAGCACCACCGTTAATGGTGATATTGATTGTTTTAACAATGACTTGCGCTCCTGCATCAATGTTAAAGTTTGCCTGCCAGCAACCTTGATTGAACGCTAATGATTTTTTAATAACGGGATGGTAGAAACCGACAGCGCGTAAGGCGGGATCAATTTCCTGCTCGGATTTGGCGAATAAACTGTCTATTTTCCAGCGGGGAGCATCACATTTTTCTTTTGCCAATGACAGCATAATGCGTACGTTGTCACGCGCTACACCGTCAAGTCCTGAAATGGTTACCTCGGCATTGACAACAGGTACGATTAAATACAGTAATGCCGCACCAATAAATGTTATTAACCCTTTCAAGCCGACTTGCATAGTATGTCCACAACTAGCTACTGATAATTTATCAGGTTATTTCAGCGTATTTTGTTTAAACACAGCTTAAAATCAAATAACCCTTATAAACTGCATTCTATACTATGAAGCACCAAGCAAAGAAGAATCATCTTGCTTTCTATGAAGGACATAGCGTTGTGGATGAAAAAACGGGTAAAAAAATCAAGCGCGGCAATCAGTGGGTGCGAATTTAGCATCAAGTGTACCCACATGACTTCTCAGTATATTGTTCAGCGGTGGAGTTGCAGAATGACATTGCCAATTAACAATGCCGCCCTGAATAAGTTTACCCGGAGTCAGTACACTCCCGCTATCCACAGGAATCAGTAGTAAAGTGGGTGAACCGGGTGCGATTCGATTCGTATAAGTAATAGTAATTTCACCATTCGTGTTATTAATGGCAACACCCGAGTTGGCAAAAAGACGCGATGCACCTGTAGGATCAGTGGATACAATACCCGTCGGATAGGGAGCTACCCAGCCAGAATCAAACGTGACACCGCTGACCGCATTCTCGCTCACTGCTGATTTTGCAGATGCAACTAAAGCTAAACCTTCGGTAACTTTGACTTTAATAAGATAATCCTGATAAGTTGGCACTGCAATGGCGGCTAATGCGCCAATAATAGCAACGACTATCATTAATTCGATCAACGTAAAGCCTTTTGATATTTTTAGAATGTTCATAGTCTTGTTTTTTTCCTGAGTAAGTCACTGCTAATTTAATTAGCATAATATATGCCATATTAATAACTACTGTATTAACGGCTTATAACCCTTGACTTTTTATTTGAATAGCTCAAAAAAAACATTATCAACCATTATGATTTTTAGCAAACACCTGCCACTATACGGCAAATTCTGTCAATCCATCGTCACATCCAAAGCACCGAACAGTCCGTTTATAGCTAAGCTAAGCAATTCAACAACCGATGTTATGAATCTTCAGGCAATAAAAAAGGCTGTCACCCGAAGATGACAGCCTTTTTTGATTGCAGGTGGTGCGTAAAGTATTAAGCGATTGCTTTTACTTTTGCATTCAGTCTGCTTTTGCCACGCGAGGCTTTATTTTTATGGATAATGCCTTTGTTGACAGCAGAATCGATAATTGGCACTACGGTATTGTAGGCAGCTTGCGCTTTTTCTTTATCGCCTGCGTTTACAGCAGCAATAACTTTCTTTACGAAAGTGCGTAAGTTGCTGCGTTGTCCTGCGTTGCGAACACGGCTTTTTTCCGCTTGTTTCGCACGCTTTTTAGCTTGTGCTGTGTTAGCCATAGTGTCTCGATTCTTCAAAAGTTAGTTAATAGCCGTATATTATCTTTTTAACTGCTATTATTGTCAATCTATTTAAATCATTAAGAGGACATTATAATGAGTCGGCGGCTTTTTAAATCAACAATGGTAGTCGGTAGTATGACGTTGATTTCCCGCTTATTGGGTTTTGTGCGTGATATGCTGATTGCCCGTTTGTTTGGAGTCGATGTTGCTACCGATGCGTTTTTTGTCGCTTTTAAAGTGCCGAATTTTTTACGCCGTTTATTTGCCGAAGGCGCGTTTGCTCATGCGTTTGTGCCTGTACTTTCCGATTATAAAGAACAAGGCAGTCGTGCCGCATTAAAATTATTCATTGATAAAACAGCGGGGACACTCGCCGTGTGCTTACTGTTGATGACCATAGCAGGCATCATACTTGCCCCGCTATTAATTTTATTACTAGCCCCCGGATTTTCATGGCAAGGCACACAACATGATTTATCGGTGTTGATGCTGCAAATTACTTTCCCGTATTTACTGTTTATTTCCCTGACCGCTTATGCAGGCAGCATTTTAAATGCCCACGGCAAATTCGCCATCCCTGCCCTCACCCCCGTATTTCTGAATATCTGCATGATAGCAACGGCAATCTGGCTTGCACCATTAATGGACACTCCAGTAGTCGCTTTGGCATGGGGGGTGTTTATTGCAGGCATCGTGCAGTTGGTCTTTCAAATTCCCAGTTTAATCAGCTTGGGCTTGCTGCCCCGTCCACGCATTGATTTTAAAGACCAAGGCATTAATCGCGTGATTAAACTCATGCTACCCGCCATGTTCAGCGTTTCTGTCACGCAGATTAATTTACTGCTCGATACGCTGATTGCCTCCTTTTTAACCATCGGCAGCGTATCATGGTTATATTATTCAGACCGATTAGTCGAATTTCCCTTGGGTATTTTAGGGCTTGCATTAGGCACCGTCATTTTACCCAATCTGGCAAATCATCACGCCGCCGAAAATAAAGAAGCGTTTTCTCACGCGCTGGATTGGGGCTTGCGCTTGGTATTATTGGTAGGAATGCCCGCCACCATCGGCTTATTCATGCTGGCTGAACCGATGCTATCCACCTTGTTTCAATACAACGAGTTCACCATCAATGACGTGCATTTAGCGGGACTCAGTTTACGAGCCTACTCCGTCGGTTTATTAGGTTATCTATTGATTAAAGTTTTAGTGCCTGCATTTACCGCCCGTCAGGAACTAAAAACCCCCGTGAATTATGGAATTTACGCTATGATAATGAGCTTGGTGTTAAACGTAGTTCTGGTATTCCCGTTAGCACACGCAGGTCTGGCATTAGCCACCTCATTAGGTGCATTTTTCAATGCCGCGTTATTACTCAACAAGCTGCTTAAAGACCAAGTATTTAAACCTGCGAAAGGCTGGATATTATTTTTCAGCCGCGTATTATTGGCAAGTGCCGCGATGACGGCGGCATTATATTACTGGGTCAATGCCGACTGGTGGAATGCGTGGAGTTCAACTGAGCGGGTGGGTCATTTGCTCAAATGGATTGTCATAGGAATATTAATCTATGTCGCAACCTTGCTAATTACAGGCTTAAAACCTCGTCATTTAATGGTAGCAAATTCAAAACCTTAGCTTACATGGATTGCCTCAACATGAAAGCTAATTATCATAACCGAGGTGAAACATTTGGAGATGTATCTATGAACAATTTGACGGCTCTTTCTTTAAGTATTGGCATTTTAAGTGGTGTTGCAACATTTTTATGCGTCGGCCCTACGGCGGGTCTTTTTCTAATCTGGGCAGCGACTATTGCGTGGGCAGCTTATTTTGCACTGGGAGCGACTGATGCGGCGTTGAAAAGTGTCATCATCTGTGGCGCGTTTGGTGTTCTAATGGCATCGGTAACGGCTATTTTAATTGCCAGTGTTGCAGGATCTGCTGCATTTTCTATTCTGGCATCACTGGCAGTGGCGATTTCTGTAATTGTACTGTGCCTTGCCGCACATTTTCCAGAACTGGCAGCCATTCCAGCTAGCGTATTAGGTTATTCAGCAACCTTCGCTTATTTATTAGAAGGCGGCAAATTAAACCACGATGTACTGCTCGGCGTTTCTTGGAGCAACCCATTATTGATTGTCACTGCGTCTATCGCCATTGGCGCGTATTTTGGTAAAGGTTCAGTGCTATTCAGTAACAAAATATTAGAATCTTTCAATAAAAAATAAGCGCGTAAATTGATAGGGGCAATGAGCCGCATTGCCCCTATTATTCACTACCAAAGCCATTATCGAATATCCAATCGTTTCAATAAGCGGAAAAAATTCCCTCTATCCAAGCCGAATAATTCAGCGGTTTTTGCCTTGTTATTATCATTTTCGCTGAGTTTTTGTTCGATTAGACGGCGGGAAAAATCATCCACCTGTTGTTTAAACGTCAGGTGTGCGGCAGAAAGTAATGGCGGCGTTTCGGTTGATGATAATGCTGTGAACTGCGGCGCGGGGGTAATATCCAAATGCGCCAATGAAATGGTCACCACGCGTTTATTACGCTCTGCCACGGCTACGGCTTTTAATGCGGCACGACTTAACAAGTGTTCTAATTCTCTGATATTCCCTGCCCACTGATACGCTAATAACGCTTGCTTCGCCTCCCTATCCAAGCGCAAACCTTGTACCGCCAAGCGTTGTTTATTTTTTTCCAAGAATAATCCCGCCAACAATAAAACATCTTTACCGCGCTCGCGCAGAGGTGGAACGTGAATGGGATAAACCGCCAGACGATGATACAAATCGGCGCGAAACTGCCCGTCCGCTACGCCTTTTTGTAAGTTGCGATTGGTGGCGGCAATGACGCGAATATTCACTTTAATATAACGGTCACTACCTAAACGTTGAATCTCGCCATTTTGCAAGGTGCGCAAAATTTTCGCCTGCAAGGGCAACGATAAATCACCAATTTCATCGAGAAAAATCGTGCTGTTATTCGCCAGTTCAAATTTGCCCGTTCTATCGCTAATCGCGCCCGAAAACGCGCCTTTGCAATGCCCGAATAATTCACTTTCAGCAATGTGTTCAGGTAATGCCGCACAATTCACATAGATCATTGCCCGTTCTGCACGTTGCGATTTAACATGAATGTGATGCGCGACCAATTCTTTACCCACGCCCGTTTCGCCCAGTATCAAGACCGCTAAATCCGATTGCGCAACCACGGCGATGTCATTATTCAACGCCTGCATGGCGGGGCTGTTGCCGATCATTTCCATGCGATTGCTGTCTTCTAACAGACTTTGATGCACTTGTTTGACTTGGGTTTCCAGCGACACAATCAGGTTTGCGGCTTTTACCGTAGCTTCGGTTAGCCCGATAAACGTTTCTAAAGCGTGTTGATTAATCGCGTCAAAGGTATGCGGATTGAGGGCATCAAGAGTCAAAACGCCCCACGCCTGCCCGTCAATATATAAAGTCACACCCATACAATCATGAACGTGCAGTTGATTGTCACCGTTTTCAATCAGACCATCATAAGGGTCGGGAAGCGGTGAATCGGCGGCAAAACGGGTGATGCCTTTGGTTGCCAAAATCGCCGCTAAACGCGGTTGTTCTGCGACTAAAAATCGCCGTCCCAGCGTGTCTTCGCTTAAGCCGTCTATCGCTAACGGCACTAAATAATGCTGTTCCAGTTTCAGCAACGCACAGGCATCACAGGGAAATAACTGCATTAAAACCTGCAATAAATGCTGATACCGCTGGACGGCGGGCAGTTGCCGCGACAAATCATTGACGATGGAAATAAACGCGCTGAAAAACAGTTCGGTAGTCATAAACACATCACAGTTGTTAATTTGACAGCATTATAGTCGTTGTTAATTAAACAATCTGTTTTATATAACCCCAATAGAATAAGGCTTGTAGGCTTGGCATGGTAAATGCGTATAAATAATCAGGTATTTTGGTTTTATTTCTATTTTCTCGTTCCCATGCGCCGCGTGGGAATGCCTTTGCACCGCGCTGCGGTGCGAGACGCGGCGCGTCTCTACTGCATTCCCACGCAAGCGCATGGGAACGAGAGATCAGGTATTTCAATGTTGTTTCTATTCACTCAGGAGATTATTTATGTTTTGTTATCAATGCGAACAAACTACCCGCTCAGAATCAGGTGACGGTTGCGCTACCGCTAAAGGCGTGTGCGGTAAAGATTCCGCTACCGCTGATTTACAGGATTTATTGGTGTATGGCATTAAAGGCATCGCCCAATATGCCAAACGCGCTCGTGCGTTAGGAAAAACCGATAAAGCCGCCGATGGATTTATTTTGTTCGGTTTGTTCACTACCTTAACCAACGTCAATTTTACTGCCAGCCGTTTTGTCAGTCTGGTTATGGAAGCCGCACAACACCGTGACCGCGTTAAAGCTTTATACGAAGCCGCCGCGCAACAACAAGGCATTACGCCAGAAGTTTTAACAGGTGCAGCCGCATGGATTCCTGCGACTACTCAAGCAGAGTTATTGATTCAGTCAAAACTGGGTGCAATGAATAAAGATGCCGATACCGTCGGTGAGGATATTGTCGGACTGCGTGCCATGATGATTTATGGCATAAAAGGCTTAGCCGCTTACGCACATCACGCTCACGCCTTGGGTTATGAAGATGAAGAAATCTATGCCCGTTTAGAAACTGCGCTGGATTTTCTTGCCAATGATCCGACTGATGCAGGCGAGTTATTGAACGGTAACTTAGAAGTTGGTGCTATCAACCTGAAAGTCATGGAATTGCTGGATACCGCTAATACAGGACGTTTCGGACAACAAGAACCTGCGAATGCGCGAATTTCTCATATCAAAGGCAAAGCGATTTTAGTCAGCGGACATGATTTACAGGATTTATACACGATACTGGAACAAACCAAAGACAAAGGCATTAATGTCTACACCCACGGTGAATTATTACCCGCACACGCCTATCCAAAACTGCGTGCTTATCCGCATTTAGTCGGTAATTACGGCGGCGCGTGGCAGAACCAAAATGCCGATTTTGCGGCGTTTCCGGGGGCGATTGTCATGACTTCCAATTGTCTGATTGAGCCGTCCGCGTCGTATCGTCAACGTATCTTCACCGCAGGCCCTGTGGGTTGGCAAGGTGTGCGTCATATCACCGATGATTTTACCCCTGTGATTCAAGCCGCACTAGCGTTGGCAGGTTTTCAGGAAGATGAGCCAGAAAGAACGCTGACCGTCGGTTTTGGTCATCATGCCGTGTTAGGTGTTGCTGATAAAGTGATTGATGCAGTGAAAACAGGCGCGATTAAACATTTCTTCCTGATTGGCGGTTGTGATGGTGCTGCACCCGGTCGTAACTATTACACCGACGTTGCTGAAATGGCACCTAAAGATACTGTCGTGATGACTTTAGGTTGTGGTAAATACCGTTTCCATGAGCATGACTTTGGTAACATCGGCGGTATTCCACGTTTATTAGACATCGGACAATGTAACGATGCTTACTCCGCTATTCAAATTGCCAGTGCGTTAGCGGGTGCGTTTGAATGCGGCGTGAATGACTTGCCGTTGTCGTTGATGATTTCGTGGTTTGAACAAAAAGCCGTCGCGGTATTATTAAGTTTATTGTCGCTAGGCATACGCGGCATTCATTTAGGCCCCACCTTACCCGCGTTTTTAACACCGAGCGTATTAGCCATTCTGGTAGAAAAATTCGACATCAGAGCCAATGGCGAACCCGCTGACGATTTAGCAATGGCGTTGAATAAAGCGGCGTAAAACAGACGACACTCGTCGTACTCGTTCCCACGCGCTGCGTCACTGCCATTAAGTTAAGGGTTTTGTAAATTAAAATACTATACATTTTGGATTATACAGTGACTAAAAAAAGCAGGTGATAGAACGAAGTCGGGAGTGGATTGAAGATGACGAGTTTAAAAAACGG